>Ga0207690_10000164_pt1 | contig 51816 bp, 44 predicted proteins | sample KBSC23metaG_FD_184315 | JGI IMG/M metagenome (GOLD analysis project Ga0207690, IMG submission 184315) | Corn rhizosphere microbial communities from Kellogg Biological Station, Michigan, USA - KBS C2-3 metaG (SPAdes) (version 2) | ecosystem: Host-associated > Plants > Roots > Rhizosphere > Soil ... | reverse complement strand
GAGCGTGCGGGCGCCGACGCCGACGACGACGTAGTCGACGATCGTCATCGTGCCGCCGGCGACGAGCAGCGCCTGCCATACGGACACCAGCACGCGGTCGAAGGCGACGGCGACCATCGTCGTCGCGAGCATCTCGGCGAGGGTGCGCAGCAGCAGCAGCACGTTCAGCGGCGGGGCCGGGTCGGCGACGACGAGCACCAACCGGCGGGAACCGCGCCGGCCGGCTTGGACGAGCTCGTCCGCGCGGCTGCGGGACACCCGGGACAGTGCCATCTCGGCCATCGACAGGAACGCCGCGACACCGACGAGCACGGCGGCGACAGCGACGAGCGCTGTGTTGGAGGTGGTCATCCCTCGCGCGCGGTCGCCCAGGACGCGAGCAGCCGCGACTGGGTGCCGAACATCTCCTGTTCGGTGGGGGCGTCGGCGTGGTCGTAGCCGAGCAGATGCAGGACGCCGTGGGTGCACAACAGGTGCAGCTCGGCCTCGGTGCTGTGCCCCGCGGTGGCCGCCTGCTGCTCCGCGACGACCGGGCACAACACGACGTCCCCGAGCAATGTCGGTGGCGCTTCGTCGTCGTGCTCGTCGTCGCGCTGGTCGTGCAGGTCGTCCATCGGGAACGCGAGGACGTCGGTCGGGCCCGGCTCGTTCATGAAGTGCTCGTGCAGTGCGGACATCGCCTCGACGTCGACGAGGCGAATCGAGAGCTCGACCAGTGGATGCACGCCCATCTCGTCGAGGACGTGCCGGGCGAGTTGCTCCAAGGCGAATTCGTCGACGGCGAAGCCGGACTCGTTGGCGATCTCGATGCTCATCGGCCGCTGCGCCGCCGCGGTCCGGTGCCGGTGCCTGAGGGCCCGGTGGCGCGCGGGCCGCTCGCGGCCTCGGCGTCCCACTTCGCGTAGGCGTCGACGATCTCGCTGACCAAGCGGTGCCGTACGACGTCCTGCGACGTGAGCCGGCAGAAGTGCACGTCCTCGATGCCGTCGAGGATGTCCTGCACGACCTTCAACCCGGACTTGGTGCCCGACGGCAGGTCGACCTGCGTGACGTCGCCGGTGACGACCATCTTCGCCCCGAAGCCGAGGCGAGTGAGGAACATCTTCATCTGTTCGGCAGAAGTGTTCTGCGCCTCGTCGAGCACGATGAACGAGTCGTTAAGGGTCCGGCCACGCATGTAGCCCAGCGGCGCAACCTCGATCACTCCGTTGGTCATCAGGCGCGGGATCGAGTCCGGGTCGACCATGTCGTGCAGCGCGTCGTACAGCGGCCGCAGGTAGGGGTCGATCTTCTCGTTGAGGGTCCCGGGCAGGAAGCCCAGCCGCTCCCCCGCCTCGACCGCCGGCCGGGTCAGGATGATCCGGTTCACGGCCTTGGCTTGCAATGCCTGCACGGCCTTCGCCATCGCTAGATAGGTCTTGCCGGTGCCCGCCGGTCCGATGCCGAACACGATGGTGTGCTTGTCGATCGCGTCGACGTAGCGCTTCTGGTTCAGCGTCTTGGGCCGGATGGTGCGGCCGCGGCTGGACAGGATGTTGAGCGACAGGACGTCGGCCGGTCGCTCCTCGGTCTGCTGCCGCAGCATGGCGAGCGAGCGCTGCACCGAGTCGGCGGTGAGCACGTCGCCGCGTTCGAGCAGCGTCAGCAACTCCTCGAACAGTTGCGCCGCGAGGTCGACCTCGGCCTGCTCGCCGCTGATCGTGATCTCGTTGCCGCGCACGTGGATGTCGCAGGTGAACGCGCGCTCGACCAGCCGGAGCAGCTCGTCGCTCGAACCGAGCAGCGACACCATGCTGTGCGCGCCGGGTACGACGATGCGGGTTGACGTCGGGTTGGCCATCGTTGCGTCCAGTTTAGAGCCAATCAGCCCGGTGGCCAGCCCATCGACCGGCCGGCCAGCACGTGCAGGTGCGCGTGGAACACCGTCTGGTGCGCGGCCGGACCGGTGTTGGCGACCAGGCGGTAACCGTCGCCCGCGACGCCTTCCAGGTCGGCCACCTCCGCGGCGAGCCGCACCATGTCGACGAGCGTCTGCGGCGCGGCGGCCGCGACTTCCGCGAGGTTGGCCCAATGCGCCCGCGGGATCACGAGGACGTGCGCCGGTGCCACCGGAGTGATGTCGCGGAACGCCAGCGCCTCGTCGGACGTCGCGACCATCTCGGCGGGGATATCGCCGCCGGAAATGCGGCAGAACAAGCACTCGTCGGCCATGCGCCGAACCCTAACGGGAGGCCGAGCGCACCTCGTCGTACCGGCCGCGCAGGAATTCCCGCTCGACGTCGTTGTCGGTGAGCAGGGCGGCCTCGGCGTAGGCCGTCGCGGCTTCGTCGTAGCGGCCGAGCCGGCGCAGGAAGTCCGCCCGCGCGGCCGGCAGGTAGGCGTACGTCGCGAGCGCCGGCTCCCGACCCAGCGGCTCCAGCTCCGCGAGCCCGGCAGCGGGCCCGTCGGCGAGGCCGACCGCGACCGCGCGGTTCAGCGCGACGACCGGCGACGGCCAGCGCTGCAGCAGCACGCCGTACAGCGCGACGATCTCGCGCCAGTCGGTCTCGGCGTACGACGCCGCCTCGGCGTGCACCGCGGCGATCGCCGCCTGGACGGCGAACCGGCCGGCGGGCCGGGCCCGCAGCGACTCGCGGACCAGGACGACGGCCGCCGCGATCGCGTCTCGATCCCAGCGGGATCGATCCTGCTCCTCGAGCAGCAGCAACCGGCCCGATTCGTCCGTGCGGGTCGCCCGGCGGGCATGGGTGAGCTCGAGCAGCGCGAGCAGCCCGGCGACCTCCGGGTCGGCGGGCAGTAGCTGCCGGAGCATCCGGGCAAGATCGAGCGCCCGTTCGACGAGGTCGGCACGGACCAGGTCCGGCCCGCTCGGCGCGGTGTGCCCGACGGTGAAGAGCAGGTGCACGACCGTGAGGACCGCGTCGAGGTGCTCCGGCAGCGCCGCGGCGTCCGGCACCCGGTAAGGAATCCGCGCGACGGCGATCTTCTTCTTGGCCCGGGTGAGCCGGGCGGCCATCGTCGGCTCGGCGACGAGGAACGCCTTCGCGATCTCCGCCGTGGTCAGGCCGCAGAGCAGCCGCAGCGTCAACGCGACCTGCGCGTCGGGGTTCAGGGCGGGGTGCGCGCAGGTGAACACCAGCCGCAGCCGGTCGTCCGCGATCGCCTCGCCGCCGTCCGGGAGCTCGACCGGCTCGACCGGCTCGACCGCCTCGTCGACGACGAGTAACGGCAGCGCCCGGCGCAGCGCCGCCTCGCGCCGCAGTACGTCGAGCGCGCGCCGGCGGGCGACCGTCGTCAGCCACGCGCCCGGCCGCTCGGGTACACCGTCGGCCGGCCACGAGGTCAGCGCCCGCGCGAACGCGTCCTGCGCGCACTCCTCGGCGAGGTCGAGGTCGCGCGTGACCCGCACCGTCGCGGCGAGGACGAAGCCCCACTCGCGACGGTGCGCGTCCGCGACCGCGGCCGCAACCGGCTCGGTCAGTCGAACACCATCACGGGACGGACCTCGACGCCGCCGAACTTCGCCGGCACCTGCTTGGCGATCTCGATCGCCGCGTCGAGGTCGGGCGCCTCGATCAGGTAGTAACCGCCGAGCGCCTCCTTGGTCTCCGCGAACGGGCCGTCGGTCACCGTGACCGAGTCGGTGCGGGTGCCGCGGATGGACGTCGCCGTCGAGGACGGCTGCAGCGCGTTGCCGCCGCGCAGCGCCGCGTGGTGGGTCGAGCCGAAGTCGTTGTGCGCCTTCATGACCTCGTCGAAGACGCCTTGGTCGCCCTTGGCGTACTCCGCCTCGTTCTCGTAGATCAGGACCAGGTATTCAGCCATCGCGAGCACTCCTCCCGTGCCGTCGTCGGTCCGCCTTCTGGGACCTCACACTCCACCCGACGAACGGTCAAGCGCCGGATCGACAACTCGGGCGGAATTTTTTTCGGCGGGCCGATCACGCCGAAGTAAACCCGCTGGGCGGGCATGGCGTCGTACCGTCGTGATCGAAACGCTGGCCGGCGATCGGAGGGGGCCGTTCGTGGACGCCGCTGCGCGCGACGCCGACGAGGCACTGGTCGCGATCTACACCGCCCACTACCGCTCCCTGGTGCGGTTGTCGGCGCTGTTGCTGCACGACGTGCCGGCCGCGGAGGACGTGGTTCAAGACGCGTTCGTAGCTATGCACGGCAGCTGGAAGCGGTTGCGCGACACCGACAAGGCGCTCGCGTACCTCCGGCAGGCGGTGGTCAACCGGTCACGCTCCCGGCTGCGGCACCTCAAGGTCGTGGACCGCAAGGCCAGCTCGCTGCTGCCGGCCGACGCCCGCGCGCACATGCCCAGCGCCGAGACCGGTGCGATGGCGGCACTCGACCGTGCGCACGTCCTCGTCGCTCTGCGCAGCCTCCCGCAGCGCCAGCGTGAAGTGCTGGTGCTGCGCTACTACTCCGATTTGTCCGAAGCCCAGATCGCCGACGCGATGGGTATCAGTGCCGGCGCGGTGAAGAGCCACGCCTCGCGGGGCATGACCGCCCTGCGCCAACGTTTGGAGCAGACGTCATGAGCGCCGACGACCGGGATGTCCGGCTCGAGGAGCTACTGCGGACGAGCCTGTACGACGAGGCCGAGACCATCATCCCCGCGGGCGACGGGTTGTCCCGCATCCAGGGCCGGGTGACGACGCGCCGCGCGCGAGCCGCATGGTGGCACCCGATGGCCGCGCTCGGCGGGGTCGCCGTCGTCGCGGTCGCGGGGTTCGCGGCGTATGCACTGACCCGGACGCCGACCCACCCGAACACGGTCACCACCGGCAACGTCAACTCGCCGACGCCGACGCCGGACGCGAGCACGTCCACGCCACCGGCACCGGTCGTGGTCAAGCCGACGTTCCCCCGCGCCGCGTTCTACCCGTTCACGTCCGAGGCGGCCGAGCAGCAGTGGGTGGCGCAGGACGGGCCGAGCAAGCAGCCGTGGATCGGCGACCCGGAACTGCTCGCCAAGACCTTCGTCGCGTCGTTCGTGCAGCAGCCGGGCGTCACCGACGTCTACGCACGCAACGTCTCCGACCGCACCGCGACCATCACGTTGGGCCGCACGTTGCACGACGGCAACCGGGCGGTCCCGGTCAAGGTGACCACGGTGTCGATGGTGCGCTTCGACAAGGCCTGGCTGGTCGTCGGTGCCAGCGACGCGGACGGCCAGTTGCGGGTGTCGCACCCGAAGTCCGGCCAGAAGCTCGCGTCGCCGGTCTTCGTCGCCGGGCCGGGTTACGGCGTCGACGAGAACGTGCAGGTCGACGTCCGCACCGTCAGCGGGATCGTGCGCACCGGTCAGCTGCCGACCGTCGGCTTCGGCAACGGCGTGCCGCAGTGGTCGACGACGGTGCCCTTCGCGGCGCCGGATCCGCGCGGCGCGGTCGTCGTGGTCGAGTTGTCGGCCGCCGACGGCGGCCCGGCCCGCATCACGGCCGTCGGTGTCAACTTCGCGACCGTGCAGGCGGCGTCGTACCCGCAGTACTTCTACGGCGTGAAGAACGGCCGGGTCGCGAAGTTCTCCAGCCGGACAGGCTCGCCGATCAGCTACCTGACCACGCCGGTGCCGGGCGGCGGCGCCAGCGACCCGCAGCTCGTCGGTGACAAGGTCTACTACCTCGAAGGCGCCGGCACTTGTGTCGACGCGCTGCGGTCGGTGCCGGCGGCCGGGGGCTCGTCGACGACGGTCGCGTCACCCGACCCCGGGTACGTGATCACCGGCTTCGGCGTGCTGGCCGGCGACACGCGGATCAACTCGTACTTCGAGACGTCGTGCGACCCGGCGGTGTCACCGCAGGGCCGGCTGGTGTTCGACACGATCGTCAACGACACCAACTCGCAGCGGACGGCGATCGACTTCGACAACTTCCCGCCGCAGGTCGTGGACGACCCGACGTGGGCCGCGGACGGGCGGCACGTGATCGCCGTCGTGCACACCGGGACGCAGGCGGAGGTCCGCCAGTACGACGCGTACCAGTCGTCCAAGATCGACGACGCGACGACGCCGTGCGGCTCCGACCCGAGCCTCGGGCTGCCGACCGCGACCCAGGTCGACGGCAGCGGCGCGGTGTGGTTCGCGACGCAGACCGGGTCCGGCATGGGTGTCGTGCGCTGTGCCGGTGGGCAGGCGGTGACCGCGTTCACGGTCACCGGCAAGGACACGCCCGCCGACCTCGCGGTCGCGGACAACGGTCAGGCGGTGTTGCTGACCGACACCTCGGGTGCGGTGTGGCGCTGGACGGCCGGCGGCGTCGCGACCCAGGTGCCGACGTCGGTGCCGCAGACCCAGCTCACTTGGTAGCCCCGCCCGGCCCGGCCTGGCAATCGCGCGCTGGTTCGCCTAGAGGCGAACAGGGGCGCGATTGCTTTGTCGGCCGCTAGGCCCAGCGGGCGGGGGCGCTCAGCACACTGAGCGCCGCTACTCCCGCCGTCGATGCGCGCAGCACCGTGTCGCCGAGCCGGCACACCTGAGCGCCCGCGCCTTCGAAGAGCTCCAGCTCCTCGTCGTCGATCCCGCCCTCGGGGCCGACGACGACGACAACCTCGCCCTGCGGCGGCGGCGCCGGCAACGGCGCCGTCGCCGACTCGTGCAGCACGATCGCGAGACCGGCACTCCCGAGGCGTTGCGCGACTTGCGCCGTCGTTGCCGGTCCGCTCACCGTGGGGAGCCACGGCCGCCGAGCTTGCTTCGTCGCCGAGCGCGCCACTGCCTCCCAACGCGACTGGGTGCGGTCCGTCCACTTGGCGACGGCTCGTCGCGCCTCCCAGCCGACGACCTCGTCGACCCCGACTTCGGTCATCGCCTCGACCGCGTCCTCGTCGCGACCGCCCTTGGCGAGAGCCTGTACGACGACGAACCGCGGCACCGGTCGCGCGACCTCGCGCCTCGCGATGACGTCGACCGCGACGGTGCCGCGCTCGACCCACGCCACCACGCCTTCGGCGATCGTGCCGGCGCCGTCGCCGACCCAGATCGCTTCGCCCGGGCGCAGCCGCCGTACGTCGCCGGCGTGCCGTCCTTCCGCGCCGTCGACGACCACCGGGCTCGCCGCCAGCGCCCTACCCGAGACGAGGAACAGCGGCGGCGTCACTTGTTGAACGCGTCCCGCAGCCGCGAGAACAGCCCGCCGCTCTGCTCGGTCGACGTCGCCTGGATCTCGGGATGCTCCTCGCCGCGCAGCTGCGCGAGCTGCCTGAGCAACGCCTCCTGCTCGCCGTCGAGGCGGGTCGGGGTCTCGACGTCGAGGTGCACGTGCAGGTCGCCGCGACCGACGCCGCGGGACAGGTGCGGCACGCCGCGGCCGCGCAACGTGACGACCGTGCCGGACTGCGTGCCGGCCTTGACGTCGACGGACTCCTCGCCGTCGAGCGTCTCGAGCTTCACCGACGTGCCGAGCGCCGCGGCGGTCATCGGGATCGAGAAGTGGCAGTGCAGGTCGTCGCCGTCGCGAGTGAACACGGGGTGCGAGCGCTCGCGGATCTCGACGTACAGGTCGCCGGGCGGGCCGCCGCCGGGGCCGATCTCGCCCTCGCCGGACAGCCGCAGCCGCATGCCGTCCTCGACGCCGGCCGGCACCTTGACGGTGATGGTGCGTTGCGCACGGACGCGTCCTTCGCCCGCGCAGTCCGGGCATGGGTTGCGGATCCGCGTGCCGACGCCGCCGCACTCCGGGCAGGTGCGCGCGGTGACGATCTGGCCGAGGAACGAGCGTTGCACCGACTGCACCTCGCCGCGGCCCTTGCAGGTACCGCAGGTCTCCGGGTGGGTGCCGGCGGCGGTGCCGGCGCCCTGGCAGCGCGCGCACAACACGGCGGTGTCGAGGTTGAGCTCGCGAGTCGTGCCGAACGCGGTCTCGGCGAGGTCGAGGTCGACGCGGTAGAGCGCGTCGGCGCCCGGACGGATCCGCGAGCGCGGGCCGCGGCCGCCGCCCATGCCGCCGGTCGCGCCGCCGAAGAACGCATCCATGATGTCGGCGAACCCGGCGAACGGGCCGCCGGCGCCGCCGCCCATACCGCCGCCGGGAGCGAGCGGGTCGCCGCCGAGGTCGACGACCTCGCGCTTCTGCGGATCGGAGAGCACCTCGTAGGCGGCGGTCACTTCCTTGAACCGGTCCTGCGCCTCCGGAGACGGGTTCAGGTCGGGGTGCAGCTCGCGGGCGAGCTTGCGGTAGGCCTTCTTGATCTCGTCAGCGGTCGCGTTGCGGGCGACACCGAGGATGGCGTAGTAGTCGCGTGGTGGCATGTCCGGCGCTCAGCCCTCGGCCAGGATGTGGCCGACGTACCGCGCGACCGCGCGCACCGCACCCATCGCGCCCGGGTAGTCCATCCGGGTCGGGCCGAGCACGCCGAGTCCGGCGAGCGGAGTCGCGACGCCGTACCCGCTGGTCACGACGGACGCGGTCTGCAAGCCCTCGTGCGGGTTCTCGCCGCCGATGCTCACCTTGACCGAGTGTGCGTCGGTGACCTCGCCGAAGAGTCGCAGCAACACGACATGTTCTTCGAGCGCTTCGAGCACCGGGCGGATGGTGCCCGGGAAGTCGAGTGCGCCGCCGCGCGCGAGATTGGCGGTGCCGGCGAGTACGACGCGTTCCTCGGTGCGCTCGACGACGGTCTCGAGGACGGCGGCGAGCAACGCGGTCGCGTTGGCTTCCAGCCGCGGCTCGACCGACGTCACGAGATCGGCGAGCCGAGCCGGCGCGTCGGCGAGGTGCCGGCCGGCGATGCGTTCGTTGACCCGGTTGCGCAGGATGGCGAGGTCGTCCTCGGTGAGCAGCGTGGGCACGTCGACCTGGCGTTGCTCGACCCGTCCCGTGTCAGTGATGAGTACGACGAGCACCCGCGTCGCGGAGATGAGGATGAGCTCCACGTGACGAACACTCGAACGCGACAGCGACGGGTACTGCACGACCGCGACCTGATGGGTGAGCTGCGCGAGCAGCCGGACGGTGCGATGCACGACGTCGTCGAGGTCGACCGCGCCGGACAGGAAGCTCTCGATGGCCTTGCGCTCCGGCGGCGAGAGCGGCTTCACGCTCGACAACCGGTCGACGAACAGCCGGTAGCCCTTGTCGGTGGGGACGCGACCGGCCGACGTGTGCGGCTGCGTGATGTAGCCCTCGTCTTCGAGCGCGGCCATGTCGTTGCGGATGGTCGCCGGCGAGACACCCAGCTGGTGCCGCTCGACCAGCGACTTGGAGCCGACCGGCTCGTTGGTGGACACGAAGTCCTCGACGATGGCGCGCAGGACGGCGAGCTTGCGGTCCTCGATCATCGTCGCTCGCACCTCCCGCCCGCACGCCTGGCACTCGCTCGGCCCGAGTGCCAATGATACGTGCCCCGTCCGTTCCGCTCGGATAAACCGAACGGGATTCGCAGGAACACGTCGGGGTAGCGGAGAAGGCAACGCTTGGAAGACAGATCTCCCAGCGGGTCGCGTCCGTGTTCCCACGACGTCCCCGGAGTGCGCCATGCAGCTGCGTCCGTCCCGCCGTCTCCCGCTCCTCGCCCTCCCGCTGGTGCTAGTCGCCGGCACGTTGACGGGCGTCTCCGTCGCCGCGAGCCATCCGGGCGCGGCCACGCTGCGCATCGTCACGCTGTCCGATCGCGCCGACCTCGTCTCCGGCGGCGACGTGCTCACCCGCGTCGAGCTGCCGTCAGGCGCTGACGCCGCGGCGGTCAGGGTCACGCTCAACGGTCGCGACATCACCCGCGCGTTCGGCGTCCGTGCCGACAAGCACTACGAAGGTCTCGTCACTGGGCTGCGGCTCGGCCGCAACACCGTCGTCGCGCGCGTCGGGAGCGGGCAGGGCGCCCGGCTCACGATCACGAACCATCCGATCGGCGGCCCGGTGTTCTCCGGCCCGCAGATCAAGCCGTGGGCCTGCCAGGCGACGGCGAAGGACAAACAGTGCAACCAGCCGGCGTCGTACAGCTACTCGTACAAGCCGGTCGGGTCGTCGAGCCTGCAGAGCTACGACCCGAGCAACCCGCCGCCGGGCGGCACGATCGACACCGCGACGACGACCGACGGCGTGACCGTGCCGTTCATCGTCCGGCAGGAGACCGGTTACATCGACCGCGACCAGTACTCGGTCGCGACGCTGTGGCAGCCCGGCAAACCGTGGTCGGCGATCGCGCCACAGAAGCAGTTCAACCATCGGCTGGTCATCACGCACGGCGCGAGCTGCGACACCGAGTACGGCAGCGGGTCGGCGCCGTCGGTGACCGACACGAAGCTGCTCGGCGGCGGTTTCGTGGTCATGTCCAACGCGCTCGACAACGCCGGGCACAACTGCAACATCGTCACGCAGGCCGAGTCGTTGGTGATGACGAAGGAATACGTCATCGACCACTACGGCACCGTGCGCTGGACGATCGGCAGCGGCTGCTCCGGCGGATCGCTCGTGCAGCAACAGGTCGCGAACGCCTACCCCGGCATCTACCAAGGCATCACGCCGCAGTGCAGCTTCACCGACGCGTGGTCGTCGGCGATGCAGTACGTCGACTACACCGGCTTGCTGAAGTACTTCGAGGATCCGTCCCGCTGGTCACCGGGTACGACGTGGGACCCGCTGGCGATCAGCCAGGTGCTCGACCACCCGAACATCGGCAACCCGATCACGTTCACCACCGCGATCCCGAACGCGGCCGACCCGAGCCGCTCGTGCCCGAAGGTGCCGGCCGGTCAGACGTACGACCCGAAGACGAATCCGAAGGGCGTCAAGTGCACGTTGCAGGACTACATGGTCAACGTGTTCGGCAAACGTGCGGATGGCTTCGCCAACCGTGCGTTCGGCAACGACGGGATCCAGTACGGGTTGCAAGGGCTACTGAACGGTGAGATCTCGGTCGCACAGTTCGTCGACCTCAACACGCACATCGGCGGGTTCGACTACAACGACGAGGTGCAAGCAGCGCGGAGCAAGCCGGACCTGATCGGGCTGAAGCGGGTCTACACGAGTGGCGCGGTCGACTCCGCCAACAACCTGAACCAGGTCGCGATCATCGACCTGCGCGGGCCGGACCCGGGCGCGTTCCACGACGTGTATCGCACCTATGCGATGCGGGCGCGGTTGCTGCGCAACTTCGGCACCGCTGCCAACCAAGTGTTGTGGCGCGGGCAGGTGCCGCTGCTCGGCGACAGCAACTTCGCGGACGAGGCGGTGTTCGCGGAGGACCGTTGGCTCGCGCGGGTCGACGCGGACCATCGCGCCGTGCCGCTGCCGGCGAAGATCGTGCAGGACAAGCCGGGCGACATCACCGACCGGTGCACGGACGGCAGCGGCGTCGACATCCCGTCGTGGGAGTGCGACGAGGTCGTCGCGGCCTACGGCACGCCGCGGATCGCCGCCGGCGGGCCGCTCGCCGACGACACGCTCGAGTGCCAGAAGAAGCCGCTGCGCGCGAGCGACTACCCGGTGACGTTCACGGCGGCGCAGTGGTCGGCGTTGAAGAAGGCCTTCCCGACCGGGGTCTGCGACTACAGCAAGCCGGGCGTCTACCAGCGCGGCGCGATCGCGTCGATGACGTACCAGACCGCGAGCGGCCGGGTCGTCTACGGCGGCAAGCCCCTCGGCCCACCGCCCAGTTCGACTAGCGTCCCGTAAAGAGCCGCGACTTCGGAGGGCTGGTGACCATTTCCTGCCGGTCGGTACGGCGTGTCGTGGTCACCAGGTCTCCGAAGTGGACGGCGGCACTGCTGGCGGTCGCCGGCTGCGCCACCACCGGATCAGTGCCGACCACCCGACCACCGGTCACGCCGAGCCCGAGCACGAGTTCGACCGCAAGCCCTACCTCGACGGGGCCGCACAGTCGGGTGGCGCTCAAGGCGACGGTCGGCGGGAGCCCGTGCGGAGTGGCGAGCACCGCGGGGGCGATCTGGGTCAGTGACGGTCCCGGCGCGCGACTGCTGCGGCTGGATCCGGCGACCGGCAAGGTCGTCTCGGAGACGAAGCTGGACGATGCGCCGTGCGCGATCACCGTTGCCTACGGCTCACTCTGGGTGGTCACCCAGTCCGGAGTCCTCGACCGGGTCGATCCGAGCACCGGACGCGTGTCCCACGTCATCGAGGTCGGCCTGTCGTCGTACCAAGCAGTGGCGACGCCCGGGGCGATATGGGTGAGCAATCGCGACAGCGGCACGCTCAGTCGTGTCGATCCGCGGACGAACCGGGTGAGCGAAACGCTGCGCATCCCCGGGATCCAGCCGGGTGGCATGGCGTACGCCGACGGCTCGCTGTGGGTCGGTGACGACACCGACTCCGGTCGGAGCGTCGTGCGCGTCAACCTGCGCACGCACGCGCTGACCAGGTTCCCGGCCGGCCAGCGCCCGGCATACCTCGCGGCGGCGTCCGGCGCGGTGTTCGTCTCCGACGTCGGTGCGGGGACGGTGACCAAGCTCGATGCGCGGACGGGTCGGGCCGTCAAGGTCATCCCGGCCGGAACGAGCCCGGTCAATCTGGCAGTCCGGCCGGGCGCGGTGCCGGAAGTGTGGGTGCCCGACGACACCGGCGGCAAGGTCATCCGCATCGATGCTCGGACCGGCAACGTCATCGAGAACATCGAGGTTCCCGGCGAAGGGCCCGCGCTGCTCGCCGCGGTCGACGGCGACGTCTGGGTGACGATGTTCCCGGTCGGTGAGGTCTGGCGATTCCACCCGGCCGCGCGCGGTTAGACGAGGCGGCGGACCACGGCGTCGGCGAGTAGCCGGCCGCGCAGCGTCAGGACCACGCGGTCGGCTTCGACCGTGAGCAGGCCTTCGTCGCACAACGCATCGACCGCGTCGACCGCGTCACCGACGAGGTCGAGCGGCAGGCCGTCGCGCAGCCGGACGCGGAGCATCACGTCTTCCATTCGGCGCTCGGCCGCGGTCAGCGTCTCGCTGCCCTGCGCCGGCGACTCCCCCGCCGCGAGCCGGGCCGCGTACGTCGTCGGGTGCTTGACGTTCCACCAGCGCACGCCGTCGCGATGGCTGTGCGCGCCCGGCCCGAAGCCCCACCAGTCGGCGTCGGTCCAGTAGAGCAAGTTGTGTCGCGATCGCGCCGCGTGCGACCGCGCCCAGTTGCTCACCTCGTACCACTCGAACCCCGCCGCCGACAGCATCTCGTCGGCGATCAGGTAGCGATCCGCCGCGGCGTCGTCGTCGGGCCGCGGCAGCTCCCCTCGCTGCATCCGTGCCGCCAACCGGGTACCGTTCTCGACGATCAGCGAGTACGCCGACACGTGGTCGACGCCGGTCGCGATCGCGGCCTCGAGCGATGCCCGCCAGTCGTCGTCGGTCTCGCCCGGCGTGCCGTAGATGAGGTCGACGTTGACGTGCTCGAAACCGGCGTCGCGCGCCATCGCGACGACCTCCGCCGTACGCCCTGGTGTGTGCTGCCGATCGAGTACCGCGAGTACGTGCGGGCGAGCCGACTGCATGCCGAACGAGATCCGGTTGAAGCCGCCGGCCCGCAACGCGCGCAACGAGGCGGCGTCGACCGACTCCGGATTGGCCTCGGTCGTCACCTCCGCGTCCGCCGCCAGACCGAACGCATCCCGTACGGAGTCGAGGATCCGCACCAGATCAGCCGGCGGGAGCAGCGTCGGCGTACCGCCGCCGAAGAACACCGCCTGCGCGACGGGCGCGCCGGCGCCGAAGGACGAGCGTGCCTGACCGATCTCCATCGCGACGGTGCCGGCGTACTCCGCTTGCGAGCCGCCGCCGCCGAGCTCCGACGCGGTGTAGGTGTTGAAGTCGCAGTAGCCGCAGCGGCTCGCGCAGAACGGGACGTGCACGTAGACGCCGAACGGGCGCACGCCGGCGTCAGTCCGTCTTGGGCGTGGTCTGCAACGCGGCGATGAATGCCTCTTGCGGCACCTCGACGCGGCCGACCATCTTCATCCGGCGCTTGCCTTCCTTCTGCTTCTCCAGCAGCTTGCGCTTTCGGGTGATGTCACCGCCGTAGCACTTCGCCAGCACGTCCTTGCGCATCGCGCGGATGTTCTCGCGCGCGATGACACGCGACCCGATCGCGGCCTGGATGGGCACCTCGAACTGCTGCCGCGGGATCAGCTCGCGCAGCTTCGACGCCATCGCGGTGCCGTACGCGTAAGCCTTGTCCTTGTGCACGATCGCGCTGAACGCATCGACGGTCTCGCCTTGCAACAGGATGTCGACCTTCACGAGCTGACTCTCCTGCTCGCCGGCCGGCTCGTAGTCGAGCGACGCGTAGCCGCGGGTGCGCGACTTCAGCTGGTCGAAGAAGTCGAAGATGATTTCGCCGAGCGGCAGCACGTACTTCAGCTCGACGCGATCGGCGGACAGATAGTCCATGCCCTTCAACATTCCGCGGCGCTGCTGGCACAGCTCCATGACCGAGCCGACGTAGTCGCTCGGCATCAGGATCATCGCGTCGACGACCGGCTCGAAAACCTGGCCGATCTTCGCCGCCGGCCAGTCGGCGGGGTTAGTGACGACGACCTCGCCGCCCTCTTCGAGAACGACGCGGTAGACGACGTTGGGGGCCGTGCTGATCAGCGCGAGGTCGAACTCGCGCTCCAACCGTTCGCGGACGATCTCCATGTGCAGCAGGCCGAGGAAGCCGCAGCGGAAACCGAAGCCGAGGGCCACCGACGACTCGGGTTCGTAGACGAGCGCCGCGTCGTTGAGCTGCAGCTTGTCGAGCGCGTCGCGCAGCATCGGGTAGTCGCTGCCGTCGATCGGATAGAGCCCGGAGTAGACCATCGGCTTCGGATGCCGGTAACCGCCGAGCATCTCCTTGGCCGGCTTGCTGGCACTGGTCATCGTGTCGCCGACCCGCGCCTGCCGCACCTCCTTGACGCCGGGGATGACGTAGCCGACCTCGCCGACGCCGAGCGACGGCCGCGGGGTGGGTTCGGGCGCGGCGACGCCGACCTCGAGGGTCTCGTGGGTCGCGCCGGTCGACATCATCAGGCAGCGGTCGCGGGTCGTCAGCCGGCCGTCGATGACCCGCACGTAGGTGATGACGCCGCGGTACTGGTCGTAGACCGAGTCGAAGATCAGCGCGCGCGGCGGCGCGTCCGGGTCGCCCGTCGGGGCCGGCACCTGGCGGACGACCTCGTCGAGCAGGTGGGTGACGCCTTCGCCGGTCTTGGCGCTGACCCGCAGGACATCGGCGGGGTCGCAGCCGATGATGTTCGCGAGCTCGGCGGCGTACTTCTCCGGCTGGGCTGCGGGCAGGTCGATCTTGTTGAGGACCGGGATGATGTGCAGGTCGTTCTCGAGCGCGAGGTAGAGGTTGGCGAGGGTCTGCGCCTCGATGCCCTGCGCGGCGTCGACCAGCAGGATGGCGCCCTCACACGCCGCGAGCGACCGGGAGACCTCGTAGGAGAAGTCGACGTGACCCGGGGTGTCGATCAGATGCAAGATGTGGTTCGTGCCGTCGAGCGTCCACGGCAGCCGGACGTTCTGCGCCTTGATCGTGATGCCGCGCTCGCGCTCGATGTCCATCTTGTCGAGGTACTGGGCGCGCATGTTGCGGCCCTCGACGAGCCCGGTGAACTCGAGCATGCGGTCGGCGAGGGTGGACTTGCCGTGGTCGATGTGGGCGATGATGCAAAAGTTGCGGATCACCCCGGGATCCACGACGTCGGACGGCACGTGCCATGGTCGCACGAATCGAGGCCGGGAAGCCGGGGCTCCGGTCGCGAAGTGGCACTCAGCCGGGCGGCACTGCTAGGCTTGTTGGCTGCATCTCCGCTCCGACCAACCTCGAGGTAGATCCCGCGTGGCCAACATCAAGTCGCAGATCAAGCGTAACCGGACGAACGAGCGTCGCCGGCTGCGCAACAAGGCGGTCAAGTCGGAGCTGAAGACCGCCGTACGCCGGTTCCGCGAGGCTGCCGAGGGCGGCGACGCCGCGACCGCGACGACGGCGCTGCGGAGTGCCTCCCGGCTGCTCGACAAGGCCGCGAGCAAGGGCATCATCCACAAGAACCAGGCCGCCAACCGCAAGTCCGCGATGGCGAGCCGCGCCGCCGATCTCGGCTAGCAGCGGCTACTGCCCCGGCCAGCGCCCTCGCCAGGCCGGGTTCCGCCCGTTCATCCGGCGATAGCCGACGACCGCTGCCGCGGTCACGACTCCTAGACCGAGGATGACCGCGCTCACCGTGCCCTCGGAACCGCTCGGGTGCGTGACGAGCCGGAGCAGCAGGATCGCGATCGGGATGCCGGCGAACGTCGCGTAATCCGAGAACCGGGCCGGTGGCGGTTCCTCGCGCCGCGCGGGGTCGAGCAATCCGGCGAGGTAGTCGTGCGCCTTCACGATGCCCATCGCGACGAGCGGGAGGACGACGATCGTCCACGCGCTGGCGACGTCGGCGAGCGCGAGGACGATCGAGATTCCGACGACGCCCTCCACCAGAACCGCGCGCTGCCACCCGTTGGGGCGGACGGCGGACAGCCGGAGCACCCGCCAGTACATCGGCGGCGCGGCCGGCACCGGACCGCCCGACGTTGTCGGCGGGTGTCCGGCGAGGACGCCGGAACGCCGCTCGGCCGACGGCGGGGCGTACGGCGACGTCATGCGGCCGCGCATTCCGCGACGACGATGACCGCCCGCTCGGCCGCGTATGCGGCGTCGTCGGCGGCGCCCTTGATGTGCGCGTCTGCCTCGGCGACCGCGAGCACCGCCCGCCGCAGCGTGTCCGGCCGCCAGCGGCGGGCCCAGCCCTGCGCGCGGCGGATCTTCCACGCCGGCATGCCGAGGACCCCCGCGAGCGAGTCGGGGCTCCCCCGGCCGGCTGACGCGACCGCGGCGATGGTCCGCAGGTTGGCCGCCAGCGAACTGCTGACCAGCACCGGGTCGAGACCCGTGGCGAACGCCCACCGCAACGTCTCCAGCGCCGCCGCCACGTCACCCTCGACCGCGCGGTCCGCGACCGCGTATCCGGTGGACTCCGCCCGGCCGCGGTGGTGCGCCGCGACGTCGTCGGCCGACACGGAGGGGCCGGCGTCGGCGACGAGCTGAACGCAGGCGGTCGCGAGTTCGCGCAGGTCGCCGCCGATCGCCGCGACGAGATCGGCGACCGCGTCACGGGCGATCGAACCGCCGGCCGCCCGCACCTCGTCGACCACGAACTGCTCGCGGTCACGCGGTGACCGGACTCGCGGCACCTCGATCACTCGAGCGCCGGCACCCTTGAGCCCTTCGAGGATCGCCTTGCCTTTGACGCCTCCGGCGTGGGTCATCACGACGCGGCCGTCAGGCAGTTCCGCGACCGCCTGCAATGCCGCCGCGATCTCCTTGCCGGCGTCCTGCCCGCCGCGCACGACCAGCACCGGACTGTCGCCGAACAGCGACGGAGAGGTGAGCTCGGCGATCTCCTCCACCGACAGGTCGGCGCATGCGACGTCGCGCACGTCGGCGGAGTCGACGCCGAAGGCCGCCACCGCGGTGCTCACGGCGCGAGCGACGAGGAACTCCTCGTCTCCGACGACGACGGTCACGGCGGCCACGCGCCAAGCATGGCATGCAGTCGCCGCTGCCGGCCGACTTGCCGGACGACCACCACGACGAGAAGAGCCGCCGTCACGACGGCCGTTGCCGCCGCAGCGCCGGCGGGCAGCCGCCAGCCCGCTCCCGGCATGCTCGCGAAGGTCCGGGCGACCAGCGCGAGCCAACCCGCCGGGACGGCGGCCACCCAGGCCAGGGCCGCGGCAAGCGCCGGCAGCGGCACCGCGATCGCGGCGCACAGCACGCCGACCACCGTCGCCGGCGCCACCGCGGGTGCGGCGAGGACGTTGGCGGGCACCGCCCACGGGCTGAGTTGCCCGAACGCTGCGATCAGCACCGGCGTGCAAGCGAGCTGCGCGACGAGCGGCACCGCCACCGCGAAGGCGAGCGGGCGGGGCATCCGCCGCGCCAGCCGATCGGCGACCGGGCGCGCCGCCAGCACGATCGCCGCCGTCGCCAGCACCGACAGCGCGAAGCCGGGGGTGCGCGCAAGAAACGGGTCGACGGTGATCAGTCCGATGACGGCGACCGCCAGCGCGGGAAGCGGCTGCCCGCGACGGCCGGCGATGGTTCCCGCGACGACGACGCCGCCCATCACCGCCGCGCGCAGCACACTCGGCGACGGCCGGACGAGGACGACGAACCCGGCGATCGCCAGCAGCGACAGGACTGCGCGGGCGCGCCGCCCCGCCCACGTCCGCCGCAACACCGCACCGACCGTCGCCAGGACGACGGCAACGTTCTCACCGCTTACCGCGCAAAGATGGGTGAGGCCGCTGGATCGAAACGCATCGGTCAGGTCGGCCGGCATCGCGGCGGTGTCGCCGATGACGAGGCCCGGGACCAAGCCCCGCTCGTCGGCGGGCAACTCCGTCGTTGCCACGCGGAACGCCGACCGAACCCGCCCGGCGACGCGTTGCCACAACCGTGGCCGGCCGATCAACTCGGGATCTCCGGTCGGCAGGACGGTCGCCACGACGGGGTCGCCGGCCCGGGGCGCGCGCACCCGCGCGTGGACGAGCAGCCGTTGGCCCGGCAGCAATCCGATCCAAGCGGGGCCGTGCGCGAGAACTGTGACCGGTGCGCGGTCCGGTCGGCCGTCGATCCGGGTCACCGTCGCCGCCGCCAGCACGAACCGGAAGCCGTGCGCACCGGTCAGCTCGACCGGGTCGCGCACCAACGTCATCTCGACGGTCGCCGTCTCGCGGCGCCCGATCAGCGTCGAGATCGTCGCCGACCGCAGCGCGTGTATGTGCAAGGCGGTCGCCGCCGCGCCGATCGTCACGCCGAGCAGCAGCCAGGCCGTCGAGAGCCGCCGTAACGCGAGCGCCGCCGCCACACCGGCCGCGCTGACCGACGCGACGCCGCCGGCGACGCCCGGCGCCAGCCCGACGACCAGGGCAGCCGCGCCCCAGCAGGCCGCGGCAGGCACCACCAGCATCAGAGCACCACCAGACTCTTCAGCCGCTCGAACGTCCGCGGACCGACGCCGGGCACCTGCTCGAGCTGCGACAGCGCGGTGAAGCCGCCGTGTGCGTCGCGCCAGTCGACGATGCGCTTGGCGAGGACCGGTCCGATGCCGGGCAGCGCATCGAGCTGGTCGGCGGTCGCCGAGCTCAGGCTGATCGGTGCTGACTGGTCACCCTGACCGCCGCCCGGCGCGACGATGCCGATGAGCAGCAACTGCCCGTCGCTGACCCGGGCGGCCAGGTCGAGCGTGGCGACGTCGGCGGGACGCAAGGCGCCGCCGGCGGCGCGCAGCGCGTCGGCGACCCGGGCACCCGGCGCCAGCGTCACCAGCCCCGGGTGCCGGACCCGGCCGCCGACATCGACGACGATCTGCACATCGGGCGCAACGGAAGGCGCCGCCGCAATCGTGGCGACCGGCTCCGCCGGTGCAACGCCGGAGCGGTGCAGCAGCAGCCACGCCGAGCCTGCGAGCACCAAGACCGCCACGACCGCCGCCCAGCCCAGGTGCCGGGCACTCGCCGGCTGCAGCCACGGCTGCGCCCAGAGCGGCAGCCGCCCGGAAGGGGGCGGCGCGACCGCATCGAGCTGGCTCGGCACCCACCCGCCTTCCACCCGGCGCGCGCCGGCGCCCAGCGGCAGCCGATCGGTCGCCGTCGCCAGCCTCTCGTCGTCGCCACGCATGGGCAGCACGCTAGGCAGCGGCCGCCGACAGATGCAGCGCCGCAACGGCGACGGTGGACGACGCGAAAAACGTCAGCGGCGGTGGACGACGACGCCGAGCAGGCCCAGACCGACGTGGGCGCCGAGCACCGCTCCGACCTCGGTCACGTAGGTCGAGGCGAGACCCGGCAACGCGGTGCGCAGCGACGCCGCGAGCTGCGCCGCCTTCTCGGCCGCGGCGAGGTGGTGCACGGCGACGTCGACCGGGGCGTCACCGACGCCGGCCGTCGCGAGCTCTTCGAGCCGGAGCAACGCCTTCGCCGCCGTTCGCACCTTCTCGCACAACGCGATCCGGCCGTCCACAACCTGCAGCAGCGGCTTGACAGCGAGCGCCGAACCGACCAGCGAGGCGGCCTGTCCCAGCCGGCCGCCGCGCCGCAACGCGTCGAGCGAGTGGACGTAGAACAGTGCCTTGGTCCGCGCGACCGCACGGGCGGCGGCACCGGCGACCTCTTCGGTATCGGCGCCCGCGGCGGCGGCTTCCGCCGCGGCGAGCACCGGAAAGCCGAGGCCCATCGCGGTCGACTCGGAGTCGATCACCCGGACCGGGATCGATGCATCGTTCGCGGCCGCGCGCGCGGCGTCGCAGGTGCCCGACAACCCGGACGACAGATGTACGGACACGACCGCGTCGTGACCGTCGTCGGCGGCCTTCGCATATGCCTGCGCGAATGCCGCCGGCGCCGGCCGCGACGTGCTCACCACCACATGTGCGCGCAACGCGGCGGCGACGTCGGACGGCATGACGTCGACGCCGTCGGAGCCGAGCCGGCCGCCGAGCACGACCTGCAACGGCACCACGCGGACGTCGTACTTCTCGATCACCTCGGGCGGCAGGCCACTCGTCGAATCGGTGACCACCGCGACCCGCGCCATTGGCGCAGGCTACTTGCTGTCAGCCGGGTACGACGTTGACCAACCGCGGCGCGCGTACGACGACCGTGCGCACCGGCTTGCCGGCCAGTGCGCGTTGCACGGCGTCGGAGGCCAGTGCCTTCGCCCGCAACGTCTCTTCGCTCACGTCGGTCGGTACCTCGAACTTGTCCCGCAGCTTCCCAGCGACCTGAACGATGCACGTGACGACGTCCTCGACCAGCAGTTCGGGCTCGACCGCGGGCCAGCCCGCGAACATCACCGACGGCTCGTTGGCCAGCTGCTGCCAGTCTTCTTCGGCCGCGAACGGCGCGAAGATCGCCAGCATCCGCACCAATGCCTCGACACCCTCGCGCACGGCGGCGACGACTGTCGCGTCGTCGAGTCCCGGGCCGTCGACGGCTTTGCGCAGCACGTTCGTCAGCGCCATCAGCCGGGCGATCGCGACGTTGAACCGTTTCTGCTCGCACTGCTCGGTCGCCTCGGCGACCAGCCGGTGCACCGCGCGGCGGATCTCCATGTCGCCGCGGCGCGGATCGGAACCGCGGCCGCGGTCGCCGACGTCGCTCGCCAGCCGCCACACTCGCGACAGCCACTTCAGGTGCGCGCCGGGCGCCAGATCCGCCCAGTCGATGTCGTCTTCCGGCGGGCCGGCAAACAGCATCGTGATCCGGATGACGTCGGGGCCGTAGCGCGCCAGCTCCTCACCCAGGTCGACGCCGTTGCCGAGCGACTTCGACATCGCCTTGCCACCGTTGATGACCTGACCCTGGTTGGTCAGGTGCTCGAACGGCTCGACGAAGTCCAACATGCCCATGTCGTGCAGGACCTTCGTGAAGAAGCGTGAGTACAGCAGGTGCAGGATCGCGTGCTCGACACCACCGACGTACTCGTCGACCGGCAGCCACCGCCGTACCCGCTCGACGTCGAACACCTGCTTCGCGTCGTCGGACGACGGGTAGCGCAGGAAGTACCACGACGAGTCAACGAACGTGTCCATCGTGTCGGTGTCGCGGGTCGCCGGTCCCCCGCACCGCGGGCACGTCGTCGCGACCCACTGCTCCGCGCTCTCCAACGGCGACCGGCCGCCTTCGGGGCGCAGCTCGTAACCCGTCAACGGCAACTCGACCGGCAACTCGTCGTCGGGCACCGGCACCTCGCCGCAGGCACCGCAGTGCACGATCGGGATCGGGCACCCCCAGTACCGCTGGCGAGACAACAACCAGTCGCGCAGCCGGTAAGTCACAGCTGGCTCGCCGTTGCCGTCGCGTTGCAGATCCGCAGAAATCGCCGCGATCGCGTCGGCCTTCGCCATCCCGTCGTACGGCCCGCTGTTGACCAGGACGCCGTCGCCCGCGGTCGCCTCGCCGGTCTCGTTGGGATCCGCGCCGCCGGTCGCCACGACGACCCGCACCGGCAGGCCGAACACTCGCGCGAAATCCAGGTCGCGTTGGTCGTGTGCGGGGACGGCCATGATGGCGCCGGTGCCGTAGTCGGCCAGCACGTAGTCGGCCGCGTAGACCGGGATGCGTTCGCCGTTGACCGGGTTGATCGCGTACCGCCCCAGCGAGACGCCGGTCTTGTCGCGACCCTCCGCCAACCGCTCGATCTCGGTGTGCCGCCGTACCTCTTCCAGGTACGACGTGAACGCGTCGCGTTGTTCTTCGGCGCACAGCTCGGCGGCCAGTGGCGAGTCGGCGGCGATGACGAAGAACGTCGCGCCGAACAGCGTGTCCGGGCGCGTCGTGAACACCCGAATCGGCTCGTCGTGACCCTCGATGCGGAAGTCGACGTAGGCACCGGCGGACCTGCCGATCCAGTTGCGTTGCATCGTCAGCACCCGGTCCGGCCACTTGCCTTCCAGTTGCGCCATGTCGTCCAGCAACCGGTCGGCGTACGCGGTGATCCGGAAGAACCACTGGGTCAGGTTCTTCTTGGTGACTTCGCTGCCGCAGCGCTCGCACTTGCCGGCGACGACCTGCTCGTTGGCCAGCACCGTCTGGTCGTTGGGGCACCAGTTGACCGGCGCCGCCTTGCGGTAGGCCAGCCCGCGTTCGTAGAAACGCAGGAACAACCATTGCGTCCAGCGGTAGTACTCGGGATCCGAGGTGTGCAGTCGCGTCCGCCAGTCGAACGAGACGCCGAAGCGCTTGAACGACGCCGCCTGCGTCTCGATGTTGGCGTAGGTCCACTCCCGCGGATCCAGGCCGCGCTTCAACGCCGCGTTCTCGGCGGGCAGCCCGAACGAGTCCCAACCGGTCGGGTGCAGGACGTCGTAGCCCTGCATCATCGCGAACCGCGCAACGGCGTCGCCGATGCTCCACGCCTCGGCATGGCCCATGTGCAGGTCGCCGCTCGGGTAGGGGAACATGTCGACGACATACCGGCGCTCCCGGCTGTCGTCGTCGCGCGGCTCGAACACGCGAAGCGCGTCCCAGACCGGCAGCCACTTGTCCACGATCCCGTGCGGATCGAAGCCGGTCGGAACCTCCGCCTCGTCGCTCATCGTCGCCTCTCGCATCGCCGTCGGGTCGGGGCCAATTCGGTGCCGGACACAAGAAAAGCCCCCACGATGGAGGGCTGCCGCGCTGACGTGACGCGCTGTCAGCGCGGCTCGAGAAGGAGCGTCCGGCGAGTCATGAGCAGATCGTACCGCGTGGGCGCAAATGTCTAACTCCGGGAAACGCAAAAGGCGGATGACCGTCCCGGGTCCATCCGCCTTTTGCGTGAGTGCTCGCTCGCTATACCCAACGCGGCAGCGCGGCAAAGGTCACGCCGGAGCGATGATTTCTTGCTCGCCGGCTCGTCTTTCTTTCGTCCGCAGCGTCGTTCGGCGAGGAGATGTCCGGCCATGGGCGAAACGTCCGGCGGGTGCCCGGCGGACGCCGCGATCGCCGGTGCCCGAGGACGGATCGACGCCGGCGATCGGTTCGTCCGATGTGAGCTGGGATCCGCCGCAGACGCCGACCTCGACCTGGTCGACCGCCTTGCCCGGCTACGTCTCGATGCCCGCCGGCGCCGCTGCCGGTTGCAGATCAGTACGACGAACACCGAGTTGGCCGAGTTGCTCGAGCTCGCCGGCCTCGACGGTGTCGTGCTGCGCGAACGCTAGTCAGTCGGGCAGTGCGAGCGGCAAACCGAAGCGGGCGAACAGCGAGGTGTCGAGGAAGTGGTGCACGTGACCGATCCGGTCACCGGCGATCTCGACGACCTGCAGCGACCACGGCACGTGCCCTGGGCCGTCGTGGTTGACGCGGTACTGCCCGAACGCGGGATAGCCGTTGGCGATCGTGGGGATCAGCCGCGAACCCTTGCAGCCGATCCCGGTGCCGAGATACCAGTGGTACAGGTCGTCGCGACCGCGGAGCCAGAGCGCCAACGGCGGCATCGAGATGCTCGCGTCTTCGTGCAGCAACGTCACCAACGTGTCGATGTCGTAGCGCTCGAACGCGTCGACGTACCTCGCCAGCAACTCGCGCTCGCGATCCCCGAGCGCATCGGCCGGCGCCGACTCGACCGGTGCGGTCTCGGCGATCGTCGCGCGGGCGCGTTGCAACGCGCTGTTCACCGAAGCGACGGTGGTGTCCAGCAGCTCGGCGACCTCGCTCGCCTGCCAGCACAACACCTCGCGCAGGATCAGCACGGCACGTTGCCGCGGCGGCAGGTTCTGCAACGCCGACACGAACGCCAGCCGGATCGAGTCGCGAAGGACGGCGCGTTCCGCCGGGTCGCTGGTGACCGGGACGACCGCGCCGTCCGGCATCGGCTCGACCCACACCGCTTCGGGCAGCGGCTCGCCGACCGGTGTCGTCGCGGGCACCGGCGACGACAGGTCCATCGGCAGCGCGCGCCGTTGCCGGCTGCGCAACATGTCGAGGCAGACGTTGGTCGCGATCCGGTAGAGCCAGGAACGCACCGCCGAGCGACCTTCGAACGAATCCCAGCCGCGCCAGGCCCGCACCAGCGTCTCCTGCACGGCGTCGTCGGCGTCGTAGGTCGAGCCGAGCATCCGGTAGCAGTAGCCGGCTAGTTCGATCCGGTAGTTCTCGAGCATGCCGAGCTCGGCATCGACGGCGATGTCAGTGCTCATTCGACTCCCCAGCCACACGGGCCAACCACATGGGCGCGATGCCCCTACCGTACGACGACCGAGGTGGTCAGGACTCATCGTCCGGGAGAGGATGTCGGGCATGCTCGATCACGTCAGCATGCAATGCGCCGACATCGCCGCGAGCGCCGCGTTCTACGACGCCGTGCTCGCCCCGCTCGGCGGCAGCCGGGTCATGGACTTCGGCCAGGCGATCGGGTACGGCGTACCGCCCAAGCCGGACTTCTGGATCAGTGCGTGCGATCCGAGCGAAGGATTCCGGGAAAGCCATGTCGCCTTCGAGGCCGCCGACGTCGACGCGGTCCAGGCGTTCTTCGACGCGGCCGTCGCGGCCGGTGCCGAGGTGCTGCACGAGCCGCGGCCGTGGCCGGAGTACCACCCGGGCTACTACGGCGCGTTCGTCCGCGATCCCGACGGCAACAACGTCGAAGCGGTCTGCCACCGCGCTCAGTAACCGACCGCGGTCAGCAGGTCGTCGTACCCATCAGTGCGGCCAGCCGGTTGACGGCTTCCCGGAGCCTCGCGGTCGACAACCGGCCGCTGGCCACCGCCGCGACGATCGACGCCCGCACGGATCGGGCGAGCGCGGCCCCGTCGGCGCCGCCGCCGCCGATGATCACGGCGTCCGCACCGGCGCTCAGCGCTTGGACGGCCGCCGATCCGAGGGAGTAGCCCGCCGCAGTGATCGCGTGCGCGGACAGCGAATCGGTGATGATCGCCCCGCGGAAGCCGAGGGTCTGGCGCAACAGCCGGGTCGCCGCGGCGGACAGGCTGACCGGCAACGACGACAAGCCCGGCACGACCGCGTTCGACGTCATCACCGCGGGCAGCCCGGCGCGTGCGGCCGCGGCGAACGGCACCAGATCGCGGCCCTGCAGCGACGACAGCGGCGCCGTCGAGGCGGCCGACGCGTCGGTGTTGGCGGTCGCCGTACCCAATCCGGGGAAATGCTTGACGACCGGCACGATGCCGGCGTCGAGCAGGCCGCGGGCGAAGGCGAGGACGTCGGCGGTCGCGGTCTGCGGGTCCGCGGAGAACGACCGCTTGCCGTCCGGGTGGGTGGCGTCCGGCCCGGGCCCCGCGTCGAGATCCGCGACCGGCGCGAGATCGATCCTCACGGTCAGCGCGCGCAGCGCCCGGCCCATCCTCGCGGCGGCCGCGCGGACCGCGTCCGGGCCACCCGCGGCGAGGTCGCGCGGCCACGGCAGCGCGCCGGTCAGCGCCGCGAGCCGCTGGATGCCGCCGCCCTCCTCGTCGCTGGCCACGAGCAGCGGCCAGGCACCGGCCGCGGCGTGCAGTTGCCGCAGCTGTGCGCGGACGTCACCCCGCGGCGTCCCGAACAGCACGATGCCGCCGACCCCCGAGGCGACCATCGGCTCGGCCGTACTCAGGTTCTCGAGCTGCGCGGGCGCCATGATCACGGCGCCGGCCAGCCGCCACGCCGACCACGTACTGACGCGCACCGGGCAGGTGGTCGGCGTCGGGCTCACGGGTGGCGGGCTTGCCGTCGTACTCGGGGTCGCGGTCGTCGCACCGGCGCTGGGGGTCGGCACATCGCGGCTGACCGGCGCGACCGGCGCCGCGCACCCCGCGACGACGGCGAGCGCCGCCGCGATGGCCACCCCTCCGGCTCGCCGCACGGACGTCCCCTTTCCGAGCGATCCACCGGTACGACGCCCGGCGGCCGGGGTCGGTTGGCGGGACATCGGTAACGAAACGGGCCCGGCGCCGTATCTAAAGGGCAGAACCACTTCGGTCCGCGGCGACATCAGCCGATGAGCGAGGTATCTGTGACCCCAGATCACGGAGGCAGGAATGATTCGTCGAATCGCGATCACCGCGGTTCTGCTCGGCGCCGGCCTGGCCGTCGCGCCGTCGGCCGCTGCCGCGGACCCGCTGTGCGAGACCGTGGCCTACGACGGTGTGACCACCGCGACCGTCGGTCCGGATTGCGTCCCTTACCCGCTCACGCCCGAATGCTCGAGCGGCCACGTCCTGCTCGGCGTCCTGGGTACGGTCTACGACTACATCTGCCTGCCGTCCACCTGATCGCCCGGCCGGTTCCCGGCCGCTCGCAGCGCGCTCAGTCGCAGTGGACTCAGTCGCAGTGGATCCTGTCGAAGCGCCCGCAGATCAAGCCCTCGCCGGTCCCGCGCTCCTGGCTCTGGTCGACGCCGAACGTCCCGAGCGGCGTGTCGACGTAGACGTACTCGTCGGCGGTCTTCCCCGGCGCCAGCGGCGTGTTCGAGACATGCGCGTCCGCGCGCACCGGGCCGGCTACCACAGGAGCGGACGGGCGCGCCGCGGTCGCGTGCGGTGCGCGCACGGTCCGCGCTACGCGCCCGGCGGGTCGCGGGGCCCGCGGGACATCCGAATGGTCCGCGACGCTCATCGCCACCAGCGGCCGCGAGGCTAGTACCGGCCCCGGCGCCGCCGGGCCGGTGTTGGTCGCGACGGCCGCCGACAGCGCGGTCGTCGAGATCATCGCGGCGCTGAGCAATCCGTTGGCCGCGGCGGGGGCGACGCTGCGCCCGACCCGGTGCGAACCGCGCCGCAGGAGCAGCAGCACCGGCACCACGAACGCGGCCGTGGTGCGGTCGCAGAAGTCGGCCATGGCCGCGGCGAGCCGCTTGCGGCTCTTGAACAGCGCCTGCCGCACGGCTTCCGGCGAGCAGGCGAGGGACTCGGCGATGCTCGACGGGGTCATGCCTTCGGCGACGCTGAGCCACCACGCTCGGCTCTGGGACGGCGGCAGCGCGGAGAGCGCGAGCCCGAGCGTGGACAGGCATTCGCTGTCGAGCACCGTCTGCTCGACGCACTTCGGGTCGACCGTGGCGTCGTGCGGCGCGCTCTCGCCGCCCACGTCGCAGACGCGGCGGGCCCGGGCGAGGTCGGCGGCCACGTTGCGGCCGACGACCACGAGCCAGCCCCACAGGGAGCGTTCGTCGCGGCCGAGGTCGATCGACTCGTAGGCGCGGACGAGCGTCTCCTGGGTGATCTCCTCGGCGTCCCGGGCTCCCCAGGCTCGCCGGGCGTAGCGCAGGAGCCGAGGCTGGAACCGCGCGTAGAAGCGGGCGAACTCCTGCTGCGTCCGGGCAATCGAATCGGCGTGCGCGCGACTACATTCGGCGCAATCGTCCGGTTCGAGGCCGAACAGCGCGTGGGTCATACTTGTCCCTCGATCCACGGAGTGTCCGACGTTTTCGCATAATGCCGCACTCACCCGGATTCCACAACGGAGGTACGCGTGGGTGTCACGGAGATGTCAACGAGCAAACCGGGCGCTCGTAACGCCGACCTGGGTAACGATCCGCGGCGACCCCGCGTATGTCTTCCATGACCTCTGGGTTCGCGTACAGCGCCGGACCCGGTGACTCGTCGCCGTCCGTCACCACCGGCGAAGTACGGCACACCGCGCTGGAGCTCGTCGCCCACGTGGCCGGCCAGCTCGGCGAGAACCTCGAGCTGGATCAGATCCTCGGCGAGATCGCGCACGCGGGGCGCGCGCTGCTCGACATCGACCGGGTCAGCATCTTCACGCTCGACGGCGACTACCTGCGCCCCGCCGTGTCCGTCTCGCGGGTGGCGGACGACCACCTCTGGGCGACGTTCCGCACGATGCCCCCGGTGTCGCTCGACCTGAGCAGCGAAGCCCGGATCCTGCTGGCACGTGGTCGCGCGGTTCAGATCGACGCCCGCGTCTCCCCCGTCGTACCGGTGGAATGGCGCAACACGTTCGCCCTCACGAACCTCGCCATCGTGCCGCTGCGCGGGGCGAATTCCGTCTGCGGCGTGCTCATCGGCGACAGCTCGGACCCGGCCCGGGCGAAGCTGACGCCGGAGCAACTGCACGCGCTCGAGACCGTGTCGTCGCTCGCCGGGCTGGTCCTTGAGCGGCACGAGCACGCGATGGCCAGCCTGAGCCAGACGGCGGACCTGCTCGCGGTCACCCGCGCGCTTGCCGAAGCGGACACGAAGGCCGAAATCGCCACGGCCGCCGCGGTCGGGCTGCGCAACGTCTTCGGGGCATCCTCGGCGACCGTCGCCCTGGTCGACGACGACGGCCTGGTCGAGGTGACCGGCCACGCCGGCGAACCGGAAGCGACCGCGATCGACTGGCCCGACGTCGCGACCGCATGCCTGCGTGCGCACGCGGGTGGCGGTCACGTCGTGGTAGCCGCGGCCGAGGGCGGCGACGTCACGCTGGTGGGCGGCCTGGACGGGTCGCGGCTGGTCGTGGCCGGGCGGCTCGCCGGCGCCGCGGACGCGGACGCCGGCTGCGCGCAGCGGGCCTTCCTCGTGCTCGACCAGGTGCGCCATGCGATTCGCCGGCATCGGTCGCAGACCGCCGAGTCGCTGGCCCGCCAGCGGCTGGGCGAAGTGACGGCGTTCGCCGCCGCCGCGACGGCGGAGGGTCCGGTGGCGAAGCTCGTCGACCGGCTGGCTCCCCCGCTGCGGACGGTCGCCGACGCGGAGCTGCTCGACCTGGTCGTGCACCCGGGCACCCGGGCGCGGGCGCTTGGCCTCCGCGCGCCGACCCCGGCCGAGACCCGCCGGATCGTGGCCTGGCGCGCGAGTACGGCGCAGCCGGCGCCGGTGTCGGCCGACGGCCGCTGCCTGGTGCCGCTCGTGTCCGGCGGGACCGTGCTCGGCGCGATGGTCGTGCGGGTGACGCCGGAATCCGACCTCGAGGCGCTCGGCCATGCGAGCGCCCTGCTCGGGCCGATCGTCGAGGCCGCCCTGCTCCGCCGCGACCTCGACGAGCAGCGCCACCGCGCCGACGTCCTCGCCGACCGGGTGCGGCTGGAAGCGAAGTCCCGTACGACGGCGATCGAACGGCTCGACACGGCCTTGACGCTGACCAAGGCCTCGTCGTCGTCGGAACCCGCGCGCAACGGGGTGCACCGCGGCGTCGACATCGCCCGCGTGCAGGAGCTGGTGCGCGACGCCAGCAGCGACCTCGCCGGCGCGCAGTCGGCGGCGTCCTGGTCGAGCCGGCCGGGGTTGGTCGGCAAGCTGCGGGCGCTGGCCCGCGACGTCGCCCGGCCCGATTTCTCGGTCGTGGTACGCGCGGCGACCGGCATCGGCGAGCTCGAACCGCCGCACGCGTCGGCGCTGGTCATCGCGGTGCACGACGTGCTGCGCCTCGCCGCCGTCGTACGGGCCTCTCAGGTCGTCGTACGGGTGGACAGCGAGGCGAGCGGGGTCGTCCTCGAGGTGCGCGCGAACGGCCGGCTGGCGCTCGGCGACCGCCTCGGCGGAGCCGCGCCGCACGTCACGTTGCGCACGATGCAGCGCGAGCTGGAGCAGGTCGGCACCCGGGTCGAGCTGTCGAACGGCGGCACCTGGTTCGTCGTACGCATGCGAACGGCCCGGACACCTACCAAGGGATAGGCGCCGGGCCGTTCGGAACGGCTTGCGGGTGTAGCTAGCTGCCGACCTTCACGCAGGACGGGTAGCCGGCGGTGTAGCGGGTCGTGCCTTGCGCGCGGTCCGCCGTCTCGATCGGCCAGAAGTACGGCCCGAAGCCCGCGGTTCGCGCCGCCGCCGGAGCCTGGACGACGAGCTGGGTGAACGCCACGAAGTTGGCGAAGCTGGTGGACCCGTTCTTCACCTTCGGGGTCGACGTCTTGTTCGCCAGGTCGGCGAGGCTCACGCTGTAGCGAATCTCGTTCTTCGCGGTGTCGAGCGTCGCCGTGCCGATGCCGTACGTCGTCGCGGTGCCCGCCGGCCCGTCGAAGACACCGAGCGTCATCTGGCGGTTGTCCGCGGTGAAGTCGAACTCCCATTGACGGCCGGTCGGCGCTCCCGCGTCGGTACCGGTCGCCAGCTTGTTGACCCGTACGACGATGGTCAGCGTCGTGGCGTTCGTCGCGATGTCGGCCGAGGTGATCTTGAGGTTGTCATCGGTGGGCGCGCTGGTGCCCGCACCGACGAGGTGGCACACCGGCTTCGGCGCCGGCTTGCGTGGCTTCTTCTTCGTGGTGGCCGACGCCGCGCCAGCTGCGGCCAACGCGACCGCGAGGACGACGCTGAGGGTCCCACGTACGACCGATGCTCTGGGATGCATTGCTCGCCTTTCCTCGACACGGCGCAAAAGGCGCCTAAAGGACTTACGAAATCCTCGCCCGTTGCGTTACCTACAAACGATGCCGACGACGCTGCGTAACGGGCTGGGTAACCCACCGCATTCGCTCGGCCGGCGGGCTCAAGGTTCGACGCGACTACGCCGACCACCTGCCCGGCATCTTCTGCCGTCACGATCCGGGCGGCAGATCGTTGTCCGGTTCGACCACCGACGGCGGATGAGTCAATGACTCGGAGGTAACGCTTCTGGCCTCTCGCACGTATCACACGCGACTCGGGGCCATGGCGGGCTTTGCCGGCTTGCCTGTTCTCGGCGCGTGCGTCGAGGCCGTGGCCATTTGCGAGTCATTGAATTAGCCCAAGGAGGAGGGCACGTGAAGGGTTCAGTCAAGGTTCGGATGGGTCTCGTTGTCGCGGGCATCGGTGCGGTCGCGGTTGCGGCCCTGCCGGCGAGTGCGTCCACGGGTGCGGCGACGATCGCGGGCGGCGGCACCATCAGCCCCGGTCTCACCGTCGGTGGCGGCGCGCAGACCTTCAGCTTCAACGGCAGCGGCACGGCGGCGACCGACTCGTACCAGGGTTCGTTCAGCTGCACGGTCAACGGCAACGACAGCATCGGCACCATCGCGCAGGGCGCGGGCAGCTTCACCGGTAACTGTGTCGCGGGCACCACGACGGAGCCCGTCACCGGCTCGTACACGCGTGTCGGCGGCGCGGTTAGCCTGAGCGGCTCGATCGGCCCAGGCCCGGTCAGCGGCACGTTCACCGGCGCTTGCACGTTCGAGGCCACCAGCGCTCCGACGGTGACCAGCTACGACGTGCAGTGCCACGTTGCGGTTCACTGATCAGGCGTAATTTTGCTTGACTAAGTACGTACTAGTGGGGCGGCGGGTCTTTCGACCCGCCGCCCCACGTGCCACTCGGAGAGACGCTGTGACCCAGACTCGACAGCGCGCGAAGCGTGCTTCCATGCTGTCCCGCTATGCGGTTGCCGCTTTGCTGATGGTGTCGCCCGCCCTGGGCCCCGCCGGCGTGGCGCACGCAGACTCCAGCGCAGCGAGCATGACCGTCACCGGCGTGTTCACCCCCACACTCGTCCGGCCCGGCTATCCCCCGACCGCGGTCGCCTACGCCGGCACCCTCGGGCTCTTCCCGGATCGCGCCTCGAAGTCGCTGATCACGGTGGACGCCGGCTCACCCGCCTACGTCGCGGCGTACGACGCGCGCACAATGCGCGCGCGCGCCGGCTCCGGGCGGTTGCTCGACGGCGTCGTCACGGCGGTGCTCTCCGATCCTCGGGTCCCGGGGCTCGTCGTCGCCCTTGCCGCGGCGCCCTACCAGGCGGCGACAGCGGTCGAGCACGTCCAGGTCGTCAACGGCAAGGTCGCCGTCACGCAGCGGGTCAGCGTCACCGGCCAGCTCACCGCCGGTCAGACGATCGTCGGGCTCGCCTTCGATTCCCGCACCGGCGCGGTGTTCGGCCAGACCGTCACCTACGCGTCCGCTTCCAACCCGGTGCCCGGCACCGTCGAGCTCGCCATGATCAACATGGCTCAGGCGAAGGTGGCCTGGCACCAGGCGCTGACGAACTGCAACCTGCCAATGCAGACCACGTTCCTGCCGCCACCGCCGGTCGGGCTCAGCGCGCCCATCGGGGTGGTCCGGTCGCCGCACGTCGTCGACATCGGCTGCTCGGCGCAGAGCCCCGACGGCAACGGGACCAAGATGAAGCTGCCGATCCCGCTCGGCGTGGGCATCGTGACGCTCGGCGGCAGTGGCGCGTCGACGACGTACAAGTCGTTCACCCTCGACCCGTACCCGGGCGACGCTTCGACCGCCCCGATGGGTCTGTGGAGCGCGGGCACCGAGCGGATGGCCATCCGGGTGCTCAACAACGTCCACGGCGGCGGCTTCGCGCTCTTCGACGGCGCGCACGAGGATTACGTCGGCACCGTGCCGTCCCGGGACACGCTGCAGAGCGCCGGCATCGACCCGATCCACGGCCGGCTCTACCTGCTCGACTCGAACGTCAGCGTCGGCCTCGTGACCGCCGACGTCGCCGTGACGCCGGCCGACCAGGGCCACACGTTCCCCGAGTACGCGCAGGATCCGATCAACGAGGACAACGACCACGGCAACATCGGCAGCCCCGGCATGATGGCCGTGGATCCGTCGACCGGACGGGCCTACCTGCTGTACTCGGGAAGCCACAAGTTCGTGGTGGTCCACGACAACTTCCCCTACTACAGCCCGCCGGCGCCGCCGGACGTCGACTCGGCCACGGCCGGCATTCCGGAAGTCGCCGGTCAGACCGGTGCCAACTACTCCGGATCGGCGCAAGGTTTCGGGTCGGTCATCCGCCAGGTCGGCGGCGAGTCGAGCATCGAGTACAACGCGACGTCGATCGGCCTGGAAGCAGCGCTGCGCGGGACGCGGCAGCTCTCCACAAGCCTCCTCGACACGCTCACGCTGACCAACTCCGCCACCCAGGCCAAGCTCATCACCGCGGCTCCGGATGCCGGTAACACCCAGTCACAGATGAGCGAGGCCCCAGGGGGCGCCGGCTCCTGGCCGTACCCGTACGTGCAGTGCTTCGACTCTGGCGCCGGCCACCAGACGAACCCGGGGCATGGTGGCGTGGCCACCTGCGACGCGAACGCGGCGTCGGTCAGCGGCTCGATCGCGGGTGGATCGTCGAGCGAGGCCGTCCCGGACCAGCCGGTCCCCGACGTCGTCGCGATCGACAACACCAGCCTGAAGACCTCGTCGTCGGCCGAGATGGGCAAGGGCCTGACGACCGTGGTCCACGCCGAGGCGTCGGGAATCTCGATCCTCGGCGGCATCCTGACCATCGGCGAGGTCACCACCGACTCGGTGGCGCGGGCGAACGGCCAGACCGGCGGCGCGAGCTCGTCGTTCACGCGCGCCGTTCACAACGTCAGCCTCAACGGCCAACAGCTGTGCACCACCCAGTGCGACGTCAACGCGATCGCGGAGGCGGTCAACTCGGCGCTCGTCGGGCACGTCCGGATCACGTTCCCGGAGCCGGACCCGACGCTGCGTGGCAGCCACGGCGGCTACCAGGCGCTGATCCGCCGGGACCGCTACTCGCAGGCGGAGGAAGCAAGCCTCGACGACCAGCCGCCGGTGCGCGCCGAGGTTCCGGGGATGCAGATCATCGTCTTCCAGGACAACACGCAGTCGTCCCGGACGGTCATCTACCTCGCCGGCGCGGAAGCCGAGGCGCACTACGGCGTCTTCCAGCTCGGCACCAACTGCATCTGCCCGCCGCCCGGTGGCGGCGGCGGTGGCGGCGGCGGCTCCACCGGGCCGTCGACGCCCGGATCCACGGACCCGGGGTCGCTGACGACCACGACGGGAGGCAACCAGCCTCCCGTGCTCGCCCAAGGCACCAACGTCGGAGCCTTCTTCAAGCACGGCTGGGAGCTTCTCGTCGCCGGGATCGGCAACGCACTGCGCGAGTTCGGCGTATGGCTGATCCTGCTGCTCCCGGTCTACCTTTCCGCCCGTCGTTGGGCACTCGCCAATCGGCACGACAGAACCGCCGGCTCCGCGTGAGTCAGCGCGTGGTTGCGTACTTACCCAGTAGGGAGCAGAGATGAATCGGCCAAGGCCGGCTACCGAAAGCGCGCTCGGCACGCTGGCGCTCATCGTCGGCGTGGGGATCGTGCTGAGCGTCCTCAACGTGGTTCCGTCCGGGACGACGCAACTCGTCGCCGGCGGGCCTAACCAGGGCGGTGGCGGCGTCGTTCAGAACCAGGGCAACAGCCCGACCACCACGACGACCGCGCCCGGTGCCAATCCGCAGACCAACGTCCCGAGCAGCAACGGCGGCAACTCCGGTAACGGCTCGGTGCCCGCGCCGCGCGCCGGCCTGTCGTGCGACAGCCAGCACAACGGGGGGTCGACCGACCGCGGCATCACGTCCAACCAGATCCTCATGGCGGCGACGACGGTGACCGACGGTCCGGGCGCCAGCTTCCTCGGGCCGATGAACGGCGCAATGAGTGCCGTGCAGTCGCAGATCAACCGCGCCGGGGGCATCTGTGGGCGTCAGCTGAAGCTGCTGCTCAACAACGACTCGTGGCAGCAGACGCTGGGACAGAAGTACATTCAGGACTTCGTCCAGGGTTCGCACGTCTTCGGCCTCGCCGTGAACCCGGACTCCGAAGGCCTCTACGCGGTCGCGAAGTCGGGCTACCTCGACCAGCAGCAGGTCCCGGTCGTCGGCTCCGGCGGCCAGACCAGCCTGGAATACACCGACCCGTGGATCTGGCCGGTCGGCACCGCAACGGTCTCGCAGATGCACATCATGGCCAAGGACGCGCATGACCGCGGTGCCAGCCACTTCGCGATCGCGTTCGACGCGAAGTACCGGTTCGGCATCGAAGGTGCCTACGCATTCGAGAAGGCCGTCGAGCGGCTCACCGGGCACCCGATCCCTGGTTACAACGGCTCGTTCAACAACTGCGACCAGAACTCGCGGTTCTGCGGCGTACAGCCCGGGCAGTCGAGCTACACGAGCCAGGCGACCCAGTTCAACAACTCGTGCTTCGGCGTCTCGTCGAACAGCGGCAACTGCGACTTCGTCGCATACCTGATGGAGCCCGACCTCGCCCTGGCGTGGCTCGGCAACCGGGCGCCGGCGACGCCGAAGTTCGGCATGGCCGGCGCGCAGCCGCTGTTCGACCGCCAGGCGTTCGCGAACCAGTGCCAGGACGCCTGCAACACCGAGACCGGCTTCGTCGTATGGACGGGCTACCAGCCGCCCGAGGGTGCTTACAGCGGTCAGGCCGCCGAGGCGAAGTACGTCTCCGACCTGCGCAACAGCAACGGTTCCTCCGACGTCGACAACCAGTTCGTCGAAGGCGCCTACCTCGGCATGAACCTGCTCGTGAAGGCACTTCAGACCGTCGGTCCCGACCTGACCCGGCAACGGCTCAAGGCGGTCCTCGACACGATGACCTTCACCAGCGGCCTGACCAAGCCACTCGCGTGGACGCCCGGCCACCACTTCGCGAACGATGCGGCGATGGGCTGGCGGCTCAACTACTCGAACGGCGCGTTCTCCGGGTTCTCCGCGGTGACGAAGTTCGAGGTCGACCCGTGGCTGGCCCAAGACCTGCACGCGGGCGGGTGAGGACTTCCCGATGTACGTCCTGAGTCAGTTCGGGCTTTACCTGCTACTGTCGCTGCCGCTCATCGGCGCGTACTTGATGTTCGCGGTCGGCATCGTCGTCATCTTCCGTGCGTCGCGGGTGCTCAACCTCGCGCACGGTGCGATGGCGATGCTGCCGGCGTACGTCACGTACTCGTTCGTGAAGCACGGCGTACCGACATTCGTCGCGCTGATCCTCGGCGTACTGTCCGGGGCCGCGCTCGGCATGCTGGTGGAGCGGACGTTCGTCCGTCCGCTCGCACGGCAGGGCCCCACCGCACAGACGGTCGGCACCGTCGCGGTCTTCGGGCTCGTCGTCGCGGCCGTCGCGCAGTTCTACGGCAGCGGCTCCGTGCAGGCGCCGCGCATCTTCCCGGACGGCGGGGTCACCGTTTCGACCGCCGTGCTGCGGTGGGGGCAGATCGGCCTGTTCGGCGTCGCGCTGGCCTCGCTCGGGGCGAGCTTGCTGCTGTTGCGCAAGACCAGACTCGGCATGTCGATGCGTGGCGCGGCCGAGAACCCGGTCGCCGCGTCGCTCATGGGTGTGAACCCGCTGCTCATGGCGCGGCTCGCGTGGGCGCTCGGTGGCGCGCTCGCCGGCCTCGGCGGCATCCTGCTCGCCGCGGTCACCAGCCTCGACCCGTATTCACTCTCGCTGCAGATGCTGCCCGGCTTCGTCGCCGCGCTCATCGGCGGCCTCGGCAGCCTGCCCGGCGCGCTTGCCGGAGCGTTCATCGTCGGCTCGATCGAAGGCCTCGTGCCGGCGTTCGGTCTGGTTCCCGGCCTCCGCGGCTTCGCCGGACAGGTCGGCGTGCCCGAGGTCGTGCTGACGATCCTCGGCCTGGTCGTGCTGTTCCTGCGCGGCCAGCGCTACTCGGCCGCGGAGACCAGCGGCGGGCTCAGCCAGAACCAAGCGGCGACGATCACGCACAGCGCCTACGACCCTCGGCACCTTCCCCGCCGGGGCGGGCGTCGTCGCTTCAACCGCTACGTCGTGCTCGGCCTGCTGGTCGCGTGGCCCTACCTGCCGCTGGGCTTCCTCCCCGTCGACAAGTTCTCGCTGCTCGGCGACGCGAACCAGGCGGGCGAGTACTTCCTCGTCGCGGCAAGCCTCGTGCTGCTCACCGGATGGGTCGGCCAGATCTCGCTTGCGCAGGCCGCGTTCGTCGGCATCGGCGCGTTCGGCACCGCGCTGCTCGCCAAGCACATGCCGATGCCGTTCCCGGTGGGCATGATCGCCGGCGGCGTCTTGGGCGGCGGCGTCGCTGCCGGCCTCGGCGTTGTCGCGCTGCGCGTTCGAGGGCTCTATCTCGCCGTCGCGACACTGATTTTCGCGTGGATGGCGGACGCCTATCTGTTCATCGCGCCGTGGTTCGCTTCGGGCGGCAACGCCACTCTCAACGTGCACTCGGTCGGGATCCAGGGAACGTTCCCGTTCTTCGACTTCACCGATCGGCAGACGTTCTACTTCGTCGTCCTCGCGGTGTGCTCGACGGTGATGTTCGGGCTGCTCAACCTGCGCGACTCGAAGACCGGCCGTGCGTTCGCGGCCGTGCGCGGCTCCGAGACGGCGGCCGCCGCGCTCGGCGTCAACGTCGTACGGACCAAGCTGTTCGCGTTCGTGACCGCCGGTGCGATCGCCGGCATCGCCGGCAACCTCGCGCTCACCAACCAGACGACTGTGGTCTCCGACCAGTTCAGCCTGCAGGCGTCGCTGCTCTTCCTCGCGATCGCGGTGGTCGGCGGCCTGCGCAGCATGGGCGGCGCGGTCGCGGCGGCGTGCGTCTTCGCAGGTCTCGACGAACTGTTCTTCCGGATCCCGTCACTCGGCCGGTTGCTCCAGCTCGTGTCGGCGATGTTGCTCGCCGCCGTACTGCTCGCCTACCCGGGTGGTCTCGCGGCGCTGCCGAACTCGTTCCGGAACCTCGCTCGGCGCTTGCGCGAGTCGGAGTTCGGCCAGAACGTCATCGTTCCGGCGCAGGAGCGGTACGCCACGGGCAAGGCCGCGCTGCGCGCTCGGGCGCTCGCGTTGGTGACCGGCGAGGACAACCCGTTGCATCGCGCCGCCGAGGCCGTACGACGCTTCATCCCACGGCGACCGGCGACCGCGGGCCGGACGTTCACGTCGATCGTCGTACCGCCGCAGGACCGGCAGGAGCCGATCGCGGCCGAGACGGCCGAGACCGCCGAGGTCGACGAGCCGGCGCCGGCAGCGACGACCAGGCCGCGCCGACCGGAAACCGAAACCGCGGAAATCGCGATGCAGGCCGACAACATCACCGTGAAGTTCGGCGGTCTGACCGCGGTGTCGGAGGCGAGCATCCAGGTCCCGCGCGGTCAGGTCGTCGGCCTGATCGGCCCGAACGGCGCCGGCAAGACGACGCTGTTCAACGCGGTGTCCGCCCTCAACCAGCCGACCACCGGAACCGTCCGGTTGTTCGGCGAGGACGTGACCGGCCTGGCGGCGCACGAACGTGCCGCGCGTGGCCTGGCCCGGACGTTCCAGGTCATCCAGCTGTTCCCGGAACTGACCGTGTTCGACAACCTCATGGTCGCCACGCACGTGCACAACCCGACCGGACCGATGGCGCACATCGTCGCGACCGCGACCGCAATCCGCGCCGAGAGCGCGGCGGAGGAGACGTGCCGGCGGGTCGTCAACCTGCTCGGTCTCGACGAGATCGCCGACCGGTCGGCAGCAGGCCTGCCGTTCGGCACCCTGCGGCGGGTCGAGTTCGCTCGTGCCCTGGTCTCCGGAGCGCCGCTGGTCATGCTCGACGAGCCGGCGAGTGGTCTGGACGACACCGAGACGAAGCAGTTCGCCGACGTGCTGTTGCAGGCGCGTGACGAGCTCGACCTCTCGGTGCTTCTCATCGAGCACGACGTGCACATGGTGACGTCGACGAGCGACTACATCTACGTGCTCGACCGTGGCCGCATCATCGCCTCCGGAAAGCCGGAAGAGATCACCGCGAATCCGGCGGTCATCGCCGCCTACCTCGGCGAGCCCGCCGAGGCCGAGGGGGCCAAGCCCGCCAAGCCGAAGAAGCGCGCGGCCGCCGCGAAGCCGAAGGAGTCGGTGCTGCTGTGACCGAAACCCTGCTCGACGTCAACGGCGTCGACGTCTACTACGGCCTCGTCCAAGCGCTGCGCGGTCTTTCGATCCAGGTCAACGCCGGCGAGCGCGTCGCACTGCTCGGCGCCAACGGCGCCGGCAAGACCACGACGCTGCGCACCATCTCCGGCATGCTCGCTCCGCGCACCGGCTCGATCACCCTCGGCGGCAACTCGATCGGCGGCAAGCCGGCGTACGACGTGGTGCGCGAAGGCGTCGCGCACGTGCCGGAAGGGCGCGCGTTGTTCGCCGGCATGACCGTCGAGGAGAACCTTTCGCTCGGCTTCGCGTCGCAGAAGAACGACCGCGAAATCCTGCAGTTCCGGCGCGAGCAGGTCTACAACTACTTCCCGATCCTGCGCGAACGCTCGAAGCAAGCGGCCGGGACGCTCTCCGGCGGCGAGCAGCAGATGCTCGTCATCGGGCGGGCGTTGATGTCGGCGCCGCGGCTGCTGCTCGTCGACGAGCTCTCGCTCGGTCTCGCGCCGAAGATCGTCGCGCAGATCTTCGAGATCCTCGAGACGGTCAACCGGGACGGCACCGCGGTGCTGATCGTCGAGCAGTTCGTGCACATGGCGTTGCAGAACACCGACCGTGCGTACGTGCTGCGCAAGGGTGTCGTCGTCGACTGCAAGCCGAGTGCGGAGCTGCTGGGTGACCCCGCGCTCATCCGCTCGTACCTCGGCGAGGGCACCGCCGCGTAGGTTGAACCTCAATGTCGGCAACCATGGCGCGCCGAGTGCGCGGGCGCCGCAACGCGCTCCGCTCCCGCCTCGTCATGACGGCCGTGCTTGCCGCCGTCCTCGTCGCGGCGCTGCTGCTGGCGATCTTCCTGCCGTCGGATGGTCGCGATCACCCCTCTGCGGCGGAGGTGAAGCGCTACGAAGCCGCGATCCTCGCGCCGGTGAAGGACTGGGGCAGCGTCGAGGTCCTGGGCATGCGTCCCTCGGTCCGCGACCTGCTCGGTGGCAAGGGCAGCCTGCCGGCGAACGCCGTGCTCGCCGAGTCGCGGGCTTGGCTGACCGCGTTCGCCCACGACCGCGAGCTGATCGCGGCGGTCCGGCCGCCGACGGGCCTGGGCCGCTGCCGCGGGCTGATGCTGCGCGCGCTGGACAAGTACGCCGAAGCGGCGCGGACGTTCGGTCAGGCCGCGCAGACGCCGCTGGCGCAACGCCGACCCGTCATCGAGGCCGCGATCGCGAGCGCAACCGCCGGCGACGACTTGTTCGACCAGGCCAGTGCGGTGCTGCAACAGGCCCGGCTCGACGCGGGTCTCGGCATCAGCCCCGACTTCCCCAGCCCGTCACCTTCGACGCGCTGATCGCGTTGTTCTTGCCATATCCCTGTTCGACTGAGTGAGAGGACCTACCCCAGTGCGCACACGGGTCTCTTTGCTTGCGGCGGTCGTCGTCGCGATCGGCGGCGGCGCGGTGCTCGGCGCTTCGAGCTCGGCCGCGTCCGCGGATCCGCTTTGCTACGGCGCGACGGTGTCGACGTTCGCAACCGGGGCGAAAACGGTCGGTCCGTACTGCATCCCGTTCCCGGGTCCGACCGACTGTTTTCCCGCGGGAACGGGCGTCGGCACGCTCTTCAGCGTGATCGCGCAGGCGTGCCTGCCGGCTCCGACGGGTGTCAGCAACCCTGGTGCGTGACCCGACACACCTCGGTCTCGCCGGTGCTGCGCACGGCCTTGACCGAGATCCACGCGGGGCCCCACGGGGTCGGTACCGAGACGCCGAAGTCGGCCCAGGTGCCGGGCTGGTGCGGATCCGAGACTTTGACTCGCGTCTTGACGGCCGGGATCGGCACCGGCGCTGACCCGCTCGGCGGCGTCGTCGAGTGTCCGGCCGCGCCGCTCTTCGCGACCGGTGCGATCGTGACCGACTGACGATGTACGGCGGCCTTCGGCGCGGCGTAGTAGTGCTGGTCCGTCGCCGCGGCCGACCAGGTGCGCTGCGGGGCGCTGGGCTGGCTCAGGACCACGGTCGCGGCCGTCAGGCCACCGAGCGCCGCCACCGCGGCGAGCGCGGGCGCGCTGCGGGTCGCCGTACCCGTCGTCGGGCGGAGCAGCCGGCGCAGCGCCGCGACGCCGAGGGCGGGGAACGCGATGGCGTGGGTGCCGGCGCGGCGGAGGTAGTGCGAGCCGAGCCGCCGGCGCGCCCGGTGCAGACGCACCCGGACGGTGTTGGCGGTGACCTCGAGCTGGTTCGCGACGTCCTCGACGCTGCTCTGGTCGATCACGAGCATGTGCAGCAGCCGGCGGTCCTCCGCGGAGATGTCGCCGAGGGCGGCGCGCATGTGGCCGACCCGCTCCAGGCGGAGCAGCGATTCCTCGGGGCCCTCGGAGACGTCCGGCGGGTCGACGTCGCCCGCCTCGGGCAGCGGCCAGAGCCGCTTGCCGGCCCGGTGCAGGTCACAGGCGACGTTGCGAGCCACCGTGCGTAGCCACGGCAGCGGCATGTCCCGGCGCAGGTCGGAGAAGCAGTTGAACGCCCGGAATAGGGTCTCCTGGGCGATTTCCTCGGCGTACGTCGCCCCAAATCGGCGCGAGTAGTTCAGGACCGAGGGATACCACCGCTCGAAAAACGACTCGAAGTCCGTTTCCGCCGGGAAATCGTCGCCGTCGAGGTGCGCTGGGAGAGTCATGGGCCGCCCTTTGTTACTGCCGGGTACGCACAATCTTGCTGTGCGCTGATTAACGACACAAGGCAGGTACGGACACGCCCGGACGACGATTATCCGGAGGGGTTACGTCCCGTCTGGTCACCGTTTCGGTGCCTCCACGGCATATTCCTGCTTGGTCTGGCTGTGATCGTACGGCAACCGGTTTCAGGGCGAGGAGGACGGCGTCGGCGTCGGATCCGGGCTGTCGCTGCTCGGGCTCGGCGAGGCGCTGTCGCTCGGTGATGCCGTCGGGCTGTCCGACGGCGAGGCGCTCGGTGACGCGGTCGCGCTGGGCGAGTCCGTCGGCGACGACGACGCCGAAGCGCTCGGCGACGCTGACGCGCTCGCCGTGGTGCTCGACACCGCGGCCGCGACGACCGACGGCGTCACGATCGCGAGGATCTGTTGCTCGAACTGTTCCAGCTGAGCCTGGATCTGAGCGAGCGTGAGGCCTTGCAGATTCTGGCTCCACGCGGTGATCGTCGCCCATAGATTCGTCAGCGCGGCCATCGCGTCCGGGCTCAGCGCGTCGCTGAGCTGGGCCACGAGTTGGACGGCGACCGCGAGCGTCAGGCATTTGTCGCACTGGTAGTTGACGGCGACCGCGACGTTGACCGGTGCGACGACGTTCGCGTCGCTGGCGACGAGCACGACCTGGAAGCTGACCGCGACCGCGACGCAGCCGGTGCAACTCGCGAACGCGTACGCCGAGTTGGTGTTCACCGCCTCGTCGCCGTCGGCCCACACCAGTGCGAACGCGACGTCGTACGCCGCGCCGCCGTCCTTCGTCGCGACCGCGAGGGCCTGGTTGTCGCCGACGCCGGGCGGCAGCGGGCGCGCGAACGGGAACACCCACGTCGTACCGCTGCCGGTCCGCGGAACGAAGACGAGCGCCAGCGCGGGATGTGCCCGCGTGGGCAACTGGGCGCCGCCCTGCCAGGCCATGACGGTGGAGCCCTGGTCACCGGTCCGGAGGCTCGCCCGATCGACCGTCGCGGCGGTGAGCGGCGCGTGCGCGGCGACCGGCAGCGCGTCCTGGACGGTGCCCCGCTCCCCCGGTCCGATGGGTGCGTACGCACCCGACCGCGGCCACCATTCGTAGCCCAGACCGCAGAGGATCGCGACCAGCGCAAGGCAAGCGACCGCCCGCTTGCGTGGTTGCCCGCGGGTACGGCGCCAGGTCGTCGTGACGTGCCGCCGTACCATCCGCGCAAGCAGGTAGAAGATGCCGCCGACCGGGATCACGAGCGCGGCGATGGCGAGGACGTTGGCGCCGACGCCGGCGACGTTGCCGTCGTGCGCACGGCCGGCCAGTTGATGCCATTGCGCGGCGAGGCTGTGCGCGGTCGTGCCGAGGATGCGCGGCAACGCGATGACGGACAGCAGCACCGTCAACACGAGGATCGGTACGACGAACAACGTCCAACCCGTGACGACGAGCCGGGCCCACAGCCGGAGCGCGACGGCGCGGTCTCGACGGCGGCGACCGGGCACGAAGCTGCGCAACGTCGGTCCGATGTGCTGGTAGAGATCCGGGACGCCGATGACGTCGGCGAGCAGGTGGTAACCGTCGCACCGAATGAGCGGTGGCAGTTGCCGCACCATCTGCAAGACCTGCGCCGCGACGACGAGCAGCAGCGCGTCCCACCGGGTCGCCGACCACAGTGCGAACATCGCGACGGCGGCGAGCGCGTTGAAGTAGAGGCCGCCGAGATCGGTGCGGATCCGAGCCGCGCGGCTCAACCGGTAGCTGTCGGTGACGTCGGTGTAGAACGCCGGATAGATCAGGTAGAGCCCGGCGCCGATCGCGCCCGGGGTGCCCCCTCCGCGTCGCAGTCCCGCGGCATGCCCGAACTCGTGGAAGCCCGCGGAGACGACGGTGATCGCGAACACCGCGAGCAGCAACCCGGGCCGGTTGAACGCTTCGTAGGCAGCGGACGCGAGACCCTTGCGGAACAGCACCCAGTAGCAGATGACCGCGAACGCGAGGGTGGCGACGACGACGACCGCCGGGTTGAACAGCATCGCGAACGGCGCGGTGATGCGGCGGGTCACTTCCGGTTTCGCGACGACGAAACGTGCGCGCAGGGCGAGGAGCGGATTGCTCCTCCGCATCGGTGGATGCGTCCCGTCGCGGCCGAGCACGAGACCGAGCGGGCGGAGCTTGTCGTCGATGAGCTGGCGAACGTCCTCGGGGTGCAGCTCGCGGCCGAGGGTGCTACCCGCTGCGCGGGCGACCTCGTCGATGTCGCGGTGGCCGTCGACCGCATCGAGCACGGCGTAGATCAGCGGGGTGAGCTGCAGCACCTGACCGTCGGCGCGACGGGCGAGATGCGGAGCGACGCAGTAGCCGGAGCCGCGCTGCACGCCGAACAGTTCGGTACCCGCCACCAGCGCAGGAACGTCCCGAGTGTCGTCCCGGGACGTTCCCTGCGCGGTGCTTGTCGGTTGACGGGGGTCGGCAGCGGTAGTGCTGTCGAGTGCGGTCATCGCGACTACGGGCCGACCATGCCTGTCGTGGTCGTGCCCTGGTCGATCGTCGACGTCTGATCGGAGACGGCGTTCGCGTCGCCGGTGATCGTCTGGTCGATGATGGCGGTCTGGTCGGCGACGGCGACGGACTCGGCACCAGGCGATCCGATGTTGGCCGAGACCGCGGCGTCGATCGGCGCGGCCGCATTGGCGTTCGCGGCGACGGCACCGTTGATCGGCGCGGCGAGGTCGAGGCCGCCGTTGAGATTGACGTTGACGTCGAGCAGGTTGCCGTCGGTGAGGTCGCCAGTGACGGTGTTCGTGCCGTCCGTCGGAGTCGTGTCGCCGGTCGTCGTCGTACCGCCGGCCGCGGCGTCCTGGGTGAGCGTGCTGTCCTGGATGCCGTGCGCGTTCGCGTCGCCGGTGATGTCCTGGCCGATCGACACGGCCTGCGTCCCTTGCGCCGCCGACAGCGCGTCCGGCGACAGCACGTTCGCGCTCGCGGCCGCTTCGATCGGCGCGGCGATGTTGGCGTTCGCGCCGATCGCGAGATCGATGGGGGCCGCCGCGTCTACGGCGAGGTCGATGTTGGCGTTGAGATCCAGCAGCGACAGGACTTCCTTGTCGGGAAGCGCCGTCACCGTCTCGGCGGCAAGTTCGTCGGCAGGCATGCGGGATACGGATTTCTCGGTCACGAGCCCTCCAGCGCATCTGGTGTCCCGACCGGAGATGCCCCGTGTGCCTTGGACCGGAAACGTCAGGGTCGTGTCACTCCGAGGTTGCTCCCCCAACCGCGGCGATACGTCGGACGCCGCTTCCCGACACCGTCATCGAGCGGTCGCCACCGGCATCGTCGTACATCGCGACGTCCATGGACTGACGTTTCCGGCATGATCGCGAGCCCGGACCTCGAAGCAGTACTCGTGACCGGCACGGACGACGAGGCTCACGCTGGTGCGCGTCGTGTATTGCCACGTCGAGGGGTAGAGCCAAGCCGTCCAGCCGCCCATCGAGGCGGCGGTCCGCCAGCCCACGTCGTACGACGCGACGCCGGAGTCGGCGTCGGTCGCTCCGTACGACAAGGTGATCGCGCCGGTCAACGCGAACGGCGACAGTGGCGGAACGGCGACCTGCGGTGCCGTCGAGTCGAGCGCCGGTGCGGGTGCCGTTGGTGGCGGCACGTAGTTGGGATCGGGTGGCGCGCAGTCCGACGGCGCGCTCAACGGATGGCTGGCATCTGCCGGACCAGTCACCTGCCCGGAGGCCGGCCCGCCGGGTTGGCCCCACCAGTCGTAGGTCATGTCGATAGGCGGCGTCGTGTTGACGTCCCCCAGGACGTTCGACCGCTCCACCGACACCGAGCCACGCTCGATGTACAGGCTCGCGAAGTGATACATGTTCCAGATCTTGCGCGACGGGTGCAGTGTCACGCAGGTGACGCTGACGGACCCGCCGTACCCGAACACATCGCTGATGGCGTCTTGGATGTCGCCGCCGATCAGCGTGACGACGCCCGGGGTGCCGTCGGGCGCGCGGGCGGCGACGATGCCGTCCCAGACCGAACGGTCGTTCGGCGCGTAGCACCACGAACACAACGGCGCGGGGGCGGCCGGGTTGTCGGTGGCGAGGAAATGACCGCCGACGGAGATCAGGTGTCCCTCGACCGTGAAGCCACCGGATGCGGCTTGTACATAGGCGCCGCTCGGCACGGTGAGCGTGGTTCCGGGCGGGACCGTGAGACCGCCCGTCGAAAGGAGATAGCCGAGCGGGGTGACGTGCGCGACAGCCCGCTCGCGCTGCTGCCAGGTGAGGTCGGCGTCGAGCGTCACACCGTTGAACCAGATGCCACGCGCGTCGGCGGTCGCCGCCACGTTTCCGGTGACGTCGGCGGCGACGTCAACGGTGCTGTTGACCAACAGGACGGTGTTGGCCTCGTTGTTGGTGATGCGTGGATCGATGGCGTTGACGACGTCGATCTCGGGCGCTGACGTCCCGCGGACGTCGATCGTCGCGGTGCGCAGGGCGTCGAGGTGCGCGATGCTGCTCGGGAAGACCAGCGCGGCACCGTCGAGAGTGACGTCCGCTCCGGCCGTCGTGATGCCGGCCAGCGTGCTCCGGGCGACGGCGACGTCACCGGCGACGGCGTGCACCGAATCGACCGGGCCGGCGGTGTCGGTGATGACCAGGCTGGGTCCGCTCGGAGAGCTGCGCGGAGACACGCCCTGGTCGATCGGCCCGACCTCCGAGCGGGCGTGCGCGATGGACACATAACCGGTCCGGCCGTCGGTGCCGGGATACAGCCGGATCGGAACGACGCCGATCGGGCCCGACGCGACGAACGACACGCTTTCGCGATCGGAATCGAGATCGACCGACGCTGCGGGGAGCGACGGGTCGGCGACGAAGCTCGCGTCGCCGGCCGACGCATCGAGACTCTCGCCGTAGAGGTCGAACGGGCCGGCGAGCGTCAGGTTGCCGCCGGCCGGGATCGTGACCGTCCCGAGGCCGTCGGCGCGGACATAGTCGCCGAGCCAGCCGAGCTCGTGAACGGCCGCGCTGTTCGTCGCCGGCGGCCAGGTGATGTCGCCGGCGAGCCGCGCTGACTCGAGCAGGATGCCGTCGATGGCGTTGCCGCCTCCGGTCACCGCCCGGACGGCATCAGCCGGATTTCCGTGGTAACCCGCGACGGTGACCGCGCTGCCCAGTCGGGTGCTGCCGTGGCCGCTGTCCGTGATGACGTCGTCGTGCAGGTCGATCGTCGAACCGCGGACATGGATGGCGCTGTATCCCGACGTGCCCACGTGGTCGAAGCGGCTGTTCGCCACGGTGTAGTCGCCGGCACTGTTCGGTCCCATGACCGCTTGCCGGTCGATGTCGGTGAACACGTCGCCGTCGACGACGAGCGTGCCGGTGGCGTAGATCCCTTGGCCCGCGACGTCACCGGGGTACGGCGTGAACGTGCAGAACGTGGAGGGTGGACTCGTCCCGTTATAGGCCGCGTGCATGCGACTGATCGTGGTGTCCGTGACGGTTGCCGGAGTGCCGAGCGCCGCGATGCCGCAGTAGGCGTCACTGATGGTGCTGTGCGCGACCGTCAGGCTCGGCGTCGGGCCGCCGGTGGCGTGCCAGGTGCTCGTCGTGATCGCTTGGGCGGCGTAGCGGACGGTGACGCCGTCGAGCGTCAACGCGGCTTCCGCCGTCGGATCCGTCGAGCTATCGGTCGCCTGGATGCCGTCCCAGTCGCCGTACGCCGGTGTGCAGGCGGCGTAGACGTCGACGGACGGGCACAACGGCGGCCCGACCGAGTTGTCGCGCAGGCTGGTGAAGACCGCGTTCCTGGCGACGAGTGCACTCCGGTCGAACCGGATCGACGATGCCGACTTGACCACCCCGCCGGCCGGCACGGTCATGACCCCACCGGGCGCGACGCCAACTCCGCCGGCGACGTACCAACCCGCCGGCTTCGGCGCCGCCGCGGTGGCCGGTTGTGGGGTCTGCCAATCGAACGACCCTTCCAACCCGACTCCGTCGAGGGCTATGGCATCGAGCGAGTTGCCGCCCAGCAGGTTGCCGGCGATGTGCGTCGCGGGCGCGAGAGTGGCGCCGGCCAACCGGATCGCCGGTTGCCCGCCGGCACCCGACCCGGTGATCGTGTTGTCGGTCACCACGGGTTCGGCTTGTTGTGTCGTCGGCCCGAAGCGGTCGCCCCAGACGAGGAGTGCGGGCGTGCCACCGAAGCCGCAGTGGTGGATGGACAGGCGGGTCAATGTCGTCGCGGGAAGCGCGTAGTTGTCCTGCACCGCGATCGCCGGCCCCGGGGCGTCCTCGATCGTGACTCCGTCGACGTTCACCCCGCTGCCGCCGTGGACGGCGATCGCTGCGTTGTCCGGGACGTCCGCCGAACAGCTCGTCGCGGTGGACCGGATGAGTCCACCCTGCATGTCGAGAGTTCCGTCGTACTGGACGATCGCGCGGCAGCCGACGCCGGTGAACGTGACGTCGACGAAGTTGGTGGGTCCGGCGATCCGCGCGGTCGCGCGGTCGAAGTCGGTGCCGGAAAGCGCCGCCGTTCCGGCGACACCGAGGCTGTCCCACGTCCCGGTGACGGACATCGGGCTGAACGCGATGCGGTTGCGGCCGCCGGTTCCGAGACTGCGCAGGGAGGCACTTCCGTCGACCGTCAACCCGTAGTACGGCGACGTCCCCTCGACCGCGACCGATCCCAACGAGGCGTCGATCGTGAGCACGTTGCCGGCGGTCACGTGCGCGCCCGAGTCGCAGATGACATACGGGCTGCCGACCGCGGTCCAGGTCTGGGTGCTCACGTTGCCGCACACCACGGTGCCGACGACGGCCAGCGGCCGGAAGCTCGTCGAGTCGGATTCGGTTGCCGAACGCATCACGAGCACGAACAGCGCGAGCACCCCGAAAAGGAGCACAGCGCGCAGCGATACCCGTGCCGGCCCGGCCACAACGCCCCCGTTCGTACAGCCGCGAAACCGCGAACCCGCAATCACTGTCGCAGCCGGTGCGACCTCCGTCTAGGGAACGTTGTCCTGACCCGGCGTCGCATTTCATACCAAATCCCTGGTGAACGGCCGACATTTGCCGGATCAAGGGCGAGAACGTCAGCGGGGGTCACAACAGGCCATTGAGTCGAACTGCCATACGGCCTGAGGCTGACATCACCGGTCACCCTTCCGGTTGCCATCAACCGAGAGGACCGTCATGCCAACTACTCCGATCAGAGTGGGCGTAATCACCGACCAGACCGGGCCGCTGTCGTTCATGGGCGTCGCAAACGCCAACATCGCCACTATGGTCATCGACGAGATCAACGCGAACGGTGGCCTGTTGGGGCAGCAAGTCGTGCTCTACCTCGAGGACAGCGAGACGACGGACGCGGCCGCTGCGGCCGCGGCGACCAGGCTGGTCAAAGATCACGACGTCGATGTGATCCTCGGCGGTATTTACAGTTCGACCCGGCAAGCCATCAAGGGTCCCGCGGTCGTAGACGGCAAGAAGCTCTACATCTACCCGGAGCAGTACGAGGGGCAGGAGTCGGACCCGCTGATCTTCTGCACCGGCCCGGTGCCGGCACAGCAGGTCGAGCCGCTCATGCCGTGGCTGATGAAGAAGACCGGTGCGACAAAGGTCTTCCTTCCGTCGTCGGACTACATCTGGCCGCACGTGCTGAACCAGAAGGTCCGCGAAGTCGTCACCGCCAACGGCGGCTCCATCGTCGGCGAGGAGTACTTCCGGCTCGACAACGAGGACTACAAGGGGACCGTCAGCAGGATCATGTCGAGTGGCGCACAGATCGTGTTCAACACGATCGTCCCGCCGGGTCTCACGCCGTTCCTGCAGCAGCTGCACGACGCCGGATTCACCGAGCAGGGTGGACAGCTCGTCTGCACGTACTTCGACGAGAACTTCCTGAACCTCGTACCGGCCGAACAGGTCGAGGGCCTCTACAGCTGCCTCGACTGGTACCAAAGCGTCGATGACCCGTTCAGCAAAGACCTGCTGCGCCGGTACGACGAGCGGTTCCCCGGCAGTGCAAAGTTCACCGCCGGGAGCGCGTGCTCCGGCATGTACCGCGGATTGAAGCTCTGGGAGTCGGCAGTACGCGAGGCCGGATCACTGAACCAAGATGCCGTCCTCAAGGCGCTTGACCACTCCTCGATCGCCGACGGCCCTGGCGGCGCGGCGGAGATGGTCCCCGGCCAGCATCACCTGCGGCTGAACATGTACATCGCCCAAGCCCACAACGGCAACTTCGACGTCGTGGAGCGTCTCGGGGTCATCGATCCCAAGGAGGCAGTGCTGACCTGATCTCCAGGTTCATCCCCTGACCGCATGGGCGATCGCGCATGCGACGCCCACTACCGAACGGAGATCGCCATGATGCTCGCAACGACAACGGTCGAGGACGTCGACCGATTCTTGGACGTGTTCTCCACCAAGGGCGCAGAGAAGCGCCAGCAGCACGGCTCCAAGGGCGCGACAGCCTTCCGTGATCCGAACCAGGCTGACCGGGTCTGGGTGCTCTTCGACTGGGACACCAAGGGCTTCCAGAACTACCTCGCCGACCCCGACGTAGGTGCGATCATCGAGGCCGCCGGGCACAAGACCAAGCCACAGCCGGCAGAGGTACTCGGCACCTACGACGCCTGACGGGTCGCGTAGGAATATAACCGTCATTACCGAGCGGCTCGGCAAGTCGGCTTGGCATCGTGCAGTTCGAGTAAGCACCTCATCGTTCCTGTGGACAACGAATCTCCTGCCCGGGTCAACACGGCTACGTTGCGAGCATGTCGACCGAGGCGAACGACATGTACATCGACGCGAACGGCTGTCCGACCGAGAGGATTCGAGTCGGCAGCCGAGAGATCGTCGTGCACTACGACGCCATCCCGGAGTCCGACATCACCGTCGTTCGTGGCCTACGCGTCACCACGCCCATTCGCACCGTAATTGACATCGCACCCGAGATGCCCGCTCCCGAGCTTGCGCGCATCATCCGTGACTGCTTGGACCGCGGCCTGTTCACCGTCGAAGATGCGCTGGCGCGGCTAGACCAGCCGGACATGGCCACTCGTGTTGGCGCTCAGCTGGTCCGCTGCGCTCTCGATGTTCCTGCGCCAGGAGACGCAGACACCTGAGGCTGGACGGGTCGTCTCCCATCTGCACTCTTCAACAAGAGGCTCATTGGGGAGGCCCGCCATCAGCGGGTCGGTTGCTGCTCCTTGACCAGCTGCGCGATGCGCTGGTGCGACAAGCCGACAGCGGTACCCGTGTCGCGGTAAGACCAACCTGACTTCACAAGCTGTTCGGCAATCTGGCTGGTCCTCATCGTGACCACATCGAGTTGGTGCTCGATTTGTTCGCGCACACGACGGAGCTCGACGAGCTCGTCCTCGTCGACGCTGTCCGCGTGGATTCGATCCTCGATATCGACTGCCTGACAAAGCTCCTCAACATCCTCGTAGTCCAAGCTGACTGCCAGCGCCTCTCGGGCCGCGTGAATCGCCTTCTCCAAGGTTCGCGCGTAGGTGGAGATGTCAGGATCGTCAAACTGCACGATCCAGTTCTGACCGTCGTACGTGTATCGAGCCACGTATGCGGCGTGCTCCCGCTGCTTCGTCATTTCGTCGCTCCGTCGTTTGCTCCGGTGTGTGAGAGTCCCGGGTGCGCTGCTACTTCAACCACCCTTCCCCCAGGCAGTGCGCGCCCTGCCTTTGAATGCTCGACAGGGTCCCTGGAGGGATGTCACCAGGATGAACCGGGATGGTCACCTTGCAATGGCCGTTCACCTGCCACTTCTCGTGTGATCCGACCTGATGCACCTTGGCGGCGGTTTCGGCGAGGTCCCGGATCCGCCGGATGACCTGTCGAGCCGTCACTACATAACTGTAAAGGAGCTAGACAGCATATGTCAACCAACTAGACGGCTGGTCGAGATCGTCGGGCGACGCCCATCTTGAGGTGCTCGACCCCTTGCCGACGTCGCAGTCTTAGCGCCCGTGTAGCGCGGTGTCGGAGGCACACTTTGGCGCTATCGCTCAATTTCACGAGGCTTTGGCAACGAGGCCCCCAGCCCGGCGCTTCGATGGCGCCCCCGGCTGGCGCCCTGA
>Ga0207690_10000163_pt1 | contig 52135 bp, 42 predicted proteins | sample KBSC23metaG_FD_184315 | JGI IMG/M metagenome (GOLD analysis project Ga0207690, IMG submission 184315) | Corn rhizosphere microbial communities from Kellogg Biological Station, Michigan, USA - KBS C2-3 metaG (SPAdes) (version 2) | ecosystem: Host-associated > Plants > Roots > Rhizosphere > Soil ... | reverse complement strand
CTCACGGAACCCAGCGTGGCCGGACTCGTACTCCTCTGCAATGGATACCTTGAACTGCTCCGTGTACTTGCTCATGAAAAACACCCCAAAGGTTGGATCGATGTCCAACTTTTGGGGTGCAGTTCAGAGCCGGTCGGGCTTTCTTGCTCAGCCAGCGGCGTGTGCTGTTTACTTCACGCGCATGCCGGGCTTCGCGCCGCTGTGCGGCTCGAGGATGTAGAGGCCCGGTTCCGCCTTCTCGTCGGCCGCCGATGCGGCGAGCACCATCCCTTCGGACAGCCCGAACTTCATCTTGCGCGGCGCGAGGTTCGCGACCATCACCGTCAGCTTGCCGACGAGCTGCTCCGGCTGGTAGGCCGACTTGATGCCCGAGAACACGTTGCGGGTCTTTTCCTCGCCGATGTCGAGCGTGAGCTGCAGCAGCTTGTCGGAGCCTTCGACGGCCTGGCACGCGACGATCTTCGCGATGCGCAGGTCGACCTTCGCGAAATCGTCGATCGAGATCGGAGCGTCGTCGGCACCGTTCGCGGCAACCGCCTTCGCGTTCGCCTTGGCGTTTTTCGCGTCCTTCGCGGCGTTGGCGGCGGTCGTGCCCGCGGCAGCGGCGCCCGCTGCGTCGGCCTGCAGCGAATCGCGGTTCGCGGCGAGCAGCGCGTCGATCTGCTTCGGATCGACACGCGTCATCAGGTGCTGGTACGCCTTGATCGGCTGCGCCGACGACAGGGGCTTCGCGGCATCGGCCCACGCGAGCGGCGCGACGCCGAAGAACGCCTCGACCGCTTCGGCCACGCGCGGCATCACCGGCTTCAACGCGAGCGACAGCAGGCGGAACGCCTCGAGGCTCACGCTGCAGGTTTCGTGCAGCGCGACCGCGTTGGCCGGATCCTTCGCGAGTTCCCACGGCTTCGCACCGTCGACGTACGCGTTCACTTCGTCCGCGAGCTCCATCGTCTGGCGCAGCGCGCGGCTGTATTCGCGTCCTTCGTAGTGCGCGGCGATCGACGCGATCGCATCGCGCAGCTTCGCGACGAGCGGATGGTTCATCGCGCTGTCCTGCACGCGGCCGTCGAAACGCTTGATCAGGAAGCCGGCCGCGCGGCTCGCGATGTTCACGTACTTGCCGACGAGGTCGCTGTTCACGCGCGCCTGGAAGTCGTCGAGGTTCAGGTCGATGTCTTCCATCGTCGCGTTCAGCTTCGCGGCGAAGTAGTAGCGCAGCCATTCGGGGTTCAGGCCGGTGTCGATGTAGCTCTGCGCGGTGATGAACGTGCCGCGCGACTTCGACATCTTCGCGCCGTCGACCGTCAGGAAGCCGTGCGCGAACACGTTGGTCGGCGTGCGATGGCCCGAGAATTCGAGCATCGCCGGCCAGAACAGCGTGTGGAAATACAGGATGTCCTTGCCGATGAAGTGATACTGCTCGGCCGTCGAACCCGCGCGGATCCACGCGTCGAAGTCGATGCCCTCGCGGTCGCACAGGTTCTTGAAGCTCGCGTAGTAGCCGACCGGCGCGTCGAGCCACACGTAGAAGTACTTGCCGGGCGCGCCCGGGATCTCGAAGCCGAAGTACGGCGCGTCGCGCGAGATGTCCCAGTCGGCGAGCTTGGCTTCACCGGCGTCGCCGAGCCATTCGCGCATCTTGTTGGTGGCTTCGGGCTGCGCGAGGCCGCTGACCCATTCGCGCAGGAACGACTCGCAGCGCGGGTCGGACAGGCGGAAGAAGTAGTGCGTCGACGTCTTGCGCACCGGCGTCGCACCCGACACCACCGAATACGGGTTCAGCAGTTCGGTCGGCAGGTAGGTCGAGCCGCACACTTCGCAGTTGTCGCCGTACTGGTCCTTCGCGTGGCACTTCGGGCACTCGCCCTTGATGAAGCGGTCCGGCAGGAACATTTCCTTGACCGGGTCGTACGCCTGCTCGATCGCGCGCTCGGCGATCAGGCCGTTTTCCTTCAGCGCGAGATAGATGCTCTCGCTCAGCACGCGGTTCTCGTCCGAATCGGTCGAGTAGAAGTTGTCGAACGACACGCCGAAGCTGTCGAAGTCGCGCTTGTGCTCGGTCCACACGCGGTCGATCAGCTGCTTCGGCGTGAGGCCTTCCTTCTCGGCGCGCAGCATGACCGGCGTGCCGTGCGTGTCGTCGGCGCCGATGTAGTAGACCTCGTGGCCGTGCATTCGCAGCGTCCGCACCCAGATGTCGGTCTGGATGTACTCGACCAGGTGGCCGATATGGATCTGGCCGTTGGCATAGGGCAGTGCGGACGTAACGAGGATCTGGCGGCGGCCTTGCGGCGCCGTAGCCTGCACGGAAGTCAGGTCGGATGCGGACATAGGGTCTGTAGAAGAACGGCGGAAACGACGGAAACTGCGATTCTAGCAGGGGCGCGCGCCGGTCAGCCGGGGCGGGTGTTCGAGAGCGGGCGCCGCAACGGGCGAGAGGGAGGGGGGCGCGTGCCCGGCAGTGGAATGCTGCGGCGCAGCATGCGATTTTCGGGCAAAAAAAACCGGGGCGGATACGGCCCCGGAGCAACAACGACAAGAGGAGAATGGTGACGGGCCGGCAGCGCCAGCCGCGTACCGTAAAGACAGACCGCAGGCCGCGACGGAAGTTCGAAATTTTTTTCGATTTGTTACGGACCCTGCTGGAAGCCTTGTGCGGCGGGGCTGTGCGCGTGGCGCACGGCCCCGTTCCCTCTCGTGGCGATGCTTACTGATGCTGCTGCGGCGCGCGCAGGTAGATCTCGACGCGGCGGTTTTGCGCACGGCCGGCTTCGGTCGCGTTGTCCGCGATCGGGTTCGACGGGCCCATGCCCTGTGCCGACAGACGGCCGCCCGCGACGCCGCGCTGCGCCAGCGCGTTCACGACGCTCTGCGCACGGTTCTGCGACAGCGTCTGGTTCAGCTGTGCCGAACCCGTGCTGTCCGTGTAGCCGATAACCGATCCCGTCAGCTGCGGGTTCTGGTTCAGCGTCGTCGCCAGGTCGTTCAGCAGCGGCGTGAAGGCCGGCGTGATCGCGTACTGGTTCGTCGCGAACGTCACCGAGCTCGGCACGTTCAGCTTCAGCGAGCCGTCCGGCTGCTCGGTCACTTGCGTGCCGGTCTGCGCTGCCGACGGTGCGAGCTTGTTCTTGATCGCCTGCCAGTTGTAGCCGGTCACGCCGCCGACCAGTGCGCCGACGCCCGCGCCGATCGCCGCGCCCTTGCCGCCACCGGCCAGCGCGCCGATGCCCGCGCCCAGCGCCGCACCGGTGCCGGTGCCGACGGCCGCGTTGTTGCCTTGCTGCGTGGCGCAGCCTGCCAGCAATGCGCCGGCCAATGCGAAGACGGACAAGCGGGTCGCGATTTTCATGTTCATCTTGGATTCCTCTCTTTCTTGGTTGAACGAGTCGACAACGACGACAAACAACAGTGACGGCTCCCACCACGGGCGCCCGACAAAGGCGGGCGGGCCCGGGCTCGCGGCAGCCGCCGAGGCGGCTGCATGCCCTGTTCGCCAGCGTGGCTGTTCCGGACAGGGTGATGCGTCAGCCTCTACAATATAGGCGGTTGGCGGCCGATTTGGCCCCATAGCATGCCGCACGCGAAGATTGCGCCGCCGCGCGCGTTCGCGCAATGGCGTGCAACAGATTCTTTCACTTTTCCCGATTTTCGCAGCGTAATTTGATATTTTTTGACGTTTGCGCGGGAGAAAAACGTTTTCATGGAGTTTCGATGAGCATTGACCGGGCACAAGTCGACGCCGCGCTGGCGGCGGTCGTCGACCCCAATACCGACCGTCCGTACGCGGCACACAAGGGCGTGCGCAACGTCGCGATCGACGGCGACGCCGTGGCGGTCGACGTGGTGCTCGGCTATCCCGCGCGCAGCCAGCACGACGACGTGCGCGCGCGCATCGCCGCTGCGCTGAAGGCCGTGCCGGGCGTGCGCGACGCGCGTGTCGCCGTGTCGCAGGAGATCGTCGCGCACACGGTGCAGCGCGGCGTGAAGCTGCTGCCGAACGTGAAGAACATCGTCGCGGTCGCGTCGGGCAAGGGCGGCGTCGGCAAGAGCACGACGGCCGTCAACCTCGCGCTCGCGCTCGCCGCGGAAGGCGCATCGGTCGGCATTCTCGACGCCGACATCTACGGTCCGTCGCTGCCGACGATGCTCGGCATTCACGGCCAGCGCCCCGAGTCGCCGGACAACCAGTCGATGAACCCGCTCATCGGCCACGGGCTGCAGGCGAACTCGATCGGCTTTCTGATCGAGGAAGACAATCCGATGGTGTGGCGCGGCCCGATGGCGACGTCGGCGCTCGAGCAACTGCTGCGCCAGACCAACTGGCGCGAGCTCGACTACCTGATCGTCGACATGCCGCCGGGCACCGGCGACATCCAGCTCACGCTCGCGCAGCGCGTGCCGGTGACGGGCGCCGTGATCGTGACGACGCCGCAGGACATCGCGCTGCTCGACGCGAAGAAGGGCCTCAAGATGTTCGAGAAGGTCGGGATTCCGATCCTCGGCATCGTCGAGAACATGAGCATCCACATCTGCTCGAACTGCGGCCACGAGGAGCACATCTTCGGCGCGGGCGGCGCCGAGCGGATGGCGCAGGACTACGGCGTGAACGTGCTCGGCAGCCTGCCGCTCGACATCGCGATCCGCGAGCGCGCCGACAGCGGCACGCCGACGGTCGCGGCCGAGCCCGACGGCGCGCTGGCGCGGCGCTACCGCGACATCGCCCGCGGCGTCGCGCTGGCGATCGCCGAGCGCGCGCGCGACATGACGTCGAAGTTCCCGTCGATCGTTGTTCAAAATACGTAAAACCCTTGCGGGGCGGGGGCTCACGCTGTTTACGGCGCCGCGAGGCGCGGTATCATGGCGACTTTTCCCGGGTCCCTTTACCCACCCGGCACGGCGGGCGCATCAACAGCCGCCAGCCGGCATGAGGATCGAATGAACCAACGACATCACGGCGTGCGCGCCGGCCGCGCGCGGCGCGCGCTGCTGGCCGCCGCCGCGCTGGGCCTGCTGGCCGGCTGTACCTCCTTTTCCTCGTCGCACGAAAAGCGCGCCGACGCGCAGTTGCAGCCGACGGTCGGCTCGCAGGCACGCGGCGCGGTGACGTTCGTCGAACGCCCGGACGGCGTGCAGGTCACGTACAACCTGGTCGGCCTGCCGCCGAACAGCGATCACGCGCTGCAGGTGCACGAGCGCGGCGACTGCAACGCGGGCGACGGCTCGAGCGCCGGCCCGGTGTTCGCGCCGGCCGCCGAGCGCCTGCGCGCGGGCGCGCGGGTCGCCGGCGATCTCGGCAATATCCATGCGGATGCGAACGGCGTCGCGGCCGGTTTCATCGTCGCGCCCGATCTGGCCCTCGATGGCGTGCGCTCCGCGATGAACCGCGCGGCGCTGGTGCACCGCGACCCGAGCGATCCGATCTTTTCGCAGCATGGCGCGGGCGCTGCGCTCGCGTGCGGCGTGATCCGTTGACGGCCGCCGCGTGCGCGAGCCGATGATCGCGTAAAATGTGCGCCTTTCCCGGCCGCCGCCTCGCGGGTACGGCCGTCACCGACTGTCACGCAGCGTTTCCAGGCGCCCCGATATGAAACGACCCCAACGCTCACTTTGTTCGCTGCCCTCCGACGGGGCGGTCAGCCTCTTCGGGACAGCCCGGCGGAGGCTCGCATGAGCATCAAGTCCGACAAGTGGATTCGGCGCATGGCCGAAGAACACAAGATGATCGAGCCGTTCGTGCCCGATCAGGTTCGCGCGTCCGAGGATGGTCGCCGGATCGTCAGCTACGGCACGTCGAGCTACGGCTACGACATCCGCTGCGCGGACGAATTCAAGATCTTCACCAACATCAATTCGACGATCGTCGATCCGAAGAACTTCGACGAGGGCTCGTTTGTCGATTTCAAGGGCGACGTGTGCATCATCCCGCCGAACTCGTTCGCGCTGGCCCGCACCGTCGAATATTTCCGCATCCCGCGCACCGTGCTGACGGTCTGCCTCGGCAAGTCGACGTACGCGCGCTGCGGGATCATCGTCAACGTGACGCCGTTCGAACCCGAGTGGGAAGGCTACGTCACGCTGGAATTCTCGAATACCACGCCGCTGCCGGCGAAGATCTACGCGAACGAAGGCGTCGCGCAGGTGCTGTTCTTCGAAAGCGACGAGGTGTGCGACGTGTCGTACGCCGATCGCGGCGGCAAGTATCAGGGTCAGCGTGGTGTCACGCTGCCGAAAACCTGATCTGGTTGCATATCGTCTCACCGGTTTCCGGGTGACCGCTGCGCGTGACGCGCCGCGGTCGTTCTTTTTGGAGAATCGCCCATGAAGTTTCGTTTTCCCGTCGTCATCATCGACGAAGATTTCCGCTCCGAGAACATCTCGGGCTCCGGCATCCGGGCGTTGGCCGAAGCGATCGAGAAGGAGGGCGTCGAAGTCCTCGGCCTCACGAGCTACGGCGATCTGACGTCGTTCGCGCAGCAGTCGAGCCGCGCGTCGTGCTTCATCCTGTCGATCGACGACGACGAACTCATGCTCGGCGAAACGGGCGCGGACGGCGAGCTGCCCGAGCTGGCGACCGCGATCATCGAGCTGCGCGCGTTCGTGACCGAAGTGCGCCGCCGCAACGCGGACATCCCGATCTTCCTGTACGGCGAGACGCGCACGTCGCGCCATCTGCCGAACGACATCCTGCGCGAACTGCACGGCTTCATCCACATGTTCGAGGACACGCCGGAGTTCGTCGCGCGCCACATCATCCGCGAGGCGAAGGTCTATCTCGACTCGCTCGCGCCGCCGTTCTTCAAGGAGTTGGTCAAGTACGCGGACGAAGGCTCGTACTCGTGGCACTGCCCGGGCCACTCGGGCGGCGTCGCGTTCCTGAAGAACCCGCTCGGCCAGATGTTCCACCAGTTCTTCGGCGAGAACATGCTGCGCGCGGACGTCTGCAATGCAGTTGACGAACTCGGCCAGCTGCTCGACCACACGGGCCCGGTCGCGGCGTCCGAGCGCAACGCGGCGCGCATCTTCAGCGCGGACCACCTGTTCTTCGTGACCAACGGCACGTCGACGTCGAACAAGATCGTCTGGCACGCGACGGTCGCGCCCGGCGACATCGTGCTGGTCGACCGCAACTGCCACAAGTCGATCCTGCACGCGATCACGATGACGGGTGCGATTCCGGTGTTCCTCACGCCGACGCGCAACCACTTCGGCATCATCGGGCCGATCCCGCGCGACGAATTCAAGCCGGAGAACATCCGCAAGAAGATCGAGGCGAACCCGTTCGCACGCGAAGCGCTGCGCGAGAACCCGGACCTGAAGCCGCGCATCCTGACGATCACGCAGAGCACGTACGACGGCGTCGTCTACAACGTCGAGATGATCAAGGACCTGCTCGGCGACCTGCTCGACACGCTGCACTTCGACGAAGCGTGGCTGCCGCATGCGACCTTCCACGACTTCTACCGCGACATGCACGCGATCGGCGACGGCCGTCCGCGCACGGGCGCGCTCGTGTTCGCGACGCACTCGACGCACAAGCTGCTCGCGGGCATCTCGCAGGCGTCGCAGATCGTCGTGCAGGATTCCGAGAACCGCACGTTCGACAAGCACCGCTTCAACGAGGCGTACCTGATGCACACGTCGACGAGCCCGCAGTACGCGATCATCGCGTCGTGCGACGTCGCGGCCGCGATGATGGAGCCGCCGGGTGGCACCGCGCTCGTCGAGGAATCGATCGCCGAGGCGATCGACTTCCGCCGCGCGATGCGCAAGGTCGATGCCGAATACGGCGACGACTGGTTCTTCAGCGTGTGGGGCCCGGACGACCTGTCGGAAGAAGGCATCGGTTCGCGCGAGGACTGGATGCTGAAGCCGAACGACCACTGGCACGGCTTCGGCCCGCTGGCGGAAGGCTTCAACATGCTCGACCCGATCAAGGCGACGATCATCACGCCGGGGCTCGACGTCGACGGCGAGTTCGGCGAGACGGGCATTCCAGCCGCGATCGTCACGAAGTACCTGGCCGAGCACGGGATCATCGTCGAGAAGACCGGCCTGTACTCGTTCTTCATCATGTTCACGATCGGCATCACGAAGGGCCGCTGGAACTCGATGGTGACCGAGCTGCAGCAGTTCAAGGACGACTACGACAACAACCAGCCGCTGTGGCGCGTGCTGCCGGAATTCGTCGCGCAGCATCCGCGCTACGAGCGCGTCGGCCTGCGCGACCTGTGCACGCAGATCCACGACGTGTACCGTGCGAACGACATCGCGCGCCTGACGACGGAGATGTACCTGTCGGACATGGAGCCGGCGCTGAAGCCGTCGGACGCGTTCGCGAAGCTCGCGCACCGCAAGATCGACCGCGTGCCGCTCGACGAGCTCGAAGGCCGCGTGACGAGCATCCTGCTGACGCCGTACCCGCCGGGCATTCCGCTGCTGATCCCGGGCGAGCGCTTCAACAAGACGATCGTGAACTACCTGCGGTTCGCGCGCGACTTCAACGAACGCTTCCCGGGCTTCCACACCGACATCCACGGCCTCGTCGCGGAAGAAGTGAACGGTCGCGTCGAGTACTTCGTCGACTGCGTGCGCGACTGATGGCGGCGCAGGGACGAATCCGGACGATGCGCGCGGCGCTGGCCGCGCTCGCCGTCTGGGCCGCTTGGTCGGCAGGGCCGGCGGGGTTGAATGTCGCGCAGGCGGAAGTGGCGGCGGCCGACCCGATCGACGTCGCGATGCGGCAGTGTCTCGCGCGGCGCGACCGGTCGTCGACGGCCGGCCAGATCCAGTGCATGGGCGAGGCGCAGCAGCAGTGGCAGACGGTGATGGACCGCGCGTACCAGCGCCTGTCGGACGATGCGCCGGACGACGTGAAGCGCGGCTGGCAGGACAGCCAGCGCCACTGGGTCACGTGGCGCAAGGATGAAATTCAGCTGCTGAAGGCCGTGTACGACACGACGCGCGGCACGGCATACGCGATGTCGAGCGCCGACATGCAGCTGCAGCCGGTGCGCGATCGCGCGCTCGCGCTGCGCGCGGCGGCCGACCGCTATGCGCCGCCGCCTGCCGCCGTGCCGGTGGCCGCCACGAGCGGTGCGCAGGGCGGTGTGAGCGCGGCGCCGGGCGCCGCCGCGGCAGTCGGCGCGAAGCCTGCGAACGTGCCGCGCGATCCGGCGATCGGCCGCGTGCGACCGTGCGTGCAGGATGCCGCGTGCGAGCACGCGCTGTTCGATTTGAACCGCTATTACCAGAAGCTGCGTCGCAAGATGCCCGCGCATTCGGCCGCGACGCTCGTGCGCGCGCAACGCGCATGGGTCGCGTTCCGCGATGCGACGGCGCCGCTCGTCGGCGAGGACGGGCGCGTCGACCTGATCGGCGCGCGCATCGCGACGATGAAGCGGCTGTCGGAGACGGCCGGCAACAATTAGGGGCGCCGCGACGCCGGTCAGCCGGCGCGGCAACGCAAAACGGGCACCCGAGGGTGCCCGTTTGCATATGGCGTGCCGCGTGCGGCGCTTACGCGGATTGCTGCGTGTCGAGGCCGCCGAACCATGACGGCACGAGCGCGAGCGCATCGTCGAGCGACGTGAGCACGTGCAGGCTCAGCGCGACGATCTCGGGCGTCGGCGCTTTCAGGTCCGGCACGGTGACGACCGATGCGCCCGCGCCGGCGGCCGACAGCGCGCCGAAGTCGCTGTCCTCGAACGCGACGCACGCGTGCGCCGGCACGCCGAGGCGCTCGGCCGCGAGCCGGTACACGGCCGGGTCGGGCTTGCCGCGCGCGACTTCGTCGCCGCCCGCGATCGCGTGGAAGAACGGCAGCACGCCGACCGCGTCGAGCCGTGCACGGATCACGTCGCGCGCGGACGATGACGCGACCGCGCACGGGATGCCGGCCTGCGCAAGCGCCTCGAGCAGCGCAAGCGCGCCTGCTTTCAGCGGAAACTTCGGATGCGGTTCAGGCGCGGCGAGCTGTTCGCGCACGAGCAGGCGCACGGCGTCGAACGTGTCGGTGTCGCCGATCAGCCGCGCGAGAATCACCTGGCCTTCGGCGAACGAGCGCCCGACGATCTGCAGGTAGTCGATCTCGGTCAACGTGACGCCGTGCGCGGTCGACACGTCGATCCACGTGTTCATGATGGTCCGCTCGGAATCGACGAGCAGGCCGTCCATGTCGAAGAGCGCGGCGGAGAAGGTCATCGGCGGTATCCGGGAAGCGGGGCAGGCAATGGGCGGCGCGGCGGCCGCCCGAATGAAGAACGGACGCCGGGCTTACGTGCCGAGCGCGGCGCGGGCAGCCTTGATCGCCGCACGCACCTGGTCGGGCGCGGTGCCGCCCGCGTGGTTGCGGCTTGCGACCGAACCCTCGAGCGTCAGGTAGCCGAACACGTCGTCGCCGATCAGGTGCGCGACGTTCGGCAGTTCCTGCTTCATTTCGTCGAGCGTCAGGTCGGCGAGGTCGATCCCGCGGTCGTCGCAGATCCGCACCGCGTGTGCGACGGCTTCGTGCGCGTCGCGGAACGGCAGCCCGCGCTTCACGAGGTAGTCGGCGAGGTCGGTGGCGGTCGAGAAGCCCTGCAGCGCGGCCGCGCGCATCGCGTCCGGCTTCACGGTGATGCCCGCGACCATCTCGGCGAAGATCCGCAGCGTGTCGGCGACGGTGTCGACCGTGTCGAACAGCGGTTCCTTGTCTTCCTGGTTGTCCTTGTTGTACGCGAGCGGCTGGCCCTTCATCAGCGTGAGGAGCGCCATCAGGTGGCCGTTCACGCGGCCCGTCTTGCCGCGCGCGAGCTCGGGCACGTCCGGGTTCTTCTTCTGCGGCATGATCGAGCTGCCGGTGCAGAAGCGATCGGCGATGTCGATGAAGCCGACGCGCGGGCTCATCCACAGCACGAGTTCCTCGGAGAAGCGCGACACGTGGGTCATCACGAGCGCGGATGCCGCCGTGAATTCGATCGCGAAGTCGCGATCCGACACCGCGTCGAGCGAGTTCGCGCAGATGCCGTCGAAGCCGAGCGTCTTCGCGACGGCGTGACGGTCGATCGGGTAGCTGGTGCCCGCGAGCGCGGCCGCGCCGAGCGGCAGGCGGTTCACGCGGGTGCGGCAGTCGCGCATGCGTTCCGCGTCGCGCGTGAACATCTCGACGTATGCGAGCAGGTGATGGCCGAACGTGACCGGCTGCGCGACCTGCAGGTGCGTGAAGCCCGGCATGATCGTGTCGGCGTTCTTCTCCGCGAGGTCGATCAGCGCGCCGCGCAGCTCGTTCAGCAGGCCGCCGATGCGGTCGATCTCACCGCGCAGCCAGAGACGGATGTCGGTCGCGACCTGGTCGTTGCGCGAGCGCCCCGTGTGCAGGCGCTTGCCCGCATCGCCGATCAGCGCGGTCAGGCGCGCCTCGATGTTCAGGTGGACGTCCTCGAGATCCAGCTGCCATTCGAATTCGCCGCGCTCGATCTCGCCCTTGATCTGCGTCATCCCGCGTTCGATCGCGGCGAGGTCGTCGGCGCTGATGATCTTCTGCGCCGCGAGCATGCTCGCGTGCGCGAGCGAGCCGGCGATGTCGACGAGCGCGAGGCGCTTGTCGAAAAACACCGACGACGTGTAGCGCTTGACCAGCTCCGACATCGGTTCCGAGAAGCGGGCCGACCAGGCCTCGCCCTTTTTGTGCAGTTGGGACGTCATGGCGATTCTTCGAAGGGGAGTTGGGCGGCGTGCGCCGCCGAGGGAATCCCGCAATTCTAACATTCGCGGGGCTGACGGCCGGCGCGCGCCGGCCGCGGATCACCGCGGGCCGCAGGTCAGCGGGCCGATCCGCGGCAGCGTGCCGTCGTCCGGGCGCCGGTACGCGAACGCGACCGCGCAATCGCGGCCGCCGCCCGTGATTTCCAGATGGTTGTTCGCGACGAGGCCGTCGACGAAGGTCAGGCCGTCGTAGCCGACGATCGTGCGCTGACCGCTTTCGACGTGGCGCACCTCGAGCCCGGGCGGCAGCGGCGTGCCGTCCGGCGCGCGCAGCGCGATCGACGCGGCGCTGTAGCGTGTCACGGCGAAGTGCGCGAGCACGCCGGAGCGCGCCTGCGGCACGACGTCGAGCGTCGTGTCGGCGATCCGTGCGTCGGCGGGCAGCGCGGTGCCGTCGATCGCGACGCGATTGCTCTGGTACGCATTCAGGTCGGGCACGAGCAGGTAGCCGCCCCGGTCCGTCTCGCCGATCATCCGGTTCTGATGCAGCACGGGCACGCGCCCGGTGTCGGTCGAGACGAGCGCGAAGCCGTCGTCGACGCGACGTGCCGTCATCAGCTGGCCGTTCATCAGCACGATCGCGCCCGTGACGTCGACCGACGCGTTGCGGTGCCCGTCGAACGACTGCGCGAGCAGCGTGACCTCGCCCGCGCGGCCGAGATACTGCAACTGCCCCTGCGCGTAGCGCATGCCTGCGTTGGCGCCCGCCTGCACGTTCCAGCCGACGCCGCCGCCATAGTCGGGCGGCCGTGTCGCGCTCAGCGTGTAGGTCGAGTCGCCGTTTTGCCGCCCGGCGTTCACCGACACGGACGTGTTGCCGCCGAGGCCGATGCTCAGGCTCACGAAGAAGCCGCGCGTGTCGCGCTGCCGGAAGTCCTGGAAGCCGCTGAACGTGATCGAGGTCAGCCCGCCGAGATTGACCAGGTAGGCGACCGAGCCGATGCGCGAGGCGGCGACGCCCGGATACTTGAGGCCGAGATAGCTGAACGACAGCGTCTGCCTGCGCAGGAACGGGAATGAGACCGTGACGCGGTCGGTGGCGCGCGACACCGGCACGCCTTCGCGGCTGCCGAGGTCGCTGTAGTCGCCGAAGGCGCGCAGCGTCTGGGCATCGATGGAGAAGCGCGGCGTCACGTACTGGTAGCCGATGCCGGCCTGCACGCCCGTGCGGCCCGGCGCGCTGAGCGCCAGCGACGCGTTCGCCACGCCGCGTTCGCCCAGACGTGCGAGCGCGCCTGCGCCTGCGTTGTAGACGCCGGTCGTCGCTTCCGCGTGCGCCTCGACGGTCAGCCGCTCGCTGACGCCGTAGCGCAGCGAGCCGCTCGCGGCCGGCGTGCGCGCGTAGTCGAACGAATCGATGCCATAGGCGCGGCGCAGGAACCCGGCTTCCGCCGAATAGCTGGCGAGGCCGGGGGCGAGCAGGCGCGTGTCGACGTACAGCGGAATGGACGTCGCGATCGAGCGGCCGAGCGCGTCGCGCGTGACGACCGTCGCGTTGCCCGCGCCGGTGATGCCGGGCACGCTGTTGATCACGAACGGCCCGCTCGCCACGTTGCCGCTGAACTGGCGCACGTTGTTCACGTACAGGTCGACCGAGGTCGGCACGACCGCGCTGCCGGACAGCGCGGGCACCGGAAACGTGACCAGATCGGGGCGCAGGCCGAAGTTGCTGCGCCACTGCACGCCGCCGATGCGCAGCGAGCGGGTCCACGACAACGACGACGAAATCGTGTCGCCGATCTGGGTCGTCGTGAGCGTGCCGGGGTTCGAATGACTCCACGACGTGTCGTAGCGCACGTAGCGCCGGCGGTCGTCGTACAGATACGCGACGCCGGTGCTGCTGAATACGCCGTACGGATCGAAATAGCGCGCCTCGCTCCAGACCGCGAGCGGCGCATGGGCGATGGTCTGCGCGTAGGCGTCGTAGTTCAGCACGAAGCCGCGGCCGGACGAGGCGGGCGGCGCGGCCGCGAGTGCGCGCGTATCGAACGTGTGCGGGATGCGCAGCGCGTCGGGCACGCGCAGGTCGAGCGTCTGCCGGCCCGCGTCGTAGTCGTAGCGCAGCCCGGCGAGCGTGTCGAGCGCGACGAGCGCGACGAGCGCGTTCGACGGCTCCGGCGTGCGGTCGTTCGTCCGGTCGTTCGTCGCGATACCCAGGTCGTTCAGGTCGGCGGAGGCCGCGTACAGGCGTCCGCCGATTTGCTGGAAGCGTGCGATCCGGTGCGTGGGTTCGCCATTGACCGATACGTCGAGAAACAATGCGTCGGATGCGGGCGAGGGCGCCGGCGCGGGCACGGGCGCAGCTGTCACCTGCACCGGCGCCGTTTGCGCGCAGGCGGTGCCTGCACGCAGTGCCAGCGCCAGTGCAAGCGCCGCAGCGGCAGGCCGCGCGTATCGTGCGGGGCCGGCAGCCTGGAGGGCCATGCGCGTCGTCGGAACGGGCAACGTCGTGCGATCCTTCCGAGCCGGATCAGGGCGGTGTCAGCCGCGCTTCGACCGGCTGCGCGTTGACGGTCGCCTGGATCCTGACGAATGTCGCCGGTCCCGCATCCAGCTTGAGCGGCCAGCGCCGCGTGCTGCCCGCGAGCGCATAGCCGAGCAGGCCGCGCGTGACGTCATGCACGGCGCCGCGCGTGTCGATGAGCCGAACCGCGGAAATCTGCGCGCGCCGTCCACCGTGGTTGTCGACCGCAAGCCGTGTGCCCGCGCCGTCACGCTCGACGCGCCAGTCAAGTTTTGGCGACACCGGTGCGCCATCGGGCTCGACGAATACGGGCACGGAATAGCGCAGCCGGATCGTGACGCCGTTCGCGACCGGCGTGCCGGGTGCGGGCAGTTCATCGATCAGCACGCGATAGCTTTCTTCGGCGGGCGGCGCGCCGCGGCCCGTGCGCACGAGCCGGATCAGCTGCTCGGCGTTCGCGCCGATCTGCAGCAGCGGCGGCGACGCGGCGAGCATGTCGGTCGGCGTCATCACGTCGTCGCCGTTTTGCTGCGTCCAGCGATAGGTGCGGACCTGGCCATAGATCGGCTGTCCGCCAGGATTGCTGAGCGTCATGCTCGCGGCGGCCGCCGACGGCGCCAGCTCGATCGTCACGGGCGTGATCTGCAGCGTGGCGGCGGATGCGGCCGCGCACGCCGACACGACGCACAGCGCGGCCAATGCGCGCGGGAACCATGCCATGGCGCGTCAGAAGTACACGGTGGCGGTGACGGAGGCCTGGTAGGTGTCGGGCGTCGGCGTCGCTTGCGCGGGCACCTGGCCGTACACGTTCAGCACTTGCGCGGAACCGGTGCCGGTGCCGCCGACCGTGTCGGTGCCCTGCGTGTTGCCCCAGATCGTCGTATGGCCCGAGTCCTGGTAGAGCTGATAGCCGACCGTCGTGCTGGTATTGCCGGTCGTCGTGCCGCCCATCAGCCGGCTGGCGACCGTCGAGCCGCTTACCGTGCCGCCGTCGAGTCCGACGTTGTACGGCGTCGAGTTCGTGCAGGTGACGGAGACCGTGGTCTGCTGGTTGACTGCCGACGCGAGCACGCCGGCCGTGCCGAACGCGAGCGGGTTCGCGGCGATCGTACAGTTGGCCTGGATCGTGAGCGTGACGGTGAATTGGGCGGTGGCGGTGCCGTTCGAATAGACTGCCGCAATGGCGACGGGCTGCAGCGCGGGCGCGAATGCGACGCTGGCCGCGAGCATGGCCGAAAGAACACGACGTCGGGAATCGTTCATTATGATGGTCTCCTGCCGTTCAAGGGGTCGCCCGGACGCGGAGTGCCTGCCGCGTGGTCTGTTGCCGGTCGCCGTAACCGCTCTGTCGTTGTTGGAAGACTACTCCACGGATTCAGGCGCGCGCAATCGAGAAAACGCTGACCGGAACGCATTGTTTTGGGTTGCGAACCGATTGGCAGCGGCCGATTTGACATGGATCAAAACAGTGCGAACGATTGATGCGCAGCCGGATACGATGGGGCACCGAACGGGCCGCAAGCCCGGTCGAGCGGACGAGCATGTTCGGAGGGAACGCATGGCGGATGACGAATTCGACACGGCGCGACGCTGGATCCGCGCGCCAGCGTGCGTGCTGCTGGCCGCGCTGCTCGGCATGCCGTGGATGCCGGCCCGGGCGGACACGTGTTCGGTGACGCCGCCGGCGCCGAGCTTCGGCTCGGTCAGTCCGATCACGCTGCAGGCTTATACGACGAACAGCACGATGACGGTCAGTTGCACGTGGGATGCACTGAGTCTGAACACCGGCGTGCTCGTTTGCGTGAACCTCGGCGGCACGAGCCCGCGCTACCTGACCAACGGGACGAACCAGATGCAGTACGACCTGTATCAGGACGCCGGCTATTCGCAGCCCTGGGGCGCCGTCAGTGCCGGCACGACGCCGATCTCCGTGTCGTTGACGAAACCTGCGCTCGGCACGACCGCGAGTACCAACGTGACCATCTATGGCCGCATCGCGTCGAACCAGCCGACCGTGCCGACCGTGAACAATGCCAGCACCGTCTATACGCAAAGTTTCGCCGGCAACCAGGCCGCCTACAGCTTCAGTTTTTCGCTGCTCGGCGTGCAGCCAACGCCGTGCGTGTCGCAGTCGACGGCCGGCACGATGAGCTTTGCCGCTACCGCCACCGTCGTCAACAACTGCATCATCAGCGCGACCGGCGTGGCGTTTCCGGCGGCGGGCGTGCTGACGTCGGCGCTGAGCGCGAGCGGCTCGATCAGTGCGCGCTGCACGAACGGCGATGCATTCCAGATTGCGTTGAACGGCGGGGTCAGCGGCAGTGTCGTCGCACGCACGATGCAGCGCACGGGCGGCGGCTCGGTCAGCTATCAGCTCTATCAGGACAGCGGCCACACGCAGCCGTGGGGCGACGGCACCGGCGGCACGTCGATGGCGACCGGCACCGGCAGCGGGTTCGCGCAGGCGATCACCGTGTACGGCAGCGTCCCCGCGCAGGCGACGCCGGCGCCCGGCAACTACAGCGACACCATTACCGCGACGATCAGCTTCTGAGTCGCGTCAATCGCGCACCAGCACGACGAGCTTCAGGTCCTCGCGGTGCGCGGGCTTCAGCGTGATCTGCTGGTACACGAGCCGGCCGTCGGCCGGGTGGTCGAACTCGCGCAGGCCGCCTTCGCGCTCGAACACGTCCTGCGACGCCCAGTACTGCGCGAACGCGTCACTGCCGGCCATCAGCGCGTCGATCAGCGCGCGGGTCGGCGCGTCGGCGAGGTGGCGGATCGAGTCGGCGCGGAATTCGGCCGCGAGCCGGCGAGCGCGGGTTTCCCAGTCGACGATCAGCGTGCGCGCGGCCGGGGCCATGAACGTGAAGCGCAGCAGGTTGCGGTCGTGCTCGCCGTCGAGCCAGCCCGTGAACAGCGCGGCGGCCGGCGCATTCCACGCAAGGGCGTTCCATTGCCGGTCGAGCACGTAGGCGGGCGTGGCGATCGCGGCGACGGTCGCCGCGAGCGTCGGCGGCAGGTCGCCGGCCGCGACGTCGGGCTCGGCCGGATCGCGCTGCGCGGCCAGTTCGAACAGGTACGCGCGTTCGGCCTTCGACAACTGCAGTGCGACGGCGATCCGCGCGAGCGCGTCGGCCGACGCCGACACCGGCCGGCCCTGCTCGATCCACGTGTACCAGGTGGGGCTGACGCCGCATAGCTGCGCGACTTCCTCGCGCCGCAGCCCCGGCGTGCGGCGGCGCGGGCCGGGCGGCAGGCCGACGGCCTGCGGCGACAGCCGTTCGCGGTGCGCGCGGATGAATTCGCCGAGCGCGCGGGCGGGCGTCGCGTCGAGCGGCGGGGTGGGGGCGGAGGACGGCTGGTTCATGCGGAAACGGCTGAAACGACGAAAAAGGGCGCGGGATGCGCGGCGAAGATCGGGCCGGAAATCAGGCAGGTGTAACAAATACCAGAATAACCGCTTAACTTGTACTGGTACAAGCGCGGCCCTATTGTAGCGATTCGCGCGCTGACAGGCAGCGGGCGCCCCACCCAACGAAGGAGCGAACGATGAAACACCACGACCAGGTCGCCGACGCATTCGGCACGACGGCCGCCGCCTACCTGACGAGCACGGTCCACGCGACGGGCGCCGATCTGCAGGCACTGGCGGACGCCGTGCGCGCGACGCCCGACGGCGCGGTGCTCGATCTCGGCTGCGGCGCGGGCCACGCGAGCTTCGCGGTCGCGCCGCACGTGCGCGACGTGGTCGCCTACGATCTCGCCGCGCCGATGCTCGCGACCGTCGACGCCGCCGCGCGCGAGCGCGGGCTCGCGAACATCCGCACGCAGCAGGGCCCGGCCGAGCGGCTGCCGTTCGACGCGGGCACCTTCGACCGGGTAGTCAGCCGGATGAGTGCGCACCATTGGCACGACGTGCGCGCGGCGCTCGCCGAGGTGCGCCGCGTGCTCAAGCCCGGCGGCCGCGTGCTGATGATCGACATCGCGGGCAACGACCATCCGCTGCTCGACACGTATCTGCAGGCCGCGGAAGTGCTGCGCGACGCGTCCCACGTGCGCGACTACCGTGCCGACGAATGGCTCGCGATGTTCCGAGGCGCCGGTTTCGATGCACACGTGCAGAGCCGCTGGCGCCTGCCGATCGATTTCGAGACGTGGGTCGAGCGGATCCGCACGCCGGTCGACAGCGTCGCGGGCATCCGCGCGCTGTGGGCGCATGCGCCCGACGAGGTGCGCGGCTACTACGCGGTGCAGCCGGACGCATCGTTCGAGCACGACGCGTTGCTGATCGACGCGCGATGAATCGGCACGGCGGCCGCGTCGTCGTACGGCCGTGCCGTCGTACCGCCGCGCCGTCGCGCCGGTCGATGAAAAAAGCCGCGATACGCATGACGCGCGTATCGCGGCTTTCGTATCGCGATGCCGGCGCGGCGCGGGGCGAGCCCGCGCCGCGCGCGGATCAGCCCGTGTTGCGCAGGCCGGCCGCGATCCCGTTGATGGTCAGGTGAATCCCGCGGCGCAGCCGCGCGTTCGTGTCGCCCGCGCGGTGACGCTTGATCAGCTCGACCTGCAAGTGGTTCAGCGGATCGAGATACGGGAAGCGGTTCTTGATCGAACGCGCGAGCAGCGGGTTGGTCGCGAGGCGGCCTTCGTGCCCGGTGATTTCCGCGAGCGCCTGCGACGTGCGCTCCCATTCCGCGACGATCCGCTCGAATACATGCTTGCGCAGCTTGCGGTCGGCGACCAGCTGCGCATAGCGCGACGCGACCGCGAGATCGGTCTTCGCGAGCACCATGTCCATGTTCGACAGCAGGTTCGCGAAGAACGGCCAGGTCTTGTTCATCTTCTTGAGCAGCGTCAGGCGCTTCGTGCGTTCGGCCGCGTCCGGCGCGCCGTCGAGATACGCGCTCACCGCGCTGCCGAAGCCGTACCAGCCCGTCAGCAGCAGCCGGCACTGACCCCACGAGAAGCCCCACGGAATCGCGCGGAGATCCTCGATCTTGCGGTTCTTCGGATCCTGCAGCTTGCGCGAGGCCGGGCGGCTGCCGATGTTCAGCTCCGCGATCTCGGTGATCGGCGTCGACGAGAAGAAGTAGTCGGTGAAGCCGGGCGTTTCATAGACGAGCGCGCGATACGATGCCATCGCGGCGTCCGACAGCGTCTGCATCGCGGCTTCGAACGCGGGCAGTTGCGCGGGCGCGTTCGACTGCGGCAGCAACGACGCCTCGAGCGTCGCGGCGACCACCGTCTCGAGGTTGCGCCGGCCGATTTCGGGGTTCGCGAACTTGCTCGCGATCACCTCGCCCTGTTCGGTCAGGCGGATCTGGCCGTTCACGGTACCAGGCGGCTGCGACAGGATCGCCTGGTAGGTCGGGCCGCCCCCGCGGCCCACCGTGCCGCCTCGGCCATGGAACAGCCGCAGCGTGATCTTGCGTTCGCGGAACACGTCGACGAGCGCGAGTTCGGCGCGATACAGCTCCCAGTTCGACGTCAGGAAGCCGCCGTCCTTGTTGCTGTCCGAGTAGCCGAGCATCACCTCCTGCTCGGCGCCCTGGTGCGCGATCAGCGCGTCGATGCCCGGCAGCGCGAAGTATTCGCGCATGATGCGCGCGGCATCGCGCAGGTCGGGGATCGTCTCGAACAGCGGGATCACCATCAGGCCGTTCTTCGCATGGCTGCCGAGCGGGCCTTCGAGCAGCCCCGTTTCCTTCTGCAGCAGCAGCACCTCGACGAGGTCGCTGACGGTTTCCGTATGCGAGATGATGTAGTTGCGCACCGCGCGCGCGCCGAACTGCGCGCGCACCTCGCGGGCCTTCTCGAACACGCCGAGCTCGCTCTGCGCGAGCGCCGAGTATTCGAGGTACGGCGAGCGCAGCGGGCGCGGATCGGCGAGCGCGGCCAGCAGCACGCGCAGCTTGTCTTCCTCGGCGAGCGCCGCGTAGTCGGCTTCGACGCCGGCACGCGCGAACAGCTCGGCGACCACGGCTTCGTGGATGTCGGAGCTCTGGCGCAGGTCGATGCTCGCGAGATGGAAGCCGAACACTTCGGCCGCGCGCACCAGCGGAGTCAGGCGCGGCGCGGCGAGCGACGCGCCGTGGTGTTCTTCGAGCGATGCGGTCAGCACCTTCAGGTCGGCGACGAACGCTTCGGAATCCGCATACGGAATCGCGCGCACCGGCGGCGCGCCGCGGCCCGCGCTGCGCACCGGCACCGTGCCTTCGCCGAGCCGCACGCGCGCGCTGGCGGCGAGCCGCGTATAGATGCCGATCAGCGCGCGGCGATACGGCTCATCGACGCGGTGCGGCGACTGGTCGGGGGAGGCGGCCGCGAGCGCCTTCACCGCGTCGTTCGCGCCGACCAGCAGGTTCGACACCGACAGCTCGGCGCCGAGCTTGTGCACCTGTTCCAGATAATGTTCGAGGATCACCGCGGCCTGGCGGTTGATCGCCTCGTCGAGCGTGGGGCCCGTGACGTTCGGGTTGCCGTCGCGATCGCCGCCGATCCAGCTGCCCATCTGGAAGAACGCGGGCACGCGCGCCGGCAGGCCGTGCTCGGCGAGCGCGGCCTCGATGTCGCCGTACAGCGCGGGCAGCTCGTCGAGGAACGTCGCGCGGTAGTACGACAGCGCGTTCTCGATCTCGTCGCCGACCGTCAGGCGCGAGTCGCGCAGCATGCGGGTCTGCCACAGCGCGGTCACGCGCGCGCGCAGCATCGATTCGTTGTACGAGCGTTCGCGCGCGGTGAGCGGCTGGTCGCGCTCGGCGAGCAGCCGCGCGATGTCGTGCTGCGCGTCGAGGATGCTCTTGCGCTGCACTTCGGTCGGGTGCGCGGTCAGCACCGGCACGATCAGCGCATCGTCGAAGAAGCGCTGCAGCAGGCGCTTCGACGCGTTGCCGGTCGTCTTCAGCTGTTCGAGCGCGTACGCGACGGTGCCGGGCTGCGGCGCGGAGCCGGCCAGCGCATGGATGCGACGGCGGCGGTTGTGGTGGCGGTCTTCCGCGATGTTCGCGAGGTGCGAGAAATAGCTGAACGCGCGCACGACGCTCACGGTCTGCTCCGGCGTCAGCTTGCGCAGCTTCTTTTCCAAGGTTTGCGCGGCTTCGCTGTCGTCTTCGCGACGGAACTTCACCGCGGTCTGGCGGATCGTTTCGACGACGTCGAACACGGTGTCGCCTTCCTGTTCGCGCACCACGTCGCCGAGCAGGCGGCCGAGGAAGCGGATGTCCTCGAACAGCGGGCCGTCCTTGTCCTCGCGCGTGCGCACGCCGGGCTTCGCCGTGCGGGCAGCCGGGCCCGACGTCTTGATCGCGCGTTTTGTCCGAGGTATCGGGTCTTTCGGTTTCGTTGCCGTTTTCGCACGGCCGTTCGCGGCGGTGGCGATGGTACCCGTCTGGGCGTCGGAGGAGGGCAGGGCAGCATTGCGGCGCGTCGTACGCGCCGATCCGGAAGACTTCACGATGGGTTTCCTTGGGAAAGCTCGAGTCAAAAGGGACTGCGGGGACTGCGGAAACTACGGGAACTGCGGTCAAGCAACCAGCTACGTGCGGCACATCCGCGCATCGGTGTCGCCGCCCGCGCCGAAGCGCGGCGGGCGTGGGCTCCGGGCCCGGGCGGGCCGAAGCGTGCGTGCTACCATTGTTCGATCTTCCATCCCGTCCTTCGATGTTCCAGCAATGAATTCCGAGACTATTTCGGCACAAGCCCCTGCGACGCTGACGATTGCTTCGCGCGAGAGCCGCCTGGCGATGTGGCAAGCCGAACATGTGCGTGATGCGCTGCGCAAATTATATCCAGCTTGCGACGTGAAAATCCTCGGGATGACGACCCGTGGCGACCAGATTCTCGATCGTACGCTGTCGAAGGTCGGCGGCAAGGGCCTGTTCGTGAAGGAGCTGGAGAACGCGCTCGCCGACGGTCGCGCCGACCTGGCCGTGCATTCGCTGAAGGACGTGCCGATGGCGCTGCCCGACGGCTTCGCGCTCACCGCGATCATGGAGCGCGAGGATCCGCGCGATGCGTTCGTGTCGAACGACTACGCGTCGCTCGACGCGCTGCCGGCCGGCGCCGTCGTCGGCACGTCGAGCCTGCGCCGTGAAGCGATGCTGCGCGCGCGCTATCCGCACCTCGACGTGCTGCCGCTGCGCGGCAATCTCGACACGCGCCTGGCGAAGCTCGATCGCGGCGACTATGCGGCGATCATTCTCGCGGCCGCGGGCCTCAAGCGCCTCGGCCTCGAAGCGCGAATCCGTACACTGATCGACGTCGAGGACAGCCCGCCCGCCGCCGGTCAGGGCGCGCTCGGCATCGAAATCGCCGCGCACCGCACCGACGTCGCCGCATGGCTCGCACCGCTGCACGACCCGAAGACCGCGCTCGCGGTCGAGGCCGAGCGGATGGTGTCGCGCGCACTCGGCGGCAGCTGCGAAGTGCCGCTCGCCGCGCACGCGGTATGGCGCGCCGGCGAGCTGTACCTGACGGGCCGCGTGTCGACGACCGACGGCCAGCGCGTGCTGACCGCCGAGGAGTGCGGCGCCGTCATGACCGTCGCCGATGCGCTCGCGCTCGGCCGCGCGGTGTCCGACGAGCTCGAGGCGCAGGGCGCGCTCGACATCGTCAACGCACTGCTGGCCGCGTCGCAGGCCGGCAAGGGCGACGCCTGATGGCGGGCGGCGCGCGCGCGTTCACCGCCGTCCTGACGCGTCCGGACGGCCAGTCGGCCGGACTCTCGGCCCAGCTGGCCGAGGCCGGCTGCGACGTGCTCGAATTCCCGTTGATCGACATCGCGCCGGTCGACGATCCGGCGCCGCTCGACGCCGCGTTCGCGGCGCTTGGCGATTACGCGCTGGTGATCTTCGTGTCGCCGAACGCGATCGACCGCGCGCTCGCGCAGTACGGCGCGATCTGGCCGAATGCGCTGCCGGTCGGCGTCGTCGGCCCGGGCAGCGTCGCGGCGCTCGAGCGCCACGGGATCGCCGCGCCCGCGCATCGCGTGATCGCGCCGCAGGCGCCCGCCGACGGCGGTGTCCCGCATTACGATTCGGAAAACCTGTTCGCGAGCATCGAGGCCGCGTTCGGCGGCGCGCAGGCACTCGCCGGCAAGCGCGTGCTGATCGTGCGCGGCGACGGCGGGCGCGAATGGCTCGCCGAGCGGCTGCGCGAAGCCGGCGCGGACGTCACGCTGGTCGCCGCGTACCGGCGCGTCGTGCCCGAGCCGCGCGTCGGCGCGTGGGAACGCGTGCATGCGCTGCTTGCCGGCGCGCCGCACGCGTGGCTCGTCACGAGCTCGGAAGGGGTGCGCAACCTGCACGAACTCGCGCGCACGCACCTGAACGACGCCGAGATCGAAGCGCTGAAGCATGCGCCGCTCGTGACGCCGCACCCGCGCATCGAGCAGACCGCCCGCGCACTGGGTTTTGATAGGATTACGCTGACCGGCGCGGGCGATGAGCGCATCGTCCGCGCGTTTCGAACGATGGCCGACGAGGCCGTCCAACCGGCGACAGCCGCACCGGTGACTAAACGCATGACAGATACCAACGATTCCAAAAGCGTCGCTTCCCAGCCGGCCGCTGCCTCCGCGCCGCCGTCCAGTCCCCCTTATCTCGCGCAATCGCCTGCGCGCCGCGGCAGCAGCGCGGCGCTGTGGTTCGTCGTCGTCGTGCTCGGCTGCGCCGCGGGCGTGGGCGCCTACGCGCTGAACCGCAAGGTCGACCGGCTCGACGCGACGTTCGTCGCGCGTCAGAAGGCGCTCGACGCGCAAACGGCCGAGACCCGCATGAAGACCGAGCAGGCGCTCGCGGGCACGCACCAGGTCGACACGCAGCTCGCGCAGCTCGACGGCAAGCTCGCCGACGCGCAGAGCGCACAGCAGGCGCTGCAGCAGCAGTACCAGGACCTGTCGCGCAACCGCGACGCGTGGATGCTGGAAGAAGTCGACCAGATGCTGTCGAGCGCGAGCCAGCAGCTGCAGCTCACGGGCAACACGCAGCTCGCGCTGATCGCGCTGCAGAATGCCGACGCGCGCCTCGCGACGTCGCAGAGCGCGCAGGCCGTCACGGTGCGCAAGGCGCTCGCACAGGACATCGAGAAGCTGAAGGCCGCACCATCGGCCGACCTCACGGGCCTCGCGATCAAGCTCGACGACGCGATCGCGAAAATCGACGCGCTGCCGCTGTCGGGCGAGGCGATCGTCCCGCACGCGGCACCGAAGGCCGCGCCGGCCGAGGCCGCCTCGTCGGTCGCGGCCGACACCCCGCGCTGGAAGGTGTGGTGGCATGACTTCTCGGCGGGCCTCGGCGAGCAACTGAAGGGCCTCGTGCAGGTGCGCCGGATCGACAATGCGGACGCGATGCTCGCGTCGCCCGACCAGGGCTACTTCGTGCGCGAGAACGTGAAGCTGCGCCTGCTCACCGCGCGGCTGTCGCTGCTCGCGCGCAACGACACCGCGATGAAGGCCGACCTGCATGCGGCGCAGGCGTCGCTCGGCAAGTATTTCGACCAGGCCTCGAAGGACACGCAAACCGTCCAGGATCTGCTCCGGCAGGTCGACGGCGCATCGCTGACGGTCGCGGTGCCGAACCTGAACACGAGCCTGAACGCCGTTCAGCAGTTCAAGAGCCGGGGGTAACGATGACGCTTCGAGGAATCGTCTGGCTCGCGATCCTGTTCGGGATCGCCGCGGCACTCGCCACCGTCGGCCGTTTCGACGCGGGGCAGGTGCTGCTCGTCTATCCGCCGTACCGGATCGACGTGTCGCTGAACCTGTTCGTGATCACCATCGTCGTGCTGTTTATCGTCGTGTACGCGCTGCTGCGCATCGTGCGCAACATCTGGCGCATGCCGCAGCGGGTGGCCGCGTATCGTGCGCGTTCGCGCAACGAGAAGGCGCAGGCGTCGCTGCGCGATGCGATCGCGAACTTGTATGCGGGCCGTTTCTCGCGCGCCGAGAAGGCCGCGCGCGACGCGCTCGCGGTCGATGCGAACCAGGGCGCCGCGAGTCTCGTCGCGGCGACCGCCGCGCACCGGATGCACGAGTACACGCGCCGCGACGACTGGCTGTCGAAGGTCGACGCGCCCGAATGGCAGGACGCGAGGCTGCTCGCCGCGGCCGACATGCGCGCGGATGCGCGCGATGCCGACGGCGCGCTCGCCGCGCTGGCCGACCTGCAGGCGGGCGGCAAGCGCATCCATGCGCAGCAGGTCGCGCTGCGCGCGCAGCAGCAATTGAAGAACTGGGCCGAGGTGCTGAAGCTCGCGAAGGCGCTCGAGAAGCGCGAGGCGCTGCATCCGGCCGCGGCCGTGCGGCTGCGCCAGCAGGCGGCGGAGAATCTGCTGCGTGAACGCCGGCACGACCCGGACGCGCTGCTAGAGGTGTGGCAGTCGCTGTCGCCGCTCGAGCGTCAGTCGCCGCGCCTCGCCGATCTCGCGGCCGAACTGCTGGTGCCGCTCGAGCGCCGCCCCGAAGCGCGCCGCATCGTCGAGGAAGCGCTCGCGCACAACTGGGATGCGCGGCTGCTGCGCCGCTATCCGGATACGGCCGGCGCCGATGCGCTGCCGCTGATCCAGAAGGCCGAAGGGTGGAAGAAGGATCACCCGGACGATGCCGACCTGCTGTTCGCGCTCGGGCGTCTCTGCCAGCAGCAGCAGCTATGGGGCAAGGCGCAGTCGTTCCTCGAGGCCGCGCTGAAGCAGGCCGACAACGAGGCGCTGAAAGTGCGTGCGCATCGTGCGCTCGCACGCCTGTTCGAGCATCTCGGCGAAACCGACAAGGCGGCGAAGCACTACCGCGAAAGCGCGCTCGCGATCACCGTGGTCTGACGCGGCGGCGGTCTTCTGCCGCGCGTGAATATGCCCCGAACGCCGATTGGCCTTCGGGGCATTTTTTATTCGGCGCCGCCTTGCAGGCGGGCCCGGACGCCGTGATTCACGCGCTTTTGCAGCGCCGCGCCCGCGAGCCCGCTGTCGAGCCGGGAGACAGTCGTCATGCAACGCACCGGCGAGGGGCGCGACCCGGCCGCTTCATGCTCGTGCGCGAGTGCGACAAGCTCCGGCCCACCGCATCACTTGTCGACGAGCCGCTTCGGCACCGACAGCGCGAGCAGCCCACCGAGCACGAGGAACGCGGCGAGCATGTACATGCCCGCGTCGTTGGCGCCCGTCGCCTGCTTGAGCCAGCCCATCAGGTACGGGCTCAGGAAACCCGCGAGGTTGCCGATCGAGTTGATCATCGCGATGCCGGCTGCGGCCGCCGCACCGCCGAGGAACGCCGTCGGCAGGCTCCAGAACAGCGGCAGCGTCGTCAGGATGCCCATCGTCGCGAGCGTGAGGCCCAGCATCGCGAGCGCCGTCTGATGCGCCCAGACCACCGACAACACGAGCCCGAGTGCGCCGAACGCGGCCGGAATCGCCAGGTGCCAGCGTCGTTCGCGCCGCTTGTCCGCGCTGTGCGCGATCAGGATCATCGCGACCACCGCCGCCGCATACGGAATCGCCGACAGCAGGCCGATCATGAACGTGTCGACCACGCCGGTCGCCTTGATGATCGTCGGCAGCCAGAAGCCGACGCCGTACAGCCCCATCACGAACGAGAAGTAGATGAGCGCCATCAGCCACACGCGCGGGCTCGACATCACCGCGCCGAGCGGCAGGTCTTCCTTGGTCGCTTCCTCCGCGTCGACGTTGCGCGCGAGCAGCGCCTTTTCGTCGTCGGTGAGCCATTTGGCCTTCGAGATCCGGTCGTCGAGCGCGAAGAACACGAGCACGCCGGCCAGCACCGACGGGATCCCTTCGAGCAGGAACAGCCATTGCCAGCCGTGCCAGCCGCTTACTCCGTTGAACGCCTTCAGGATGAAGCCCGAGATCGGTCCGCCGATCACGCCGGACAGTGCGACGGCGGTCATGAAGAAGGTCGTCATCCGGCCGCGCCGATGCGCGGGATACCAGTAAGTGAGATACAGGATCACGCCGGGGAAGAAGCCGGCTTCGGCGACGCCGAGCAGGAAGCGCATCACGTAGAACATCGCGGGCGTCGTGACGAACATCGTCAGGATCGAGATCACGCCCCACGTCGCCATGATCCGCGCGATCCAGACGCGCGCGCCGACCTTGTGCAGGATGATGTTGCTCGGGACTTCGAACAGGAAGTAGCCGAAGAAGAAGATCCCGGCGCCGAGCCCGTAGACGGTGTCGCTGAGATTCAGGTCGCTCGCCATCTGCAGCTTCGCGAAGCCGACGTTCACGCGATCGAGATACGCGACCACGTAGCACAGCAGCAGCAGCGGCGTGAGCCGCCACGACACCTTGCGGTAGGTCGCTTCCTCGAATGCGCCGGACGAGCCCGGCAGCGACTGCATCGATGTAGCCATGTTGTCTCCTGTCCTTCTTTTGTCATGTGCCGGAGCCGGCGCGTGGGCGCCGATCCGGTGTCTTGCGAAGCAATGCCGATGCGTGGGCGCACCATGCGTGGATCCGGCCGCCGATGCCGGCGCGGCGCAATCGCGGTCGTGCGGCTAGATGCAGCGCCCGCCGTCGACTTCGAGACAGACGCCGGTGATGAACTCGGCTTCGTCGGATGCGAGGTACAGGGCCGCGTTCGCGATGTCCTGCGGCGTCGAGAAGCGGCCGAGCGGAATCGTCGCGAGGAACCGGCGGCGATTCTCCGGCGTGTCCTCGCAGCCCATGAACTCGGTCATCAAGCCCGTCTCGCCGAGCACCGGGTTGACGCAGTTCACGCGGATCCGGTCGGCGCCGAGCTCGGCCGCGAGCGACTTGCTCGCGGTGATCATCGCGCCCTTCGTGCTGTTGTACCAGACGAGGCCCGGGCGCGGCCGCACGCCGGCCGTCGACGCGACGTTCACGAACACGCCGCCGCCCTGCGCGCGGAAATACGGCACCAGGGTCTGGACGCTCCAGAACAGGCTCTTCATGTTGACGGCGTACACGCGATCGAATTCGGCTTCCGTCACGTCGAGCACCGGCTTGTTGCGGTGCGTGGTGCCGGCGTTGTTCACGACGATCTGCACCGAGTGGAAATCGTCGAGCGCGGCCTGCAGCAGCGCGCGCCAGTCGGCGTCCCGGGACACGTCGCCCGCGACCGCGATCGCCTTGCCGCCCGCCAGCGCGATCTCGCTCGCGACGCGCTCGGCCGCCGCGCCGTTCAGGTCGTTGACGACGACGTTCGCGCCTTCGCGCGCATAGGTCTTCGCGATGCCCTCGCCGAAGCCCGAGCCTCCGCCCGTGACGATGGCCGTCTTGCCGCTCAACCGCATGGTGTGTCTCCTCTGTTGTTCACGTGCGTGGTGTGTCGGTGCACGGCCGGTCGTTGCCGGCCGGCGGTTGCTGGTTCAGCCGTGCCGGATCGCGATCGTCTTCAGTGCGGTGAAGCCATACAGCGCCTCGAAGCCTTTCTCGCGGCCATGGCCCGAATGGCCGACGCCGCCGAACGGCAGTTCGACGCCGCCGCCCGCACCGTAGTTGTTGATGAACACCTGACCGGCGCGCAGGCGCCGCGCGAGGCGCAACTGGCGCGCGCCGTCGCGGGTCCAGATGCCTGCGACGAGGCCGTACGGCGTGCCGTTCGCGAGTGCGACCGCTTCCTCCTCGTCGACGAAACGCATCGCGGCGAGCACCGGACCGAACACTTCCTCCTGCGCGAGCCGGTGCGACGCCGGCACGTCGCGCAGCAGCGCGGGGGCCTGGTAGAAGCCGCTTTCGGGCGCGTCGGCGACGACCTGGCCGTGCCCAGCCATCGGAATGCCGTCATGCTGCGCGTCGGACAGGAAATCCCATACGCGCTGCTGCTGCTTCGCGTTGATCAGCGGGCCGCAGTCGAGATCCGCGCGGCTCGGGCCGACCCGCAGCGCGTTGAACGCTGTGGCGAGCCGATCGACGAGCGGCTCGTACACCGCATGCTCGATCAGCACGCGGCTGCCGGCCGAGCAGGTCTGTCCGCCGTTCTGCACGATCGCCGACACGAGCACGGGCAGCGCCGCTTCGAGATCGGCGTCGGCGAACACGATCTGCGGCGACTTGCCGCCGAGCTCGAGCGTGACGGGCACGTGGTTCTCCGCGGCCATCTGGGTGACCAGCTTGCCGGTCGCGGGCGAGCCGGTAAACGAGATGTGGTCGATGCCGGGGTGGCGCGCGAGCGCGGCGCCCGCCTCATGGCCGTAGCCGGTGACGATGTTGAGCGCACCGGCCGGCAGCCCGGCTTCGGTGGCCAGCTCGGCGACGCGCAGCACCGACAGGCACGCATCCTCGGCCGGCTTCACGACGCACGCGTTGCCGGCCGCGAGCGCCGCGCCGACGCTGCGCCCGAAGATCTGCATCGGGTAGTTCCACGGCACGATGTGGCCGGTGACGCCGTGCGGCTCGCGCACGGTCAGCACCGTATAGCCGGCCTGATAGGGGAGGGTCTCGCCGTGCAGCTTGTCGGCGGCGCCCGCGTAGAACTCGAAATAGCGCACGAGCGCGGCGGCATCGGCACGCGCCTGCTTCAGCGGCTTGCCGGTGTCGCGCGCCTCGATCGTCGCGAGTTCCTCGAGATGGTCGGCGACGCGCGCCGACAGCCGCATCAGCACGCGGCCGCGTTCGGCGGCGCTCGCCGCGCCCCACGGGCCCGCGAACGCTTCGCGGGCCGCGGCGACCGCGCGCTCGATGTCGGGTGCGGTGCCGCGCGCGATCGTCGCGAACGGCTGGCCGTCGGAGGGATCGACGACCGGGATTGTCTCCAGTTGCGCGGGCAACGTCCATTCGCCCGCGATGAAGTGCTTCGCTTCTTCCATGCCTGCTCCTCGGGTCCCATGCTTCGCGGCGACGGACGACGTCGCCCGTGGTTCGGTGGCCGGACATCCGGAACGATTATCGCGCCGATCGTCATCCGGACGCCACCGGTCGATTGGCTATAATGGCGCATTCCCTGCGGGGACGCCCGCGGCGGTGCATCGGCCGCGGCGCCCCTGTCCCGAATTCCATCGACCAACAGAGAGCGCTATGAGCTTTAATCATGTTCCGGCCGGCAAGGACCTGCCGCACGATTTCAACGTGATCATCGAGATCCCCGCGCAAAGCGATCCGGTGAAGTACGAGGCGGACAAGGAACTGGGTCTCCTCGTCGTCGACCGCTTCATCGGTACCGGCATGCGCTACCCGGTGAATTACGGCTACATCCCGCAGACGCTGTCGGGCGACGGCGATCCGGTCGACGTGCTGGTGATCACGCCGTTCCCGCTGCTGGCCGGCTCGATCGTGCGTTCGCGCGTGCTCGGCATGCTGCAGATGACCGACGAGTCGGGCGTCGACGCGAAGCTGGTCGCCGTGCCGCACGACAAGGTCTGCCCGATGACGGCGAACCTGAAGTCGATCGACGACGTGCCCGAGTACCTGAAGGATCAAATCAAGCACTTCTTCGAGCAGTACAAGGCGCTCGAGAAGGGCAAGTGGGTGAAGGTCGAAGGCTGGGCCGGCATCGACGCCGCGCACAAGGAAATCACCGACGGCGCCGCGAACTACAAGAAGTAAGCCCGTTGGCCGGCCTCGCGCCGGTTCGTTCGGAACGCAAACCGCGCGTGTCTCCTCAGGAGGCTGCGCGGTTTTGTTTTGTGCGCACGGTTTTCCGGCGGGTGGGCGCGGACGCGGACGCCTGCGGGCGTGGGGTGGCCGGTGCCTGCTTCGTGCGTTTCGCGCGGGGCGGGGCAGCGGGTGACGTGGCCGGCTTGGTCGCTTCGGTCGCTTCGGCGGGTCGCGTGGTCGATGGACGGCGCCGCGTCGGTGCGGAGGCGGCGTCTTCGCGTGCGTTCGCTGCCGGTTTGCCGACGGCGGCCGATGCCTTCCTTTTTGGCGACGCGGCTGGAGGTGGGCCGGCCTTCTTTACCGGCGTACCACGCGACGACGTCTTTTTTGCGGTGGCGTCGCCGTCGGCTTTTGCCCGTTTCGCGTCCGGTGCGGCCTGGTTCGATTGCGGCGACTTCGACGCTTGCTTGCCTTTCGCAGGCTTCGCCGTTTCCCTTGTCTTCACCGTCTTCGCGGCCGTTGCAGGCCCGGCGAGTTTCCCCGCCTTCGCCGTTTTCCCGGCAACCGGTTCGCTATCAGCCGCGTTGGCCGCATCATCGAGGTCTTCCGCGCGCCCCTTCTTCGGCCCGGCCGTATCGTTGCGCTCGTCGAGCGCAACCACCGCCGGCAACACCGATTCGAGCGTGCGCAAGCCGGCCGCCAACTCGCGCTTTTTCGCGGGCGTGAGCCGCTTCACCCAGTATTCGGCGCGCGACGCGCTGGACCGGTCGGGCAGAGGAAACGCCGCGAGCACCGCGCGCGGCTTGCGCGAGCGTGTATAGCGCGCGCCCTTGCCGGACGCGTGTTCGTCGAAGCGCGCGGCGACATCGGTCGTGATGCCCGTGTAGACGCTGTCGTCCGCGCATTCGATCAGATACAGAAACCAGGACATGGCAGGGCGGCGGGATGCGAAGCCGCCAGTGTCTCAGAAAAAGCGTGCGTCAACGGCACCGGTCGCCGTGCCCGTCGCGAAAGCGGCTCGGCGCCGCGCCGAGTTCGCGCGTGAAGAAGCGCGTGAATGCGCTGGTCGAACGGAAGCCGACGCGCACGCCGATCTCGCCGATCGGCAACTGCGTATTGAGCAGCAGGTCGCGCGCCTCGCCGAGCCGCGCCTGCGCGACGAGCGCATGGAAACCGACCGCTTCGCGATGCAGCCGCCGGCGCAGCGTCCAGCGCGACATCGCGAAGCGCGTGCACACGTGCTGCATCAGCGTATCGGTCGGCACGTCGGTATCGTCGCAGGTGCGCAGCCAGTCGCGCACGCATTGTTCGACCGACGCGCCGAACGTCGAGCGTGCGCGCACGCGCTCGCGCGCGGCGTCGGCCGCATGACGCTGGATGCCGGCGAGCGGCGCGTTGTAGCGCTCGAACGGCGTGTCGAAGTGCGCGGAGCGCAGCACGATGCGGTTGTGCGCGGCCTCGAACGCCACCGGTGCGCCGAGCATGTCGCGCAGTGCGGCAACGGGCGCGAACGCGCGGCCGGCGAATTCGGCGTCGTCGATGCGCACGTGCGGATCGTACAGGCGCGCAAGCGCCGCGAGGATCGCGAGATTGGCGAACGCGCTGCCCGCGTGCCGGCCGTCTCCTTCGTTCACGTACTCGAGCGCGATCGCGTCGCCTCTCTCGTGTGCGAAGACCCAGTCGACGTTGCCGATCAGCTCGCGATAGCGCAGATAGCCGTGCAGCGCGCCGCGCAGCGTCGCCGCGTTGCAGGTGATGCCCGCGAGCTCGGGAAACGGCATGAGCCAGGGCACGACCTGCGGTGGCGGGCGATGCCACGACAGCGGCCAGCCGCTCGTCAGCTGCATCGCGGCCACGTGCCGGTCGCCGGCGATGCGGCGCGTGTCGTCGGCGAGCTCGGCCGGCCCGATGCCGAGCGTCTCGTAAAGCGCAGCGGGATCGATGCCGTTTGCGCGCGCGTCCTCGCACAGCCAGCGGTAGATCCGCACGGATACCGATTTCTGTCTCAACTCCATGTCTGCCCCCTGTCGTCATGCCGTTCGGGTTTGTCCCCGCTGCGAGAGGTCAACGCATGCTCCTGCCGGTCAAGCGTGGTGACCGGTCGATTTTTAGACTCGACGGTGGAGTTTGGCGACCAGTACAACAGAACGATTCTGGAGGATCAATGAAAACTTCGCTGTTCCGGTGTTCGACGATTGCGTCCGCATGTGCGCTCACGATGCTGCTCGCGTCGTGCGGCGGCGACGACATCCATGCGCCGGCCGACCCCGACGCGGCGGCCGATCAGCGTGCGGCCGCACTCGTCGCGCAACTGACGACCGACGAGAAACTGCAGCTCGTGCACGGTACCGGCATGCCCGCGCTCAACCTCGGCGGCCCGTTTCCGGCCGACGCGCTGAACGGCGCAAGCTACATCCCGGGCGTGCCGCGGCTCGGCATTCCGGCGCTCAGCAGCGCCGATTCGGCGGGCGGCGTGAACGTTAAGAATGCGCGCGTGACCGCGCTGCCCGCGCCGGTCGCGCTCGCGGCGACGTGGGATCCGGCGCTCGCGGGCACCTACGGCACGCGCATCGCGCTCGAATTGCGCGCGCTCGGGTTCGCGGAAGGGCTCGGCGGCGGCGTGAACCTCGCGCGCGAGCCGCGCAACGGCCGCACCTTCGAATACATGGGCGAGGATCCGGTGCTCGCGGGCACGCTGAGCGCCGCGCGCACGCAGGCCACGCAGGCGCGGAAGGTGATCGCGACGATCAAGCATTTCGCGTTCAACGACCAGGAAACCAACCGGATGACGGTCGATTCGGTCGTCGACGAGCGGACCATGCGCGAGGCCGAACTGCTCGCGTTCGAGATCGGCGTGAAGGACGGCCGGCCGGGCAACGTGATGTGCTCGTACAACAAGCTGAACGGCGTGTATGCGTGCGAGAACCCGTATCTGCTGACGACCGTGCTGAAGAACGAGTGGGGCTTCAAGGGCGTCGTGCAGTCGGACTGGGGCGCGACGCATTCGACGGTCGCGGCCGTGCAGGCCGGGCTCGACGAGGAACAGCCCGGCGCGGCCGACGACGGCAACGCGCCGCTCGGCTCGTACTTCAATTCGAAGCTGCGCGCGGCGCTGCAGGCCGGCAGCGTGTCGGCCGCGCGGCTGAACGACATGGTGCAGCGCAAGCTGCGCACGCTGATCCGCATCGGTGTAATGGACGCGCCGCCGAAGCCGGGCGGCGCGATCGACGAAGCCGCCGGCAATGCCGACGCGCTCGCGATCGCCCGGCAAGCGGCGGTGCTGCTGAAGAACGCGGCCGCGTCGGGCGACACGCAGCCGGTGCTGCCGCTGGCCGCCGGCACGCTCAGGTCGGTCGTCGTCATCGGCGGGCACGCCGATGCGGGCGTGCTGTCGGGGGGCGGCTCGGGTGCGGTGCCGGCGATCGACGGCAACGCGGTGACGTCCTGTCAGCAACCGGCCGACATGCTGTTCGGCGGGTGCGCGACCTGGTACAAGTCTGCGCCGCTCGCGGCGATCCGCGCGAAGGCGCCGAACGCGTCGGTCAGCTATCTCGACGGGACCGACGCGAACGCGGCGGCCACCGCGGCCGCGCAGGCCGATGTCGCGATCGTGTTCGCCACGCAGTGGCAGACCGAAGGCCTCGACCTCGCGAGCCTGTCGCTGCCGGATGCGAAGGCCGACCCGTACAACCAGCAATACGACCAGAACGCGCTGATCGCCGCGGTCGCCGCGAAGGCGAAGCGTGTGATTGTCGTGCTCGAGAACGGCAGCCCGGTGCTGATGCCGTGGCTTGCCAACGTGCACGGCGTGCTCGACGCATGGTATCCGGGCGCACAGGGTGGCCAGGCGATCGCCGACCTGCTGTTCGGCGACGCGAATCCGTCGGGCCGGCTGCCGTTGACGTTCCCGAAGCAGGAGGCCGACCTGCCGCAGCCGACGATCGACCCGTCGAATACGCAGAACGTCTATGCGGAAGGGCTCGCGTACGGCTATCGCTGGTTCGACGCGAAGGCGATCGAGCCGCTGTTTCCGTTCGGCTACGGGCTGTCGTACACGACGTATGCGATGTCGGCGATGTCGGCGCGGGCGGACGCAGCGGGCAACGTGACGGTTGGCGTCACGGTGACGAACACCGGCACGCGTGCCGGTACGCACACGGTGCAAATCTACGCAGCGCTGCCCGCGTCGCTCGGCGAGCCGCCGAAGCGGCTCGTCGGCTGGACCCGGGTCGCGCTGCAGCCGGGCGAGGCGCGCACGGTCAGTGTCGCGGTGCCGGCGCAGCGCTTCGCGGTGTGGGATGCGAATGCGCACGCATGGCGGATCGGCGCGGGCAGCTACGGGCTGTTGGCGGCCGCGTCGTCGCGTGACCCGCAGGCGCTGTCGCAGACGGTGACGCTCGCCGCGCATTGAACAGGCCGCGGTCGTGCGGCATGCGGCGAGGCCATGCGCGGCCTCGCCGCATGCCGGTATGCAGGATGACGCTAGCCGGTGCTGCGCCGGAACGGATCGTGCTCGCGCAACTCGTCGACGTACGCGTGGATATGCTCGGTCTCGCGTGCGAGAAAATGCGCGACCGCATCGGAGAACGCCGGATGCGCGAGCCAGTGCGCGGAATGCGTGACGGTCGGCAGGAAGCCGCGCGCGAGCTTGTGCTCGCCCTGCGCGCCGCCCTCGAACGTGTCGAGCCCGGCCTCGATGCAGAATTCGAGCAACTGGTAGTACGCCGTCTCGAAATGCAGGCAGGGAACGTGCTCGAGCGCGCCCCAGTAGCGGCCGTACAGCGTGCCGCCGCCGTCCGCGCCGCGCCGGTAGACGGCGAGCGAACTTGCGATCGGCCGGCCGTCGGCTTCGGCGATCACGAGCAGCAGGTTCTCCGGCATCGTCGCGCCGATCGCGCGGAAGAAGTCGAGATTCAGGTACGGGCTCGAGTAGTGTTCGCGGTAGGTCTGCCGGTAGCAGCGCGAGAAGAAGCGCCAGTCGGCATCGGTGATCCGGTCGCCGGTCAGCCGCCGGAACGTGACGCCGGCATCGCGCACCTTGCGCCGTTCGGCGCGGATGTTCTTGCGTTTCTTCTGCTCGAGCGTGGCGAGGAAGTCGTCGAAGTCGCGGTAGCAGTCGTTGAGCCAGTGGAACTGCACGCCTTCGCGCAGCATCATCCCCAGCGATTCGAGCAGCCGTGCTTCGTCGCCGGTCGGGAACAGCACGTGCAGCGACGACACGTCGCTCTGCTCGGCGAACGCGAGCAGCGTGGCCGCGAGCCGGCGGCGCGCGTCGTCGTCGGCCGCGAGCAGGCGCGTGCCCTGCACGGGCGTGAACGGCACCGCGCACAGCAGCTTCGGGTAATAGGGCAGGCCGTTGCGCTGGTACGCGTCGGCCCATGCCCAGTCGAACACGTATTCGCCGTACGAATGCTGCTTCGCATAGACGGGCGCGGCGGCCGCCAGCCGCCCCGTGCGCGCGTCGGTCAGCGTGACGAAGTGCGGCGACCAGCCGGTGTCGTCGACCGCGCAGCGCGCGACGTGCAGCGCGTCGAGGAATTCGTGGCGCAGGAACGGCGTCGGCTGCGCGTCGCGTTCGAGCAGCGCGTTCCATTCGTCGGCCGGCACTTCCGCGGGGGACGACAGGATGCCCGTGCGATAATCGATGCGTTCGTGTTTCAAGCGTGAATCCGTACTGTTGGATGCCGCCGGATGCGTGCCGCCATGGCCCGCGTCCGGGACGTTTTCGTCAGCCGTTCAGGGCGCGCCGCCGGGCTGCGCCGATCCCGTCATGAAGACCCGACTCGCTCTCGCCCAGATCAACGTCACCGTCGGCGATTTCGCCGGCAACGTCGCGCGGATCGTCGCGGCCGCTCGCGCCGCGCACAACGATGGTGCGCAACTGATGGTCGCACCCGAACTCGCGCTGTCCGGCTATCCGCCGGAAGACCTGCTGCTGCGGCCCGCGTTCTACGCGGCGGCCGCTGCCGCGCTCGACACGCTCGCCGACGCGCTGCGTCCGTTCGACGGGCTTGCGGTGCTGGTCGGTCATCCGTTGCGCGGTCCGGGCAGGGGGCCGGGCAGGGGGCCGGGCAGCGATGCGGGCAGCGACCCGGGCGACGATGCACGCGCGCCAGCCGTCGATGGTAATGCAAACCGCCCGATCGAGCGCGGCGTGCCGCCGGCCGATACCTACAACGCGGTGTCGCTGATCGTCGGCGGCCAGATCGCCGGCACCTACCGCAAGCAGGATCTGCCGAACGCCGACGTGTTCGACGAGAAGCGCTATTTCGCGACCGACGCCGAACCGCTCGTGTTCGAGCTGAACGGCGTCAAGTTCGGCGTGATCATCTGCGAGGACGCATGGCATGCGTCGGCCGCGCAGATCGCGAAGGCCGCCGGCGCGCAGGTGCTGCTGATCCCGAACGGTTCACCGTATCACATGAACAAGGAGGCGCTGCGCATCGACATCCTGCGCGCGCGGATCCGCGAGACCGGGCTGCCGATGGTGTACGTGAACCTCGTCGGCGGCCAGGACGAGCTCGTGTTCGACGGCGGCTCGTTCGTGCTCGACGCGCAGGGCGCGCTCGTCGCGAAGATGCCGCAGTTCGACGAAGGGCACGCGATCGTCGAATTCGACGGCGCTCGCCCGCTGCCCGGCGCGATCGCCCCAGCGCTGCCGGTCGACGCGCAGGTCTATCGCGCGCTCGTGACCGGCGTGCGCGACTACATCGGCAAGAACGGCTTTCCCGGCGTGCTGATCGGGCTGTCGGGCGGCGTCGACTCCGCGCTGGTGCTCGCGGTCGCATGCGACGCGCTCGGGCCCGAGCGCGTGCGCGCGGTGATGATGCCGTCGCGCTACACGGCCGACATCTCGACCACCGACGCGGCGGAGATGGCGCGGCGCGTCGGCGTGCGCTACGACGAGATCGCGATCGCGCCGATGTTCGACGCGTTCCGGGCGGCGCTCGCGGACGAATTCGCGGGCCGCGTGGAGGACGCGACGGAAGAGAACATCCAGGCGCGCATCCGCGGCACGCTATTGATGGCGCTGTCGAACAAGTTCGGCTCGATCGTGCTGACGACCGGCAACAAGAGCGAGATGGCGGTCGGCTACTGCACGCTGTACGGCGACATGGCCGGCGGCTTCGCGGTGATCAAGGATATAGCGAAGACGCTCGTGTACCGGCTCTGCCGCTATCGCAACGAGACGGCCGACTACGTGCTGCGCAACGTGATCCCCGAGCGAATCCTGACGCGCGCGCCGTCGGCCGAGCTGCGCGAGAACCAGACCGACCAGGACAGCCTGCCGCCGTACGACGTGCTCGACGCGATCATGCGGATGTACATGGAGGAGGACCGTCCGCTCGCGGAGATCGTCGCGGCCGGTTATGCGGAGGCCGACGTCGCGCGCGTGACGCGGCTCATCAAGATCAACGAATACAAGCGCCGCCAGGCGCCGATCGGCATTCGCGTCACGCATCGCGCGTTCGGGCGCGACTGGCGCTATCCGATCACGTCACGCTTTACCGAACGTCTCGACTGAGCGGTGCTGGGCCGTACGCGGCCGGCCGGCTTACAATCGGGATCGCGATTGTGCATCCAAACGAGCATTGAGGGACAACCATCATGAAACGCATCACAGCCATCATCAAGCCGTTCAAGCTGGACGAAGTCCGCGAAGCGCTCGCCGAAGTCGGCCTCACGGGGCTCACCGTGACGGAAGTGAAGGGCTTCGGCCGCCAGAAGGGGCACACCGAGCTGTATCGCGGCGCCGAATACGTCGTCGACTTCCTGCCGAAGATGAAGATCGAGGTGGTCGTCGCGGAAGCGCAGGTCGACCAGGTGATCGACGCAGTGATCGGCGCTGCGCGCACGGGCAAGATCGGCGACGGCAAGATCTTCGTGTCGGACGTCGAGCGCGTGATCCGCATCCGCACCGGCGAAGAGAACGAAGCGGCGGTCTGAGCGCTGCATTCGACCGATCCCACCGGGCCGGTCGATCGGGCCGCGGATCGCACGATTCCGGCCCGCCAATAAAAAACGGTGCGATACCCGGGTGGGTACCGCACCGATACGCGCCTCTCGCAGCAGCGTGGAAAGTGTTGTCGAATCGTTCTCTGGACGGCGCCTGATCAGAACAGGTGCTGGATGCCGGCGTAGACGCCGGTCTGGCTGCCGCCCGGATGCGGGTTGCCCGTCGATACGGCGGTGCCCGCACCGTTCGCGTTCAGGCCGAAGTTGGCCGTCGAGCTGTTGCGCACCGTCGCGACCTGCACGTCGAACAGCGTGCGCTTCGAGATGTTGTACGAACCGCCGACCGTGTAGATGTTCGCGTTGCCGCCACCGTGGTTCGCATTCACGTGGTACACGGCTGCGATCAGCGCGGCCGCCGGCGTGGCCTGCCACGTCACGCCGCCCCAGACCTGCTGGGTGCCGGTGATGCCATTGTTGACGGCCGGGCCGCCGCTGCCGTCCGCGTGCGACGACTGATAAGCCGCTTGCAGCTTGAACTGGCCGAGGAACACGTTCAGGCCCGCGAAGTATTCACGCGAATAGTTGAACACGTCGGAGAAGCGGCCGTTGCTGTCGCGCGTTTCGTCGTAGATGCCGCGCACCTGGAACAGCGAGTTCGTGTACGTGACCTGCGCACCGGCCGCACGGCCCGGCTGACCGGCCGTCGTGTTGCCGTTGAAGCTGGTCGAGTTCGAGAACGCGAACTGGCCGTAGAAGTCGAGGCCGTAGAACTGCGGCGACTGGTACGACACGTTGTTGCTGGTCTTGTTCCAGTTGCGGCCGCGCACGAGCGATGCCGACGACCAGCTCGACTGGCCCAGCGGATCGAAGTCCCACACGCCGTTCGCGATCGCGAGTTCGCGACCCAGCAGCAGCGTACCGTAGCGGTCGTTGGAGATGCCGACGGTCGCGAAACGATCCCAGATCGAGCCGCTCGTGCCGAGCCCGCCGTTCATCGTGTTGAACGCGCCTTCGAGGTGGAACAGGATCTTGTTGCCGCCGCCGATGTCCTCGCTGCCCTTCAAGCCCCACAGGCTCGTGCCCCAGTCGCCGCTCTCCGCCCGGTAGCGATGGCCGTCCTGCAGGCCGTTCATGTACTCGAGGCCGGCATCCAGGCGACCGTACAGCGTGACGCTGCTCTGCGCGTGCGCCGTAACCACCCCAGCAGCCATCAGCGCGGCCGCGACCAAAGCTTTCTTCATCATCTCCTCCATACCCTGTCAAAAAGTCAACCCAGACTGCACGAGATGCCCGGCGCGGCGAGCGTCGGGCAAAAGCGAAAAGCGGGATAACCAGGGAGACCTCGTGCAGGCCGGTAAGCGCGGCACGCGGGCAAGCGGACGGAAAAACCGTTGAGCGGTCCCGCGCGGCCGGGTCGGCTTGCGGGGTCTCCTTGTTGTGTCGTGAAGCTAAACTACATTTCACGAACTTCGTTTTGCTACTTTGGTTACTAATTTAGCAAAAATACAATTTTGTGGCGACCGAAATCGTTGTTTGACTAACACGTGTCGCCAATTTGCCATGCAACAGAGTGCGCGGCGGTCGCGCGGAGGCGCGCCGGGTGCCGTAAACCCTTGTCCGGCAAGGAAGACACGGATTCGGCGATGTGGGGTCAAGGATTGCCACTATTGACGTTGCCGAGGCGCGAGCGTAAGCGTCGGAGAGGCGAAATTGGTAAGTATTTCGTAATAAATCGGGCGTGGGACAACGGCGCCGGGCCGCCTCTGCAATGGCTTTGACACTGGGGCCATCGACCGCCGGACAAGCGCGCCCCGCTCAACCCTGCGCGGGGCGCGCATCGAGCAATTGCGCGCGGATCCATCGGTGCGCATCGGTGCGTGCGTGCTTCGCGTGCGAGTAGACCTTCACCGTGTAGCGCGGGATCTCGAACGGCGCGGGGAAGATGCGGATCGGCGCCGCGTGGCGCAGCGCCTGCGCGGCGCGGTTCGGCACCGTCATCAGCAGCGTCGATTCCGCGATCGCGAACGGTGCGGCCAGCACGCTCGGCAGCTGCACGGTGACCTGCCGTGCGAGGCCGAGCCGGTCGAGCACGTAGTCGACGACGCCGCGCGACTCGTTCCACGGCGTGACGACCACGTGGCGTGCCGCGAGATACTGGTCCAGCGTCAGCCGCCGGCGGATGTCCGGATGCGCGGCGCTCGCGATCACCACGTAGTCGTCCGAGAACCAGTCGAAATCCTCGATGCCCGGCGAGTCGGCGGCCGACTCCTCGTGATAACCGAGCGCGAAATCGATGCGGCCGGCCGCGAGCTCGTCGACCGAAATCTTGCGCTCGGAATGGACGACGCGGATCCGCAGCCGCGGCGCGACCCGCTCGATGCGCGCGAGCAAGGCCGGCAGCACGGCGAACGCCGTGTAGTCGCTCGCGGCGAACACGAACGTGCGGTCGCTTTGCGCGGGATCGAAGCGGCGCGCGCGGGCGAGCCCCTTCGACATCGTGTCGAGCGCGTCGCCGGCCCAGGTGGCGATGTCGTCGGCGCGCACGGTCGGCTGCATCTCGTTGCCGAGCCGCACGAACAGCGCGTCGCCGATCGCGTCGCGCAGCCGCGCGAGCGCGTGACTCAGCGCGGACGGGCTCATCGCCAGTTCGTGCGCGGCCGCCGCCACCGACCGGTGGCGGTACAGCGCGTCGAACGCGAGCAGCAGGTTCAGGTCGAGACGGCGCAGGTCGGGATGCATCATGTTCATGTCCGGATGAAGAAACTGCACTTCCTGCAGTTGAGCCGTGAACGTAGCATGTGGATCCGACCGCCGCCACGCGCATGTGCGCGGGCGGCGCCGCATTCCGTTTCCCGTCCGGGCCGAAGGAGGGCTCCCCGCCGTGCAAATCGACATCCGTTGCGCCACCGTCGCCGACGTCCCGCAAATCCTGTGCTTCATCACCGAGCTGGCCGTCTACGAGAAGGCGGAGCATGAAGTGGTCGCGACGCCCGCGTCGCTCGAGCGCAGCCTGTTCGGCGAAGGCTCGCCCGCGCGTGCGCTGATCTGCGAGGTCGACGGCGAGCCGGCCGGCTTCGCCGTGTATTTCTTCTCGTACTCGACGTGGCTCGGCCGCCAGGGGCTGTATCTCGAGGATCTGTACGTATCGCCGCGCTTTCGCGGCGCGGGCGCCGGGCTGCGGCTGCTGAAGGCGCTCGCGCGCATCGCCGTGGACACCGGCTGCGGGCGGTTCGAATGGAGCGTGCTCGACTGGAACGAGCCGGCGATCCGCTTCTACGAAAGCGTCGGCGCGGCGCCGCAGAGCGAATGGGTGCGCTACCGGCTCGCGGGCGACGCGCTGCGCGCGTTCGCGGACGGCGCGCCGGTGGGCGCCGCGTAAACGCGAAACGGGCGCCGCCCGGCGCCCGCTCGTGTGTCGTATCGCGCAGCGCGCGTTACTTGAGGCTGCCCGACAAAAACCCGCGCAGGCGCTCGCTCTTCGGATTCGCGAACACCTCGGACGGCACGCCTTCTTCCTCGACGCGCCCCTGGTGCAGGAACATCACGTGATTCGACACGTTGCGCGCGAAGCCCATCTCGTGCGTGACGACGATCATCGTGCGGCCTTCCTCGGCGAGCTTCTGCATCACCTTCAGCACTTCGCCGACGAGTTCCGGGTCGAGCGCCGACGTCGGTTCGTCGAACAGCATCACGTCGGGATGCATCGCGAGTGCACGCGCGATCGCGACGCGCTGCTGCTGGCCGCCCGACAGGTGTGACGGATACTGCTTCTCGACGCGCGGCGCGAGGCCGACCTTCTCGAGATACGTGCGGGCGCGATCCTCGGCTTCCTTCTTCGGGATGCCGAGCACGTTGACGGGCGCTTCCATCACGTTCTCGATCACGTTCATGTGCGACCAGAGATTGAAGTGCTGGAACACCATCGACAGCTTGGTGCGCACGCGTTGCAGCTGCTTCGAATCGGCCGCGCGCAGCGCGCCCGTCTTGTCGGCGGTGGTGCGCACTTCCTCGCCGTCGACGACGATGCGGCCCGCGTTCGGCTGTTCGAGGAAGTTGATACAGCGCAGCATCGTGCTCTTGCCGGAACCGGACGAGCCGATCACGCTGATCACGTCGCCCGAGTTCGCCTTCAGCGACACGCCCTTGAGCACCTCGTTGTCGCCGTACCGCTTGTGCAGATCGTCGACGAAAAGCTTCTGAGTCTGGGAATTCATCAATAGTCCTGCGAAAACTTACTTGCCTTGCGGGCGCAGATACGCGAGCCAGCGACGCTCGGCCTGGCGGAACAGCCACACGAGCATGAACGAGATCACGAGATAGAGCAGCGCGGCGATGCCGAATGCGTGAAACGACATGTAGGTCGCCGAGTTCACGTCGCGGGCGATCTTCAGGATGTCCGGCACGGTCGCGGTGAACGCGACGGTGGTCGCGTGCAGCATCAGGATTACTTCGTTGCTGTAGAGCGGCAGCGCGCGGCGCAGCGCGGATGGCAGGATCACGCGGCGATACATCGTGAAGGTGGACATCCCGTATGCGCGCGCGGCTTCGATCTCGCCGTACGACGTCGCCTTGATCGCGCCCGCGAAGATCTCGGTGGTGTACGCGCAGGTGTTCAGCGTGAACGCGAGCAGCGTGCAGCGCATCCCGTCGCGGAAGAACGAATCGAGCAGCGGCGTGCCGCGTATGAACTGCAGGCTGTAGAGGCCGGTGTAGCAGAGCAGCAGCTGCACGTAGAGCGGCGTGCCGCGGAACACGTACGTGTAGAGCCACACGGCGCCCGACAGCCACTTCCTCTTCGACACGCGGGCCACCGCGAGCGGCACCGACAGGCAGAAGCCGAGGCCGATCGACACGACGAGCAGCCACAGCGTGATCGCGACGCCGGTGATCCGGAAGCCGTCGGTATAGAGATAGTTGCGCCAGTATTCTTGGATGAGTTCGATCATAGGTCAGCCTTGCGGACACCGGTCGAGTAGCGCTTTTCGAGCCACATCAGCACGAAGTTCGAGATCGTCGTGATGGCGAGGTAGACCGCACCGGCGATCAACGTGAAGAAGAAGAACCGCAGCGTGCCCTTGCCGGCATCCTGCGACGCCTTGACGACGTCCGCGAGGCCGATGATCGACACCAGCGCGGTCGACTTCACGAGCACCTGCCAGTTGTTGCCGATGCCGGGCAGCGCGAAGCGCATCATCTGCGGGAACATGATCCGCGCGAACACCTGCCAGCTGGTCATCCCGTACGCGCTGCCGGCCTCGAGCTGGCCGCGCGGCACCGACAGGAACGCGCCGCGGAAGGTCTCGGTGAAGTACGCGCCGTAGATGAAGCCGAGCACGAGCACGCCGGCGAGGAACGGGTCGATGTCGATCTGGTCCCAGCCGAGCGCGTCGGTCGCGGAGTTCAGCCAGATCTGCAGGCTATAGAACAGCAGCAGCATCAGCACGAGGTCGGGTACGCCGCGGATCAGCGTCGTGTAGACGGTGCCGATGCCGTTTGTCACGCGGTTGCGCGACAGCTTCGCGCCCGCGCCGAGCAGGCCCAGCAGGAACGACAACGCGAGCGACAGCACCGCCAGTTTGACGGTTTGCCAGGTGCCTGCGAGGATCAGCGGGCCGTAACCTTGTAAAAACATAGAGTGGTCCCTGGTGTGGTCCCTGAGGGCGCATGCGGAGCGCCGCGAAATACGCGCCCGCGAAGCTGCGCGGAACGCCCCGTGCGTATCATGACCGTCCGCCCCGGCAACGGTGCCGGGCCCGCCCGTCGCGCGAGCGGCGGGCAAGGGGGCGGGCGGCGCGTGGTGGACTGCCTGTACCGCCGGACGCGGGGCCGCCCCCGCATCCGCTTCCCGTCATTGTCGGCGCTCAGCGAGCCGAGTAGACGCTGAACGAGAAATACTTGTGCGACAACCGGTCGTACGTGCCGTCCTTGTGCATGTCGGCCAGCGCCTTGTTGATCCTGAGCTTCAGGTCCGTGTCTTCCTTGCGCAGGCCGATCGCGGTGCCGTCGCCGATCGTCTTCGGATCCTTCACTTCCGGCCCGGCGAACGCGAAGCCCTTGCCGCGCGGCGTGCGCAGGAAGCCGTAGTCGGCCTGCAGTTCATCCTGCAGCGTCGCGTCGAGGCGGCCCGAGCCGAGATCGGCATAGACCTGGTCCTGGTTCTGGTAGGGAATGACCGTCACGCCCTGCGGTTCCCAGTACGCCTTCGCGTAGGTTTCCTGCGTCGAGCCCTGCTCGACGCCGACGTGCTTGCCCTTGAGCGACGCGACCGTCGGCAGCAGCGGCGAGCCGGCCTTTGCGATCATGCGTGCCGGTGCGTCGTACACCTTGTCGGAGAAGTCGATCTGCTCGCGGCGCTTGTCCGTGACGGTCAGCGACGACACGATGACGTCGTACTTCTTCGCCTTCAGCGCGGGGATGATCCCGTCGAGATCCTGCGCGACCCACACGCACTTCACGTTGATCCGCTTGCAGATTTCCTTGGTGAGATCGACGTCGAAACCGACGATCTCGCCGCTCGGCGCGGTCGACTCGAACGGCGGGTAGCTGGCATCGACACCGATCCGCACGGTCTTCCACTCCTTCGCGAAGGCGCTGCCCGCCACGAGGGCGAGGGCGGCGCACAGGGCGGCCTTCTTCATTTCCATCCTTTTGTCGCTCACTTCCGGGGGGCGCTCGCGGCCGGTCGGGCCGGGCGCCGCGGCGTATTCTAGACGGCCAAAATTCGTGTTTCGGCGCGCTGGCAACGGCGCTCGCCGGACGGGCGAACGCCAAAAGGGCGGTATTTTACCCGAACGCGATATCCGGAAAACGGCAATCCGGCGCGACCGATCGATTCTTCGAATCGGCTGTTGCGGCAATCGTGGTATTTGCAACGAGTATTGCGTCCATTGGATTCGTGAGCGCAACGATGCGGTGCGCGGGCGGCGAATTGTGGCCGGATGGGGGCGAGCCTACAGTACAGGTAAACCCGCAAAAGAATCGCCGCCTGCCGGAGTACCCCCATGTTCCAGATCCGCCGCGCCGCCGACCGTTGCCATACGCGTCAAGGCTGGCTCGAATCGAGCAGCAGCTTCCCGCTCGCCGGCCACGCCGGGGCCACGCATCCGCCGTTCGGCGCGCTGCGCTTGCTGAGCGAGGACCGGATCGCACCCACGCGCGGCTTCGGAATGCAGCCGCGCCGTGACCTCGAGATCGTCACCTACGTGCTGGACGGCGCGCTCGCGCATCGCGACAGCCTCGGCAACGGCGCGATCGTGCGGGCCGGCGGCGTCCAGCGGATGAGCGCCGGCACGGGGCTCATGCACAGCGAAACCAATGCGTGGTGCGACCGCCCGCTGCATCTGCTGCAGATCTGGCTGCAGCCGGCCGAGCGGGGCGGGCGGCCCGGCTATGCGCAGCGGCGCTTCGCCGACGACGAGAAGCGCGGCCGGCTGCGGCTCGTCGCGTCGCCCGACGGCGACGACGGCGCATTGTCGGTCCGTGCGGACGCGCGCATCTTCGCGGGGCTGATCGACGGCGACGAGGAGACGGCTTTCGGCGTGCCGGCCGGGCGCAGCACGTACGTGCACGTGGCGCGCGGCGATGTGGAAGTCAACGGCCACGCGCTGGCCGAGGGCGACGGCGCGCGGATCGCCGGCATGCATATGGTTGCGTTCGCCCGCGGCCGGGCGGCCGAGGTGCTGCTGTTCGACGTCGCCTGAAATGAAACGGGGGACGCGGTGCCAAGCGCGCGTCCCCCGCGGTGCCGCCCGGAGGGCGGCCTGCCGGCTTACTGCGCCGGCGCCGACGCGCCCTTGGCCGCGCGGTGCTGCTGCCAGCGTTCCTTCATCGTCTCGTGGCGCTGCTCCATCCGTGCGAACTGCTGCTTGAGCGCCGTGCTGACCGTGGTCTTCTGCTGGTCGTTCAGCCCGTTGTAGAACGCGAGCCACGCGGCCGCGCTCTGCTCGCGCAGTTGCGCATTCTGCTGCTCGGCCTGCTGGCGGGCGGCGTGCATCGCGCTCAGGTCTAGGATCGGCTGGTTCTGCTGCGCCTTGAATTGCTCGCGCATCTGCTCGTGGCTCTTGCGCATCGCCTCATGGTTCTGCTTCATCGTGTTGACGGCCGTCTGCCACTGCTGTTCCTGCGACGCGTTGAGCTTCAGCTGGTCGTGCAGCTTCATGACCACGCCGAACGGGCCGCCGTCATGGCCGCCGTGCATCTGGTGCATGCCGGGGCCGCCCGGCGGCGGCATGTCGTTGGGTTGCGCGGCATGCGCGGTGCCGAATGCGAGAGCGAGCACGGTGGCGGCGGCAATGGTCACGCGGGAAGTCTTCTTATACATTTCAGAAACTCCTTGTATCAAAGGTCCGGCGATGCGGGTCGCGGTGATTCGTGCCCGCATCCGGTAAGACGCAGGTTAGCGGCGCGGGTCCCGGCCGGTGTTACGCGGGGTGGCCGGCGGGTTACGGCGCATTACAGTTCCCTTGCGCCGTAACCCGCAGTAACCCTTTCGTTCCTTTGTTTCGTTCTTCGACGCCGCACTCGCGCGGTAAACTTCAAGCCATGACTACCCAGATCCTCATCGTCGACGACGACCAAGAACTCCGAGACCTGCTGCGCGACTATCTCGTGCGCCAGGGGATGGAAGTGTCCGTGCTGCACGACGCGGCGACGCTCGAGAAGCGCCTCGAGCGCGAGCGGCCCGACCTGATCGTGCTGGACCTGATGATGCCGGGCGTGGACGGCCTCACCGCGCTGCGCCAGTTGCGTGCGGCCGGCGACGACATCCCCGTGATCATGCTGACCGCGCGCGCGGACGACGTCGACCGCATCGTCGGGCTCGAACTCGGCGCGGACGACTATCTCGGCAAGCCATTCAACCCGCGCGAGCTGCTGGCGCGCGTGCAGGCCGTGCTGCGCCGCCGCCGCGCGACGCCGTCGGCGGCGGCGCCCGAGCAGCGCGAGCCGTTCGCGTTCGGCCGCTTCGTGCTCGACTTCCAGGCGCGCACGCTGTCGGTCGACGGCAAGCCGGCGACGCTGTCGAGCAGCGAATTCGCGCTGCTGAAGATCTTCGTGAACCATGCGCTGCGCACGCTCACGCGCGAGCGGCTGCTCGAGCTGCTGCACGGGCCCGAGTACGACGGCACCGACCGCGGCATCGACGTCCAGGTATGGCGCCTGCGCCGCATCCTGGAAACGGATCCGTCCGCGCCGCGCTTCATCCAGACGGTCCGCGGGCGCGGCTACGTGTTCGTGCCCGACGGCGAGGCCCATGCGCAAGCCCATTGATTCACTGTTCGGGCGGCTCGCGCTGCTGGTCATCGGCGTGCTGCTCCTGTCGCACTTCGCGTGGTTCTTCGCGATGCGCATCGAGCGCAACCAGATGCAGACGCGCTACGCGGTCGAGGAGGCCGCGTTCCTCGTCGACGCGGTGCGCCAGCACGTCGAGCGCACGCCAGATCAGCCGCTGCCGTCGCGGGTGCGGCTCGTGGCACCGGACAGTCCCGACGTGCCGAAGGTGGCCGACACGAACCTGCCGGCGCCGCTCAAGCGCTTTCGCGACGACGTGAGCGAGCGGATGCCGCACGGCACCCAGGTCGAGATCGGCGCGCCCGGTCATCCGCCGGTGCTGTGGGTCAAGGAGCCGACCGACCCTAACTGGATCGTGGTGCCGGTGCAGCCGCTGCGGCCGCCGCGCTCGCTCGACCGGATGCTGCTGTGGCTCGGCACGATCTTCTCGGCCGGCGTGATCGCCGCGCTGTTCGCGGCGTGGCAGCTGCAGCAGCCGCTGCGCTCGCTGGCGCGCGCGGTCGCGCGCTTCGGCCGCGGCCAGCCGGTGCCGCCGCTGCGCGAGCGCGGCCCGCGCGAGCTGCGCCAGCTCACGCGCGGCTTCAACCAGATGGTGGAACAGGTCTCGCAGGCCGACAGCGACCGCGCGGTGATGCTGGCCGGCGTCGCGCACGACCTGCGTACGCCGCTCGCGCGGATGCGCCTGCGCGCCGAAATGATGGACGACGCGCGGCTGCGCGACGGCGTCGTGCGCGATGTCGACTCGATGTCGCACATCGTCGACCAGTTCCTCGCGTTCGCGCACGGCGGGGCGGACCGCAGCGAGCCCGTGCCGGTCGACCAGACCTGCGAGCGGATCGCGCGCAGCTATCGCGCGGTCGCACCGAACGCGCCGGCGGTCCAGACGCGTCTCACGGCCGACGCGGGCTTCCGCCTGCCGACCGCGACGCTCGACCGGATCCTGTCGAACCTGCTGGACAATGCACATGCGTACGGCGCGCCGCCCGTGCTGGTCGAGACGGCGCGCACGCCGACCGGGTATGTACTGTCGGTCAGCGACAGCGGCGGCGGGATTGCGCCGCGCGACCTGGCGGCCGCGACACGGCCGTTCGTGCGGCTCGACCCCGCGCGCGGCGGGAACGGCCACAGCGGGCTGGGGCTCGCGATCGTCGAGCGGCTCGTGCTGAGGCTGGGCGGGACGTGCGAGATCGGCAACCGTCCCGAGGGTGGCCTGCGCGTGGCGATGACGTTCCCGTTCGACGCGGTGCCGAAGGACGATCTTCACGCACAGGCTGCGTAAGAAGCGGCGCCTGCCGGGCAGGCGCCGCGCGGCATCATTCGCCGAACAGCGAGCCGAGCGTCTCGGCGGCGTTGCTGTCGATGGTGTTGTAGGTCACGCTCGTGGCCTCGAAGATATAGACGGTCGTATAGCGGCCGAGGCGCTCCAGGATTTCCTCCTGCAGTGATTCGGGCACGACGTTCATGTTCAGGTACCATGCCGTCGACGACAGCCGGGTCTGGAACGACCCGTATTCCTGCATCAGCTCGTAGAACGCCTCGGCGTCCTGATCGCGGCAGACGATCACCAAATTTCCTGCCATTCCCTTCCTCCAGCTGGTCGGTCAATCCCCGGGGCCGCGGGTCGGCACACCCCGGGGGCTAGCCCCGATCATACCTGCTTCGCCGCGATCGTCCGATGACGTCCGGCATGGTTTGCGCCCGTGTGCGGCTGGCGGGTTCCCGGCCGGCCCGGATCACGGCATAATTCGGGGCCTGCACGCCGGCCGCACGACTGCGGCCAGGCTGCACCGCCCCGCGCGCCCGCCGTCCGCCCGCGCGCCGGGCACGATCCACGCACCGCCCACGCGTCGCGCGGCGCCACACTGGCCCCGGACGGTTGTACCTGAAATACAGGTTGGTGTAGTGTCGTGCCGTCGCGGCCGCTTGCCGCGCCGGGGCGCAGCTTGCACGCACGGCGCGTCGCGCCGGCGTGAGATCTTGAATCCATCGAATTACCGCGTCGAATTACCGCGCCCGTGCGCTTTGCCATGAATCAACATCGTCTGCCGGCTTCGTTCGGCCTTACCGGGGAGGGCGCCTGATGGACGTCGGATTCTTCAATCCGAACCGGACCGCCAACGCGTCCGCATGGCGCGTTCTGCCGAACCGGTGGGACTTCATCGCATTCCCGCTGATCATCTGCCTGATCGCGATGGCGGTCGTCGGCTTTCATGAAACGATGGCGCCGATCGGGACCCTTCAGACCCAGAAGATCTCGCTCGATCCGTCGAACCTGCCCGAATACGCGCTGCGCACGACGCTGCGGATGCTCGCCGCGATGGTCGCGTCGCTCGCGTTCACGCTGATCTACGGCACGCTCGCCGCGAAAAGCCGCCGCGCGGGGATGGTGCTGATTCCGATCCTCGACATCCTGCAGTCGGTGCCGGTGCTCGGCTTCATCTCGTTTACGGTCACGTTCTTTCTCGCGCTGTTCCCGAGCCGGGTGCTCGGCGCCGAGCTCGCGGCGATCTTCGCGATCTTCACGAGCCAGGCGTGGAACATGACGTTCAGCTTCTACCAGTCGCTGCGCACGGTCCCGCGCGATCTCGACGAAGTGTCGCGCGGCTTCCACCTGACGTCGTGGCAGCGCTTCTGGAAGCTCGAGGTGCCGTTCTCGATGCCCGGGCTGATCTGGAACATGATGATGTCGATGTCGGGCGGCTGGTTCTTCGTCGTCGCGTCGGAGGCCATCACCGTCGGCAACCAGACGATCACGCTGCCGGGGATCGGCGCGTATCTCGCGCAGGCGATCTCGGACAAGAACTTCGGCGCGATCGGCTGGGTGATCCTCACGATGACCGTCGTGATCCTCGCGTACGACCAGTTCCTGTTCCGCCCGCTGATCGCGTGGGCCGACAAGTTCCGGATGGAGAACACCGCGTCGGGCGATGCGCCGCAATCGTGGCTGCTCGACCTCGTGCGCCGCACGCGCCTGATCCATCAGCTGCTCGTGCCGGCCGGCTGGTTCTTCGCGAAGGCCGCGCGGATTCCGCTGCGCCTGCCGCTGTCGGGCGCGATGCGCTTCACGCTGCCGAAAGTCGAGAAGAAGGCGTCGCGCACGGTCGATATCGCGTGGTCGGGTTTCGTGCTGATCTGCACGGCCTATATCGTGTGGCGCGTCGTCAGCTTCGTCGCGACCGGCGTGACGATGGCCGACGTCGGCCACGTGCTGGTGCTCGGGCTCATCACGCTGCTGCGCGTGGTCGTGCTGATCACGATCGCGTCGGTGATCTGGGTGCCGATCGGCGTGCTGATCGGGCTGCGTCCGCGGCTGGCGGAGAAGCTGCAGCCGCTCGCGCAGTTCCTCGCCGCGTTCCCGGCCAACCTGCTGTTCCCGGTGTTCGTGATCGTGATCGCGCGCTTCCACCTGAACCCCGACATCTGGCTGTCGCCGCTGATCGTGCTCGGCACGCAGTGGTATATCCTGTTCAACGTGATTGCCGGCGCGACGTCCTATCCGAACGACTATCGCGAAGCGGCGACGAACTTCCGGATCCGCGGCTGGCAGTGGTGGCGCCAGGCGATCCTGCCCGGCATCTTCCCGTACTACGTGACCGGCGCGATCACCGCGTCGGGCGGCGCGTGGAACGCGAGCATCGTGTCGGAAGCGGTGCAGTGGGGCACGACCAAGATCGAGGCGCACGGCCTCGGCGCGTATATCGCGCAGACCACCGCCGCCGGCGACTTTCCGAAGATCATCCTGGGCATCGCCGTGATGTCCCTGTTCGTTACCCTGTTCAACCGCCTGCTGTGGCGCCCGCTGTATGCCTTCGCCGAAGCGAAGCTGCGGCTCGACTGAGACCGATTGAGAGCGAAACGCGATGCACAATCCGAATGCTGTAAACGCCCCCGTCCAGACGTCCCAGCCGCCGCGCCTCGGCGAGGAAATCCTGCGTGTCGATCACGTCTGTCGCGGCTTCAACAAGACGCAGGGTGAATTGCTGGTGCTCGACGACGCGAACCTGTCGCTGCGCGAAGGCGAGATCGTCGGGCTGCTCGGCCGTTCGGGGTCGGGCAAGTCGACGCTGCTGCGGATCATCGCCGGGCTGATCGAGCCGACCGGCGGTGAAGTGACGTATCTCGGCAAGCCGCTGCGCGGCCCGGCCGAAGGCGTCGCGATGGTGTTCCAGACCT
>Ga0207690_10000162_pt1 | contig 52256 bp, 52 predicted proteins | sample KBSC23metaG_FD_184315 | JGI IMG/M metagenome (GOLD analysis project Ga0207690, IMG submission 184315) | Corn rhizosphere microbial communities from Kellogg Biological Station, Michigan, USA - KBS C2-3 metaG (SPAdes) (version 2) | ecosystem: Host-associated > Plants > Roots > Rhizosphere > Soil ... | reverse complement strand
GGTGGATCCGGCTTCCTGCAGGACTACCCGATCGAGCAGTACATCCGCGACGCGAAGATCGACACCCTCTACGAAGGCACCACAGCGATCCAGGGCATGGACCTGTTCTTCCGCAAGATCGTGCGCGACCAGGGCCAGGCACTGACCGCACTCGCGACGCAGATCCGCGAGTTCATCGACTCGGAAGCCGGCAACGGCCGGCTGAAGGACGAGCGCGAACTGCTGGCCAAGGCACTCGACGACGTGCAAGGCATGGTCGGCGCGATGGTCGAGCAGCTCACCAGTGCCGCCGACGACGTCCGCAACCTCTACAAGGTCGGGCTCAACACCAGCCGGCTGCTGTTGTCGCTCGGTGACGTCGTGATCGGCTGGCTGCTGCTTCGCCAGGCCGAGGTCGCGTTGCTGAAGCTGACCGAGGGCGGCAACCCGAAGGACGTTCGGTTCTACGAGGGCAAGGTCGCGGCGGCGTCTTTCTTCGCGCACAGCCGGCTGCCGCTGCTCGCGGCCGAACGCGTTGTGGTCGAAGACACGTCACTCGATGTGATGGATCTCGACGAGGCTGCGTTCTAACCGGTCCGTTACGGGTATCACTCCGACGACCACGGCCGGGCGCCCCGCACCGGCCCAATCGACAGGAGTGAGCCAGACATGGGTATCGGCGTCAGCATCTTCCTCATCGCAGTCGGCGCCATCTTGACGTTCGCGGTGCACGCGACGCTCTCGGGCGTCAGCGTCCAAACGGTCGGCGTGATCCTGATGATCGTCGGCGCGATCGGACTGCTCGTCACGATGCTCATCTGGGGCCCGCGCCGCAGCGCCGCCCGTGGCGGCGTCGTCGAGGAGCGCGTGTACGACGACCGTCCCGCGACTTACTGATCGACCAAGCTCTCGACGCGAAATGGCCAGGCTCGCGCCTGGCCATTTCGCTTTCTCCGACCCGTCACGTCAAGACAAGACCACAATCCATGTCGAAACTCGTAACGGTGGGCGCGCTGGTCGGAATGAACGCGCAGGTGCCGGTCAAGGTGGACACCGGCAGGCAGCCGGAGGCGTTGCCTCTCAACGTCACGACAGCGGCCTCGCGGACGAAGCTGCCGCTCATGTCCATCCAGCCACAAGGCACGGTGCACCCGCCGCTGACGCTCCCCGAGCCTAGCGCCAGCGTGCCGATCGAGTCATTCCAAGTGATGCCGCACTGAAACCGACCCTCTTGGCCGCCGACGTCACCGGTGCCGGTGGCGCCGTAGAGGATCGTCTGCGGACCACCTGACACCGTAAGACCGGGGGAGATCGTCCCCCCGCCATCGAGCCACACGTCGCCCGAGTTCGCGTCCGGAGCCTGACCGGCGCAGAGCACGAGGCCGCTGCACTGGACGCCCACTACGGAGCCGCCGCCACCCGGCGTCACCGACGGCGTGGGCACGTCGACTGACATGCATGGCGGCGGGCCGACGAAGACGCAGTCATGCACGCCCGGGCCGCCGGTCGGATTGACCGTCGGCAATCCGCTCGGATCGACGGTCGCGCAGACGGCGGCCACGTTCGTGTCACCGAAGCACTCCGGCCCGATCGCCGCGTCCGAGGTCGTCGCAGCGACCACACCGCTACCCAAGACAACGAGCGTCACTAGGGCAAGACGTGCACGGGTTCCGATCACAGTTCCCCCCAAAGGTGCGCTAGGCACGTTCCCGTGCATCTTCGCAAACCGACCGTCGCGACGCAATGGAGGTTGGACCGCTGCGGTCGTCAGGCCCAGGCGGCGAACAGTGCGGGGTCGTTGAGCAGTGCGGCGATGTCGGCGAGGAACTGCGAGCCGAGCTGACCGTCGACGATCCGGTGGTCGAACGACAACGACAACTGCGTCACCTTGCGAACCGCCAACTCCCCTTCGTGTACCCACGGCATGTCGCGCACCGCACCGAAGCACAGGATCGCCGACTCGCCCGGGTTGATGATCGGAGTGCCGTTGTCCATCCCGAACACGCCCACATTGGTGATCGTGATCGTGCCGCCGGACATGTCCGCCGGCGGCGTCTTACCGTCGCGCGCCGTCGCGACGAGCTGGTTCAACTCGCGCGCGAGCTCGAGCAACGACAACGAATCCGCGCTCTTGATGTTGGGCACCAGCAACCCGCGCGGCGTCGCCGCGGCGATGCCGAGGTTGACGTAGTCCTTGACCACGATCTCCTGCGCGGCGTCGTCCCACGTCGAGTTGACAAGCGGGTTCCGCCGTACGGCGAGCAGCAACGCCTTCGCCACGACGAGCAGCGGCGAGATGCGGACGTCGGCGAACTCGCGGTTGGCCTTCAGCCGGTCGACGAAGTCCATCGTCGCGGTCACGTCGACGGTCGTGAAGATCGTGACGTGCGGCGCGGAGTACGCCGACGCGACCATCGCCGCAGCCATCTGCTTGCGCACGCCCTTGATCGGGATGCGCTGCTCACGGGTCGCCGGATCGAAGTCGATCGTCCGGCTCGGCGCGGCGACAACCGCCGGCTCCGCCGCGGCGCCGTTCGACGCCGCCTCGACGTCGGCGCGGGTGATCGTGCCCTGCGGGCCGGTACCGGTCAGCAGGCGCAGATCGACGCCGAGGTCGCGGGCCAGCTTGCGCACCGGCGGCTTCGCCAGCACGTGCACCTCGCCGACGACCTGCTCGGCGTGCGCACCCACCGCCGCCGCGGACACCCGGGCCGGTTGCGGCGCCGGCGAGGGCGCCCGCTGCACCGACGCGACGACCGCACCGGCCACCTGCTTGCGCGGCCGGCGGGTGAGCTTGCCGCTCTTCGGCCCACTGCCGACGAGGACCTCGATCTTCTCCTCGGTCGCCGCCTTCGGTGCCGGGCCGCCGACCAGACCCGGCTCGTGCGGGATCTGCGGAACCATGTCGGCCGCGGCGGCGACATTGGTCTGCGCGGGCGCCGCGACACCGCCATCGGTGGCCGCGCCGCCCGGGTCGACGTCGAAAGTGATGATCGGCGAGCCGACGTCGACGGTGTCGCCCTCGCCGTGGTGCAACGTCGTGACGAGGCCGGCGTACGGCGACGGGATCTCCACCGCGGCCTTGGCGGTCTCGACCTCGACGATCGGTTGGTTGAGCTTCACCTCGTCGCCGGGCGAGACCAGCCACTTGAGGATCTCGCCCTCGGTCAGGCCCTCGCCGAGGTCGGGGAGCTTGAAGTCCTTGAAGGTCGGCATCTCGTAGCTCCTAGAACGCGAGCGATCGGTCGACGGCGTCGAGGATGCGGTCGAGGTCGGGCAGGTAGTCCTCTTCGATCCGCGACGTCGGGTACGGCGTCGAGAAACCGCACACGCGCAGCACCGGGGACTCGAGCTCGTAGAAGCACTTCTCGCTGACCCGGGCGGCGACCTCGGCGGCGAGCGACGCGTAGACCGGCGCCTCGGACACGACGATCGCGTGCTGCGTCTTGCGCACCGACGCGATGACGGTCTCCCAGTCGATCGGCGACAGCGACCGCAGGTCGACGACCTCGATGTCGCGGCCTTCGGTCTCGGCGGCGGCCGCGGCTTCCAGGCACGTCTTCACCGACGGGCCGTAGGTCAGCAACGTGACCTCGCTACCCGGCCGCACGACCTCGGCGTTCCACAACGACCGCGGCGCACCTGCCGACGGGTCGACCTCGGCCTTGTCCCAGTAGCGCCGCTTCGGCTCGAAGAACACGATCGGGTCGTCGCTCTCGATTGCCTGCTGGATCATCCAGTAGGCGTCGACCGGGTTGGAGCACGCGACGACCTTCAAGCCGGGGGTGTGGCAGAAGTAGGACTCCGGCGATTCGCTGTGGTGCTCGACGGCACCGATGCCGCCGCCGAACGGGATGCGGATCGTGATCGGCATCTTCACGTTGCCGGCCGACCGGTAGTGCATCTTCGCGACCTGGCTGACGATCTGGTCGAACGCCGGGAACACGAAACCGTCGAACTGGATCTCGCACACCGGCCGGAACCCGCGGATCGACAGCCCGACCGCGGTGCCGACGATGCCCGACTCCGCGAGCGGGGTGTCGATGACGCGGTCCTCGCCGAAGTCCTTCTGCAGGCCGTCGGTGACCCGGAACACACCGCCGAGCCGCCCGACGTCCTCGCCCATGATGAGGACCTTGGGGTCGTTCTCCAGCGCCTTGCGCAGGCCCTCGTTGAGAGCCTTGCCGAGTGTCAGCGTCGTACCACTCATGTCAGTGCGCCCCCTCGAAAGAACCGAGGTACGCCGCCAGCTGCTCGCGTTCCTCGTCGAGCAACGACGAGCCCCCGGCATACACGTTGTCGAACAGCGTCAACGGCTGCGGATCATCGAGCGCGAGGCAGCCGGCGCGGATGTGCGCGGCCAGCTCGTCGGCCGCGGTGTCCACCGCGTCGAAGAAGTCGTGGTCGGCCATGCCGGTGCGGGACAGGTAGGCCTTCATGCGCTCGATCGGGTCCTTGAGCTTCCACGTCTCGAGCTCGGCGGCGAGCCGGTAGCGGGTCGGGTCGTCGGACGTCGTGTGCGGGCCCATCCGGTAGGTGTAGGCCTCGATCAGCGTCGGCCCGCTGCCCTCGCGCGCCCGCTCCAGCGCGGCGCGGGAAACCGCGAGTACGGCGAGGACGTCGTTGCCGTCGACCCGCACGCCCGGGAAGCCGAAGCCCTTCGCGCGCTCGTAGAGCGGGATGCGGCTCTGCCGCTCCAGCGGCTCGGAGATCGCCCACTGGTTGTTCTGGCAGAAGAACACGACCGGCGCCTGGAACACGCTCGACCACACGAACGCCTCGTTGACGTCACCCTGCGACGACGCGCCGTCGCCGAAGAACGCCATCACGGCGCCGTCGGCGCCGTCGCGCTGCAGGCCCATCGCGTAACCGGTCGCGTGCAGCGTCTGCGAACCGATGACGATCGTGTAGAGCTGGAAGCCCTTGTCGTGCGGGTTCCAGCCGCCCTGGTTGACGCCGCGGAACAGCCCCAGCAGCGTCACCGGGTCGACGCCCTTGCAGTAGGCGACGCCGTGCTCGCGGTACGTCGGGAAGGCGAAGTCGCGGTCGACGAGCGCGCGCCCGGCACCGACCTGCGCCGCTTCCTGGCCGAGCAGGCTGGCCCACAGGCCGAGCTCGCCCTGGCGCTGCAGCGCGGTCGCTTCGGTGTCGATCCGGCGGACCAGGACGAGGTCGCGGTAGAGGCCGCGGTATTCGTCCTCGGTCAGCTCGATCGAGTAGTCGGGGTGCTCGACCCGTTCGCCCTCCGGGGTCAGGAGCTGGACGAGCTCCGGACCTTCGGACGGCTGGACCGACTGAACAGCCATGTGTGCCATTCCTTGTCTTCACACCCGTGCACCCGGGATCGCCGGCCAGACGGGCAAGAGGGGGTGGCGCCCGGTCGGCGCCGCATCCATGGTCGCAGAAAGTGACCGCCCCGGTCCAAACGACCGGGTTACCTCACCCGGCGGTCAGTCGTCGGCGTGGTGGCGGCCGCCGCGGTGCTTGTCGGCCGGGTGCTTGCCGGCCGCGTGCTTGCCGACGTGCTTGGCGTGCCGCGCGTGCTTGGCGTGGTGCTGCTTCGTCTCGTAGCGCTGCTGCAGCCGTGCCTCGTGGCGCAGGTGGGCCGCGTGCGCGGCGGTCGCCGCGTGCGACTCGCTCTCGCCGCCGGTGAGCTCGCCGACCCGCGAACCGAACCCGCCCGAACCTGAGCCGGTCGAACCAGGGCCGGCCGAGCCGCCGCCGTCCTGACCGCCGGCCTCCGGCACCCGCGGGAAGAACGGCACCGGCGTGCCGGTCACCGGCGAACCCGGCTGGCCGGTCGAGGCGACGGGCACGGTCACCGGCGTGATCGGACCCGCGCTCGGACCGGTCGGCACCGGTTGCCGCGGGGCCGGCGCCACGTGGGCGGGCTGGCCGCCCGGAAGCAGGACGAGGCCGGAGCCCGGCGGTTCGAGCGTCGCGCGGGGGTTCTCGGCCGGGTTTCCGACGGCACCGCGCCACACCGAGAGGCCGGCGCCGATGACGGCGGCGACCGCGAGGGACGCGAGCAGTGCGAGACCGGCGACGGCGGTCCAGACCGGCTGCGGAACGGCGCCGAACAGCGTGCGCGCACGCGTCATCGGACACCTCCCGCCTGCGGCTTAGGCCGGACGGAGCAGCCCTGACTGCTCCATACGGAGTGTACCTACCCCGCTACCGTGCGTGTCTATACCCGTTCACTCAATCGGGTGAACGGGACAAAGCCTACGGCGGATCGTCGCCGTACGACACGCTCCGTCACCCGTGTCGGGCAATTGCGGGATAGCGGACTTCTATGGGGTGTATTGCGCAATTGGCGGCGCGCATGTCCGTGCGGGGCTACTGTTCGGCCGATGCCCGATTGGCTGCCCTGGCTGATAGCGGCAGGGGTCCTCGGCTTGGTCGAGTTGCACACCCTGACGCTGGTCCTGGGCATGCTCGCGGTCGCCGCGCTCCCGGCCGCCGCGACCGCCGGCGTCGGCGGATCGCCGGCCCTGCAAGTGCTCGTGTTCGCGATCGGCGCGGCCCTCGCGCTGCTCGTCGTACGGCCGGTCGCCCGCCGGCACCGCAACCTGCCGCCGGGCCTACGCACCGGCGCGGCCGCGTTGGTCGGCCAGCGCGGCACCGTCGTGACCGCGATCGGCGACGGCCATGGGCAGGTCCGCATCGGCGGCGAGGTCTGGTCGGCCCGCTCGTACGCCGACGACCAGCAGCTCGCCGTCGGCGCGGCCGTCGACGTCGTGGGCATCGACGGGGCGACCGCGGTCGTGCTCGCGCGAGACCCGCACCCTCTGGATCAAGGAGACACATGACCGCCGGACTCGTCGTCGCCATCGTCGTCGCGGTGATCGTGCTCGGCACGGTCGCGCGAGCGATCCGGATCGTGCCGCAGGCCACCGCCGGCATCGTCGAACGGCTCGGGCGCTACCAGCGCACCTGTACGCCGGGGCTCACCGTGCTGGTGCCGTTCGTGGACCGGATGCGGCCGCTGCTCGACCTGCGCGAGCAGGTGGTGAGCTTCCCGCCGCAGCCGGTCATCACCGAGGACAACCTCGTGGTGAACATCGACACCGTCATCTACTTCACCGTCACCGATCCGCGGGCCGCGACGTACGAGGTGCAGAACTACATCCAGGCGATCGAACAGCTCACCGTCACGACGCTGCGCAACGTCATCGGCGGCCTCGACCTCGAGGCGACGCTGACCAGCCGCGACCAGATCAACGGCCAGCTCCGCGGGGTGCTCGACGAGGCGACCGGCAAGTGGGGGATCCGGGTCAACCGGGTGGAGATCAAGGCCATCGACCCGCCGGCCAGCATCAAGGAGTCGATGGAAAAGCAGATGCGCGCGGACCGGGACAAGCGCGCCGCCATCCTCACGGCGGAAGGCGAGAAGCAGTCGGCGATCCTCACCGCCGAAGGGCAGAAGCAGGCCGCGATCCTCACGGCGCAGGGCGAGCGGGAGGCCGCGATCCTGCGGGCGGAGGGCGAGGCGAAGGCGATCAACACGGTGTTCGCCGCGATCCACGAAGGCAAGCCGGATCCCGGCCTGCTCGCCTACCAGTATCTGCAGATGCTGCCGCAGGTCGCCGCGTCCGGGACCGGCCAGATGTGGATCGTGCCGAGCGAGCTGACGTCGGCGTTGCAAGGGCTGTCGCAGGCGTTCAAAGGAACCGCCAAGTAACGTCGCTGCGTGAGCGCGATCGACGACGTAAAGAACCGAATCGGCCGGGTCGGTGTCTGGACCGGCCAGCTCGACTTCTCCCCGGCCGGCGTCGTCCGCGACGCGGCCCGTGAGGTCGAAGACCTCGGGTACGGCGCGCTGTGGACCGGCGAGGCCGTCGGCCGCGAAGTGCTCACCGCCGCGCAACTGCTGCTGACCGCCACCGACCGGCTTGTCGTCGCCACCGGCATCGCGAACATCTGGGCCCGCGACGCGCTCGCGATGGCGGCCGGGCAGCTCGCGCTCGGCGAAGCGTTCCCGGGCCGCTTCGTGCTCGGCATCGGCGTCTCGCACAAGCCGTTGCTCGACGTCCGCGGGCAGGACTACGGCAAGCCGCTCGCGATGATGCGCGACTACCTCGCCGGCATGGATCACGGCTACGACGTCTACCGCGCGATCCCGCCCGAGCCGATGCCGCCGCGCGTGCTCGCCGCACTCGGGCCGAAGATGCTCGAACTGTCCGCACAGGCCGCCGACGGCGCGCACACGTACTTCGTCCCGCCGGAGCACACCGCGCGCGCTCGCGAGATCCTCGGGCCCGACAAGTTGCTGGTGCCGGAGCAGGTCTGCGTGCTGTCGACCGACCCGTCAGTGGCGCGGGAGATCGCCCGGCGGCACACGACGAGCTACCTGCGGCTGGCCAACTACACCAGCAATCTCAAGCGTTTCGGCTTCGACGACCCCGACTTCGCCGACGGTGGGAACGACCGGCTGGTCGACACGATCTGCGTGTGGGGCGACGTCGACGCGGTCGCCGGCCGGGTGCAGGCCCATCTCGACGCCGGCGCGGATCACGTCGCCGTACAGGTGCTCGTCGACGACCGGCGCGGGCTGCCGCGCAAGGAGTGGGCCGAGCTCGCGCCGGCTGTGCTGGGCTGATGGGGCTCCGCCGGTGAGCGACTTTGCCCGCGCGACCGCCGTCCGGTCGCGCCCCCGCAACGAGGGCGGCGACACCACGTACGACGTCGACCTCGACCTCGGCTGGTCGATCGGCGGCCGCCCCAACGGCGGCTACCTGCTCGCGGCGATCGCCCGGGCGGCGACCGAGGCCGCCGATCGCGAGCATCCGCTCGCGGTGTCCGGTCACTTCCTGCGGCCGCCGGCGGGCGGTGCGAGCGAGGTGCGGACCGAGGTGGTCAAGGCCGGCCGCACGGTCGCGACGGTGCGGGCGACGCTGTGGCAGGACGGGCAGGCCTGCCTCGACGCGCTGGTCACGGCGGGCCGGCTGCCCGACGCGAGCGCCGACCACGTCGGCACGCCGATGCCGGATCTCCCGCCGCCCGACGAGTGCAAGTCGCGCGGGGACACCCCGTTCCGGGTGGAGCTGCTCGACCACGTTGACGTACGTCTCGATCCGGCGACCGTGCCGACGCCGGACAATCCCGGCGTCCCGGTCGTCCGCGGCTGGATGGCACTGCGCGACGGCAGCCCGGCGGACGTGTTCGCGCTGCTGCTCGCGGTCGACGTCGCGCCGCCGACGGTCTTCCGGCTGGGGCTGGTGGGCTGGGCACCGACCGTCGAGCTGTCCGCATTGCTGCGCGCCGTACCGGAGCCCGGGTGGCTGGCGTTCGAGGCCGAGGCCAGCGTCGTCGCCGGCGGGTGGTTCGACGAGAACGCGACCGTGTGGGACGCCAGCGGCCGGGTCGTCGCGCAGGCCCGCCAGCTCGCCCTGGTCGGGCGGCCGCCCGCCGGCTGACCGCGCCGCGAGAGGAAATCAAGACCGCGCGTCGAATGAGGCACTACCCAGCCGGAATACCCGAAGGAATCCCGATGCGTCTTCGCCGCGCCCTCTACGCGCTCGTGTCCGTCTCCGTCGTCGCGGCCAGCGTCGCGTCCTCCGCGGACGCGGCGACCAAGAAGAAGCCGAAGCCGAAGAAGCCGGTCACGCCGGCGTGCGCGTCGTTCACCGACCCGAGCGGCGACTCCTACCTGCAGGCGAGCCCGGCGAAGGCGCCGACCGACAACACCCTCGACGTCACCAAGGTGACCTACGGCGTGGCCAACGGCACGCTCACCATCAAGCTCACCGTCCCGGCCTACGCCGCCACGCAGCAGGCGTCCGGCGGCAGCGAGTTCGACGGCGGCTTCAGCGTCGGCGGGCACACGGTCACCCTGTTCGCCAACCGCGGCCCGGCCTGGACGGCGACGTCCCTCGCGTTCGCGCAGCAGGGCATCCAGATCGACGGCACCTACGTGCAGAAGACAAACGCAGTCGTGACGTCGACGGTGACCGGCGGCGTCGTCACGCTGACGGCCGCGCTCGCGGACATCGCCGCCGCGGCGGGCGTGCCGGTCAGCGGCGCGACGATGTCGGCGTTCAACTTCACCGCGTGGGGCACCTACGGCGCGCTGCTCGAGAAGTTCGACATCGGCCAGGGCGGCACGACGGCGAAGCTCGTCACCTGCAAGTAGCGCTACCCGGACTCGACGACGAGGTTCGCGACCAGGCCGGTCCAGCCGGTCTGGTGCGAGGCACCGAGCCCCGCGCCGGTCTCGCCGTGGAAGTACTCGTGGAACGGCAACAGGTCGCGCCAGCGTGCATCGGTGGTCGCGAGCGGATGGGTGCCCCACACCGGTCGCCGTCCCGACCCGTCGAGAGCGAACAGCCCGATCAACCGGTCGGACAGTTCGTTCGCGGCCGCGGCGAGATCGAGCTGCCGCCCGCTGCCCCGCGGAACCTCGACGGTGAAGTCGTCGCCGAGGTAGCGGTGGAACCGGCGTAGCGAGCGCACCAGCAGGTAGTTGAGCGGCAGCCAGACCGGACCGCGCCAGTTGCTGTTGCCACCGAACAGCCCGGTGCGCGACTCGCCCGGCTCGTAGCCGACCCGGCCGTGGAAGCCCTCGATGTCGATCTCGACGGGCGAGTCCAGATGCGCGCGCGACAGCGCCCGCACCCCGTACGGCGACAGGAACTCGGTCTCGTCGAAGACCCGCGCGAGGATCCGGCGTAACTGCTCGGTGTCGACCACCGAGAGCAGCCGCCGGCCGTTCTCGGTGTCCGGCACGTGCGCGAACTCCAGGCCGCGGCACCACTCGGGCTTGTGGTGCAGGAACCAGTGCATCCGCTCCTCGAACTCCGGCAGCGCGCGCAACGTGTCCTCGTCGATTGCCAGCACCGCGCACAGCGGCAACAGGCCGACCATCGAGCGCACCCGCAGTGGCAGCCGCTCGCCCGACGGCAGGTGCAACAGGTCGTAGAAGAAACCGTCGCCGTCGTCCCACAGCCCTTGGTCGACGATCGCCTGCGAAATGTAGGCGAAGTGCTCGAAGAACTTCGTGGCGACGTCGACGTACGTGGCGTCGTGCCGGGCCAGCGTGAGTGACATCTCGAGCATGTCGAGGCAGTAGCGCGCCATCCACGACGTCGCGTCGGACTGTTCGAGGTGGCCCTCGACCGGCAACTGGGATCGGTCGAACGGACCGATGTTGTCGAGACCGAGGAAGCCGCCCTCGAAGACGTTGCTGCCCTCAGCGTCCTTGCGGTTCACCCACCAGGTGAAGTTCATCAGCAGCTTGTGGAAGATCCGTTCCAGGAAGTCGTAGTCGGTCGCGCCGTCGATCTCGAAGACCCGCATCGCGGCCCATGCGTGCAGCGGCGGGTTGACGTCGCCGAAGTCCCACTCGTATGCCGGCAACTGGCCGCTCGGGGCCATGAACCACTCGCGGCACAGCAGGATCAGCTGCGCCTTCGCGAAGCCGGGGTCGAGGTGCGCGAACGTCACGCAGTGGAACGCGAGATCCCACGTCGCGTACCACGGGTACTCCCACGCGTCGGGCATCGAGATGACGTCGTGGTTGTTGAGATGCCGCCACGCGGCGTTGCGACCCGCGAGCCGTTGCGGCGGTGGTGGCGGTTGGCCGGGGTCGCCGCGCAGCCAGCGATCGACGTCGTAATGGAAGAACTGCTTGCCCCACACCATCCCGGCGAACGCCTGGCGCGCGATCGTCGCCCGCTCGTCGGACACACCCGCCGGCAACAACGAGCGATGGAACTCGTCGGCCTCGCGTTCGCGGCCGGCGACGGTGCGCGTCCAGCCGGCGCGCAGATCCGGCGCGGTCGATCGTCCCGACATCCGCAGCCGGATCGTCGCGGTCCCGCCGGCGGGGACCGACAGCCGGTAGTGCAGCGCGCCTTTCGTGCCGACGCCCATCGGGTTCACCGTCTGCCGGCCGCGCACGACGTGGTCGCCGATCCCGTCCTTGGGGTACGGCGACCGGTTCGCCGAGCCGAACAGTGCGCGCGCATTGGTCTCGTTGTCGCAGAGCAACGCGCCGGGTTCGCCGTCGCCGGCCAGCGTCACGGTGCCGAGCGATTCGTGCTCGGCGACGAGGCGCGCCGCGTCGCCCCGGATGACCGGCTCCGGCGCCGCGGCGTCGTGGTCGACATCGGGGCCCCACGCCCAGGTGTTGCGGAACCACAACGTCGGCAGCACGTGCACCTGCGCCGGCCGCGGACCGCGGTTCTCGACCGAGATCCGGATGCACACGTCGTCGACCGCGGCCTTCGCGAAGTCGACGGTGACGGCCCAGTACCGGTCGTCGTCGAAGACACCGGTGTCGGCGAGCTCGTACTCCGGTTCGTCCCGGCCCCGCGCCGCGTTGACCCGGCGCAGCTCGTCGTACGGGAACTCGCGCTGCGGGTAGTGGTAGCGCCAGCGCAGCCACGAGGCGGTGGGGGTGGCGTCGAGGTACCACCAGTGCTCCTTGACGTCCTCGCCGTGGTTGCCTTCGGAGTTGGCGAGCCCGAACATCCGCTCCTTGAGGATGGGGTCGCGGCCGTTCCAGAGGGCGAGCGCGAAGCAGAGCTGCTGCGAGGCGTCGCACCAGCCGGCCATGCCGTCCTCGCTCCAGCGGAACGCGCGCGAGCGGGCGGCGTCGAACGGCAGGTAACCCCACGGATCGCCCTCGGCGCTGTAGTCCTCGCGCACGGTGCCCCAGGCCCGCTCGGCGAGGTAGGGGCCCCACGCCCGCCAGTCGGCGACGCCGCCCGCGGTCTCCGCGAGCCGGGCCCGCTCGGCGTCGGTCATGCGCTCACTCTGTCGTACCGCCCGCAGTCCGCCGTTCGGAGCAGGAATCGACCCCGGTACGACGAATCCCTCTCGTCAGCAGTACGCCGCCATCGAGGGGTTCGCATGCGCATCCGTCTTCTCGCTCTCGCGTCGGCCGTTGGCGTTGTCGCGGCCATCGCGCCGGCCGACGCCGCAGGGTCGAAGCCGCAAATCACCGACGCGACGGGGGACGCGAACGGCATCAACCAGCAGTTCCCGGGTGTCGGCCCGCAGCCGCCGACCGTGCAATCGGCGCCCGCCGACGTCGCGGGCGCAGACATCACCTCGGTGCTGTTCAGCACGAACTTCGTCACCAAGAAGGTGCACGGCAAGAAGGTCAAGGTCGCCAACGGCTTCACGGTGACGCTCAACCTCGCGGCTGCGACGATCCCCAACATCGAGTACCGCGTGTCCGGTGCGGCGGCGGACTGCGCGAGCGTCTTCTTCGAGTACGACACCGCGGTGGGCCTCGAAGGCTCGGACGTGCGCTGCCCGGGCTCGACGCCGACCGCCGACACCGACTACGGCATCACCGCCACCGCCAGCGGCACCAAGATCACGTGGGTGGTCCCGAACGGCGCGTTCCGCAACGGCACCACGTTCTCGTCGCTGAACGCGCAGACCCGCACGGTCGAGGGCGTCATCACCGCGCCGCAGGTCGACTTCGCGACCTCGTCGGCGACCTACACCGTCGGCAAGTAACCCCAGCTCACCCAGCCAACCTAGCCAGCCCAGCCACGTCCTAGGGGGGACCCTCATGCGCGCACGCCTTGTCACTCTCGCCGCTTCCGTCGGCGTCGTCGCCGCGATGCTTCCCGGCCACGCCGCGACCGCACCGGCGGCGCCGAAGGCGCAGATCACCGACCCGACCGGTGACGCCAACGGCGTCAACGACCAGGGCTTCGGGGTGGCTGACGCCAGCCTTTCCGGCCCGGTCGACGACGCGAACGCGGACATCGCCTCGGTGCTGTTCCAGACGAAGTTCAAGACGGTGACGACGGTGAAGACGGTCGTCAAGGTCGTCAAGAAGAAGAAGATCGTCAAGAAGGTCGTCGTGAAGACGCAGGTGCCGGACGGCTTCACCGTCACGTTGAACCTTTCCGCGGCCCCGGACGGCAACCACGCGTACGACGTCGAGGCGACGCACGCGCTCTGCGACGGCACGATCGACTTCACCTACACGACCGGCCCGTTCGCCCTCAACGAGGTCGACTGCCTCCCGAGCGACCCGACGGCGGACTTGACGACGTACGCCGGTGACGCGGCCGTCGTCGGCAACTCGATCGTCTGGACGGTCCCGGCCGGTGCGTTCCCGACCGGCAGCAGCTTCACGGACCTGTATGCGCAGACCGAGACCGCCGCGCTCGAGCCGGTGATGGACACCGCGGTCGGCGCCGACGGCGCGGCGTACAAGGTCGGTTCCTAGCTTCTTCCCAGCACGACCCGGCGCCTCCAGGCGCGCGTGACGGACAATGGTCGGCGACGATCGTTGACCGCGCCTGGAGGTGCCGTGGCTCCGCTGCCGCCGGAGGAGCTCTACACGCTCGCCGCGGACGTGCCCGATGTCACCGGCAGCGTGCTCATCGAGATGCTCGACGGGTTCATCGACGCGGGCGGCGCCCGCCGGCTCGCCCGCGAGCACCTGCTTGCCGGCGGTGCGTCGGTCCTGGTCGCGACGTTCGACGTGGACCTGCTGTTCGACTACCGCGCCCGGCGGCCGCCGATGATGTTCGTCGAGGATCACTGGGCGTCGTACGACGCTCCGCGACTCGACCTGCGGCTGCTCACCGACTCCGACGGCGCCGGTTTCCTGCTGCTGTCCGGGCCGGAACCGGACGTGATGTGGGAACGTTTCGCGGCCGCGGTGGAGCAGCTCGTCACCCGGCTGGGGGTGCGGTTGTCCGTGGGCACCAACGCGATCCCGATGGCGGTGCCGCACACCCGACCGGTCGGGGTCACCGCACACGGCTCGCGCCGCGACCTGCTGGCCGGCCACGTGCCGTGGGTCGGCACGGTGCAGGTGCCGGGGAGTGCGAGCGCACTGCTGGAGTTCCGCCTCGGTGCCGCCGGTCACGACGCGCTCGGCTTCGCCGTACACGTGCCGCATTACCTGGCGCAGGCGGCGTATCCGGCGGCCGCGGAGACGCTGCTGCGAACCGTCGCTGCCGCAGCCGGGTTGCGCTTCGACGTAGAGGGGCTGACGAAAGCGGCCGCGGACGCCGCGACGACGATCACCGGTCTGGTCGACCAGTCCGACGAGCTCGCCGAGCTGGTCCGCGGCCTCGAAGCGCAGTACGACGCGTTCGTGGACAGCCGCGAAGGAAGCGCGGCGCTGCCGAGCGCGGAGGAGATCGGCGCCGAGCTGGAACGCTTCCTCGCCGAGCAGATGCGCAAGCCGGACGAGCCGAGCTGACGTCGGACCAAGCCTGGGTCGTAGCGGGCGGCTGGCAAGGCCGCAGGAGCCGCCGCGGCCTGACGGCCGCAAGGCGACGAGAACGCCGCCAGCGGTCCGCTACGACCCAGGCTGCATGTCGACGAAGCGGGAGTAGTGCAACTGCGACAGGACGATCACGTCTTTGGTCGGGCCGTTGCGGTGCTTGGCGACGATGAGGTCGGCCTCGCCGGCGCGCGGTGACTCCTTCTCGTAGGCGTCTTCGCGGTGCAACAGGATGACCATGTCGGCGTCCTGCTCGATCGCGCCGGACTCGCGCAGGTCGGACATCTGCGGCCGCTTGTCCTGGCGTTGCTCGGCGCCGCGGTTGAGCTGGCTGATCGCGACGACCGGCACTTCGAGCTCTTTGGCGAGCAGCTTCAGCGACCGGCTCATCTCGGCGACTTCCTGCTGGCGGTTCTCCACCCGCTTCGGGCTGGTCATGAGCTGCAGGTAGTCGACGACGACGAGCTTGAGATCGTGCCGCTGCTTGAGCCGCCGCGCCTTCGCCCGGATCTCCATCATCGACATGTTGGGCGAGTCGTCGATGAACAGCGGCGCCTGCGCGATCTCGCCCATGCGCCGGGCGAGCCGGTTCCAGTCGGCGTCGGTCATCTTGCCGGTGCGCAGGTTGGACAGCCAGATCTGCGCCTCGGCGGACAGCAGCCGCATCGTGATCTCGCTGCGGCCCATTTCCAGCGAGAACAGCACGCTGGTCATCTGGTGCTTGATCGACGCGGCGCGCAGGAAGTCCATGCCGAGGGTCGACTTGCCCATGGCCGGCCGGCCGGCGACGACGACGAGCTGGCCGGCATGAAGGCCGTTCGTGAGCTCGTCGAGCTCGCGGAAGCCGGTGGACACGCCGTACAGCTCGGAGCCGCGGCTGCCCATCGCTTCGATCTCGTCGAACGCCTGCTGCAGCACGTCCTCGAGCCGGAAGTAGTCCTCGCTGGTGCGGCGCTCGGTGACTTCGTAGACGGCCTGCTGCGCCCGGTCGACGACCTCGTCGACGTCGCCCCCCATGCCGCTCGCGGCGCCGTAGCCGAGCTGGACGACCTTCGTGCCGGCCTCGACGAGGCGGCGCAGGATGGCCCGCTCCCGGACGATCTCGGCGTAGTAGGCGGCGTTGGCCGCGGTCGGCACCGACGCGATGAGGGTGTGCAGGTAGGGCGCGCCGCCGACCTTCGCGAGCGCGCCGTCGCGGGTCAGCTCGGCGGCGATCGTGACCGGGTCGGCCGGCTCGCCGCGGCCGTAAAGGTCGAGCACGGTGTCGTAGACCGTCTGGTGCGCCGGCCGGTAGAAGTCGCCGGGGCGGAGCACCTCGACGACGTCGGCGATCGCATCCTTGGACAGCAGCATCGCCCCGAGCACGCACTGCTCAGCGACGAGATCCTGCGGCGGGGTGCGATCGAGGTCGGCGCGGCCGTCCCGGTCGCCCGGCATCGTCACGACGTCGGCGACACTCAACTCGTTACCCCTTGTCCGACCGTTCTTCGAACATATGTTCGACCCTTGTCATGACCCATGTCAAGACGCACGTCAAGACGTTAGAAGCGCGACCGCGGCCTGACAGTAGGTTTCACGAGCGCCGCTGCGGCAGGTGTGGGCAGCGCTGGGCACATCACTGTGCACAACGCGCGATGTCGCTGCTCACGTATGTGGACATGTTGTGCGCATCGACGCCCGCGGCGTACGACGACACGCGGGCCGACCTGCGGTCCTGCCGGTCCACAAGGTGTGCGTAGAAGAAACTTCGACTTGTCAGCGGCTGGTGTGGCTATAACCACGCCAGCTGCTGACAACTCTTCGCGCGAGGGCGGCGGCGGCTGAGGCTTCCGCCGGCAAGGCCGCAGGAGCCGCCGCGGCCTCAGGGCCGCAAGGCGACGAGAACGCAGCCGGCGGAAGCCTCAGGCGTCGGCGGTGACGTCGACGGAGATGGAGGCGACGACTTCCGGGTGGAGCCGAACGGAGACCGTGTGGGTACCGACCGTCTTGATGTGCGCGACCGGCAGCTCGACCCGGCGCTTGTCGAGCGCCGGTCCGCCGGCCGTCTTCACGGCGTCCACGACGTCGGCCGCGGTCACCGATCCGAACAGCCGGCCGCCTTGACCGGCCCGCGACGGCAGTACGACGCGCAGCGCGGCGAGTTGCGCCGCGAGCTCCCGCGCCTGCCCGAGGTCGCGAATCTCCCGCACCTCGCGGCCCTTGCGGATCTGCGCGATCTGCTTCTCGCCGCCACGGGTCCACGTCATCGCGAGGCCGCGCGGAACGAGGTAGTTGCGGGCGTAGCCGTCCTTGACCTCGACGACGTCGCCGGGGCCGCCGAGGCCGGTGACTTCCTGCGTGAGGATGAGCTTCATCGTCACCCTCCTCAGCGCGCCGTGCTGGTGTAGGGCAGCAGCGCCATCTCGCGGCTGTTCTTGACCGCAATCGCGATGTCGCGCTGGTGCTGCGAGCAGTTGCCGGTGACCCGGCGGGCGCGGATCTTGCCGCGGTCGGAGATGAACTTGCGCAGCAGGTTGGTGTCTTTGTAGTCGATGCGCGCGGCCTTTTCCTTGCAGAAGGCACAGACCTTCTTCTTCGGCTTGCGCAATGGGGGCTTGGGCATAGTCGTCAGTGCTCCGTGTCAGTGAGTCAGGTCAGTCGATGGGGGAAGGTGGGGCGGGACTAGAACGGTGGCTCGTCGCTGAACTCGCCGCCGCCGCCACCGCCGCTGGGCGCGGGCGTCGACCACGGGTCGTCAGACCCGCCGCCGAAACCGCCGCCGCCGCCGGAACCGCCGGACGGGCCGCCGCCGAAACCGCCACCGCCGCCACCGGACCGCTGCGCCTTGGTGACCTTCGCGGTCGCGTAGCGAAGCGAGGGGCCGATCTCGTCGACCTCGAGCTCGACGACGGTGCGCTTCTCGCCTTCCTTGGTCTCGTAAGACCGCTGGCGCAACCGGCCCTGCACGATGACCCGGGTGCCGCGCTGCAGCGATTCGGCGACGTACTCCGCGGCCTGGCGCCAGATGCTGCAGCGCAGGAACAGCGCGTCGCCGTCCTTCCACTCGTTGGTGTTCTTGTCGAGGAAGCGCGGGGTGGACGCGACGGTGAAGTTCGCGACCGCGGCGCCGCTCGGCGTGAACCGCAGCTCGGGGTCGTCGGTGAGGTTCCCGACGACGGTGACGGTGACGTCTCCGGCAGCCATCCCGGCCTCCTACTTCGCGTCCGGGCGCAGCACCTTGGTGCGCAGCACGGCTTCGTTGAGGTTGAGCTGGCGGTCGAGTTCCTTCACCGCGGCCGGCTGGGCCGTGATGTCGAGGATCGCGTAGATGCCTTCGACCTTGTGGTTGATCTCGTAGGCCAACCGGCGGCGGCCCCACACGTCGACCTTCTCGATCGTGCCGCCGTCTTGGCGGATGACGCCGAGGAAGGCGTCGAGGCTCGGGGCGATGGTCTTCTCCTCGAGATCAGGATCGAGGATCACCATCAGCTCGTAGTGGCGCATGCCTGAACCAGTCCTCCCTCGGACTAGAACGGCCACGGTCGATCCGTGGCAGGAGGTCACCCGCCCCGTACGTTCGGGCGAGCGGCGCCCAGGCTAGCAGCGCGGCGCCGGCCAGCGCGAAACGCTACGACAGCCTGGGGACGGCCCCGGCCGGCTCGGCGAGCAGCACCCGGACGAACGCGGCGGCCGCGCCGACCACGAGCAGCGCCGCGATCGCGGCGGGCAGGCCGGCCGCGCGGCCGGACGGCGGTTGCAGCTGAGCTTGCGGCACCACCGCCGGCGACGACGCCGGCGACGTAGGCGGCGGCATCCCGACGATGACCGGCGGGTTCCCCTGACCCGACTGGTTGGGCGCCGGGGTCAGCCCGGGCGAGGTCGCCGGCGGCGTCGGCGGCGGCGAGACGATCGGGCCGCTGCTGGTCGGCGTGGGGGTCGGCCGGGCCGAGGTCGCGGACGGCGACGGCTGCGGGCCGGGGCTCGTCCGGGTCGGCTGCGGGGCCGGCGCCTTGCGTACGACGAGCGTCCCGGTGCCGTTGCCGCCGACACCCTGGCCCTGGAACTGCTCCTGCGCGCTGACCGCGAAGGTGCCGGCCGCCCGCTCGACGAACGTCACGACGCCGTTCGGGTTCGCGACGTCGGAGAGCTTGCCCACCGTGACTTTGACCGGCAGCGCGGTGTTGTTGGTGTAGGCGGCGCACCCGCCGGCGTTGATGGTCACCTTCTTCGGGGTGAGCGTCGGTGCCTGGACGCCAGGCGTGATGCTGACGTGCGCGCACGACGCGGCCTGCGCCGTACCGACGAAGGAGATGCCGAGCGCGACGAACGCCGTGACGACGATCGCCGCCGGGGCGGCGGTCAAGCGGGACGCGCGCACGTGTCCATGGTGCCTCAGCCGACCCAGTGTCCTTGGGTGAACGCGACGACACCCACGACCATGAGCGCGGGCGCGACCGCGAGATAGGCCATTCCGGCGGCCCGCCAGCGCGCCGCGGCCCGGCCGAGCAGCACCCACAACGGCCACCAGAGCAGCGTCGCGCGGGCGACCGACAGGTAGTACGCCGAGGTCGCGAGCGCGGCGACCTGCCCGCCGACGTAGACCGCCTCGCCCCAGCGCCGCAGCCAGATCAGCGCGAGCGTGAGGACGACGCCAAGGATGACCGCGCAGATCTCGGCCCGGAACGACCACGCGTAGTCCGACGGTTGGCTGGCGAACGCCGCGTGCCAGGTCGTCCGCAGCGCGTCCCACGGCGCGGTCCACTCCCGGCCCCAGCCGTCCCGCTCGGCGTGCGACCACGCCAGCCAGTCGCCGGTGATGCCGTGCAGGTAGGCGAAGTACCCGGCGGTGGCCGCCCACGGTCCGAGCAGCGCGAGCCCGTCGCGGGCCCGGCCGCGCCCGCGCGTCTCGACCAGCCACTGCACGATCAGCGCGGCGCCGAGGAACACTCCGGTGACCCGCACCGCCGCGGCGGCCGTGCCGAGCGCCGCGGCCAGTAGCCAGTTGCCGCGCCGCGCGGCCAGCCAGCAAGGTAAGGCGAACGCGAGGAACAGCGCCTCCGAGTAGCCCGCGGCGAGGAAGACGGCGTACGGCGAGAGCACCAGCGCGACGACCGCGAGCCGGCCGGTCCCGGCGCCTTCGAGATCACCGAGTCGCGTCAACGCGACGCACGCGACCGCACCCGCGACGAGCGAGATGAGCAGCCCGGCCGCGATCCACGACGGGATGACGTAATGCACCGCGCGCAACACCGCCGGTTCGCCCGGGAAGAACGCTTCGAGGTGGGTGTCGGCGGTGTGCGTGCGGTAGCCGCGGTAGCCGAACTCCGCGACTTCGCGGAGCAGCCGCGCGTCCCACTGATCCCAGGCGTGCAGGAACCCGGTCACGGTGCGGTGCGCCTGCACCATCCAGAGCCCGGCCACCGCTGCGACCGCGACGGCGACCCGCGACAGCCACCACGGCGCGAGGTCCTTCACGATGTCGCGTACACGGGCGGTGCGAACGAGAGTTGGTCCGCGGCGCCGTCGAGCGGACCGCCCGCCGGATCGTCGTACCCGCTTCGCCGTACGACGTCGTGCTCCGGCGCGAGGATGTCGCGGACGACGAGGCCGACGATCCAGAGCAGCGCGACGTCGCGGATGAGGAACGCGCTCTCGTAGACCCCGTCGGGGATGCCGGTCGACGGATGGTCGAGATGCACCAGCGCGTAGAAGTTGGCGACGGTCAGCAACAGCTCGGTGGCCTGCCAGACGAGCAGCGGTCCCCAGCGCGGTCTCGACAGCACCGCCAGCGGCAACAGCCACAGGCAGTACTGCGGCGAGTCGACCTTGTTGACGAGGATGAACCCGGCGAGCAGCAGGAACACGACCTGCGGGAGTCGTGGGCGGGTGCGCGCGAACATGACGAGCGCGAAGACGGCGGCGACGACGCCGAGCAGGCAGGTGGCGCTGACGATGTTGAGCAATATCGGCGACGTGCCGCACGGCACGTCGGAGTCCAGCGCCCGCCCGCCACGCAGGTAGCGCAGCGCCAGCCAGGGGCTGCCCCAGTCCTCGCCGCGGGTCTGGCTCAGCGAGTAGAAGAACCGCCAGGCCGGCAACTGATGCGCCTGCGCGCACCCGGAGTTCGGGAACGGGAACGACCGGGACAACCACAGCGCGACCGGCACGTAGACGGCGACGACCGCGCCGAGCGTCCCGCCGACGCTCCACGCGAACTCCTTCAACCGGCCCGCGCGAACGCACAGCGGCAGCAACGCGACGAGGACGAGCAGCGGGTACAGCTTCGTCGCGGTGCCCAGCCCGACGAGCACGCCCGCCACCAGCGGCCGGCGGCGCGCCCACGCCAGCAGCGCGAGGCAGGTCAGCGCGACCGCGGCGAGGTCCCAGTTGATGAAGCCGTCGAGCACGATCACCGGCGCCAGCGCGACCATCCCGGCGTCCCAGACCCGTTGCGCGCCGGCGAGTTTTGCCACCGACCACGTCACGAGCAGCGCGCACAGCGCGAGCATCAGCACGGTGATGTCGAAGAACGTGCGGCCGCGGTTGTCGGTGACGACCTGCCCGCCGGCGACCTTCGGATCGTCGGGGAGCACGGCGTTGGTGACCTCGGCCGCGACCCACATCAGCCCGCCGATGACGACGGGGTACTCGACCGGGTGATCGCGGTACGGGACGCCGAGCCGGCTGCCGGTCTTCGGGTCGCCGCCGAGCCCTTCGGCGTAATAGAGCGCGAAGACGTCGGTGTAACAGACCCGGGTGTACTGGTAGTCGTCGGTCCACTGATGGGTGCGGCACGGCGCCTTCTGCAAGAAGCCGGCGAGCGACGTGAGCACCGTCAACACGAGCACGATGCGCAGCGGCGTCCACCATCGCGACGAGCCGGCACGCGCGAACCGGCCGCGCAGCCCGCCGACGTAACGCGAGAGCCCGGCGACGAACGGATCGTCACCGGGCCGCGTCTCGGTCAACGCCACTCACGCATCGTGCCGTACGGCGAACCCGTGCGCGCTAACCGCCGCCGGCCGGCGGGCTCGGGCTGCCGCCGCCACCACCGCCACCACCACCACCGCCGCTCGGGCTGCTCGTCGGGCTCGGCGACGGTGACGGCGACTGCGTGACGATCGGCGGCAGCGAGTTCGACGGTTTCGCGGTCGGGGTGATCGGGGCGGTCGTCGCGCTCTGCGTCGCCGTCGGCGACGGGCTCGCGCTGCTCGCGGTCGGCGACGGGTTGATCGCGTGACCGACGTGCGCCGGCGGCGGGAAGTTCTCGACCGGCTGGCCTTGCAACGCGGCGGTCATCATCTGCTGCCAGGTCGAGGCCGGCAGCCCGCCGCCGTACACCGGCGCGCCGTCGGTGGTGACCTGATGGTTGTGTTCGGCGTTGCCGAACCAGACCGCGGTCGACAGCTGCGGGGTGAAGCCGATGAACCACGCGTTCTTGTTGCCGGACACCTCGCCGTCGGTGCCGGTCTTGCCCGCGGCCGGCCGCCCCGGCAGGCCCTTGCCGGCGGCGGTCCCGGTCGGCCCGAGGACCTGCGTCATCGCGTACGTCGTGTCGGCCATCACGTCGGCCGGGAAGGCGCGATGCGTCTCCTTCTTCGCCCGGTAGACCACGTGCCCGTCGGCGCTGACCACCTTCGCGACGATGTACGGCTTCGCGTAGATGCCCTGCGCGGCGATCGTCGCGTAGCCCACCGCCTGGTCGAGTGGCGAGACGTCCGACGTACCCAGCGTGATCGTCGGCACCTCGGCGAGCTCGTGCTTCTTGTCGACGCCCGCGTCGTGGGCGACCTGCGCGACCTTGTCCGGGCCGACCTTGTCGGCGAGCGGCACGAAGATCGTGTTGATCGACTTGGCGAGCGCCTGCGTCAGCGTGCACTGGGGCAGGCAGGTCTCGTTCTGCGAGTTGCTGATCCCCTTGCCGTCGGTGCCGGGGAAGTCGATGTGCGCCGGGCCGGGGAACCGGCTGTCCAGGCTGATGCCCTGCTGCAGCGCGGCGATCAGCGTGTACGGCTTGAACGACGAGCCCGGTGATCGGGCGTAGTTGTTGGACAGCCCGGTGAGGTCCGTGCACGCGTCCGGCCGTTGCTGCGGCGGGCAGAACACGTCACCGCCGTACATCGCGCGGATCGCACCGTCGCCCGGCTGCACCGAGATCAGCGCGCTCTCCCGTCCGCGGTCCGGGCCGGTGGTGCGGTAGCCGCCGTTGTTGGCGGTCTCCGCGTCGACGGCGCCCTTCTGCGCGGTCTGGTCGATGGTGGTGTAGACGCGGTAGCCGCCGGCGGCGAGGCGATCCTCGCTGAAGCCGTGCTTCATCAGGTCGAACTTCACCGCCTGGCAGATGAAGCCGGTCGGCCCCACGCAGTCGCCATTGCTGGCCGACACACCCTGACCCGGTTTCAACACCGTCGGGAACTGCGCCCGGGCGGCCGCGTCGGACGGCAGCCAGTGCTCTTTCACCATGCCGTCGATGACGTAGTGCCAGCGCGCGACGGCCGCGTCGTGGTTGGTCGACGGGTCGTAGTAGCTCGGCGCGCGGATGACGGCGGCGAGCACGGCGCCTTCGCCCGCGTTGAGCTTCGAGACGTTCTTGCCGAAGTAGGCCTGCGCCGCCGCGGCGATGCCGTAGGCGTTGCGGCCGAAGTAGATCGTGTTCAGGTAGTCCTGCAGGATCTCGTCTTTGGACTTCGTGTTCGACAGCTTCAGCGAGATGAAGATCTCCTTGATCTTCCGGGTGAACGTGCGCTGCTGCGACAGGTAGGCGTTCTTCACGTACTGCTGGGTGATCGTCGAGCCGCCCTGCTGGATGTCGCCGCCGCGCAGGTCGGTGACCAGGGCGCGCATGATGCCGGTCGGCGAGATGCCCGGCTCGGACTCGAAGTTGCGATCCTCGGCCGACAGAACGGCGTAGCGGACCGGCGCCGGCACCTGATCGAGCTTCACGTTGATCCGGTTGACCTGGCCGCCGTGGGCCATGATCTTCCCGTTGCTGTACAAGAAGAAGTTCTGCTGGTTCGTCGCGGTCTCGTTGGGGTTCGGGATGCGCGTCAGCGAATACGCGATGACGACGAACGCGACCAGAAACAGGAACGCGCCGAGCACCCCCCACAACATCTGTCGCCGCGTCGGGGCGTAGCGGTAGAAGGACGACGGCAACGCAATGCCGCCCGAGCTGGGGGTCACGAGAGCACTTTCCCCTGTCTATGGCGCCAGGCAAACGCGAGGACGGTCAGGAGCGCGCCCGCCGTTGAGCCGGCTCGCCGGTGCCGAGGACGTACGACGTGACCAGATGGTTCCACCGACAGTCCGCGCACACCTCGACGACGTACACCGAGAACTCCGGCAGCTCGCGGGCGAGCGGCGCCAGTTCGACGGTTCGGCGGGCCCGGCCGTTGACATCGGCGCGGAAACAATCGCCGTACGTGTAGGTGACCGACGTGAGGCCGGCGCCCTGGCACACCGGGCACGGTCGTTCGAGAGGTTCGCCGTGGTATCGAGCCGCCCGCAACAAGTAGGTCTGCGCGTCGCAGACGTCGGCCTGCCGGGCGCGGCCGGCGGCGAGATCGAACAGCGCCGCGCGCTTCGCGAGCGCGTAGTCGACGATCCCGCGCGCGGACGCGTCGAGCCCGCTCGCTGGGCTCGATCGGCGCGACATGGCGGTCACCTTACGCCGCAGCGCTGAAGAACGACACGCGATCGTCGGACGGAGTTTGCTTCCCGGACACCTACGGGGTAGGGTCGCTTCCGATGTATCAACTCGATACATCACTACGACGGCCCCCGGAGGCTATCGCATGAGCAGGAAGAGCGGCGTGCTGGAGCTCGCCGTCCTCGGCCTGCTGCACGAGTCTCCCCTGCACGGCTACGAGCTGCGCAAGCGGCTCTCCGCCGTGTTCGGCCCGGTCAAGCGCATCTCCTACGGCTCGATCTACCCGTGCCTGAAGGACCTCGTGGCGACCGGGCTGATCGCCGAGGACACCGCCGCCAGCGTCAGCGGGATCGGCAAGCGTGGCCGGACCGTCTACAAGCTGACCGCCGAAGGCAAGGAACGCCTCCAGGAGCAGCTCGGCGAGCACGGCCCGGCGGCGTGGGAGGACGAGAGCTTCGGCGTCCGGCTGGCGTTCTTCGGCCAGACCGACGCCGACGTCCGGCTGAAGATCCTCGAAGGCCGGCGCACCCGGCTCGAAGAACGTCGGGAGAAGGTCAGCACCGCCATGAGCCGCACCCGCGAAAAGCTCGACCGCTACACCCTCGAGCTCCAGCAGCACGGCCTCGAGTCGGTCGAGCGCGAGGTCCGCTGGCTCAACGAACTGATCGCCACCGAACGCAGTCCGGGAAGCGGCCCAGGAAAAGGCACGGTCACCGCTCGTCCCCGGTCGGCGAAGTCGCCCGGCTAGCCCGGCAACCACACACGTCCCGTTCCAACGACGCAACAGCCAACCAAGGAGATCACCAGCATGGGTTCGGTCCGAGTAGCCATCGTCGGCGTCGGCAACTGCGCCTCGTCGCTCGTCCAGGGCGTTGAGTACTACAAGGACGCCGACCCGTCGGCTCGCGTCCCGGGTCTGATGCACGTGCAGCTGGGCGACTACCACGTGAGCGACATCGAGTTCGTCGCTGCGTTCGACGTCGACGGCAAGAAGGTCGGCCGCGACCTCTCCGAGGCCATCGGCGCCAGCGAGAACAACACCATCAAGATCGCCGACGTGCCGCCCACCGGCATCACCGTGCAGCGCGGGCACACGCTCGACGGGCTCGGCAAGTACTACCTCGAGACGATCGAGGAGTCCGACGAGACGCCGGTCGACGTCGTCGCGGCGCTCAAGGAAGCCCGCGCGGACGTCCTCGTCTGCTACCTGCCGGTGGGGTCGGAGGACGCGGCGAAGTTCTACGCGCAGTGCGCGATCGACGCGGGCGTCGGCTTCGTCAACTGCCTGCCGGTGTTCATCGCCGGCACCAAGGAGTGGGCGGACAAGTTCACCGCGGCCGGTGTCCCGATCGTCGGCGACGACATCAAGAGCCAGGTCGGCGCGACCATCACCCACCGGGTGCTGGCGAAGCTGTTCGAGGACCGCGGCGTCATCCTCGACCGCACCTACCAGCTCAACGTCGGCGGCAACATGGACTTCATGAACATGCTCGAGCGCGAGCGGCTCGAGTCCAAGAAGGTCTCCAAGACGCAGGCCGTGACGTCCAACCTGACCACCGGCCCGCTCGCCGGCAAGGTGGCCGACCGCAACGTCCACATCGGCCCGTCCGACTACGTCGCGTGGCTCGACGACCGCAAGTGGGCCTACGTCCGCCTCGAGGGCCGCGCGTTCGGCGATGTGCCGCTGAACCTGGAGTACAAGCTCGAGGTCTGGGACTCGCCCAACTCGGCCGGCGTGGTCATCGACGCGCTGCGCTGCGCGAAGATCGCCATGGACCGCGGCGTCGGCGGCCCGATCCTGTCGGCGTCGGCGTACTTCATGAAGTCGCCGCCGGTGCAGATCGAGGACACCAAGGCGCGCCAGGATCTCGAAGCCTTCATCACGGGCTAAACAGCCACGACGTACGACGCCCCGGCCTACGGTTGCCCCGTGGGTCGGGGCGCTGTCGTTCGGAGTGGGGGTATTCGTGAGCTCCTCCGGCGCCGTTGGTTCCGCCGGCTCTACGGCACCCGGCTCGCGGCGCAGTGCGCCGACGGTGTCTTTCAGGCCAGCCTTGCCAGCGCGGTCTTCTTCAACCCGGATCACCAGACCGATCCCAAGCAGGCGGCGGCGGGCTTCGTCGTCCTGCTGTTGCCGTACAGCGTCGTCGGCCCGTTCGCGGGCGTCTTCCTCGACCGGTGGCGGCGGCAGCGGGTCCTCGTCATCGGCAACGTCGTACGGTCCGGGTTCGTCGTCGCGACCGCCGGTTTGCTGCTCGCCGGCGGCCCGCGCGGGATCGGCTTCGACATCGCCGCGCTCGCTGCGGTGTCCGTCAACCGCTTCTACCTCTCCGCGCTGTCCGCGTCGTTGCCGCACGTCGTGTCGAGGACCGAGCTGGTCCTCGCGAACGCCGTGACGACGACGAGCGGCACGGTCATCGCGGCGCTCGGCGGCGGGCTCGGCCTGGCCGTCCGGCGCTGGGCGGGCTCCGGCGACGGCGGCAGCGCGGTGGTCGCGGTCAGCGCCTGCGTGCTCTACGCGACCTCCGCGCTCGTCGCCACGGCGATGCCGGCCGACCTGCTCGGACCCGAGACGCGGACGACGGTGCCTCTTCGCACCGCCGTACGACGGGTCGCGGTCGGGCTGGTCGACGGCGCCCGGCACGTCGCCGCGCGGCCGCGGACCCGCCGCGCGCTCGTGGCGATCTGCGGCAGCCGGTTGCTGTTCGGGATGTCGACGATCGGGTCGCTGCTGCTCTACCGCAACTACTTCACCGACCACGGGGTGCTGCGCGCCGGGCTCGTCGGCCTCGGCCAGGTGTTCGCGGTCGCGGCGGTCGGATATGTGGCCGCGGCGATCGCGACGCCGGATGCTGCGGCCCGCTTCGGCACCGCCAGGTGGATCACCGCGATGTTCGGGCTCGCGGCGGTCACGCAGCTGGCGTTCGGCCTGCCGTTCCGGATGGACCTGCTGCTGGTCGGCGCGTTCTTCCTGGGCTGCTCGGCGTCCGGCGCGAAGATCTGCGTCGACACGACCGTGCAGGAAGACATCGAAGACGCCTACCGCGGCCGGGTGTTCTCGCTGTACGACACCGGCTTCAACCTGACGTTCGTGATCGCCGCGGTGATCGCCGCGTTCGCGTTCCCGGCCGACGGCAAGAGCTACCCGGTGCTGATCGCGATCTGCGCCGGTTACGCGCTGGTCGCCGGGTGGTACGGCGCCGCCGAACGCCGGGCTAGTGCGGCGCCGGTGTCGGCGACGGACTGACCAGGACGCTTCCTACCGGCGGCACCGACGGCGCGGGCACCGGCACCGAGAGCACCGGAGACGGGCTCGACGTCGGCAGCAGCTTCAGGACCTTGTTGATCGTGCCGGTCACGGTGCCGGAAAGGCTCGTGTCGCTGGGCGACGGGCTCGGCCGCGCGCTCGGTTGCCCACCGCCGCCGCCCCCTCCGCCGCCGCCTCCGCCGCCACCGCCGCCACCGGACCCGGAGCCGTCGGCGGCGAGCAGGTCGAGGGCCGCGGGGATGGTGCCCACCTGCCCGGTGGCGATGAAGTGCTCGAGCCGGTTGAGGGTGGCGAGCACGTCGTCGGAGTTGGTGTGCAGCCGGTGCGCGACGACGCCCCAGGACCCGCCCGCCTTGCGCAGGCCGAGCGCGTCGCCGTAGCGCTGCTGGGCGTCCTTCGGGTGACCGGCGGCGGCAATGACGACCGGCAGCACCTGCTCGCTGCGGGCGAGGCCGGCCGGCGCCTTCTCGACCGAACCGCGCCAGTTGGCGTTGACCGCCTTCACCGTGGTGGGGCCGGTGGCGTCGACGCCGGCCGCGAGGCCGACCAGCGCCTTGTCGTCGCGGACCAGATCGGGTGCCGCGTGCGACTCGCCGTAGTCGTCGGTGAGCCGCAGCGGGCTCGGGGTCTCCGGCAGCGCGTCGCCACCGACGACGACCTGGTCGAGCGCCGCGAGCCGCAGTTGCTGGCCGGTGTCGCTGACGACCTGGGTGGAGCCGACCAGCGTGCCGACCCGCAGGGTCACCGCGCGCTCGGCCCTGGTTGCCGACCCGGCGGCCGTGTCGACGGTGAGCGCGGCGACCGAGAGCCGCAGCCCGGGGCCGTGGACGGCGTCGACGACGGCGCTCCCCTGCCGCAGCGTCTGGCTGGCGCCGTCGACGATCTGGATGGCGGAGTTGGCGCCTTCGTAGACCCGCCGGTCGCGGGTGGCCAGCGTCGCCTGCGCGCCCGGGCCGGTCCGTACGACGTCGCCGCGATGCAGCCGCAGCCCGTTGACGCCGGGAACTTCCTGGCCGTTGGCGTGGACGACCCGGACGTCGCGGTCCGGCAGCAGGCCGGTGAGGGTCGTGGTGGCGGAGGCGACCGATTCGCCGCAGCCGGTGAGGCCTACCGCCGCGACGAGCGCGGCGACCGCGATCGACGCACGCCGGGCACCCTCACGGCGACCGGGATGTGCGCTTTGCCCCATGTGTCGATGATCGCGGCAACCTGTCGGTGTTCTCCATGACGAGAAATGACTATTCGAGGACTAGTCCTGCTCGGCGGCCCACTCCCGCAGCGCGGCCAGGGCCTCCTCGCGGGACATCGGGCCGCGCTCGATCCGCAGCTCCAGCAGGTGCTTCCACGCCTTGCCGACGATCGGACCGGGCGGGACGCCGAGCGCGGTCATGATCTCGTTGCCGTCCAGCGCCGGGCGCATCGCGGACAGCTCCTCGGCCTCGGCGAGCTCGTCGATCCGCGCCTCCAGCGCGTCGTACGCCGCGGCCAGGGCGCGCGCCTTGGCGGCGTTGCGGGTGGTGCAGTCGGACCGGGTCAGCCGGTGCAGCCGGGGCAGCAGGTGCCCGGCGTCGCGGACGTAGCGGCGGACCGCGGCGTCGGTCCACTCGCCGGCGGCGTAGCCGTGGAAGCGCAGGTGCAGCGCCACCAGCTCGGTGACCTCCTTGACGACCTCGGTCGGATAGCGCAGTGCGGTCAGCCGCGCCCGCGCCAGCTTCGCACCGACGACCTCGTGGTGGTGGAAGGTGACCTTGCCGCCCTCGATCCGCTTCGTGTCGGGCTTGCCGATGTCGTGCAGCAGCGCGGCCAGCCGTAGCACGAGATCGGGGCCATCAGCCTCGAGCGCGATCGCCTGGTCGAGCACGGTCAGGGTGTGCGCGTAGACGTCCTTGTGCCGCCGGTGCTCGTCGACGGTCTCGCGCAGCCGGGCGAGCTCGGGCAGGACGTGCGCCGCGAGACCGGTCCCGACGAGCAGCTCGAGGCCGAGGCGCGGCTGGGCGGAGAGCACCAGCTTCGACAGCTCGTCGCGGATCCGCTCCGCGCTGACGATCGCCAGCCGGTCGGTCATCTCCCGGATGGCGTCGACGGCCGCGGGGTCGACCGTGAAGCCGAGCTGGGCGGCGAACCGCGCCGCGCGCAGCATCCGCAGCGGGTCGTCGTCGAACGAGCGCTTCGGCGGGCCAGGGGTCCGCAGCACCCGCGCCGCCAGGTCGTCGAGCCCGCCGAACGGATCGACCAGCGGCGCGGCGACGTCGAGGGGCAGCGGCACCGCCATCGCGTTGACCGCGAAATCGCGCCGGACCAGGTCGCCGTCGAGCGTCGTACCGAACGACACGTCGGGCTTGCGGGTCGCCGGGTCGTAGACGTCGCTGCGGTACGTCGTGATCTCGCAGCGGTGCTCGGTGCCCCCACCGTCCGGGCCGTCCGGCTCGCGGATCAGCACGCCGATCGTGCCGAACTCGGCGCCGGTCGTCCAGATCGGGCCGAGCGGCTTCACCAGGCGCTCGATCTCGTCGGGGCGGGCGTCGGTGGTGAAGTCGAGGTCGTCGGAGAGGCGGCCTAGCAGCGCGTCGCGGACCGAGCCGCCGACGAGGTACAGGTCGTGCCCGGCCGCCCGGAACCGGCCGGCGAGCGGTCCGGTCACCGGCTCGACACGGCGCAGCTCCTCGACCGCGCGCCGGGCGGCGGCGAACAGCGCCCCGTCGTAGGCGTCGGCGGCGGGGTCGTCGGCGGGCACGGGCGGCAAGCCTACGAGCCCGGCCGCCGGCGGCGGCAAGGAAGGCGGTTCACCCGTTCGCGGATCTGGTCGAACCGCCCAGGAGGGCCTACTCTGCCCATACTTCCCCCACCGAGAGGTCCCCGGCCCGCATGAAGGACGCCCTCGACGTTCACCGCTCGTTGCTCGCCCGCGAGATCCCGCACGAGATCGTCCGGCTGCCCCGCCCGGTCAGCTCCGCGGACGAGATCCCCGAGGTCATCGGCCTCGCGCCACAGCGTTGTGTCGCGGTGCGGATGTACGTCGCCGACGACCGCCCGCTCGCCGTCATCGTCCGCGCCGGTACGACGCCGCATCCCGGTGCGGTGCTCGCCGCCGCGCGCGCCCGGTCGCTGCGCAGCGCGCGGCCCGACGCGGTCAACGAGCTGACCGACTTCGCTGCGCCGCTGGTCTCGCCGCTGCTGCTCCCGGACGACGTGCTCGTCCTCGCCGACGCCTGCATCGGGCACGCCGAGGTCGTCTACGCCCCGACCGGAGACAGCGGTACGGCGGTCGGCATCACCTCCCGGTGGCTGCTGACCGCGAGCCGCGCCTCGGTCACCGAGCTGTGCCTCCCCGAGACGACCGGTGCGGCGGCCGGCGACCTCGACGAGGAGCTCGCCGAAGCACTGCAACCGAAGCGCCTGCGCTAGTCCCCTTCGGGTGTCGGGGCGCCGGTCGGCGGCCGGACCGACATTACGATCGGGCCATGTCGCCGTCCGCCCCTCGCCGCCGGCTCCGCCGGGTCGAGGAGACGTCGGCCGGCGGGCTGGTGCTCGACAGCACCGAGGCGGCGCAGGCGCGGGCCGCCCTGATCGGCCGGATCGACCGGCGCGGCCGCCTGCTGTGGTCGCTGCCGAAGGGGCACGTCGAGCCCGGCGAGACGGCGGAGGACGCCGCCGTACGCGAGGTCGCCGAGGAGACCGGCATCACCGGCCGGGTGGTCGCCACCCTCGGCACCATCGACTTCTGGTTCGTCGCCGAGGGCCGGCGCATCCACAAGACCGTCCACCACTACCTGCTGCTCGCCACCGACGGTGAGCTCTCCGCCGACGACATCGAGGTCGAGGAAGTGGCCTGGGTGCCGCTCGCCGAACTGGACGAGCGGCTCGCCTACGCCGACGAGCGCCGCCTCGTCGCCAAGGTGCCGGACCTGCTGGCGGACACCGCGTGAGCCGTCGGCGCGGACTCGCCGGGCTCGTCTTGATGGCCCTGTTGCCGCTCACGGCACCCGACCTCGCCGGCGCCGCGCCGACCCCCGAACCGCCGGTCCCCAGCCCGGCCGACCAGACCGCCACGCCGGCGGTCCCTGCGTTGCCGCTGACCGTGCGGCTGCGCTCGCTCGCCCCGCTGGCGCCGCAGCCCGGCGACAACCTGCTCATCACCGGGTCGCTGCACAACGACAGCGCAGCCGCGGTGACGAACCTCGACGTCAGCCTGCGCTACCGGAGCACCCGGGTCGGCTCCCGAGGCGAGTTCGACGACTACGCGACGACGGCGGACGGGCCGGTCCCCGACGAGCGGGCCGAGCAGGCCGAGGTCACGATCCCGCAGCGCGCCATCGACCCGGGCGCGACGGTCGCATTCCGGTTGCGGGTGCCGGTCGACAGCCTGCACCTCGACCGCCGGTCGTGGCAGGTCTACGAACTCGGCATCGAGGTGGTCGGGGTCACCCCGACGGAGGGGACCGAGACCGTCGGGCGGCTGCGCACGTTCCTGCCGTGGGCGCCCAACGACGTCCCCGGCGTCGGGTTGCCGACCCAGGTGGCGTGGCTGTGGCCGCTCGCCGACCGGCCGCACCGGCTGGTCGGCTCCACGTGGCTCGACGACGACCTCGCCACCTCGCTCGCGCCGGACGGCCGGCTGGGCGAGCTGCTCGCGGCCGGCCTCACCGCCGAGCAGCAGCACTCACGACCGCGAACCCAGCGCGAGCGGCAGCTGCACATCCAGCTCAAGAAGCCGCCGGCGGTCAGCTCGGTGCCGGTCACCTGGGCGATCGATCCGATGCTGGTACAGGACGCCATGGCGATGACCGGCGGCTACCGCGTGACGACCGGTCGCGCGACCGGCAACGGCAAGGGCAAGGCGGCCGCGGCGAGCTGGCTGTCGTCGCTACGGACCGCGGTCGGCCGCGGCGAGGTGCTCGCCCTGCCGTACGCCGACCCCGACATCGTCGCGGCCACGCGCACGGGCCTCGCCGGCGAGGTGCAGGTCGCGATCAACAAGGGGCAGACGTCGCTCGCGAGCGCGCTCGACACCACGACGCTCACCTACGCGTGGCCGCCGGACGGGCTGGTCGACCAGCGCACCCTCGACAGCCTGTTCGCGGCCGGGGTCCAGACCGTCGTCCTCGACGGTGCCGCGCTGCCGATCGCCGGCGGCGAGCCCGCCGAGACGCCCGGTGCGCACGCGGTCGTACCCGCTCGCGACGGCAACCTCGACGCACTGCTCGTCGACGACGGGCTGCGCGCGGTGATTGGCGCCGGGCTGAGCAATCACGCGCTCGAACCCCTTGCCCTGCAACGCTTTCTCGCCGAATTGCTGATGATCCAGGCCGAGCTGCCGTCGGATCAGCGGGCCCTCGTTGTCGCGCCGGATCGGCGCTGGTCGCCGGATCCGGCCTTCGCCGCCCGGCTGCTCGCGGACACCGGGAAGGTGCCGTGGGTCCAGCCGGTGCCGCTGTCGACCGTGCTCGCCAACCCGGTGTCGACGAAGGTCACCCGCGACACGCTCAACTACCCCGCCGAGGCGCGGGCGGCCGAGCTCAGCCCCGCCTACCTCGCGCAAGCCCGCAAGGCCAAGGGCCGGGTGGACGCGTTCGCCGCCATCCTCCCGGTCCCGGGCGACAACCAGGCCCGCGACTTCGACGACGCGGTGCTGCGCACGCTGTCCGCCGCGTGGCGCGACGACCGGGCCGAGGCCGGCACCCGGATGTCCGCCGTACGGGGCGCCATCGCGTCGACGATGCGGCGGGTGCGGATCGCGACCGGCGCCGGATCGTTCGTCACGTTGACGAGCAACAGCGGCACCGTCCCGGTCACCGTCTCCAACGAGCTGGACACCCCGGTGCACGTCGTCGTCGGCATCGCCAGCGGCCTGCACCTCAAGGTGACCGGCAACGGCCGCAAGTCCGAGGTAATCCCGCCGCACCGCCGGATCCCGATCGACATCAAGGCGACCGCGCAGACGTCCGGCGTCTTCCCGTTGAAGGTCACGCTCTACACGCCGACCGGCCAGATCTACCAGCCGGAGGTGCAGCTGTTCGTCCGGTCGACGGCGTACGGCATCGTCGCGCTGCTCATCACCGGCGGCGCGACCGCGGTCCTGATGATCGCGGTGATCGTGCGGCTGATCCGGCGGGCGTTGCGGGCCCGCAGACGGGCCGCGTGAGCCGGGCGCGGCCCGGTCGGGCGAGCTCCGGTGCGGCGATCGCGGCCGGCACCCTCACGTCCCGGATCACCGGCTTCCTGCGCACGATCGTCATCGCGGCGGCGCTGGGCCAGTTCCTCGGCGACCCGTACAACGTCGCCAACACGATCCCGAACATCCTCTACGACCTGCTGCTCGGCGGCGTGCTGTCGAGCGTCGTCCTCCCGTTGCTGGTGCAGGCGGCGCACGACGACGAGGACGGCGGCGAGGCGTACGCGCAGCGGCTGCTCTCCGTGGTCGTCGCCGTCCTGACCGTCGCGGCAGTCGCCGGCGTCCTGCTCGCCCCGCAGATCGTGCATCTGTACGGCGGGAAGCTCACCGGTGACGACCGCGAGCTGGCCACGACGTTCGCGCGGTACTTCCTGCCGCAGGTGCTCTTCTACGGCGCGGGTGCGGTGTTCACCGCGATCCTGAACACCCGCGGCAGCCTCGCGCTGCCGATGTGGGCGCCGGTGCTGAACAACCTGGTCGTCATCGTGAGCGGCGCGCTGTTCCTCGGCATCACCCGGTCGGCACCGCACGCGGGGCAGCTCACCAAGGGTCAGATCCTCGTGCTCGCCATCGGCACCACGGGTGGGATCGTCGTCCAGACGATCGCGCTGCTCCCCGGCCTGCGCGCGGTCGGTTTCCGGCCGCGGTTGCGCACCGATTGGCGCGCCTCGCCGCTGGTCGCCGCCGGCCCGTTCGCGGCGTGGATGGTCGGTTACGTCGTCACCAACCAGCTCGGCTACCTCGTGATCGTCAACCTCGCGACCGCGAGCGGCCGGGCGCGCGGCAATCCCGGGTTCGGCTACTCGGCTTATACCTACGCCTACGTGCTGTTCTCGCTGCCGTACGCCGTCGTGGCGGTCACCGTCATCACCGCGCTGTTCCCGCGGATGAGCCGCAGCGCGACGGAGCATCGGCGCGGCGACATCGCGAACACGCTCGCCGGCGGCCTCAGCCTCGCCGGGACGATGCTCGTGCCCGCGACCGCGCTGCTGGTGGCGCTGGGCCCGCTGATCGGCGCGGTCGTGTTCGCGCACGGCAACACCGACCTGTCGAACGCGCGGCTGACCGGCGCGACCCTCGCCGCCTTCGGCATCGGGCTGGTGCCGTTCTCGGCGTTCCAGCTTCAGCTGCGCGCCTTCCTCGCGCTCCGCGACTCGCGCACGCCCGCGTTGGTGAACGTCGCGATCACGGCGGTCAACGTGCTCGCCGACGTAGTGCTCTACGTCGCGCTGCCGCCGCGGCAGAAGGTGGTCGGTCTAGCGCTCGGGTTCGTGCTGTCCTACGCCGTCGGCACGCTCTGGTTCGCGCGGATCCTGCGCCGCCGGCTCGGCCCGGCCAACGAGCACCAGGTATTCCGGACCCACCTGCGGCTCGCGATCGCGGCGGTGGTCGCGGCGGCCCCGGCGTACGTCGCGGCGCGGCTGCTCACCGCCGGGCTCGGGCTCGACCCGGAGTCGTCGTTCGTCGCGGTGGTGGTGGCGACGGCGATCGGCGGTGCGGTGTTCCTCGCGGTAGCGGGCCGGCTGCGCATCCGCGAGCTGGACGACATCGCCGGCATGGTCCGCCGCCGGCTGCGCGGCGGGTCGGCGTAGGAGCCGCGGAGTTACGGAGCGTGGCCGCCGGGTCGCATACGTTTTGGGCGCCCAACCAACGTGCGGGTTGACGCAAGCAGGCCTGGAGGTTGAGCTCAACCTCCGGCAGCTTGGCCGCCGGAATAGCACCCCTTGCGGTCACGCACCGTAATGACCACGTTGACCGATATGCGCTCGATATCCGTATCCGCACGCTTTGCCCTGCCAATAGGCCATCCGGCCCAACTCAAGGAGGTCCGTCCGCACGCCGACATTGGTGAGCGAGGAGGCACGTTCATGGAGTGCGAGCGCCGCGGCTGGGCCGCCAGCGACGCCGGCGGCATCGTCATCGGCTGGCTGGTGAAGTTGGTGGTCGGCGTCGTGCTGGTCGCCATCGTCGCGTTCGACGCGCTCTCCGTCGGCATCTCCCGCCTCAACGGCACCGACGACGCGAACTCCGTCGCGCTCGCCGCCGCGACCGTCTGGGCGCAGACCCACAACCTGCAGTCAGCGGTCGACGCCGCCGAGGAAGCGGTGCCCGAAAAGACCGAGTCGCTGGTGCCGCACAGCCTCTCGATCGACGCGGACGGCACCGTGCACCTCGAGCTCCGGCGCCAGGCGCGGACTCTCGTCATGTACCGGATCGGGCCGTTGCGCCACTACACGTTCGCGGTCGTGAAGGGCGAGTCCGGACCGCCCACATCGTGACCGCCGCCCACCCGACGACGCCGCCGCCGCGGCGCCGAACCCAACGGGTACGGCGGCTCGCCGCGCTTGCGTGCGCGGCCGGGGTCGCCGGCGCCGTCGCGTTGCCACCCACCTCGGCCGGCGCCGACCCGCTCGGCGACGCCCGGGCCCGCGCCGCCGCCCTCGCCCGTACCGTCGCCGACCTGCAGACCCGCGCCGAAGTGGCGATCGAGCACTACGACGCGGTCGAGTCGCAACTCGGCGAGGCCGTCACCGCCCGAATGCTCGCGCAACGCGAGCTCGAAGCCGCGCAGAGCCAGACGCAGTCCGACCAGGACGTCGCCGGCGCCCGGGTCCGCGCGCTCTACGAGTCGGGCGGAGCCACCGCACTGTTCGCGTCGATCATCGACGGTGAGAGCCCGACCGACGCGATGGACCGCTACCACGACGTCAGCGTCGTCCTCGGGATCGACCACGCGACCGTGCAGGCGGATCAGACCCGGACCGACGAGGCCGCTCGGATCAACGCGAAGCTGGCCACGCTGGCGAGCAAGGTCACGAAGCTGCAAGTCGCCGCCGCGTCCGCCGCGCAGCAGGTCACCACGCTGCTCGGCCAGCAGCAGCGAGCCCTGGCCGGCGCGAACCAGCAGGTTCGGGTGCTCGCAGCTCAGGCGGCGGCCGCAGCAGCCGCCCGCAGCGCCGCCAGCTTCGCCGCCGCGCTGGCCGCGGCCGGCGGGAAGCTCGACGGGACGACCAAGCCCCCGAACGCCACCGTCTCGGCGGCCATCGCCGCGGCCCGCACGAAGCTCGGCGACCCCTACCTGTGGGGCGGCACCGGGCCCGACGCCTACGACTGCAGCGGCCTGACCCAGTTCGCGTACGGAGCGGCCGGCATCGCCTTGCCGCGGGTCGCGGCCGACCAGTGGCGGGTCGGTGCGCGGGTCGACCTCGCGCACCTGCTGCCGGGCGACCTGCTGTTCTGGGCCACCGACCCGGGCAACCCGGCCACCATTCACCACGTCGCGATGTACCTCGGCGCCGGGATGATGATCGCCGCACCGCACACCGGCGACGTCGTGAAGATCCAGCCGGTCTACATGAACGGTTTCTTCGGGGCCACCCGGCCCTGGTTCACCGGCTGACCGGAGCGCCGCACGTAGAGTCGCATCGCGTGAGCCGCGCCGAGCACGATCTCGCCGCCATCACCGGTGGGCTGGTGATCGACGAGCGCTACCGGCTCGAGCAGGTCCGCGACGACACCACCACTGCTGAAGGCCGGCACGTCGTGCTGTGGCGCGCGCTCGACCTCGCCCTCGACCGGCGGGTTGCCGTCGTACTGGCCAGCGGCCGCACCCGCGCCGTCCGCCAGGAACTGGCGCATGCGGCGACCCGAGCGGGCCGGGTCGTCGACGCCCGGTGCGTCCGGGTCCTCGACGTCGGCGAGCTCGAAGCCGGCGGCCGGTTCACCTGGATCGTCACCGAATGGGTCGACGCGCCGACGCTGGCCGCCGTCGTACGGCGAAAGACCATGACCGCCGACGAGGCCGTCGCGCTGGTCCGGCAGTGCGCGCAGGCGCTCGCCGCGGCGGCCCGCGAAGGCTGCACCCACGGGCACCTGCATCCCGACCGCGTCCTCGTCCCGGCGACCGGCCTGCCGCGCCTGACCGGCCTGGAGATCGCGCGGGCACTCGCCGGCGACTCGGCGGCGGCCGGCCCCGGAGCCCCGTCGGCGGACGTCCGTGCCCTCGGCGGCCTGCTCGTCGCGGCCCTGACCGGGACGTGGCCGCTGCCGGGGTACGCCGGGCTGCCGCGCACGCCCCGGGACGTGAAGCTCCGCCAGCGCCGTCGCGACGTACCGCGCGCGCTCGAGGACATCGCGACCCGGGCGCTGGCCGGCGGGTACCCGGACCCCGCGGCCGTCGACCGCGCCCTCGCCGAGATCCCGGCCGCGAAGCCGGCGAAGCCGGCGGCACGGTCGCCCCGAGCCCTCGCCGTACGGCGCTGGGCGTGGCGCATCGTGCCGCCCGCGCTCGTCGCGGTGCTCGGTGCGGCGGGCTGGATCGTGGGCAGCGACCTCGGCCGGGTGCCGCTGTCGGCGCGCACCCACCACCCGACGCTGCCGGCCCCGAGCGCGAGCGCGCCCGGAACCGGCGTGCTGCACCTGGTGTGGTCGGCGCCGCCGAGCGTGTCCAGCTTCGATCCGGAGGGCGACGGCGAGGAGACGCCGAACGCGGTCGGGCTGGCCGTCGACAACGACCCCTCGACGTCGTGGACGACGGTGACGTACCGCGGCAGCTCGCACCTCGGCGGCCTCAAGCCGGGTGTCGGGCTGCTGCTCGACCTGCGCCGGCCGACCGCCGTCCGGGTCGCCGAGCTGGCGCTGACCGCCGCGGGGAGCACGGTGGAGCTGCGCGCCGGTGACCAGGCGCCGCATACGGAGACCGACCTCCCGGTCGTGGCGTCCACGGTCAAGGCCGGGTCGCAGGTGCGGTGGGAGCTGCCCCGCCCGACGACCGCGAGGTACTGGCTGGTGTGGTTCACCGACCTGCCGAAGGCCGACGGCGGCTATCGAATCGGCGTCACCGAGGTCGCGTTGCTCGGCTGAGAGCGCCGGAGCCGTTACCCTGCGCCGGTGACCGGCGCGCTGGCGGGGCTCGACGATCGCGAGTTGCTGGCCCGTCACGCGGCCGGCGACCGCGACGCGTTCGGCGTGATCGTCGAGCGGCACCGCGACCGGCTGTGGCGCGTGGCGCTGCGCACGCTCGGCGACCCGGAAGACGCCGCCGACGCGGTTCAGGACGCACTGCTGTCCGCATACCGCGCCGCCGGCTCGTTCCGCGGCGACGCGGCCGTGACGACCTGGCTGCACCGGATCACCGTCAACGCCTGCCTCGACCTGGTCCGGCGGCGGACCAGCCGCCCGAGCGTCCCGCTGGAGGACGAGGTCGAGCACGCCGACGACGTCGCCGCCCCGGACGTGCTCGGCGATCGCGAGACGGCGACCGAGATCCTCGCGGCGCTCCGGCAGATCGGCCCCGAGCAGGCGGCCGCGGTGGTTCTCGTCGATGTCGAAGGCTTCCCGGTGGCGCAGGTCGCCGAGATGCTCGACGTACCGGTCGGCACGGTGAAGAGCCGGTGCGCGCGCGGCCGGGCGCGGCTCGCGGCGCTGCTCGGTCATCTCTCACCGACGAGTGCGGACACCGTCACTCCCCCGCGCGACGGGAACCCGCCCTCGCCCCCGCCCGTCGAACCGGGGACCGGCGACCCCGCCGCAGGAACAACGGAGGACCTCACGTGAGCGACGGCCCCGCGGCCGCGGATCACCTCAGTCTCGACGCCCTTGCCGAGTTGCAGGAGGGCATCGCGGACGATGCCGCCGCGCTGCAGCGCCATCTCGACAGCTGCCCGACCTGCCGCAAGCGCGCCGGCCAGTTGCACGCGAGCCGGGCGCTGCTGTCGACGCTTCCGCCCGACCCGATGCCAGCCGACGTCGCGGCGCGGATCGACGCGGCGCTCGCCGCCGAACGCGGCCCTACGGCGAAGTTCGCCGGGGGCGGCGACATCGTCCCGATGCGGCCCCGGCGCCCCTGGTGGCGCAGCCCGAACCTCGCCGCCGCGGCCGCCGGCGTCGCCGTCGTAGGGCTGGCGTCGGCGCTGGTCGTCGGGCACCTCGGCGGGAAGTCCGCGCCGTCGGCGGAGGACAAGAGCACCGGCGGCAACGCCGCGGGCCCGCTCGCCGCGGGAGCCAAGCCGGGGACCGTCAAGCAATGGCAGACCGGCGCCAACTACACGAAGGCCACCCAGGCCGGGCTGGTCACCGGTCTGGTGCTCGGCGACCCGCCGCCGTTCTCGGCGAACCGGCCGCAGACCGGCGCGCAGGCCGGCCCGACGACCTCGACGACCGGCACGTCGAGCAGCCCGGAGTCGGCGAGCTACACCCAGGCCCAGCTCCGCGACGTCCCGACGCTGTTCGACTGCGCCCGGCTGCTCGCCGGGCACCCCGTGCAGCCGCTCGCGGTCGACTACGCCCGCTACGACGGCACGCCGGCCGTCATCCTCGTGCTCCCGTCGCTGAGCAAGTCGTCGTCGGAGTTCGACGCGTATGCGATCCGGAGCACGTGCAGCAACGACGCCGGCGACATCGTGTTCTTCCGCGTCCCGCGCTAGACCGCGTCTTCTTCCTCCGCCGGCGATCGCTTCCGCTTCGGCGGGCCGAACACGATCGGCCAGGCCAGGGTGCCGATCACCGCGGCGAGGTACGGCGGGCCGACCTCGTCCCACGAGCCGACCGGATCCTCGCCGCCACCCGACTGCAGCCGGAACGCGAGCGCGGCGCTGAGCACCGCGGCGACCGCACCGATCAGCAGCGTCGCGCGCCGCAGCCGGGCGCCGCCCGGTCCGGCCGCCGCACTCGCCGCCCAGCCGGTCGCCAATCCGACCAGCCCCGGCGCGAGGAGCGAGAAGTACTGCACGTCGACGTACTGGGTGGCGATCCACCCGCCGACCAGCGCGACGACGAACGCGGCGGCCCCGGCGCGGACCAGCCGCTCGGCGTACGGCGCTCGCGGCGCGACGGGCGCCGGGTTGAGGCAGGCGCCGCACCCGCGCTCGGCGTACGTCGCCGCGTCCGCGCCGCACCGCGGCCGCTGGCAGCGCGGGCAGCTGTCGACCGCGACCCGAGCCGGGTGCAGCGCGCAGCGGATCGCGCCGCGGCGGGCCGGGGTCGTCGCGGACATGGCGCAAGCCTTGCATGCGCGCGTACCCGACCCGGCGCGGGAATCGCGCGCCCTAGACTCGCGTTCTGCGGTCCGGCAGCAGCGACAGCGAAGGCGAGACGATGGACAGCGACATTCGGGACGTCATCATCGTCGGATCGGGGCCGGCCGGATACACCGCGGCGGTCTACACCGCCCGCGCCAACCTGCGCCCGCTCGTGATCGAGGGCGTGCAGTACGGCGGCGCGCTGATGAACACGACCGAGGTCGAGAACTTTCCCGGCTTCGTCGACGGCATCCAGGGTCCGGACCTCATGGATCACATGCGCAAGCAGGCGGAGCGGTTCGGCGCCGAGCTGATCTCCGACGACGCCACCGCGGTCGACCTGAGCGGACCGGTCAAGACCGTCGAGGTCGGCGGCGAGACCTACCGGGGCAAGGCGGTCATCCTGGCGATGGGATCGGCCTACCGCTACCTCGGCCTGCCCAACGAGGAGCGGCTGCTCGGCCACGGCGTCTCCGCCTGCGCCACGTGTGACGGCTTCTTCTTCCGCAACCAGCGCATCGCGGTCGTCGGCGGCGGCGACTCCGCGATGGAAGAGGCGACCTTCCTGACCCGGTTCGCGGAGAAGGTCTATCTCATCCACCGGAGAGACGCATTCCGGGCGTCCCGAATCATGGTCGACCGGGCCCTCGCGAACGACAAGATCGAGGTCGTCTACAACACCGTCGTCGAGGACGTCCTCGGCGACGACAAGGTGGCCGGCCTCGCGGTGCGCAACGTCGTCTCGGGCGAAGGCTCGACGCTCGACGTCACCGGGATGTTCGTCGCGATCGGCCACGACCCGCGCAGCGAGCTGGTGCGCGGCCAGGTCGACCTCGACCCGGCCGGCTACGTGCTCGTCGACGCGCCGTCGACCCGGACCAACCTCGCCGGCGTCTTCGCCTGCGGCGACCTGGTCGACCACACCTACCGGCAGGCGATCACCGCCGCCGGCACCGGCTGCGCGGCCGCACTCGATGCGGAGCGGTGGCTGGAAGCCCAGCTGGGCACGGAATAACGTCGTACCTGCGCGGTTAGAAGAGCAGACAACGCGACTCGCTGAGGAGAGTTCATGGGCGCCAGCACGAAGACCGTCACCGACTCGACGTTCGACGCCGAGGTGCTCGGAAGCGACAAGCCGGTTCTCGTGGACTTCTGGGCCGAGTGGTGCGGGCCGTGCAAGATGGTCGCCCCGGTCCTCGAAGAGATCGCCGCGGAAAACGCCGACAAGATCACCATCGCCAAGGTGAACATCGACGAGAACCCCGAGATCGCCCGGCGCTACCAGATCATGTCCATCCCGACGATGTCCGTCTTCGCCGGCGGCGAGGTCGTGAAGAGCATCGTCGGCGCCAAGCCGAAGGCCGCGCTGCTGCGCGACCTCGAGGGCATTCTCTAGCCCCCGATTCACCCGCCCCAGCCGGTTTCACCCCCAGTTCACGCGGCTACCATCCGCGGATGCAGGTCGTCCGGCGCGGCGACGACGGTCCCGTCGTCAGTGAGATCCGCGACAAACTCGCCCGGCTGGGCCTGCTTCCGCCCGCCGCGCGGCTCGACGCGGCCGGCTACGACAACGCCGTCGAACAGGCGGTACGGGCCTTCCAGCAGGCGCGCGGGCTGCGCGTGGACGGGGTCGTCGGACCGGAGACCTACCGCGCGCTCGACGAAGCGCGCTGGCAGCTCGGCGACCGATCCCTGTCCTACGCGGTCAACCACCCGTTCATCGGCGACGACGTCGCCGCCCTCCAGCAACGGCTGCTGGAGATGGGCTTCGACCCCGGCCGCTGCGACGGCCGCTTCGGGCCGCAGACCGAGGCCGCACTGCGGGAGTTCCAGCGCAACGTCGGCCTGCTGACCGACGGCATCCTCGGCCCGACCACTCTCGGCGCGCTGCAGCGGCTGCGCCGTACGGTCACCGGCGGGTCCGCGTCCGAGCGGCGCGAGGAAGAGCAACTGCTGCGCGGCGCGGCGGCACCGGCCGGCCGGCGGGTGGTGCTCGACCCCGGCCACGGCGGCGACGACCTCGGCGCCTGCGCACACAACCTCGCGGAGTCCGACGTCGCCTACGACCTCGCCACCCGCATCGAGGGCCGGCTCGGCGCTCTCGGCGTCGAGACGCTGCTGACCCGCGGCCCGGACTCCGCCCCCGACGACGAAGACCGCGCCCGGTTCGCCAACGACACCGGCGCCGACCTGCTCGTCTCGCTGCACACCGACGCCGCCCTGTCCGCGCACCCGAGCGGTGTCGCGACGTTCTACTACGGCGCGACGCTGCGCGACCGGCACGTTCGCTCGGCGGTGGGGGAGCGGCTCGCGACGCTCATCCAGCGGGAGCTGGTCGCCCGCACCGACCTGATCGACTGCCGGATCCACCCGAAGGCCTGGACGCTGCTGCGGCTGACCCGGATGCCCGCCGTCCGCGTGGACGTGGGCTACGTGACCTCGGCGGGCGACGCGCGCCGGCTCGCCGACCCGGAGTTCCGCGACACGGTCGCCGAGGCGGTCGTGGCCGCCATCCAGCGGCTGTTCCTGCCGGCCGACCGCGACATCCCCACCGGCCAATTCCGCATGCCGGCCCTCACCGGCTGAGGGTCTAGACCGGCCGCAGCGCGCCTTCGGGCGACATCGAGCCGAGCAGCCGTTCGAGCGCGACCTCGACGTCCTCGCGCCACGACGCGACGGTCTTCAGCTCCATCCGCAGCCGCGGGTAGCGCGGGTGCGGGCGCACGGTCTTGAACCCGACCGCGAGCAGGTAGTCGGCCGGGATGACGCAGTGGCCCGCCCCGTGCCACTCCGCGTCGCCGAACGCCTCCAGCGCCTTGATGCCGCGCCGGGTCAGGTCCTTCACGATCCCTTGGACGAGCATTCGGGCCAGCCCGCCGCCGGTGAACTCCGGCAGCACCTGGCCGGTCATCAGCAAGGCGGCGTCGGCGCTCACCGGGCTCGTGGGGAAGGCCACCGATCGCGGCACGTACGCCGGCGGGGCGAACAGCACATATCCGGCGGGGACGCCGTCGACGTACGCGATCTTGCCGCAGCTACCCCACTCGAGCAGGACGGCGGAGACCCACGCCTCTTTCTCCAGCTCGGTGTCGCCGGTTTCCGCGGCGCGCGCGCCGGCCACGGGGTCGAGCTCCCAGAACACACACTTGCGGCACCGACGAGGGAGGTCGTCGAGATTGTCGAGCGTGATGTTGGCGACCCGGCGTGCCACCCGCACTCCTCGTCCGGCCCTGACGGCGGCCAACGGAGCATGCTAATAGCCGATTGCGCTTGTGGATAGTGTCCAGGGGGTGGAGATTCGCCAGTCGGACAAACTCGCCGGTGTCGCCTACGACGTCCGAGGGCCGGTGCTGGCGGAGGCGATGCGGCTGGAGGCCGAGGGCCACCGCATCCTGCGGCTGAACATCGGCAACCCGGCGCCGTTCGGTTTCGACGCGCCCGACGAGATCGTCGCCGACATGGCCCGCATGCTCGCGACCGCCCAGGGCTACAGCGAGAGCAAGGGCATCTACCCCGCGCGGCGCGCGGTCGTGCAGTACCACCAGAGCAAGGGCGTCGACGGCATCGACGTCGAGGACGTGTGGCTCGGCAACGGCGTCTCGGAGCTCATCACGATGACGCTGCAGGCGCTGCTGAACGACGGCGACGAGGTGCTCATCCCCGCGCCCGACTACCCGCTGTGGACGGCCATCACGACCTTGTGCGGCGGCCGCGCGGTGCACTACCTCTGCGACGAGGCCGCGGACTGGCTGCCGGCGCTCGACGACCTCGAACGCAAGATCACCGACCGGACCAAGGCGCTGGTCGTCATCAACCCGAACAACCCGACCGGCGCGGTCTACCCGCGCGAGGTCCTCGAACGGATGGTCGACCTCGCCCGGGAGCACGGCCTGCTGCTGCTCGCCGACGAGATCTACGACCAGATCCTGTACGACGGGACCGAGCACCACGCGCTGGCGGCGCTCGCCCCCGACCTGCTCTGCGTCACGTTCAACGGGCTGTCCAAGGCCTACCGGGTCGCCGGCTACCGCGCCGGCTGGGCGGTCGTGTCCGGGCCGACCGAGCACGCGCGCAGCTTCATCGAGGGCCTCACCCTGCTCGCCAACATGCGGCTCTGCCCGAACGTGCCTGCCCAGCACGGCATCCAGGCCGCGCTCGGCGGCCCGCGCGACATCGGCGCCCTCGTGCTCCCCGGAGGTCGGCTGCACGACCAGCGCGACCTCGCGGTCCGGATGCTGAACGACATTCCGGGCGTTTCGTGCACGACGCCGCTCGGCGCGCTGTACGTGTTCCCGAAGCTCGACCGCTCGGTCTACCCGATCGAGGACGACGAGCGGTTCGTGGTCGAGTTCCTCCGCGCCGAGCACGTGATGATCGGCCACGGCACCGGCTTCAACTGGCCGGATCCCGATCACGTGCGGATCGTCACGCTGCCGGCGGTCGAAGACCTGGCCGACGCACTCGAGCGGCTGGCGCGCTTCCTGGAGACGCAGCGCAGCTAGTAACCGCGCCCTTACGGTCGGTTAGTACGGCTCCTCGTGGTAGTGGTGCGGCTGCTCCGGCGCGTGGTGCTCGCCGCCCTCTGCTTCGCCGCCCTCTGCTTCGCCGTCATCGGCCGCAGGTCCGGAGTCGACCGCCTCGACCGGCTCGGCTTGCGCGGGCTCGTCGGACCGCAGGGCGCCGGGTGCCAGCTGGCCGAGCACGCGCTCGAGGTCGTCCATCGTCGCGAACTCGACCACCAGCTTGCCGCGCCGCCGGCCCATCTCGATCCGGACCCGGGTGTCCAGCGCCTCCGACAGCAGCTCGGCCAGGGCACCGAGTTCGGCCGGTTGCTCCCGCTTCGTCCGGGTGATGCGGGTGCGCTCGTCCGGCTCGCCGACGGTGACGAGCTCCTCGACCGAGCGCACCGACAGGCCCTCGGCGACGACGCGGTCGGCCAGCCGGGCCTGGGCGTCGTGGTCGTCGAGGGCGAGCAGCGCTCGGGCATGGCCGGCCGAGATGACGCCGGCCGCGACCCGGCGCTGCACCGCGGGAGCCAGGTTGAGCAGCCGCAGCGTGTTGCTGACGTGCGACCGCGACCGCCCGATCCGGTCGGCGAGCTGCTCGTGCGTCGTACCGAACTCGGTGAGCAGCTGCTGATAGGCCGCCGCCTCTTCCAACGCGTTCAGCTGCTGGCGGTGCAGGTTCTCCAGCAGCGCGTCCCGCAGCAGGTCGTCGTCCGCGGTGTCGCGGACGATGGCCGGGATGCTGGCAAGGCCGGCTTCGCGGGTGGCCCGCCAGCGCCGCTCGCCCATGACGAGCTGGAACCGGTTGGGTTCGAGCTCCCGGACGACGACAGGCTGCAGGACTCCGACCGCGTTGATGCTCGCGACGAGCTCGGCCAGCGCTTCAGGATCGAAGACCTCACGCGGCTGGCGCGGATTCGGCTCGATCGCGTCGAGCGGAATCTCCTCCAGCCGGGCGCCGATCGCCTCCTCCTCGGCAGGCCCGGTCGGGATGAGGGCACCGAGTCCACGACCGAGGCCTCCTCGACGCACGTTCACGATGACGTTCCTTCCTTCGTGTGGCCTTCCTCGGCACCCGCGCGACCCGCCAGCTCGTACGCCGCCTGCGCGTAGGCGCGCGCGCCCCGCGAGCTCGGGTCGTACGTCATCACCGACTGCCCGTACCCCGGCGCCTCGGAGATGCGCACGCTGCGGGGGATGGACTCGGCGAGGACGACCGGCCCGAAGTGGTTGCGGACCTCGTCGGCGACCTGCTCGGCCAGTCTGGTGCGCGCGTCGAACATCGTCAGCAGAATCGTCGAAACGTGCAACGCCGGATTGAGATGCGCCCGGACCAGCTCGATGTTGCGGAGCAGCTGGCTGAGGCCCTCCAGCGCATAGAACTCGCACTGAATCGGGATCAAGACCTCGCGGGCCGCCACCAGCGCGTTCACGGTGAGCAGGCCGAGCGAGGGCGGGCAGTCGACGAACACGTAGTCGTAATCGCCGGCCACCCCGTTGAGCGCCTTGGCCAGCCTCATCTCGCGCGCCACCATCGACACGAGCTCGATCTCGGCGCCGGCCAGATCGATCGTGGCGGGCGCGCAGCGCAGCAGCGGCACCCCGTCGACGGTCGTGGCGACCTCGTCGAGCGAGCGTCCGTGCACCAGTACGTCGTAGATCGACGGCGTTCCTTCGCGATGCTCCACGCTGAAGGCGGTCGACGTGTTGCCCTGCGGGTCCAAGTCGACCACCAGAACCCGCGCTCCGTGCTGGGCGAGCGCAACCGCGAGGTTCACCGTGCTCGTGGTCTTGCCGACGCCGCCCTTCTGGTTCGCTACCCCGATGATTCGCGGCGCAGGCGGTAGCGGCCACGGTCCGCTCGGTGGGCGCGGAGCGCTCGACGCCGCGGTGTCCGGAGCGACCACCGTCTCCACCGCGTCGACGACGTCGACGTCCTCGGGATGGGGCTCGTCAGATGCCTCGGCGGGTGAGGTTTCACGTGAAACGCCGGCCTCGGTCGACTGGGCGTCCTCGCGCGACACTGTTTCACGTGAAACCGGCTCGTCCGGCAACTCCTCGTACGGCGGGGTTTCACGTGAAACATCGGTCGATTCCTCGGCCGGGCTGGCCTCGTCCGGCCAACCGAGCGGAGAGGCACCGTCGTGCGCGGGACGGGGCCAACCGACGCTCATCGACTCCCCCTCCGGCGTGATGCGGGACGATCCAGCGTCACGCGAACGACAGTAGCGCCCACGACGTCGTCCCCCAGCGTCAGTATCTCGCCACCGCCCGTACTGCGTCGTCGGATCTCGGCGGCGGCGGCTGAAATCTCGGCCTCCGCTGTCCGTCCCTTGATGGCGACGAGCATGCCGCCAGCGTGCACCAGCTTGTCGGTCAGGGCGAGCAGGCGCGCGAGGGGAGCCACGGCGCGAACAACCACCACGTCCCAACGCGGCTGGACGACCTCCTCTGCGCGACCACGCACCACTTCGACGTCAAGGTGCAGCGCGGCGACCGCCTCGTCCAGGAAGGAAACCCGGCGGGCGAGCGGCTCCAGCAGCGTGACCTCGGCGTCAGGACAGGCGAGTGCGAGCGGGATCCCGGGCAAGCCGGCCCCGGAACCGACGTCGACGATGCGCAGCGGCCGCTCGGCGGGCAATGCGGCGGCGGCAGCGGCGCTGTTGAGCACATGCCTCGTCCACAACCGTGGACGCTCGCGGGGACCGATCAGGCCGCGCTCGACACCGGCGGTCGCCAGTAGTTCGACGTACGCGATCGCGTGCGGGAGGCGGGCGGCGAAGACGTCCCGCGCCTGGGCGGGCATCGCCTCGACGTCAGGGGCGAGGGGAACGGACGCGACGCGACCGGTCACCCGCGGCGGATGACGATGCGCCGATCCGGCTCTTCACCTTCCGACTCGCTGACGACACCCTCGACTGCGGCGACGGCGTCGTGGACGACCTTGCGCTCGAACGGGGTCATCGGGTCCAGCCGGACGGTCTCGCCGGTTTCGCGCACCTTCTCCGCCTGTGTCCGGCCGACCTCGGCCAGCTCGTCGCGGCGCCGGGCCCGGTGGCCGCCGATGTCGAGCATCAGCCGGCTCCGGATGCCGGTCTCGCGGTGCACGGCGAGCCGGGTCAGCTCCTGCAGCGCCTCGAGGGTCTCGCCGTCGGTGCCGACGAGCCGGGTCAGGTCGGCCCCGACGATCGACACGGCCGCGCGCGACCCCTCGACGTCGATGTCGATGTCGCCGTCGAGATCAGCGATGTCGAGCAACGCTTCGAGGTAGTCGGCCGCGATGTCGCCCTCACGCTCGAGCAGCGACACGTCCGTGGACCCGTCGGTGTTGGCAGTGGTCGGCTGGTCGTCCTCGGTCACCGGGTGCTCCCGCTCGTCTTCGGTCATCGTCGCCCGCCCTTGCGCTTCTTCCGGTTGCGGTTCGGCTGCGGGCGCGGCGTGGATTTGGCGGCGTTCGTCCCGTTCTTAGCGCTCGGCGGCTCGGGCTCGCCGTTCGGCGCGACGTCGTCCGCCTCCGGCGACAGGGCCGGGGCAGTGGGCCGGACGCGGCCCGGACGGGCGCCGGGCGGCGGGCCCATGACGGTCGTGGACGGGCCGGCCGTCGCCGGCGCCGCGTCCATCCGCCGGATGACGACGGCCTGCTGCGCCATGCTCCAGAAGTTGGTGGTCAGCCAGTAGAGCAGCACGCCCAGCGGGAACTTGAAGCCGAACAGCGCGAAGATCACCGGCAGCACGTAGAGCAGCGTCTTCTGCTGCTGCGGCATCTGCGCCATGCCGGAGGCCGCGTTGCGGGCCATCAGCTGCCGCTGCGTGATGAACGTCGACGCGGCCATCGCCACGATCAGGATGACCGACAGCAGCTTCACCGACGTGGCGCTGGCGTGCAGCAGCGTGAGCGTGTGGCTGCTGGAGCTGAACGAGGCGCCGATCGGCACCCCGAAGACCTTCGCCAGCGACGCCTGCTGGGTGAGGTGCTCGGTCAGGATGCCGTTGAAGTGCGCGTGGTAGACGCCCTTGCTGTCGGGGTGCAGGCTGTTCAGCACCCGGAACAGCGCGAAGAAGACCGGAATCTGGACGATGACCGGCAGGCAGCCGGCGAGCGGGTTGGTGCCGTTCTCGCGCCAGAGCGCCATCATCTCCTGGTTGAGGCGCTCCTTGTCGTTCTTGTACTTGGCCTGCAGCTCTTTCATCTGCGGCTGGAGCGCGCTCATCGCTCGCTGGCTCTTGATCTGCTTGACGAACAGCGGGAACAGCAGCAGCCGCATCGCCATCGTCAGCAGCACGATCGACAGCGCCCACGCGGCGCCCGACCCCGCTCCGAACACGGGGGCCAGGCCGGCGTGGATGTGCACGATCAGCCAGGCGACGGCGTTGTAGAACGGGTCTAACACGACACTGGCTCCGACCGATTTGCAGGTGGCACGGGGTCGACGCCCCCGCGGTGGAACGGATGGCAGCGGCCGAGCCGCCGGAGGGTGAGCCAGCTCCCGCGCAGCGCGCCGTACGTCTCCAGCGCTTCGAGCGCGTACGCGCTACACGACGGGACGAACCGGCAGCGCGGGCCGAGCAGCGGCGCGAGCAGCCGGCGGTAGACCCGGATGAGCCCGACGAGCAGCCCGGCCGGCAGCCGGGTCATCGGCCGGCCCGGGCCAGAGCGGCCCGAAGGCCGCCGTCGAACTGGCGTTCGAGCTCGCTGCCGGGAAGGCCCGCGGCCGCCGGAGTTGCGCGTACGACGAGGGCGCTGCCACCGGGCAACGAAGCGAGCCTGGGGCGCACGAGGTGCCGGAGTTGGCGGCGGACCCGGTTGCGGACGACCGCCGGACCGACGGCGCGGGACACGACGAAACCGGCTCGCGGCGACTGCGCGGACGCGGCGGCCGGGACCTGGAGATGTACGACGAGAGCGGGGGTGCCGGAACGGACGCCGGCCCGGACTGCGGCGGTGAACTCGGCGCGGCGACGCAGGCGCGCCGCGGCGGGCAGCACGAACTCGGCGCTCAGGCCGAGAGCCGGCCGCGGCCCTTGCGGCGGCGAGCGGCGAGGATGGCACGCCCGGCGCGGGTGCGCATGCGCAGCCGGAAGCCGTGGGTCTTGGCCCGGCGCCGGTTGTTCGGCTGGAAGGTCCGCTTGCTCACGGAAGTGCTCCAAACGTCCTGCACCGGCTCACGGTGCAGTGGGAAGGAAGGGCATGCTAACGCACCCCGGATGCGGGGCGCATCCACGGTACGGGGGGCGCGCGGGCCGGTCAAACCCGCGTCGCACCCGCCGGATCGGGGCCGGTCAAGGCGACACGCCGAGCGACACACACAGATTCCGAAGCGGTTGTGGAGAACCGCTTGAAGCGGTGTCCGCGCGGCTGTTAGCGTTCGTCGCCTACCGGCCCTTCCCTCCGTCCTTTCCCGGTCGTTCACGCGGTCCACAGTCTGTGGACGTGATTGTGGACGACAGCATCGACGTCGCCGGTCCGGCCGGGTTCGTCCCGGTTTGCCCGCACGATCGACGCCGGGAGTGCAGAAAGTGCCGAATTCGACGGACGCCGTCAGCCCCTCCGACTCGATCGATCTCGACGCCGTCTGGACCCGCGCCATCGCCGAGCTGGGCGATGACGTGCTGCCCGCCCAGCACCGCGCCTGGATGCGGCTGACCAAACCGCTCGCCCTGGTGCAGGACACCGCGGTGCTCGCGGCGCCCAACGACTTCGCCCGCGACGTGCTCGACACCAAGCTCCGCGACGTGATCGTCGCCGCGCTGTCCCGCCAGCTCGGCCAGGACGTCCGGGTCGCGGTCACCGTCGAGCCGGACTCCGCGCCGCCGGCCGACGAACCGGTCGCGGCCGAGCCCGTCCTGCCGCCACCGCCGCCTCCCGCCGCATCCCGGCCGCTCGACCCGGTCACCGGCGGCAGCCGGCTGAACCCGAAGTACCAGTTCGACACGTTCGTGATCGGGTCCAGCAACCGGTTCGCGCACGCAGCCGCGGTGGCGGTGGCCGAGGCGCCGGCGAAGGCCTACAACCCGCTGTTCATCTACGGCGAGTCCGGCCTCGGCAAGACGCACCTGCTGCACGCGATCGGGCACTACACCCAGCACCTGTTCGCCGGCCACCGGGTGCGCTACGTGAGCTCCGAGGAGTTCACCAACGACTTCATCAACTCGATCCGCGACGGCCGGGGTGAGGGCTTCCGCAAGCGCTACCGCGAGATCGACGTCCTGCTCGTCGACGACATCCAGTTCCTGGAGAACAAGGAGCAGACGCAGGAGGAGTTCTTCCACACCTTCAACACGCTGCACAACGCGAACAAGCAGATCGTCATCTCCAGCGACCGGCCGCCCAAGCAGCTGGTCACCCTGGAAGACCGGCTGCGCAACCGGTTCGAGTGGGGCCTGATCACCGACGTCCAGCCGCCCGAGCTCGAGACCCGCATCGCCATCCTGCGCAAGAAGGCCGGGCAGGAGCGCCTCGACGCACCACCCGAGGTG
>Ga0207690_10000159_pt1 | contig 52852 bp, 55 predicted proteins | sample KBSC23metaG_FD_184315 | JGI IMG/M metagenome (GOLD analysis project Ga0207690, IMG submission 184315) | Corn rhizosphere microbial communities from Kellogg Biological Station, Michigan, USA - KBS C2-3 metaG (SPAdes) (version 2) | ecosystem: Host-associated > Plants > Roots > Rhizosphere > Soil ... | reverse complement strand
ACGTCCCGCACGTCGACTACGCCTTCAACTCGGTCCAGCGGATCATGCGCGACGTCAACTACGGTTGGCTGATCCGCAACCTGCACGCCAACGGCGCGTCGATGTTCTTCCTGGCGGTCTACATCCATATTTTCCGCAACCTCTACTACGGCTCCTACAAGGCGCCGCGCGAGGTGCTGTGGCTGCTGGGCTGCATCATCTACCTCCTGATGATGGCCACGGCCTTCTTCGGCTACGTGCTGCCCTGGGGGCAGATGAGCTTCCACGGCGCCGTCGTGATCACCAACCTCATCGGCGCCCTGCCGATCGTCGGTCCGTCGATCACCACCTGGCTGTGGGGCGGCTTCGCGGTCGACGACCCGACGCTGAACCGCTTCTTCTCGTTGCACTACCTGCTGCCGTTCCTGATCGCCGGCGTCGTGGCGCTGCACATCTGGGCGCTGCACGTGCCGGGCAACAACAACCCGACGGGCGTGAACGTGAAGTCGAAGGAGGACACCGTCCCCTTCCACCCGTACTACACGGTGAAGGACGGCTTCGCGATTTCGGTCTTCCTGATCATCTACGCGGCCTTCGTCTTCTACATGCCCGATGCGCTGGGCGACGTGGCCAACTATGTGCCGGCCAATCCGTTGCAGACGCCACAGCACATCGTGCCCGAATGGTACCTCTTGCCGTTCTACGCGATCCTGCGGGCGGTCCCGAACAAGCTGATGGGCGTCATCGCCATGGGCGGCGCGATCGCCAGCCTGTTCGTCCTGCCCTGGCTCGACACGTCGAAGGTGCGCTCCATGCGTTACCGCCCGACGATCCGGCTCTACTATTTCATCTTCATCCTGGACTGCCTGGTGCTGGGCATCTGCGGCGCCCACGCCCCGGACGACCTGGTGATCCCCGGCGTCTCGGGCCTGCAGTTCCTCGACGCCGACCTCAACAGCTACGTGTGGCTGTCGCGGATCGCAGCGCTCTACTACTTCGCCTACTTCTGGGTGATCACCCCGCTGATGGGGCTCACCGAGACACCGTTGCCGGTGCCGGAATCGATCTCCGCGCCCGTCCTGTCGCATCCCGCCTCCGCGCCTGCCGGCGCCGTGGCGTCGCCTGAAAAGAGGGGTTGAGCCTGATGCTGCGCAAAGGTTTCGCGTTCGCGGCGCTCGGGCTTGCTCTCCTGGCCGGTCCGGCGTTCTCCGCCACGACCGAGAAGGAGCCGGCCGACGTCCACTGGTCGTTCGAAGGGCCGTTCGGCAAGTTCGACAAGCAACAGGTCCAGCGGGGCTACAAGGTCTATCGGGAGGTCTGCTCGGCCTGCCACTCGATGAACTTGCTCTACTTCCGCAACCTCGGGCAGAAGGGCGGACCGTTCTACGATCCGAAGTACCCGAACCCGAACACCAGCCCCTATGTGAAGTCCCTGGCCCACGACATCACGGTCAAGGATATCGACACCGACACGGGCGACTCGATCTCGCGGCCCGGCACGCCGGCCGACAAGTTCCCCGCGCCATTCCCGAACGAGTACGCCGCGGCGGCCTCGAACGGCGGCAAGGCGCCGCCGGACCTGTCGGTGATGGCCAAGGCGCGCGAAGGCGGGCCTGCCTACATCTACTCGCTGCTGACCGGCTTCCGGAACCCGCCGCCCGGCCTCACGCCGATGGCCGGCAAGTACTACAACCCCTATTTCGCCGGGGACGTGACGGGCAACTGGACAGGCGCCAAGGACAAGGTGCCAGTTGGTGGCTTCATCGGCATGCCGCCGCCGCTGACCGACGGCAAGGTGACCTTCGGCGACGGCACGAAGTCGACGGTGAAGCAGGAGGCTACGGACGTAGCCGCCTTCCTCGCCTGGGCGGCGGAGCCGAAGGCCGAGGAGCGCAAGGCTTTCGGCCTGGGGGCGATGATCTATCTCCTGATCTTCTCCGGCCTTCTCTTCGCGAGCTACCGCAGGATCTGGAAGAACGTCGCCCACTAGTGTGGCGATTCCGAAATTCGCCTGCTGTCGATAGCGGGCTCAGAGCGAATTTCGGAATCTTTACGCCACACTAGAAGCCGTTGATTCTTCTAGTGTGCTTATTGGATTTGAAGTTCGCTCAGAGCTTGATCGAGACTGCGGCGAACTTCAAATCCAGCACACTAGCCAGGCGCCGTCCACGCACAGCGATGAGGACCTCGGCGAATGCCGGGGCCCTTTTTCGTGGTCCCTGATTCCGCTGAAGACATTTACGGCGCGCCGAGCAGCAGCCGGCCGGTCGGGAAGTCGAAGCGCAGGCGCCAATGGGCGAGCAGCGGCGCGCCGATCTGGCCGATCAGCGCCGGGTCCTCGGCCTTGATGAGCCCAGCCGGCAGGTTCTCGTCCAGGCGCCCCGCGAACGAGAGCGCGCGCAGGCGCGGGAAGACGACGCCGAAGGGGTAGGTCTCCTTCGGCTTCCGGGCGCCGGGCGCACTGGCGATGGCGTCGCTGAGACGTACGCCGGTGTCCGCCCCGGTGCCGGGCGTGAAGGCGCCCGCCCGGGTGCGGCTCCCGTCGGAGACCGCCGCGGCGACCGTGGGCCGCCCGGCCACCCAGCTCATCGGCAGGATGGCCTCGGCCGCGAAGCGCGGGGCCTGGCCGGTCGGGGTGAGCGCGATGCGGCAGGGGGAGAAGCTGACGTCCAGGACATAGCCCCTCAGCACGTCGGCGCCGATGACGCCCGCGATCGGCGTCGGGAGGGCGCCGGTGCGCATGTCGAGATCGGCGACCGCCACGGCCTGGCCATGCAGCGCGACGCCCGCCAGGCGCACCTCGCCGCTCAGCGCGGTGTCGGCGAAGCCTGCGGTCTGGGCCTGGGTCTCGGCCAGCTGGGTATGCGGGGTGGCGGTGTCGAGGATGTAGTCGCCCGCGACGCCCATCACCTGCGCGCCCACGACCACCACGCCGTTTTCGAACCAGCATGCCGCCGTGCCCGCCCTGGCCGGGGGCGCGGCGAGCGTCAGGAGCGCGAGAAGGGCGAGACCAGGGCGAATCAAAGGGGGCGAATCAAAGGGGGCGAGTCGAACGGGAGCGGTCGCGGGAAGATCACGCGGCAGAGCATAGCCAAGGTCCGCAGATACGGCGACGGCGCCTTACGCTCGCCCCAAGCGGACCTAGGATAAGCCCATGGCCTTCACGCCCGCCTGGCGGAACTTCAAACGCATGCAGGACCTGACGGTGACGGCCGCCAGCCTGATCTATGTGGCCGCAGCGATCGACGCCAACGCGCGCCTGCATGGCGGGCTGCCGGTGGTGCTGCGCTGGGTGGTGCTGTGGCCGGCCGCCTATCTGGGCTTTTCGCTGGCGATCCCGCTGCTGGTCGGGCCGATCAAGCGCTGGCTCACCCGCTACGTCTGGATGAGCTTCCAGGCCGGCTTCGGCCAGACGCCGGGCTCCGTGCTGGTCGGGGTGCTGCTGCTGCTAGGGGCTGGCCTGTTCATCTGGGAGGAGGTGGGCCGCGCGGCGCGGGCCGGTCTGGTGGGCGCCAACGTCTTCTCGGCCTACGCCGCCGGCATCGGCATCCTGGCCGCCCAGGCGGTCCTGGTGCGGGTCTTGGAGACCGTTCCGGACGTGCAGGAGAAGATCCTGGATCGCGACGCCTAGCTCTCCGCGCGCACGCCGCTGTTGCGGGAGAAGTGGGCGAGCGTCCGCAGCCGAGACAGGCGCGCGGAATCCTCGTGGTAGGCATTGGGCGCCACGAAGGCGTGGCCAGCGTCGTACATATAGACCGGAAGGTCGGGGTGGGCGGCGCGGATCGCCTCGACGTCGGCCGGCGGGATCAGCTCGTCGGCCTTGCCCAGGTGCAGGATGGTCGGAACCTTCGGCGTCTCGTCCAGGTAGTCGATGATTTTGCCGCCGTAGAACGAGGCCACGGCGGCCAGGCCGGTGCAGCGAGCTGCAGCCAGCCAGGCGGTCGTGCCGCCGAAGCAGAAGCCCATGACAAAGACCGGCGGCGCCAGGGCGTCGATCGCCGCCTGCACGAGGTCCAGCGCCTCGGCGCCCCAGCCGCTGCGCAGGCCGAAGCCCAACTGGCGATCCATCAGGGCGGGATCGACGTCGTGCTCGGCGAAGCCCGGCTGGTAGCGGGCGAAGAGGTCGGGGACCAGGGTCTCGTAGCCGAACGCCGCGTAGTCGTCAGCCAGGGCGCGCAGGTGCGGCGTCACCCCCCAGATCGCATGCATGATGACCAGGCCGCCGTGGCGCGCGTCGGCGACGCCTGCGCGATAGGCGTCGAACGCGAAGCCGTCGCGCGCGCTCGTCAGGCGGACTGTCTCGCCCACTCCTCAGGCCTTGTCGAACAGCTCGAGGGTGCGATGGCGGGCGAGGTCGGCGGCCTCGGCGTTGTAGCGCTCCGGGCTCTCGTTGTTGAAGCCGTGGCCGGCGCCTTCGTAGACATGGACCGGCGTGCCGGGGTGATGTTCGCCGACAGCCGCGGCGACGTCGTCGGCCGGGATGCCGCCGTCCGTGCGGCCCAGATGGACAATGGTGGGACAGTTGAGCGCCAGCGCGGCGTTCGCCTGCACCATGCTGCCGTAGTAGCTGGAGGCCGCCGCGAGGCCCTCGACCTTGCCCGCCGCCATCCAGGCCAGCGAGCCGCCGTAGCAGTAGCCGACCACGCAGACCTTCGGCCCGCGGCTCAGGAGGAAGTCGCGGCAGGCGGCGATGTCGCCCATGGCCTGGTCCATCGGCGTGCCCATGGCGTGCGCGACGCCGGCCTTGATGCCCTCCGGGTCATGGTGGGCCAGGAAGCCCGGCTCGCGGCGGTCGAACATGGCGGGCGCGATCGCCTCGTAGCCCATCTTGGCCCAGCGTTCGACGTCGGCGCGGACATGTTCGTCGATGCCGAAGATCTCCTGGATGACGATCACCCCGCCCTTGCGCGGCGTGAAGGCGGGCTCGTGGTAGGCGGAAAACTCGAAGCCGTCCGCACCCGCGATCTTGATCGTCTCGGCCATGGTCGCTCTCTCGTTAGACGTTGAAGCGGAAGTTCATCACATCGCCGTCCTTGACGACATACTCCTTGCCTTCCTGGCGTAGCTTGCCGGCGTCGCGGGCGCCCGCCTCGCCCTTCAGGCGGAAATAGTCGTCGAAGGCGATGGTCTCGGCGCGGATGAAGCCCTTCTCGAAGTCGGTGTGGATGACGCCAGCGGCCTGCGGGGCGGTGTCGCCCTTGTGGATGGTCCAGGCGCGCGCCTCCTTGGGCCCGGCGGTGAAGTAGGTCTGCAGGCCCAGCAGATGGTAGGCCTCGCGGATCAGCTTGTTGAGGCCCGGCTCGGTCAGGCCCAGCGTCTCCAGGAACTCGCCGCGCTCCGCGGCGTCGAGCATGGCGATCTCGCTCTCGATCTGGGCGGAGATGACGACGTGGTCGGCCCCGTCGCGCTGGGCGCGCTCGGCGACCAGGCGGGACATGTCGTTGCCGGTCGCGGCCGACGCCTCATCGACGTTGGAGACGTAGAGGGCAGGCTTGGAGGTGAGGAGCTGCAGCATGCGCCAGGCCTTGTCGTCCTCGGCGGAAACGGAGGCCTTGCGGGCCGGGCGGCCGGCGTTGAGCTCGGTGAGCGCGAGCTGGACGAGCCGCAGGGTCTGGGCGCTTTCCTTGTCGCCGGCCTTGGCGCGCTTCTCGAGGTTGACCACGCGCTTTTCGAGGCTCTCGAGGTCGGCCAGCATCAACTCGGTCTCGATGGTCTCCAGGTCGGCCAGCGGATCGACCTTGCCCTCGACGTGGGTGACGTCGTCGTCGATGAAGCAGCGGGTGACGAAGGCCACCGCGTCGGTGTCGCGGATGTTGGCCAGGAACTGGTTGCCCAGACCCTCGCCCTTGGAGGCGCCGCGCACCAGGCCGGCCACGTCGACGAAGTTGATCCGCGCCGGGATGATCTCCTTGGAGCCGGCGATCTCAGCCAAGGCGTCGAGGCGCGGCTCGGGCACGGCCACGTCGCCAACGTTGGGCTCGATCGTGCAGAACGGATAGTTCGCGGCCTGGGCCGCGGCGGTCTGGGTGAGCGCGTTGAACAGGGTCGATTTGCCCACGTTGGGCAGGCCGACGATGGCGACTTTCAGGGCCATGGGGACTTTCAGGGAACGTGAAGGCGGACGGTCGGGCGACCTACCACGAGCGCGGCGATTGCGACAGGGCCGGCTCGCCTGAGGTGAGAGCCGACTTGCGCGCCACTTTGGAGTGTGACCGCATAGGAGATTGAATGGTCAGAGGGCGGTCATGCGCTTATCGAAGTTGGCGCCGTTGGCGGGGGTTCTGATCTTGGCTGCGCCGCCCAGTGCGCAGGCGGCCCAGACTCTGTCGCTGTCGTTCACGGGGACCACGGCCCCCAGCATCAGCAGCGACGTCTATCTTTATCCACCAAGTTCGACCGACATTTTGAACACCTTCGTCGGTCCCGTTACGATCGATATTTCGATCGCCGACTACCTTACCGATCCCTACGTCAGCAATTTCTCGATCCGGTGGGCGGACCCGGCCGGCGCAGATCCGCCCGTCACAGGCTGGAGCGACAACGGCTCGCCATCATCGGCCGATCCGCTCACGCAAACCTTCTTCTCCACCGTCGATCTGTCGAGCACGGGCGGCTCGATCCAGATCCGCCCGAGTTTCGGCTACGTCGGCATCACCGACGGTCATTTCAACCTCGATCTGGACTATACGCTGAGCGGTCCGCGCGCCTTGACCAGCTCTTATCTGGACCACGGCGCCAGCGGGTCAGGCGCGGTCGACTACTACATCAACTTTCGCAACTACCCCGGCGGCGGCGCCTATGACGAGACCGGTGGGGGCGAGTTCAACATCTCCAGCGTCTCGGCCATCGCCACCGTGCCGGAGCCGGCGGCGTGGGCGTTGATGCTAGTAGGCGTCTTCAGCCTGGGCGCGGCCCTGCGGGCGGAGCGCCGGAGAACCTGCGTTCCCGTCTGAGCAAGGACGCGCGCCGAGAGAACCGCGCTGGCGCCGGGCCGGAAGCTGTGGTCCGGTGGAAGCCTGCTTTCCGCACCAGGAGGCTTCCATGCGCCACACCCTTTCTCTCACCGCCCTGTTCGTGCTCGTTTCCGCAGTCCCCGCGCTCGCCGCCAAGCTGACTGTGCCGATGGCGATGGCCACGGCGACCGGCAAGGGCGCCGGCGTGGGGACCGTGACCCTGAGCGACGCCAAGGGCGGCGTCTCCATCAAGCTCGACCTGCACGGGCTGCCGCCGGGCGAGCACGGCTTCCACGTCCACCAGAACCCGTCGTGCGAACCAGCCACGGCCGCGGACGGCAAGGTGACGCCGGCCGGCGGGGCCGGCGCCCACCTGGACCCGGCCAAGACCGCCATGCACATCGGACCGACCGGCGAGGGCCACCTGGGCGACCTGCCGAAGGTGACCGTCGCGGCCGACGGCACGGCGAAGGCGACGCTGACGGCGCCGCGCATCAAGAACGTCGCCGAACTGCGCGGCCACGCGCTGATGATCCACGCCGGCGGCGACAACTATTCCGACCAGCCGGCGCCCCTGGGCGGCGGAGGCGCGCGCCTGGCCTGCGGCGTCGCGTCCTAGGCGCCAGGATGGCGGACAGCGCCTGCCTGGATCATGGGAGGGCGGTCGCCGCCACGCGGGCCTGCGCCGCGGCGAACATGGCCCTGAAGCACGCGTCGTCGCGGATGGCGTCGAGGTCCGGATCCACGGCCGCGTGCTGCAGTTCGCTGAGCGTGGCCGTCGCCAGATAGGGCTCCAGCAACGCGTTCGCGCCATCGACGTCGCGCAGGTGGAGGCTGAGCGCGCAGGCGAGATTGTAGCGCATGCTCCGGTTTTCCGGGTCGATCAGCAGGGCGCGGGCGATCCATTCCCGGGCTCGTGCGTGATCGCCGAGCGCGGCCAGGGCGCCGGCCCCCATGCCCATGGCCTGGCCATTGCTGTGGTCGTCCGCGACGGCTCGCTCCGCGCGTTCGATCGCCAGGCGTGCGCTGCGCCGCAGCCCTTGCGCGTCGTTCAGCGCCGCGTAGCAGCTAATGAGCATTCCGGGCGCGCCGAAGGAGGTGTCGCTGAGCCTCGCCGCCGCCTCGAAATAGCGGATCGCATCCGGCAGGCGCTGCTGCCGGAAACGGATGAAAGCCACACTGAAATTGACGTCGTAGGATTCCGGGTCCAGGCGCAGGGCGACCTCTATCTCCCCTTCCGCCTCGTCGTTCCGATCGTGCGCCGCAAGATGCCTGGCCCTCACCGCATGGGGCTCCGCAAGGTTCGGATTGAGCGAAAGGGCGTGCTCGGCGGCGGCAAGGCCATCCGCTCCAACGACCCCATAGCGGAAGTGCAGCGTGGTCTGCGCCAAGGCCATCAGGACCCAGGCATGGGCATAGGCCGGGTCGAAGTCGATCGCGCGCCGGCACAGCCGCACCAGCTCCTCGAGTCCCCGCAGATCGCTGTTGCCGCTCACCCAGTGGCGACGCGCCATCAGGTAGAGGTTGTAGGCGTCAGGATTGTCCGTTCCTCGGCGACCTATTGCGGATCGCTCGGCCGGCAGCAGCTTCAGGCGCAGCGCGCTGACGATGGCCTGGGAGATCTCGTCCTGCAGGGCGAAGATGTCGGTGAGATCGCGGTCGTACCGCTCGGCCCAGATGTGGCTGTCGACGGCGCCTTCGATAAGCTGGGCGGTGATGCGTACGCGGTTGCCGGCCCTGCGAACGCTGCCCTCCAGCACATGGCTGACCCCGAGCTGCCTTGCGATCTGGCGGACGTCGACATGCTTGCCCTTGAACTGAAAGGCGCTGTTGCGGGAAACCACCGAGAGCGCGGAGATATTGGATAGGTCGGTGATGATGTCTTCGCTGATGCCGTCGCTGAAGTATTCCTGTTCAGGATCGCCGCTCATATTGGAGAAGGGCAGTACGCACACCGAAAGCGCGCGGCCGCCCGCAGAGGGCGCGCTCGGCTCCACGGCGGCTTCGGCCACCAGGTCGGCGACGCTGCGGACCACCTTCAGCCAACCGGGCGCCGTGGCCTCGCCCGTCCAGCCCGTCAGGTCCGCGCACTGGACCTGGTCGAAGGGCATGGGCAGATTGGCGCCATCGACGGTGAGTTGAACGAGCTTGCGCTCGCCGCGCGCGCGCTCGGCTTCCGAACGCACCCACGCCGAGCGCGCAGCGTCCGCCGACCAGACCACGACCACCGCCTTGGCCTCGCGCAAGCGCTCCTCGATCACGTCGGCATAGGCGCGGTGGGCCGGCAACTCGTCGTCGCGCCACACGCCATAGCCCAAGGCGCGCAGGGCGTCGGCGACCTGCCGGGCCTGCGGCTCCGTGGATCGGGCATAGGAGATGAAAACGTCCGACATGCCGAAGGCGCCGTCCTGATCGCCGCGGAACCCTAGCTATGGGCGCTGGAACCCGGCAAGCGAAAGGTCCTTCGCCTGCCCGCTTCAGAGCGCGCGGGCGGCGAGGTCGCGCCAGCCCTGCGCTTCCTTGCGGAAGTTGCCGCGGAGCTTGGCCATGCGCTTGTCCAGCTCGGTGACGATGTCGCGCGCCTCGGTGCGGCGGCCGTTGCGGGCCATGAAGGCGGCGTGGCGGGCGAGCGCCTCGAAGCCGGGCATCCGCTCGGCGGCCCATTGGAAGGCGCGGTCGGCCTCCTCGGTGCGGCCCAGGGCCTCGTAGGTGCGGGCCATGGCAAGCGCGGCCGGTGGGGTGCGGCCGTGGGCTTCGTCGTCGCCCAACTTTTCCAGCACCGCTAGCGCCTCGCCTGCCCGATTCAGTTCCAGCAGCGCCTTGGCGCGGCCGAGCAGCAGGGCCGGGTCGTCGGCGTGGACCCCCTGCGCGGCCTCCCGATAAAGCCCTTCGGCCTCGGCGTAATGCCCCAGGTGGGCGGCGGCGTGGGCAAGGCGCGACTGGTTGCGCACCGTTGGCGTCTCCTCGCAGGCGGCCTTGGCCTCGCGGTACTCGCGGTGTGGATCCAACGTCTCGCGCGCCGCGCGGCTGACCCGCTGGGCGGTGGTCCCGCCGAAGATGTCCGGCACGACGTTGAGGGCGAAATAGACCAGCCCGCCCAGCGGCTGGAACATGATGATGATCCACAGCCAGAAGCTGTCGCGTCCGGTCCTGACCGCATGCCAGCAGAGCAGGATCGCGATCCCGATGGAGAGCAGGATGCCGGGGATCATTGCGGGCCGGCGTCCCTCATTTGGCATCTCGGGCAAGCTTGCGGGGATCGGCCTTTTCGGCGGGTGCGAGGCGCATGACCTCGGTCTGGTACTTCTCGTCCTCGCCCTGGGCCAGCAGGGGCACAGCGTCGGCCAGCGCCTCGATCAGCGGCTCGACCCACTTCATATCGGCCTTGTGGAAGTCGGAAAGCACGTGGCCGTGGACCAGGGTCTTGTCGCCGGGGTGGCCGGTTCCCAGGCGCGCGCGGCGGAAGTAAGGGCCCACCTGGGAGGCGATCGAGCGCACGCCGTTGTTGCCGGCGGCCCCGCCGCCAGCCTTCATCCGGAAGCGCCCGGGCGCGAGGTCGATCTCGTCGTAGAACACCACCAGGTCGGCGGGATCCATCTTGTAGAACTTCAGCGCCTCGCCCACCGCGCGGCCGGCCTCGTTGTAGAAGGTCTGCGGCTTCAAGATGAGCGTCTTCACCGGGCCATCCGGCGTTTCTATGGCGCCCTCGCAGGCGAAGCCCTGAAAGCGCGAGCGCTGGGGGCCGAAGCCCCAGCGGCGCGCGATCGCGTCCACGGCCATGAAGCCGATGTTGTGGCGGTTCTTCGCGTAGGTCGCGCCGGGATTGCCCAGGCCGGCGATAAGCAGCATTCGGACGCTCCGATCAGGACCGGAGCGGCGGGACTACTCCTCGCCGCCGCCTTCGGACGCGGCTTCCTCAGCCGGCTCTTCGGCGGCCGCGGCCTCGGCGCCTTCAACCGGCTCCTCGACCACCTCGGCCATCGCGCCGGCGATGGTCGCCACCACGGTGGCGGGATCGATGGCGAACTCGACGTTGGCCGGCAGCTTCAGGTCCGAGACGCGGATCGCGGCGCCGATGTCCAGCCCGGTCAGATCGAAACTCAGTTCCTCGGGGATGTGGTCGGCGGTGCAGGCGACCAGGACGTCGTGCAGCGCCACGTTGAGCGTCCCGCCACGCTTGATGCCAGGGGCCTCGTCGTGGTGATGGAAGTGGACCGGCACGCTGATCTTGATCTGCTGGTGCTCGTCGACGCGATAGAGGTCGAAGTGCCAGGGCTGGTCGGTCACCGGGTGCATGTCGATGGTCTTGGCGATCACCCGCTGGCTCTCGGAGCCGTACTTCAGGGTCACCAGGTGGCCCAGCAGCTTGCCGGTGTAGAGCGCCTTGCGGAACTCGTTGGCCTTCACGGCGATGGACACGGGATCCTTGTCGCCGCCGTAGAGCACGCCGGGAACCAGGCCGGAACGGCGGGTGATGCGGGCGGCGCCGGTGCCGGTCTGCTCGCGCACTTCAACGTTCAAAACGATATCGGCCATGGCCTTGCCTCAAAACGAAACCGCCGCGCGAATGCCGCGCGGCGACGCAATCTGTGACCGCAGGGGGTCGTAGGGTGCGCGTAGATACACAAAAGCCTTTGCCCGCGCAACGGGCGGCGGGGTGAAATCCTCAGCGTTTCTTCTTCTTCGCCTTCTTCGCCGGACGTGGCTTCACTGCGGCGGCGGCTTTCTGCAGCGCGGCGTCGGCGGCGGCCTGGGCACGCGGATCGACCGGCGGGGTGACACCGGCGAACTTCATCAGGCATTGGCCGGTGTCCACCAGGACGTGCTGGCCCAGGCAGAAGACGTCCTCGTAGTGGGGCTTGGCCACCGCCAGGCACTGGTAGAGGTTGAGCTTGGACATGTTCAGGCACTTGGCCGCGTTGCCCTCGGTCAGGATCGGCATGACCTGGGCCAGGCTGGCGTCGTCGGCGTAGCCCAGGGCCGCGAGCGCGGCGACCGCCAGGCTGCGGATCACCATCGGGGTGTAGGGCGGGCTCGCCGTCTCGGCGGTCAGGCCCATGGGCGCGGATCCGGTGACCGCCAGCTGCAGGCGGGCCGTCTCGGCGACCTCGCCCAGTCCCGGCGTCGAGGAGAGCTGCTTGGCGAGCGCGAGGCGCTCGTCGCGCCCGACCACCTCGGTCTTGGACCAGGCCTGATGCTGCACGTCATAAGCGGCCTGGCGAACGGAGCGGCCGGATTCGATCAGTTTGCGCCCGTCGGCGCCGAGCGCGTTCATCACCAGGCCCGCGGCGCTCGCCGAGCCGGCGAAGCCCACCGCATAGGCCGGATCCTTCATCACCGCATAGGCGATGGTGCGGCGCTGCTCAGGATCGGAGACGAACTTGCGCACGCCAGCCACATAGGCGGGGTCCTGCAGGGCCACGACCGCGCCATAGGCGATGGCCCCGCGCAGAAGCTGGGCCGGCTCATAGGCCTCGCCGGTCTTCAAGCTCTGGGCCACGGACGCGCCGTCGGTGAAGGCCGGCGAAATGGCGGTGGCGTGGGTGATGTAGGCTCGGTAGGCGCTGGCCTGCTCGACCACGCGCGCCGACAGGCTCACGGAGGGAATGACGACCGGCGGCGGAGGCGGCGGAGGCGGCGGGGCGGGCGCAGCGCAGCCGGCCAGGATGGCGGTGAGCGCGGCCACCGCCGCCAAGGGGGCCGCGAGGCTGGCGGCGCTTCGCCCCTGCGGGCGGCGGGCGGAAAGTGCTAAATTCATCGAAGGCCTTCCCCACGAACGCGTGGCGCCACAGCTAGAATCGTCCCCCGACGAGATTGTGGCCTCGCATAGTAAAGGCCTGCTGAGCAAGCTTCGCCGGTGGGGAACGACGCTGCGCGGGCGGCATTGCAGGATCGGCCCGGCATCGGATCGGGTCGGGCCCCTCAGGGTCTAGTCGAACAGCTTCGACACCGATTCCTCGTTGGCGATCCGGCGGATGGCCTCGCCGATCAGGCGGTCGCAGCTGACGTAGCGAATCTTGCCGCCGTCCGTGGCGCGATCGGGCGGCGAGATCGAGTCAGTCATCACCAACTCCTTCAGGATCGAGGCGTTCACCCGCTCCACCGCAGCGCCCGAGAGCACCCCGTGGGTCACGTAGGCCGAGACCTCGGCCGCGCCGTGGTCGACCAGGGCCTGGGCGGCGTTGGTCAGCGTCCCGCCGCCGTCGATCATGTCGTCGAACAGGATGCAGCGGCGGCCGGAGACGTCGCCGATGATGTTGGCGACCTCGCTTTTGCCGGGCCCGGAACGGCGCTTGTCGACGATGGAGAGTTCGGCGTTCAGGCGCGTCGCGAGCGCCAGCGCGCGGACAACCCCGCCCACGTCGGGCGAGACGATCATCAGCTCGCTGGTCTTCTTGTGGTTGTCCTTGATGTCGGCGGCCAGGATCGGCGCCGAGAGCAGGTTGTCGGTCGGAATGTCGAAGAAGCCCTGGATCTGGCCCGAGTGCAGATCCATCGTCAGCACGCGGTCGGCGCCGGCGCGGGTGATGAGGTTGGCCACCAGCTTGGCGGAGATTGGCGTGCGCCCGCCGGTCTTTCGGTCCTGCCGGGCGTAGCCGAAGTAGGGCATCACCGCGGTGATCCGCTTGGCCGAGGCGCGTTTCAGCGCATCGATGCAGACCAGCAGCTCCATCAGGTTGTCGTTGGCCGGATAGCTGGTCGACTGGATGATGAAGACGTCCTCGCCGCGGACGTTCTCATCGATGGTGACCCACACCTCGTCGTCGGCGAAGCGCTTCACCTGGGCCTTGGTCAGCGGCAGGTCGAGGCGGGACGCCACGGCTTCTGCCAGCGTGCGATTCGAGTTGCCGGCCAGCAGCTTCATCGGAACCCCCGCACGCAAGTGAGCTATGGGCGGGCCTTGTAGCAGGGGAAGGCCGTGAGTCTATCCCTGCGGGCCAATGGACCTAAAACCTCATCATGGCCCGGCTTGTCCGGGCCACCCAGCCCAAAGCGCCAACCTCATCTGATGAGGAGCGGTGTCGGGATGGGTCACCCGGACAAGCCGGGTGACGACGAATCGTTGGTGAGCGTGATCGCCGACATCAGCCGGCCGAAGTCGGGCTCGCCTTTGCGGAAAGCGCGGCGGTTGGAGAAGAAGTGGTCGGGCTCGGCGCAGGTGTCGCGGCCCAGCCATTCGCTGACCCCCACGCCGGCGGCGGCGAGGCGGCCGAGCACGAAGGCCGGCAGGTCGAACATGCGCTTGTCGCGGGTGGCGCCGGAATGGAAGAAGCCTTCATAGGCCGCGTTGGCCTGGACGAAGGTCTCCAGGAACTCCAGGCCCACCTCATAGGATTTCGGCCCGATGCAGGGGCCGACGGCGGCGCACAGGCGCGTGCGGCTGGCGCCCAGGGCGACCATCTGCTCGACCGTGGCTTCGACGATGCCTCCGAGCGCGCCGCGCCAGCCGGCGTGGGCGGCGGCTACGATCCGGGCCTGCGGGTCGGCCAGCAGGATCGGCGCGCAGTCGGCGGCGAGCGCCGCGCAGACCACGCCCGGGGTCGCGCTGACGACTGCATCGGCCTTTGGCGGGTCGTCCGGCCAGGGCCCTTCGGCGACCAGCGCCGTGGCGGAATGCGACTGATAGACGGTGACGACTTGCTGGGCGTCGAACCAGGCCGCGCACCGCCTGCGGTTCTCGCGGATGGCGCGGGGCTCGTCGTCGGAGCCCAGCCCGGTGTTCAGGCTGTCGTAGATGCCCTGCGAGACGCCGCCGGCGCGGGTGAAGAAGGCGTGGCGGACGCCCTCGACGGCCAGCAGCTTGGACGTAAGGACCGGCGGCCAGCTCATGCGGCGTCCTCGAAAGCGGGCGGCGTCCAATCCGGGGAGTGAATCGCGCAGACCTTGAAGAGTTCGCCCATTTCGTCCGCGCCGACCAGCCGGTTCAATTGCCGGCCGATGACGCCCGAGCGGGCCGGCGCGGCGCGGACCAGCGCCTCGGCGCGTTCGCCTATGCCCATGCGAGCCAGGAACGCGGCCTGGGTGAGGATCGCCGCGCGCGCGCCCTCAGCCTGCGCGGCGGCGGCCACGGCGGGGAAGTCGGCGTGGACGGTGAGGTCGGCCGCGCCGGGGTCGGCCAACGGATCGACCTTCTGGTGGCGGCGTAGCGCCTGCAGGGTGTCGCCGAAGCCGGGCGCGGCGCGGCCGTAGTCGATGAGCAGCGCCGCGCCGCCGTCGGCTGAGACGCGAGCCCCGAGTTCGCCGCCGAGCGCTGCCTGCGCCGCCGACTGTTCGTAGACCTGGCCCGGCGCGGCGTCTGGCAGTAGGGCGGCCGCGGGCGTCGGCGACAGGCCGAAGGCGAGTTCGCCGGCGTCGTCGAGCCCTACCACCTGCTCGGCCCAGCCGATGGCGGTGCGCACGAACTGACGGGCGGGCAGGCAGTCGAGGAGCTCGTTGGCGACCAGCAGGATCGGCGCGCGGGCCGGGACGTCGGCGAGGCTGCTCGCCCACTGGACATCCTGCGGCAGGCGCTCGGCCTGTAGCTCACGCAACGGCGCGGAGGTCTCGACCAGCCAGACATCGGCGGCTTCCAGGAAGCCCGGCGCGTGGCGTAGGGTGCGCAGGATGTCGCTCATCAGCGTGCCGTCGCCGGGGCCCATCTCGACCAGGCGCACCACGTCCGGCCGGCCCATGAGCTCCCAGCCCGAGGCCGCCCAAACGCCGATCAGTTCTCCGAACATCTGGCTGACGAGCGGGGCGGTGATGAAGTCGCCGTCTTCGCCCAGCGCCGGACGCGTGGCGTAGTAGCCGAAGTCCGGATCGTGCAGGCAGGCCGCCATGTACTGGGCGACGCTGAGCGGGCCGGCCGCGGCGATCTGCGCCGCCAGCCGATCACGCAGGCTCATCTGCGCCGGGCTTGCCGAGACCGGAGGTGGCGGCCGGCGCGAGGTGGGCTTCCTCGACGGCGAGGGCCGGCGGCAAGGGCTCCCTCAGGCCGCGCCAGATCAGCCAGGCGCCGATCAGCACCATCGGCGCCGACAACATCATCCCCATGGTCAGGCCGAGCGGGAAGTGCGGCATGTAGCTGTCGGGCTCGCGCACGTTCTCCAGGCTGATGCGGATCAGGCCGTAGCCGACCAGGAAGACGCCCATAACGACGCCGCGGCGGTTGAGCCACTTCTTGCCGTGGGTCGCCCACCGCAGGACGCAGAACAGCACCACGCCCTCCAGCGCCGCCTCGTAGAGCTGGCTGGGGTGGCGCGGCAGGGGTCCGGCGCCGGGGAAGACCATGCCCCAGGGCGCTGTGGTCGGGCGGCCCCAGAGCTCGCCGTTGATGAAGTTGGCGATCCGCACCAGGAAGCCGCCGATCGGCTCAGCCGCGACGATCACGTCGCCCAGGCGCAGGGCGTCGATCTTCTTGGCGCGGGCGAAGGCCAGGCCTGCGACCAAAACGCCCAGGGCGCCGCCATGGAAGCTCATGCCGCCATGCCAGGTCTTGAGGATTTCGACGGGGTCGGTCCAGATCATGGAGGGTGTGTAGAACAGCACGTGGCCCAGCCGCCCGCCGACGATCACGCCGAGCGTCAGCCACAGGATCAGGTCGTCGATCTCCAGCGGCGTCGCGGGCGGCGGACGGTGGGTCCAGAGCCGGGCGTTGCGCACGTTGTTCACCGTGTAGCGCCAGCCCAGCAGGATGGTCGCGACATAGGCCAGCGCATACCAGCGGATGGCGAACGGGCCGATCTGGAAGAGCACCGGGTCGATGTTGGGGAAGGTCACGGTCTGGAACGGCTCCGGCGGTCTGACGCTTACGCTTTAGAGGAGAAGCCCTTCGCTTTCACCCCTTTAGGACCATATAAGAGATGTCGGCCGGCCTCTCGCCTGCCGCATCAGAGTTGAAGATGCAGACACAGAATCCCTTCCTCGACGAGATGGCCAAGCTCTCCACCGCGGCCATGGGCCTGGCGCAGGCCGCGGGCGAAGAGGCGAAGGCGGCGTTCCGCGCCCAGGCGGATCGCATGGCGGCCGAACTCGACCTGATCCGCCGCGACGACTACGACGCGCTGAAGGCCGAGGTGGCCGCGCTGCGCGCCGAGGTCGAGGCCCTGAGGGGCGCGGCGGCGAAGCCCGCGAAAGCCAAGGCGGGCGGCAAAACCGGTGGCCCGAAGATTGGCGGCGCAGCCTGAGCAAGCTCCAGCACACGCGATTGTGGCCGCTCTACGGGAAGAACCGGATGACGGCCGATGCGCGAAGCAGATTAGTTTCAGTATCGCAGGCGATTCGGGGGCGGCCGTCTGCTCCCCGCCCGCTGCGAAAGGATCATGGGTCCCATGGACATCAGCACGTCTGACGACAGCGTCCAGATCGGCGCCGACCCGCTTGACGTCGTGGAGCATGTGCTCGCGGCCGAGAACCTTCCCTTCGATCGCACAGAGGACGGTGACCTGGCTTTCTCCCTGGCCGGGGACTGGAAGGACTACGAGCTCTGGTTCGCCTGGCGGCCGGAGGGCGACTGCCTGCAGCTCTGCCTTTCGATGGACCTCACGGTCCCGACTGCGCACCGCGCCGCCGCGCAGGAGCTAATCGCCCAGGTGAACCCACGGGTGTGGCTCGGCCACTTCGAGCTCTGGGAAGATGGCGAGGTGATCTTCCGGCACGGCATGGCGCTGATGACCGGCGAGCAGCCGAGCCTGGCCCAGGCCGCGGCCATGATCGACGTGGCTGTCGAGGGCGCCGACCGCTTCTATCCCGCCTTCGACTTCCTGGTGCAGGGCTCCAAGTCGCCCGCCGAGGCGATCGCGGCCTGCATGTTCGAGACCGTCGGCGAGGCCTGACAGCCTGACCACGGCGATTGCGCTTGGCGCGGCGGCCGTTAGGCTCGCGGCGATGACCAAGCCGATCCTGATGCTGGGCGCCGGACGCATGGGCGGCGCGATCCTTGACGGATGGGCGCGGGTGGAAGCCTTTCCGCCCGGCGAGCTGATCATCGTCGATCCGCAGCCGTCCGAGGCGGCGCAGGCCGCCGCGCGCGCCGGCGCGAGGCTCAATCCCCCCGACGCGGCGCTGGCCGCCGCCGAGACGGTGATCCTGGCGGTGAAGCCGCAGGTCTGGCGCGAGGCCGCCGGGCGTTACGCCCCGTTGCTCGCCCTGCAGGCGGTGGTGGTTTCGATCGCGGCCGGCGTGATGGCCAAGGACATCGCCCAGGCGTTCGCGGGTCGCCCCGTCGCCCGCGTCATGCCGACCACGGCCGCGGCGATCGGGCAGGGCACGGCGAGCCTCTATGCGGACGGCCTGGAGGCGCGGGCGCGGGCGCGGGCGCTGTTCGAGCCGCTGGGCATCGTCGTCGACCTGGCCGACGAGGCCCAGATGCACGCGGCCACGGCCGTCTCGGGCTCGGGCCCGGCCTATCTCTACGCCTTCGTCGAAGCCCTGGAGGCGGCGGGCGCGGCGGCCGGCCTGCCGGCGAAGGACGCCAACCGCCTGGCGCGCTCGACCGTCGCCGGCGCCGCGGCGCTGCTGGCCGGCAGCGGCGCCGAGCCGGCCGACCTTCGTCGCCAGGTCACCTCGCCGGGCGGCACGACGGAGGCCGCGCTGAACGTGCTTTTGGGCGAACACGGCCTGCCGCCGCTATTGCGCGAGGCGGTCGCCCTGGCGCTGCGCCGCTCGAAGGAGCTGGGCGCGTAGAGCCAAAAGCTCAATCAAATTATTGAATTACAACACCTCCGTCATGACCCGGCTTGTCCGGGCCATCCAGCCCAAGCCGCCGGCTTCATCTGATGAAGAACGACATCGGGATGGGTCACCCGGACGAGCCGGGTGATGACGATTGAGGGGAAGACAATTTGCGTCATCAACCTAGAGCGCCTCCCGCGCGCCGCACTTGCGGCCGCGCACCAGGAAGGTCGCGCGTTTCGGCGAATGGACCACCTCGCGCGTGCGCACCTGCAACCCAAGCTCGCGCAACAGTTCCGCCGCCGCCTTGGCGGTCTCCGCGCCGCGGCCGGTCGGCTCGAAGCGGCCTTCGGTGCGGAAGTCACGGATCGACAGCATCAGGTCACCGCCGGGCTTCAGCACGCCGGCCATCTCGGCGAGCGCGCGCTCCTTGTCCGGCCATTGGTGGAAGCTGTTCACGGCGAAGACCACGTCGAAGCGCTCGTCCGGGAACGGCAGCTCGCCGGCGTCGCCGCACCGCAGGTCCAGCGCCGCGTCGCCGCGTCCGCCGTCCAGCCGCCGCCGGGCGTTGGCGACCATCAGCTCGGAATGGTCGATGCCGGCCACGAGGCCGAGCGGCCGGCTCTTCGCCAGCATCTCCAGCGCGTGACCCGGGCCGAAGCCGACCTCCAGCACCGCGCCGCCGGGCGGCGGGTCGAGGGCGTCGATGGTCGCGCGGTTCTGCACCGCGTTGCCGCTTTCCAGCAGCCAGCCCATCACGACGCCAAACGCGCCGCGCGGTTTCACCGCCTGATGCATGGGGAGCCTCATCGTGCCGGTCATGCCGTTAGTGGCCGCCGGCCGGGTGGTTGGATGCAGCGCGAACATGAATTCCACGTCATGTTGGACGCGCGCGTCAGCTGGATTCGAAGGTCGCTCCGGGGCCGATCCAGGGAGAGGCCAGCGTCCCCGGGGGCTCTACGCCGGCAGCCTCACCACGGCCCGCAGGCCGCCCAGCGGCGAGCGCGAAAGGGTGATGTCGCCGCCGTGACCACGGGCGACGTCACGGGCGATGGCGAGGCCCAGGCCCACGCCCTTGGTGTTCTGGTTGCGCGCCTCGTCGAGCCGCCCGAAGGCCTTGAAGGCCTCTTCGTAGCGTTCCTCGGCGATGCCCGGCCCGTCGTCGTCAACCGCGATCTCCACGCCGCCCGTCACCCGCACCTCGGCGGTGACCTCGATGTGCTCGCCATGCACGGCAGCGTTCATCACCAGGTTGGAGAGCGCGCGCTTCAGGGCGTTGGGCCGCACCTTGGCGACGAGCTCGGCGTCGGCGGCGACCTTCACCTGGGCGCCGGCGCGCACGGCGCCCTCGCTCACCTCCTCAAGCAGATCGCGCAGGCGAACCGTCTCGACGGCCTCGCCGCCCTCGCCGCGGGCGAAGGCCAGGTACTCGTCGATCATGTGCTCCATCTCGGCGAGGTCGCGCTTCATGGCCGTGTTGCGCTTGGAAGGCTCGGCCAGCGCCAGGGCCAGCTTCAGCCGGGTGAGCGGGGTGCGCAGGTCGTGGCTGACCGAGGCCAGGAGCGTCGTGCGCTGGTCGATGTGGCGCTGGATGCGCGCGCGCATGTCGAGGAAGGCACGGGCCGCACGGCGCACCTCCTTGGCCCCGTGCGGCTTGAAGGCCGGCACATCGCCGCCGCGCCCGAAGGCCTCGGCCGCATTGGCCAGCCGCTCGATGGCGCGCACCTGGTTGCGGATGAACAGGATGGCGATGGTGGTCAGGAGGATGGTCGCCACGGTCATCCACAGGACGAAGATGTGGCCCTGAGTGGCGAAGGCGCGGTCGCGCGGCGCCAGCACCCGCATTACCCCGCCCGGCACCGCGACACGGATGTCGACGTAGGCCGGATAGCGGGTGGTGTCGAACCAGAAGGGCTGGTCCAGCCGGTCCGAGAGCGCGCGGCGCAGGGACTGGTCGATGGGCGCCAGGAAGGGCTGCGCCAGCACCGGCTCGTCGCGCTGGGCGGCGGGCAGCTTGCGCCCCGGCTGCAGGGCGATTGAGAGGCTCATCGAATCCTCCGCCCGCTTGGAAAGCTTGGCGAAGGCGGCGGGCGTGGGGTCGTCGCGGTAGCTTTCCACCGCCCAGGCGATGTCGCCGGCCAGCCCCTCTGAGAGCCGGCTGGTTACGGTCTGCCAGTGCGCGTCGAAGAAGACGTAGGTGACCGCGATCTGCATGATCGCCACGGGCAGGACGATGATCAGCAGCGAGCGGCCGAACAGGGTCTTCGGCATCTGCCGCTTGATCCAGCGGCCGATCACGCGCGCGGAACGGGCCATCTCAGTCGGGCGCCAGTCGGTAGCCTATGCCGCGCACCGTCTGGAGGTAGCGCGGCGCCTTGGGGTCGGCCTCGATCTTACGCCGAAGCCGGGTCACCTGCACGTCCACGGCGCGCCCGGAGGGGTCGACGGTTCCGCGGGCGAGTTCCAGGCGCTCGACCGGCTCGTCGGGCGTGCGGGCGAGCTGGCGCAGCAGCGCGACCTCCGCTTCGGTCAGCTTGATCGGATCGCCATTGGCGGTGAGCTCGCCGCGGTCGGGGTCGAACCGGCAGGCGCCCAGCGACAGCGCGCCGCCCTGCGCGGGCCGGTCCTGCGCGCGCCGCAGGATCGCCTCGATGCGCAGCAGCAGCTCCTCCGGCTCGAAGGGCTTGGCCAGGTAGTCGTCGGCGCCGAGCTTCAAGCCTTCGATGCGGGCCTCGGCTTCGCCCTTGGCGGTCAGCATCAGGACCGGCGTGCGGCCGGCCGGCGCCTTCTGCTCGCGCAGCCAGCGGGTCAGCGAAAAGCCGTCCTCGCCGGGCATCATCACGTCGAAAACCGCCAGGTCGAAGTCGAGCGTCTCGACCAGCTTGCGGGCCGGCGCGCCGCCGGAGGCCGCGGTCACGCGGAAGCCCGCGCGGGCCAGATATTCCTTCAGGAGCTCGCGGATCCGGTCGTCGTCGTCGACAATCAAGAGGTGGCGGGCGCGGGAAGCCGTGCTCATCGCCAGCCCCCATTTTGTTTGACGGGGCCGCCTTCCAGGGGTTCTAGAGGGGCCTTGCGAAAGGAGGTCACCCTCTCATGTCTCTCGTTCCCTTCGACGACCGCGATGGATGGATCTGGCTGGACGGCCAGTTCGTGCCCTGGCGCGAGGCGACGGTGCACGTACTGACACACGGCCTGCACTACGCCTCGGCCGTGTTCGAGGGTGAGCGGATGTACGGGGGCGAAATCTACGAGCTGACGGCGCATACCGAGCGTCTGTTCCAGTCCGCCGAGATCCTCGACTTCCAGATCCCCTTCACGGTGGCCCAGATCGATCAGGCCTGCAAGGACACCTGCGCCAAGAACGGCCTGACGGACGCCTATGTACGCCCGATCGCCTGGCGCGGCTCTGAGATGATCGGGGTGTCGGCGCAGAACACGAAGATCCACGTGGCGATCGCCTGCTGGGACTGGCCGAGCTACTTCAAGCCCGAGGAGAGGGCCAAGGGCATCCGCATGACCTGGGCCAAATACAAGCGCCCGTCGCCGGAGACCGAGCCTGTCCACGCCAAGGCGACCGGCCTCTATATGATCTGCACCATCTCCAAGCACGCCGCGGAGAAGGCCGGGTTCACCGACGCGATGATGCTCGACTACCGCGGCTATATCGCCGAGAGCACCGGCTCGAACGTGTTCTTCGTGGCTGACGGCGTGATCCATACCCCGACGCCCGATTGCTTCCTGAATGGCATCACCCGCCAGTCCGTGATCCGGCTTGCGAAGCAGAAGGGCTTCGAGGTGGTCGAGCGGCACATCCGGCCCGAGGAGCTCGCGAACTTCTCCGAGTGCTTCGTGACCGGCAGCGCGGCGGAGGTCACGCCGGTGGCGGAGATCGGTGAGTACACGTTCAAGCCGGGCAACATCTCGCTCAGCCTGATGGACGACTACGCCAAGATGGTCCGGCGCGAGCTGGTAGGCGCCTAGAGCCGATCCTCGAGGTTCGTCATTCCCGGCCCTGTGCCGGGAACCTATGAACTCAGTCGTCGCCAAGGCGCGCGAGATCTTGCCGTGCGCTTCGTCACGCACGCCCTGATCCTGGGTTCCCGGCACAGGGCCGGGATTGACGGGGTGAGGGTGGAGGCGTCTCACCAGACGCCCGGCGCGTACCTCCAGCGGACGCGCCGGGCATAGTCGTCGTAACCTTCGAGCTCTTCGCGCAGCATCTTCTCCTCGCCCAGCGTGCGCACCGCGACGGCCGCCACGATCGGCGGCACAAAGGCCAGGCCCCACCAGGAGCCCAGCATCAGCGGCATGCCGACAAACTGCCAGATCGCGAAGGCATACATCGGGTGGCGGACGACGGCGTAGGGGCCGGTGGAGATCACCGTCTGCCTGCGCTCGGCCTGGATCTTGATGACCGGGGCCGCGAAGCTGTTGGTTCGGAACACCCAGGCGATGCCCGCGTAGCTCGCCACGATCATCACGGCGCCCAGGACCTGGATCCAGACCGGCGCGTGCGACCAGGAAAACCTCCTGGCGTCCAGCGCCATGACGGCCAGCCAGCTCAGGTACACCACCATCAGCAGCATCAGGAAGACCCGGTCCCACGGCTTCTGATCCTTCTGCACCGGCGACTTCATCCGCTCGGCCATGAGGGCTGGGTCGGTGGCGGCGAGCCACAGGCTGAGCGCCAGGCTGACGGCGACGAAGAGCGCGAGGAAGGCCCAGCCCGACGGCCAGCGCCAGGTCCCGGCGACGCCGAACAGGATCACGGCAAAGACGACGATCAGGGCCGCAAGCTGCGCCAGCAGCTTGGGCATCAGCCTCGCGCCGGCGCCCATGCCCTTAGATCAGGTTCGTGTAGGGCCGCGGATGGGGCTCGCCCTGCGCCAGGAAGATCACGCCCACGATGCAGCGCAGGCCGTACCAGACGGCGCCCAACGCCAGCATCAGCTTGGCGAGGATCAAGAGCGGGATGCCGATCAGGATGAAGCTCAACGGGATGCCCACGGCGAACATCATGCCGGCGATGACGCACCACACGAGGCCGATCCAGAAGGTGCGGATCAGGAAGGTGTAGTGGGTGCGCATTTCGGGCCCCGCCGAGGTCTGGCTCGCATAGGCCAGGATCACGCCGACCACGGCCGTCAGGCCGCCGGTTGCAAAGCCCAGAAGGTAGAGCGCGTAGGCGACGGCCGGCATGGTCCGGTCTTCGGTGGCGCTGTAGTCGAGGTGCTCGGTCATCGGCTCCTAGGTCCTCCCCAGCGGGGATGATGCCCCAAATAGGTGGGAGCGCCAGAGGCCGATTGGAAGTCAGGCCGCAGAGTCAGGCCACGGAGTCAGGCGCGCACCAGGGTGACCTCGACGCCCGCGCCGACCGCGTCTGGGGCCAGCGCGAGGGGCTTTTCCACGCGCACGCGGGCCTGGGTGACGCGGCCGTCGGCCAGGCAGGCCCGCGCGAGCCGCTCGGCGAAGGTTTCGACCAGCTCGATATGCCCCTCGGCCGCGATGCCGCGGGCGGCGTCCAGGATGGTCTCGTAGTTCAGGGTCTCGGAAAGCCGGTGGGCGCCCGCGGTGGGCACGTCGAGCTCCACATCCACGACCAGCGGCTGCACGCGGCCGATCTCATGGCGGTAGACGCCGATCTCGGCCTGCACCTTCAGGCCGGTGACGAAGACCTTGGTCATGACGGTGTGCAGGGTCTCCGCCATCAGGGCTTGCCCGCCAGGTGTTGGCCGGCGTCGACGGCGATCATCTGGCCTGTGACCGAGCGCGCGTCGATCAGGTAGCGCAGGGCCTGGGCGATCTCGGCCGGCGCGACGGGACGGCCCATCAAGGTCGCCTCGCTTTCGGCGTCGAAGGCGGCCTGGTCCTGGTGGATCGAGGGCAGGGTTGGTCCCGGCCCGATGCCGTTGACGCGGATGCGAGGCGCCAGCGCCTGGGCCAGCATGCGCGTGGCGTCCCAGAGCGCGGCCTTGCTCAGCGAATAGGAGAAGAAGTCCGGGGCAGGGTTCAACACCCGCTGGTCCAGGAGGTTGACGATGAGGCCTTCGCGGTCGGCCGGCAGCCGCCGCGCGAACACCTGGGCCAGCACCAGGGGGCTCCTGAGGTTGGTCTCCATGTGCGCGTCCCAGGAGGCGCGGTTCATGTCGGCGAAGGCGTCCTCCTCGAAGACGCTGGCGGAATTGACCAGCAGGGTGACCGGACCGAGCTCCGCCTCGGCCTCGCCCACCAGGGCCACGGTGGTGGATTCCTTGCGAAGGTCGCAGGCGAGGATCGCGGCCTTGCGGCCCCTGGCGCGCACCTCCGCCGCGGCGGCCTCGGCTTCGTCGTCGACGGCGCGGACATGGATGGCGACATCGTACCCGGCCTCGGCGGCGCAGACGACCAGCGCCCGGCCGATCCGCCGCGCCCCGCCGGTGACCAGGGCCGCCCCGCGCTCAGCCATCTTGGCGCGCCCGGCTCATGCTCAGTCGAGCCGGCCGAACTCGATCAGGTTGAGCAATCCGAAGATGATGACGGTGGCGGCGATGAGGTAGAGGGCCATGGGAACTCCGGCTGCTGGTCGCGTGCTTTGCGCTTTATCGGCGCCCTGGCCGGGCCGCAAGCGCTTGTCCAAGCTGGACTGTGACCGGCAAGGCGCCGAGAATGATATACAGGGTACATAAATGGAGTTGCCGATGCCGCTTGCGTCCATCGCCGCCGACGCTTTCGCCCAGATCGCCGTCGGCATCGACCGGCCCGAGGATGTCGTCGTGGGCAAGGACGGCCGCGTCTTCGCCTCCGACCACCAGTGTGCGGTGGCCGAGATCTTTCCCGACGGATCGTTCCAGCGGATGGGGCCTCGAGGGGGTGCGCCCAACGGCCTGAACATGGATCCGCAGGGCCGGGTGCTGATCGCCAACTTCGGCATCTACGACCGCGAGGACGGGCCGCTGCAGCGCTTCGACCCGGCGACGGGGACGCACGAGACCCTGCTCGCGGAGGTGGACGGCAAGCGGCTGACCTCGTCGAACTATCCGGTGATGGATGCGGGCGGGAACATCTGGTGCGCCAACTCCACGCACGCGGAGACTTGGCCCCAGGCGCTGGACGGGCGGCCCGACGGGTTCATCTTCGTGCTGCGGCCGGACGGATCGTCGTCGGTGGTGGCCGAGGGCTTGAGGTTTCCGAACGGCCTGGCGCTCTCGGCCGGGGAGGATTTCCTCTACTGCGCCCAGACCAGCGCGGCCGACGTCATGCGCTTTGCGATCCTGCCCGGCGGGAAGCTTGGCGCCGGCGAGCGTCACGGCCCGGTGCTGGGCGAGCTCAACCGGCCCGACGAGCCGCCTCACGAGATGGAGACCCTGGGCTACACCGACGGGGTGGGCATGGACGCCGACGGCAATCTGTGGGTCTGCCTGCCGGCGGCCAACAAGGTGGTGGCGATCACGCCCCGGCTGGAGGTGGTGACCGTGATCCACGATCCTGCCGGCGAGCACATCAACCACCCGACCAACGTGACTTGGGGCGGGCCGGACCTGAAGGACCTCTATATCGGCTCGATCCGCGCCAACTGGGTGGCCAAGGGTCGCTCGCCGGTGGCCGGCGAGGCGTTGATCCACCAGCGGTGACGCCTGCGAAATCGCCATGACGCGACGTCATGGCGGTCGTTTAGGGAATCTGTCTTCCCCACTTAACGCCGATCACTAGAATAGGGGCCGAAGCCGGCGGGGAGCCTCCGCCTGGCGATCCGCCAAAACCGAACGATCCGGGAGGACGTCATGCGCGAGTACCTCAAGTTCTACATCGACGGGAAGTGGGTCGAGCCCACCGAGCTGAAGACCCTCGACGTCGAAAACCCCGCGACCGAAGAGGTCGTGGGCAAGATCGCACTCGGCAATGCCGCCGACGTGGACAAGGCCGTGAAGGCCGCCCGCAAGGCCTTCGCCGGCTGGTCGCAGACCACCCGCGAGGAGCGGATCGAGGTGCTCGGCCGCATCCTGGCCGAATACCAGAAGCGCTTCGGCGATCTGGCGACCGCGGTCACCGAGGAGATGGGCGCGCCGGCCTCGCTGGCGCAGCGCGCCCAGGTGCCGGTCGGCATGGGCCACCTGGCCACCGCCGTCGAGGTGCTGAAGACCTTCAAGTTCGAGGACGACCGCGGGCCGACGATGATCGTCAAGGAACCGATCGGGGTCTGCAGCTTCATCACGCCGTGGAACTGGCCGCTGAACCAGATCGTCTGCAAGGTGGCCCCGGCCATCGCGACGGGCTGCACCATGGTGCTGAAGCCTTCGGAAGTGGCGCCGTTCTCCGGCCAGATCTTCGCCGAGATCATGCATGCCGCCGGCGTGCCGGCGGGCGTGTTCAACATGGTGCATGGCGACGGCCTGGGCGTGGGCGTGCCGCTCTCCAGCCACCCGGACGTGGACATGGTGTCCTTCACCGGCTCGACGCGGGCCGGGATCGAGGTGGCCAAGAACGCGGCGCCGACCGTCAAGCGCGTGGCCCAGGAGCTGGGTGGCAAGAGCCCCAACATCGTCCTGGACGATGACGCGTTTGCGAAAGGCGTCGGCCGCGGCGTCTCCAGCATGATGACCAACTCCGGCCAGTCCTGTAACGCGCCCACCCGGATGCTCGTCCCGAAGAAGCGCATGGACGAGGCGATCACGGTGGCGCGCGACACCGCCGCCCAGGTCACCGTCGGCGACCCGAACGGCAACAGCCAGCTCGGCCCCGTCGTCTCCCGCGTGCAGTTCGACAAGATCCAGAAGCTGATCCAGAAGGGCATCGACGAAGGCGCGACGCTGGTGATCGGCGGCACCGGCCGGCCCGAGGGCCTGGACAAGGGCTACTATGTGAAGCCCACGGTCTTCGCCAACGTGACCAATGACATGACCATCGCGCGCGAGGAGATCTTCGGCCCGGTGCTGTCGATCCTGGGCTACGACAGCCTCGACCAGGCCATCGAGATCGGCAACGACACCGAGTACGGGCTGGCGGCCTATGTCCAGGCGGCCGATATCGAGCAGGCCCGCAAGGTCGCCTCGAAGCTGCGCGCCGGCCAGGTGTCGATCAACGGCGGCGGCGGCGACATGACCGCCCCGTTCGGCGGCTACAAGATGAGCGGCAATGGGCGCGAGTGGGGCGACTACGCCTTCCACGAGTTCCTGGAGACCAAGGCCGTCCTTGGCTACGCGCCGAAGCAGGCCGCGGAGTAGTTCGCCGCGCAGTCCTGACGAGGGGGGCCGCTCGTCAAGGGCGGCCCCCTTTTCGTTTGAGGAGAGGGTCTCAGAATGTCCGTACTCGACGCCGATTTCGCTGCGATGGTCGAGGAGCAGGCGGCGGCCGCGCGCGCCCAGCCGATGCCGCCCCTGGACGCGATCCCGCCGGAGATGGTCCGCGCGGGCTACCGCGCCCAGCGCCAGGCCCAGGACCTGAATGCGCCCAAGGACATGGAGGCTCGCGACCTGAAGGTGGCGGGCGCGGCCGGCGAGATCCCGGCCCGCCTCTATCGGCCGAACGGCCTAGGCGATCCGAGCGGGCTCCTGGTCTATTTCCACGGCGGCGGCTTCGTGATCGGCGACCTGGAGACCCATGACGGGCACTGCCGCCGGCTGGCCGCGGGCGCGCGCTGCCGGGTGCTGGCGGTCGACTACCGGCTCGCGCCCGAGCATCCGTTTCCGGCGGGCCACGACGACGCGCTGGCGGCGACGAAGTGGGCCTTCGATAACGCGTCGGACCTGGGCGTCGACCCGCGCCGGATCGCGGTGGGCGGCGACAGCGCCGGCGGCAATCTGGCGGCCTCCATCGCACTCGACCTGCGTAACGACCCGCGGCGCCGGCTGGCCTTTCAGCTGCTGCTCTATCCAGGGATCTGGCCGGAGACGGAAACCCAGTCGCGCAGGGACCTCGACGGCCCTGTGCTGACTCGCGCGGCGCTGGCCTGGTTCGACAAGCTACTGGCCGCGACCGGCCATGCCGACGCGCACCGCGCCATGCTGGGGAACCGCGAACTGAAAGGCGCGCCGCCGGCGCTGGTGGTGACGGCGGGCTTCGACCCGCTGAAGGACGAGGGCCGCGACTACGCGGAGCGCCTGAAGGCGGCCGGGGTGGCGGCGACCCACGTCGAGTATCCGGCCCTGGTGCATGACTTCTACATCATGCCGGACGTCTCGCCGGCGGTGGCCGAGGCGGCCGCCGAGACGGCGCAGGCCTTGAGGGCTGCGTTGAGCTAATCCTCGCTCAGTCGCGCTCGCCTGGCTTGCGACCAGGCGAGGATCGCCATTCCGCAGGCCGCGGAGAGCAGCGAGCCCGCGACCACCCCGATGCGGACCTGGGCCGCGGCGCCGGCGTCGGACAGCGGAAAGGCGAGCTGGCCGATGAACAGGCTCATGGTGAAACCGATGCCGCAAAGCAGCGACAGGCCATAAAGCTCGATCCAGGTCGCGCCGGTCGGGCGGCGGGCGAGTTTGAGGCCGATGACCAGGACGCTGGCGGCGAAGACCCCGAGCTGCTTACCCAGGAACAGGCCGGCGGTGACGCCGAGCGCGATCGGCCCGAAGAGGTCCGAGAGGCCCAGCCCCGCCACCGAGAAGCCCGCCGCCGAGAAGGCGAAGAGCGGCAGGATCAGGAAGGCGACGTAAGGGTGCAGGCCCTCCATGAAGTCCTCCAGCACCCCGGGGCGGCCGGGCTTGCGGGCCTCCAGCGGGATGGTGGCCGCCGCCGCGACCCCGGCCAGGGAGGTCGAGATCCCCGACTTCAGGGTGAACCCCCAGACCACGACGAAGCCCACGGCGTAGAGCAGGTAGGGCGCCTTTCGCCAGCGGCCGAGGAGCCCCATCAGGGCAAGCGCGACCACCGCGCCCAGCACCTCCATGATCCGCAGGTGGTCGGTGAACAGCAGGCCGATGAGGCCCACCGCGCCCAGGTCGTCGACGATGGCCAGCGTCAGCAGGAAGACCCGCAGGTTCGGCGGCAGCTTCGGGCCGGCGACGGCGAGGGCTGCGATCGCGAAGGCGATGTCGGTGGCGACCGGCACGGGCCAGCCGCGCGGCGCGCCGCCGGGGGCCATGTTGACGGCCAGATAGACCAGCGCGGGCCCCAGCATGCCGCCGAGCGCGGCGATCACCGGCAGGGCCAGGCGGCGTGGGTTGGCGAGCTCGCCGCGGACGATCTCGTACTTTATCTCCAGGCCGACGACGAAGAAGAAGACCGCCATCAGCCCTTCCTTCACCCAGTCGAGGACCGGCAGAGTTTCGGTGAAGGCGCCCAGTTGGACCGTGAAGGGCTGGTGGATGAAGTCGAAATAGGCGCCCGACCACGGTGAATTGGCGAGCGCGATGGCGGCCAGGGCGGCGGCCACCAGGATCACGCTGGAGGCGCTTTCGGTCTTCAGGAAGTCGAGCGTGATCCGCTTGGCCATGGCTTCGGTTAGCATGGCCCGCGGCCGGCCGCTAAGGTATCCGGAGCCGGATCCCAAAGACTTCGCGGAGGACGCCATGCGACTGACCAAACCCCGATTTTCGCCCCTGGCCGACGCCGAGCTGACGCCCGACCAGGCCGAAGCATTGGAGCCGATGCGGCCCGGCCCGGTGCTGAACATCTTCCGCACCCTGGCCCACGCGCCGAAGGCGCTGACAAGGTTCAACCAGTGGGGCGGCTATGTGCTATCGCGCCGCAACGACTTGCCGCCGCGCGAGCGGGAGATCGTGATCCTGCGCACTGGCTTCCTCTGCAAGTCGGGCTATGAGTGGACGCAGCATGTGCGCATCGGTCTTCGCGAGGGCTTGACGCAGGATGAGATCGGCCGGCTGAAGACGGGCGCCGAGGCCGGCTGGAGTCCCGCCGACGCCGCCTTGATCCGCGCCTCCGACGAGCTGCACGCCGACCAGTTCATCGGCGAGGCGACCTGGACGGAACTCGGCAAGCATTTCAGCGACAAGCAGCGCATGGACGTGGTGTTCACCGCCGGCCAATACACCCAGGTCTCGATGATGCTGAACACCTTCGGGGTGCAGCTCGACGAGGGCCAGACACTCGATCCCGACCTGAAGGGCTTCTGACATGGCCGCTCGTCTGGAGGGCAAGGTCGCGGTGGTGGTCGGCGCGGGCCAGACGCCGGGCGAGACGGTCGGCAATGGCCGCGCCATGGCCATGCTGTTCGCCCGCGAAGGCGCCAGCGTGGTCTGCGTCGACCGGGTGGCGGAGCGGGCCCAGGAGACGGTGACTCTGATCCGTGAGGAGGCCGGCGTGGCCTCGGCGCTGGCGGCCGACGTCGTCAAGGCCGCCGACTGCGCGAAGATCGTGGAGGCGGCCAAGGCCGAGCACGGCCGGCTCGATATCCTGATCAACAACGTCGGCATCGGCGGCGGCGACGCCCCTGCGCACCGGCTGGAGGAGACGGCCTTCGACCGCATCCTGGCGGTGAACCTCAAGGGCATGTGGCTGACCATCAAGGCGGCCTTGCCGGTGATGCGCGACCAGGGCGGCGGCGCGATCGTCAACATCTCGTCCCTGGCCGCGCGGGCCGGCGGCATCCAGCTCGCCTACGAGCTCTCCAAGGCCGGCGTGAACCGCCTGACCACCAGTGTCGCCCAGTCGAACGCCCGCTACGGCGTGCGCTGCAACGCCATCATGATGGGCTATATGGACACCCCCATGGCGGTGAGCGGCATCGCCGGCGCCACGGGCCGGCCGACGTCGGAAGTGCGCGCCGAGCGCGACGCGCGCGTGCCGCTGGGCGGGCGGATGGGCGACGCCTGGGACACGGCCTATGCGGCGCTGTTCCTGGCGTCGGACGAAGCCAAGTTCATCTCCGGCGCGATCCTGCCGGTGGACGGCGCGATGGGCGTGCGGATCGGGTAGAGACCCTCCGTCAGCTTCGCTGACACCTCCCCGCGCTCTTCGGTGCAGAGGAGGAGCGGGGTCGCATCGCTCATCCTCCGAAGGGAACACTTCGGGGGAGGTGTCACCGCAGGTGACGGAGGGGGCCTAGCGAGGCTTGCTCGCGGCAGGACGAGGGCGCATGTCGCAGCCATGCCGGTCGCCCCGTCCTACCGTCCCGAACCGCACTTCGATGAGCTTGGGCCCGAGTTCGCGGACCCCGTGCGGGCCGAGGTGTTCCCAAAGACGACCTTGAGGTTCCGCAACGATCGGGCGGCGGCGACGGTGGGGCTGGAGACGCTCACCGACGATGAGTGGATCGCCCACTTCGGGCGGTTCGAGCCGCTGCCGGGGAACCTCGATCCGCCGCTGGCGCAGCGTTACCACGGCCACCAGTTCCGGGTTTACAACCCCGAGCTCGGAGACGGGCGCGGCTTCACCTTCGCCCAGATGCGCGAGGCCGCAACGGGCCGGCTGCTCGACCTTGGGACCAAGGGCTCGGGGCGCACGCCGTGGTCGCGGTCGGGCGACGGGCGGCTGACGCTGAAGGGCGGGGTGCGCGAGGTGTTGGCCACCGCGATGCTCGAGGCGCTGGGCGTGCCGACCAGCCGCTCGTTCTCGCTGATCGAGACCGGCGAAGAGCTGGAGCGGGGCGACGAGCCCAGCCCGACGCGTTCGGCGGTGCTGGTGCGCCTGTCCTGGAGCCACATCCGGTTCGGCAGCTTCCAGCGTCATGCCTTTTTCGAGCGGCCGGACCGGATCACCGCGCTCGTCGACCACGTGGTCGCCAACTATTACCCGGAGCTGGAAGGCGCTAACGACCGGCCAGTCGCATTGCTGCAGGCGGTGGTCGGGCGGGCCGCAAGGCTCACGGCGCGCTGGATGGCCGCCGGTTTCGTCCACGGTGTGCTCAACACCGACAACATGAACATGACGGGCGAGAGCTTCGATTACGGCCCCTATCGCTTCCTGCCGCACAACGACCCGAACTTCACGGCCGCCTATTTCGACCACGGCGGACTCTACGCTTTCGGCCGCCAGCCCGAGGCGGTGTTCTGGAACCTGCAGCAACTGGCCGGCGCGCTCAGCCTGGCAGCGACGAGCGAGGCGCTGGTGGGGGCGCTGAACGGCTTCGGGACCGCCTATCGGGCGGAGCTTACCGAGGCCATGCGGCGGCGGTTCGGCTTGTTGAGCCGCCGGCCGGACGAGGACGCGGCCTTCGTCCAGGCGGCGTTCCGGGCGTTCGCGGAGGGCGGCGAGCGGCTGCGCTGGGAGCCGTTCTTCTTCGACTGGTTCTGCGGCCGCGAGGACCGCGCGCTGGGCGGCGTGCGGGGCGACCTCTATGCGGGCGAGGGGTTCGGGGACTTCCGACGGCTTTTGGCGGCGTTCGAGCCTGATCGGCCCGAGCGGCTGGCCGATCCCTACTTCGCCCAGGCCGAGCCGGAGGAATTGCTCTACGACCAAATCGAGGCGCTCTGGGCGCCGATCGCCGACGGTGACGACTGGTCGGGGTTTCACGAGAAGCTGGCGCGGATCGAGGCGGCGCGGGCGGCTTGGGGTTTGGCGGGCTAGACGCCTGGCTTCGGTCGCGAGGCCCATTGCGCCAGCACGACGCCTGCCAGCGCCACCGCGGCGCCGGCTCCCTGCAGCGGCCCCAGCGCTTCGCCGAACAGGACCCAGCCTAGCCAGGCGGCCACCACCGGCTGGACCAGCACCACCACCGAGGCGGTGGCGGTCGGCAGGCGGCCCATGGCCCAGGCGATCGAGCCCTGTCCGGCCACGTGCATCAGGCCCAGGCCCAGGCAGGCGGCCCAGCCCGCCGCCGCGGTCGGCAGAATCTGCTCGCGCAGCGAGAGCGCCGCGATCAGCATCAGCGGCAGGCCCACCACGCTCGACCAGTACATGAGCCGGCTGGCGCCCTCGGTCTTGCGACCCTCGCTGATCGCCAGGAAGTAGAGCGCGTACCAGAAGGCCGTGGTCGCCGAGAAGGCGTCGCCCAGCGCCGGGTTGAGGAGGTGGCCGCCGCCGCCCTTGCCCATCGCCATCATCCAGGCGCCGCCCACCGCCACGGCCACCGCCAGCAGGAAGAGGGCGCGCGGGCGTTGCTTCAGGAAGATCCACGCGAAGGCGGTCACCACCACCGGCGTCAGGTTCGACAGCACCGTCGCGTTGGTGACCGAGGTGTATTTGATCCCGTAGTGCCAGAAGCCGAGGTCGAGGGCGAACATCACGCCCGCGATCATGGCGATCTTCGAGGGCCGGCCGAGCGGGCCGCTGGTCCGCCGCGTCATGACCGCGAGCAGCGGCATGGCGAAGGCCAGGCGCCAGAAGCCGGCGGCCGCGGGCCCAGTCTCGGTCAACCGCACCAGGATCGGTGAAAGCCCGATGACGCAGGCGCCGAACACCAGCACGGCCAGGGCCTGCCAGCGCCGCGCATCGGTCTGCGATGTGGCTATGGCCTCGGTCAAAATCCCAGCTCCGCACGCAGTTCGGCGGCCGTCATACCTGACGCGCGCAGTTCGCGCAGCGTCTGGGCCTTGTCGCGCTTGGCGAAGCGCCGGCCGTCGGGGCCGCGGAGCAGGCGGTGATGGCGGTAGGTCGGCGTCGGCAGACCCAGCAGGCCCTGCAGCAGGCGCTGGACGTGCGTCGCCTCGAAAAGGTCCTGGCCGCGGGTCACCTGCGTCACGCCCTGCAGTGCGTCGTCGACGACGACCGCCAGGTGGTAGGCGACGCCCACGTCCTTGCGGGCCAGCACCACGTCGCCGCCGAGTTCGGGCCGGGCGGCGACAAGGCCATGCTCGCCGCCTGGGCCTTGGCCTTCCTCGACGAAGGTCAAGGCGACGAACCCGCCCAACGCGCGCTCGGCGACGTCCAGCGCCAGGCGCCAGGCGTAGGGTTCGCCGGCCTCGACGAGGCGGGCTTCCTCGTCGGCCGGCAGGCGTGCGCCGCGGAAGGCCTCCAAGGCGCCGTGCGGGGCGCTCTCGATGGCCTCGGCCACCTCGCGGCGGGTGCGGAAGCAGCGATAGGTCAGGCCGCGCTCTGAAAGCTCGCGCAGGGCCGCGCCGTAATCGGCCATGTGTTCGGACTGACGCCGGACCGGCGTTTCCCATTCGAGCCCGAGCCAGGCCAGGTCCTCGTAGACCGCCGCCTCGTATTGCGGCCGGCAGCGGGTGCGGTCGATGTCCTCGATGCGAAGGATGAAGCGCCCGCCGGCGGCGCGGGCGGCCTCGAACGCGGTCAGAGCCGAAAAGGCGTGGCCCCGGTGCAGATAGCCGGTGGGCGAGGGCGCGAAGCGCGTGGCCGTGAGCGTGTTGGGGTGGGCGTCGGACACCCGAGCGGGTTTAGTCGCGTGGGAGGTTGGTCACCAGACCGATGTGCCGGAAGACGGCGCGCAGGAAGGGCACCTCGCCGCCGCAGGCCTCACGGATGTGATCGAACTGCTTGAAGCCGGCCATTTCGGCCAGGCCGTGCGCCGAGCACCAGGCGGCAGCGGTGACGAGCTCGATCTCGTGGGTGTCGCTCGGGTCGGCGCCGGCGTCGATCAGGGTGTCGCGAACCTTGCAATAGGCGCTGTCCTCGCCCTCCTGCATCTCCTCCGGAAGGGCTTCCTTGTCGCGGGCGGTGTCGTACATCACCCGGTAGAGCGCCGGGTTCTCGCGGGCGAAGCAGACGTAGGCCACGCCAAGGTTGTTCATCGCGTCGCGCGGCGAGGAGGCGTCGGCCCTGGCCTTGGCCAGCGCCTGGTCCAGCAGGGTCCAGCCCTCGTGGGCGACGGCCTCCAGAAGCTCGGTCTTGTCCTTGAAGTGGTGGTAGGGCGCCGCCGGGCTGACCCCAGCCTCGCGCGCTACGGCGCGGAGCGAAAGGGCGCTCGGGCCCTCGGCCTCAAGGAGGCGGCTTGCCGCGTCGATCAGGGCGCGGCGCAGATCGCCGTGGTGATAGGGCCGGGCCTCGGCGGCTTGAGATTCTCTCATCGATCCCCACTCTAATTCTCAATCTATGCGCCGTAAAGATATCTTGACGCCGCTTAGATAAGCGCTATCTTAGCGCTGTTCAAATAAAGAAACGCGAACCGTCTCCCCGCGGTTCAAACTCAAGGTGTGTGTCATGTCTCTCGCAACGCTCGGGCGGTTCTTCGACCGCCTCGCCCCCGCCCTGATCCTGTTCATGGGCACGTCCCTCGCCACAGCGTTCGCTGTTGTCGCCCTCTGAGCCTCCCCGTTCAAGGCCGACCGGAGAAGGGTCCCTCGCGGGCCCTTTTTCGTCACGGGATTAGGGCAGCCGAGGTAGCCATGCAAAATCGCATAGCGATACGGCGTAAATAGGTATCTAGGCATCGTTTAGATAAGTGCTATCTAAGCATCGTCCACATCGGACACCGGCGGTCGTAACCGGCCGCCGATCACTGAAGGGAACACGTCATGTCGATTTTCATGAACCGCATCCTGGACACGCTGGCGTCCTACGCGATCGTGGCCCTGGGTCTGACGCTGGCCGGCGCCACCGCCGTCGTCGGCGCCTGACACCAGATGCAATGCCGATAAGCCTCGCCCGCTTGATTGACTTGATTGATCAGTGCGGCGAGGCCCGGCTGCTCTGCGTCATGGAGATGTCTCCGAATCTTTCCTATACTGCTCCGCAAAGCGGGACAGCCCGAGCTTCCTGACCGGGCCCGTCGCCGCCGCAACGCGTCGCGAACAGGGGTCTCGTCTTCAGTTCACCAGCGTACCACATAGGCGCCGCGCGCCGCTCGCGCCCTCGCTGCGGGGAGGGTCGCCATGCAGGTGCTTAGCCGCCCACCGTCCGGTTGGCCCGCGCTGGTGCTGAACGCCGACTTCCGGCCCCTCAGCTACTACCCGCTGTCGCTCTGGCCGTGGCAGGATGTCATCAAGGCGGTGTTCCTCGACCGCGTCGACGTGGTTTCGACCTACGACCAGATGGTCCACTCGCCGTCCTTCGAGATGAGGCTGCCGAGCGTGGTGTCGCTCAAGCAGTACGTCACCCAGGACCGCCCGCCAGCCTTCACCCGCTTCAACCTCTTCCTGCGCGACGCCTTCACCTGCCAGTATTGCAGGGCCGGCGAGGACCTGACTTTCGATCACGTGATCCCGCGCTCGCGGGGCGGGCGCACGACCTGGGAGAACATCGTCACCGCCTGCGCACGCTGCAACCTGATCAAGGGTGGGCGCACGCCGCGCGAGGCCGCGATGCATCCGCAACGCCCGCCCCACCGGCCCTCGGCCTTCGAGCTGCAGCAGCACGGCCGCAAATTCCCGCCGCACCACCTGCACGAAAGCTGGCTCGACTACCTCTACTGGGACATCGAGCTGGAGGCTTAGGGCGTCCCCGAGCGCCACGGGCGCCAGACCCCAGCAGTCTCCCACACGTCGGCTCGTCCTTTGCAATGATGTCCGAAGGTATGGGAGTTTTGCGCGCGACCGCGCGCCGGCGGAGGTCTCGGCGCTCCAGGCCAGTTCCGACAGGCGGAAATCGAGGGCGTGATTCTGGCGAGGGTGGCGCGGCTTCCTGTAGGGCGGCCTGGCGTCCGCGGCTCAGGTCCGCGACGCGTGACCAGGGACTGGAGACAGACGCCGATGTTCCGCGCGCGCCCAATCGCGGCCAGGCCGATGGTGGCCGCGACGACCGCAGCCGCCCTGGCTGCATCCGCCCTGATCGCCGCCGCTCTGGCCGCGTCCGCCGCGCGGGCCGAGACCCCGCCGCCGGGGCTGGCCGCCAAGCTGCAGCAGGTGGTGTCCCGCGACGGCGCGCCGGGCGTCACCGCCCTGGTGCTCAAGGACGGGCTGCTGCTCTACCGGCTGGACGAGGGCGCCATCGCCCACGACGCCCAATTGCCCATCGCCTCGGCCTCGAAATGGATGACCGCCGCCCTCGTGATGAGCGTGGTCGATGAGGGCAAGCTCAAGCTGGACGCCCCGATCGGCGAGCGCCTGCCGCAGTTCACCGGTAAGGCCGGGCGGATCACGCTGCGCCAGTTGCTGTCGTTCACCGCCGGCCAGGGCGGGCTGAAGCCGGACATGTTCGACCTGCGCCAGGATCCGCACATCAGCCTGGCGCAGGCCGCGGCCCAGGTCGCGGCGCGGCCGCTGGTCGACGCGCCGGGCACGACCTTCCGCTACGGCGGCCCCTCGATGCAGGTGGCCGGCGCCCTGGTGGAGCAGGCCACGGGCAAGCGCTGGGCGGCGCTGTTCGAGGAACGGATCGCGGGCCCCCTGGGACTGTCGCACACCTATTGGGCCAATCCGCTGATCCCCGGGCTGAAGCCGGAGACGGTGCGCAATCCCAACCTGCAGGCCGGCGTCTACACCACGGCCGACGACTACGCGAAGTTCCTGACCATGCTGGCGGGCGGTGGCGTCTACCACGGCCGGCGCATCCTCTCGGCCAAGGCCATCGACCAGATGGAGACCTGGCAGACCCGCGGGCGGACCATGGCCTACCTCCCGCCCGGGGCAGGTCCCATCGACAAATACGCGCTGGGCAACTGGTGCGACGCGGTGGAGGCAAGCGGCGATCGCTGCTGGCTGGTCTCCAGCCCCGGGGCCTACGGGACCTTCCCCTGGATCGACCGGCGCAGCGGGCTCTACGGCGTCTTCTTCCTGAAGCACCGCCTGCCCGCGGTGGCCAAGGATCTGCGCAAGGCGCGCGACATGATCATAGCGGCGGAGGCGGGCAGGGCCCGCTGATCCCAAGACGAGGTCGCGCGGACCATGGGGGGGAACTTGACCGAAGCCAGCGCCACAGCTCCCACGCCGGCGCCCGAGGCGCGGGCCGCCGCCCGGCCGCTGTCGCTCACCACCAAGGTGCTGTTCGGTGTCGGCTCGATGGAGGACGGATCCCAGCTCATCGTCGTGGGCGGGGTGCTGCTGCTCTACTACAGCCAGATCCTCCACCTCCCGGCGCACCTGGTCAGCCTGGCGCTGGGCGTGTCGCTGTTCGTCGAGGCGCTTTTCGACCTCGTCCTGGCGCAGATCTCCGACAACCTTCGCGCCCGGCTAGGGCGGCGCCATCCGCTGATGTACGCCTCCATTCTGCCGGTAGGCGTCTCGTTCATCGCGCTCTGGACGCCGCCGCACGGGCTGAGCCAAGGCCAGCTGTTCCTCTGGCTCGCGGTGACGGTGACCCTCTTCCGCTTCAGCCACAGCCTCTACATGGTCCCATCGGGGGCGCTCCTGCCCGAGATCGCGCCCGGCTATCACGAGCGCACCCAGATGTATGGGTTCCGCTACATGCTGGGCTCGGCGGGCGGGGCGATCGCCGCGATCCTCACCTACGGCGTCTTCCTGCGCAGGACGCCTGCCTATCCGCTCGGCCAGCTCAATCCCGCCGGCTATCCGCCGATGGCCATCGCCGTGGCCGTGCTGATGATGGGCGCCAACCTGATCTCCAATCTCGGCACTCATTCGCGGATCCCCGAGCTCTATCGGCCTTCACCGCGCAAGGTCCGCTGGCGCGAGTGGCTGAGCGAGGTGGCCAGCATCTTCCGCAACCGCAACTTCCTCGTGGCGGTGGTGGGCGGGGTGCTCGCGGCCGTTCCCGCGGCGCTCACCACGGGCCTTTCGATCTACTTCAACACCTTCATGTTCGCCTTGCCATCGAGCAACGTGGCGATCCTGGTGGCCACCCAGGCGCTCTCCGCCCCGCTCGGCTTCGCGCTCGCCGCCGTGGTCTCGGCCCGGCTGCAGAAGCTTCGGGCCTATGTCGTGCTCTATGCCGCGAGCCTGATCTTCGTCCACGGACCCCTGGTCCTGCGGCTCGTCGGCTTCATGCCGGACAACGGCGCGCCCTCGCTGCTGCCGATCCTCCTCGGCGCTCATGTGGCGCAGGGGATCCTGAGCATCGCCGCGTCGATCGTGAACACCTCGATGATCTCCGACGTGGTGGAGGAGAACCAGGCCAAGACGGCCCGCCGCTCCGAGGGGCTGGTGCTGTTCTCCGACCGGCTGATGCTCAAGCTCGCCGGCGGTCTGGCGACGGTGCTGCCGGGCATCCTGCTGACGTTCGTGGGCTTTCCCGCCGGCGCGAAGGTCAGCGCGGTCGATCCGGAGGTCATGCGCCGCCTGGCCTTGACCTACATCTTCCTCTCGCTTGCCTTGAGCGGCCTGGCGATCCTGACCTGGCGCATGTTCCGGATCGACCACGCGGGACACCTGCGGAACCTGGCGGTGATCGAAGCCCGTCGATCCGCCGCGTCCGGCGACCGGGAGGCCTGACGAGGTTCAGGCGGCCTCCTCGCTTTCACAGAACCGCGCGAGCTTGGCTACGATCGCGTCGGCCAGTTCCTGGACCGCCGCCAGGTAGCGCTCGACCGCCTGGGCTTCGGTCATGGCCGAGCGGTAGTAGAAGAAGGTCACCGCCCCCACCGCGCTGCCGGTCTCCGGATGGATGAGCGGCACGGCGAAGCTCTGGGTCGGATTTGACCTCGGCCGCCGGATCGTGGCGTAGCCCCGCGCCCGGGTCCGTCTGACAATCGCGGCGAGGTGGGCGGGATCGTCCTCGATCGCGAGCTCGTCGCCGGAGGCGCGCAGCACGTCGAGGATGAAGCCGCGCTCCTCTTCCGAACAGTAGGAGAAATAGGCCCGACCGACCGCACTCTGGATCATGTGGATCCGGCGGTTCACGAAATTCTGCTCGCGGGAGAAGGGACTGATGTGGCGGGTGGTGAAGCGCCCGATCATGCAGTCGCGCTCGGCGGTAGCGAGCGACACCTGCCACTTGTGCTGCCGCGTGAAGGCTTCCATCAGCGGCCGGGCGAGATCGACCATCACGTCACGGTGCCGCAGGCCCGAGGAAAGCCGCAGCACCGCCTCGGTCAGCGAATAGCCGTCCCGTCGCGACACCCTGACCACATAGCCGCCTTGGATCAGCGTCTCGAGCAGCCGCACCAGCGACGACTTCGGCAGTTGCGTGACCTCGTGCAGCGTCGAAAGCCGCATGACGCGGCTCTGGTTCAGCGCCTCCAGGATGGCCAGCGCCTTGGCGACCGTATGGACCTGAACGTCCTTGTGCATGGAAAGCCGACCCGACCAATCAGCCACTCAAATTCCGTCTTCTGGAATAACGCCATTTCGTCCAGCAGAACAGACGCGCATCCGCTAGCTGTCGTCGAAGTCGATGTGCGCGGGTTCGCAACGGCGGCTCTGGGAGGCGCGGGCAGGTGAGGAGCCGGAGCGGTCATGTGTTCGCGCCTGACGGCGTCCGCATCGCGTGGCGTCTGGACGGGCCGGCGGAGGCGCCGGTTCTGGCCCTCTGCACCATGGGGACGGCGGCCATGAGCGTCTGGGACGGGTTGGTCCGCGATCTCGCCGACGATTGGCGCGTGCTACGCCACGACCGACGGGGCGACGGCGACAGCGATGCAGGCGCGCGCGAGAGCCACAGCTTCGCGATCTATGCCCGCGACGCGTTCGAGGTAATGGACGCCTGCGAAGTGCGAACCGCCCACGTCGGCGGCATGGCCTTCGGGTCCCGGGTCGCCGTCCGCATGGCGCTCGATAAGCCGGATCGGGTGCGCAGCCTCGCCCTGTTCGACGCGACAGCCGCGCCCCCGGCGCCGGAGGCGGAGCGGCGCGCGGGAAGCGCACAAGCCGCGCGGCTCCGCACGGACGCAGGCTTGCCGCAGCGCGAGGTCGACCCAGGCTGGTTCGCCCGGCGCGACCCCGCCGGCGCGGGGCTGGCGCTGGAGGCGCTGCGCCGCGAGCCGCCGTGGACCGAAGGCCTCGCCACGATCACCGCGCCGACCCTCGTCGCCTGCGGCGAGCAGGACCCCAATTTCGCCGGCGCCCGGCGCATGGCGCGGGAGATCCCCGGGGCCCGCTTCGAGCCCATGCCGATGACCGGCCATGGCTCGATCCTGGATCGCCCCGATCTCGTGGCCAGGCTGTTGTCGGGCTTCATCGATGAGGTCGAAGGCCGGTCGAGGTCGCGTTCGCAGGAGGGGTCCAGATGAAGACGGCAGTCGTGACCGGTGCAGGGTCTGGGATCGGCGCGGCGGTCGCCGAGCGGTTCGCCCGGGGCGGCGCCCACGTCGGCGTGCTGGACGTCAACCGGGCGGGCGCTGAGGCCACGGTCGGGCAGCTTAAGGCGGCCGGCCTGAGCGCCGAGGCCCTGGTCTGCGACGTCAGCGACGCCGAGGCGCTCGAGGCGGCGATCGGCGCGCTCGCCGATCCGCGCGGCGGCCTGGATGCCGCGGTCTGCGCGGCAGGCGTCGCCAGCCGTCACACCATTCCGCAAATGGACGCCGCAGTCTGGCGCCGCGTCATCGACATCAATCTGACCGGCGCCTTCCTGGGCCTGAAGTCTGCTGCGGCCCATGCCGCGCCGGCCGGCGCGGCGATCACGATCGTCTCCTCGGTCGCCGCCGAACACATCGCCTATCTCAGCGGCGTGCACTACGCCTCCAGCAAGGCGGGCATCACCGGGCTTGTTCGACACGCCGCCTTCGAGCTCGGTCGTCGCAACATCCGGGTAAACGCGGTGGGGCCGGGACCGATGTCCAACCGCATGGGCGGCGCGCCGGCCGATCCGGCTCAGCAGGCCGCCTCGGCGCGCAACCTTCCGCTGCAGCGCGTGGTCGAGCCGGACGACATCGGCGAAGTCTGCTGGTTCCTGGCGAGCCCCGCCGCGCGTGCCGTGACCGGCGTCTATCTTCCGGTCGACTGCGGCTTCCTGACCAGCCGCGGCGCGCCCTACCAGCGCTACTTCGAGGCGCACGGTGAAGCCTTCTAGGTCCGGTGCTGTTCCGCATATCGGAACGCTGCGATCACGGACTATCCCGCCCGATGGCGCGCGCTAATCTAGGCTGGTCGGAGGCGCGCGTGAGGGCTCCAATTCCAATCGCAACGGGACCCGCGGCAGGCGAGAGCCGGCCATGAGCGTCGTCCATATCCTGCGTGCGCCGGCCCCGGACGGCGCGCCGGAACCGCCACCGCCGAAGCCCGGCCCCTGGCACAGGTTGGCGCGCATCCTGCGCCGCGCGGCCTCGGAGCCGCTCCTCCATTTCGTGGTCGCGGGCCTGGCGCTCTTCACCGCCGGCGAGATCTACCACCGGCAGACCAGCATCTACCGCATCGAGATCACGCCCCGACACGTCCAGCAACTCGCCAACGACTACGTCCTGCAGTTCGGCGCGCGACCCGATCCGCAGACGCTGCAGCAGATCGTCCAGCGCGACACCCAGGACGAGATGCTCTACCGGCAGGGCCTCGCGCTGAAGCTCGACCAGGACGACGAGATCGTCCGCCGGCGCGTTATCCAGAAGATGCAGTTCCTGATGCAGGACCTGAATCCGCCGCCGGAGCCGACGACGGCCCAGCTGCAGGCCTTCTACGACGCCCACGCGGCCCGCTACGTCACCCGGCCGCGCGCCACCTTCACCCACATCTATTTCGCCGCCGATGCGGGCGACGCGGCGGCCAGGGCCCGCGCCGCGGCCGTGCTTAAGAGCCTGCCCAAAGGGGTGACGCGGGCGCCCGATCGCGGCGACGCCTTCCCCGATCTCTACGACTTCTCCGCCTTCGAGCCGGAACAGGTCTATCGGCTGTTCGGCCACACGCCCTTCGCCGATGCGGTCTTCCAGGCGCCGGTCGGCCAATGGGCCGGACCGTACAAGTCCGGCTACGGCTGGCACCTTATCTACATCGCGGCCCGCCAGCCGCCCGCGCGACCGCCGCTCGCCCGGATTCGCCAGCAGGTCCGCGTGGACTATCTGCAGGCCACGCAGGGCCAGGCCAATGCGCGCGCCTTCCAGGGCCTCGCCCGGCGCTTCACCGTCGTGCGCGACGACAAGGCGCGGCCATGAGGCGCTGGCTTCTCGCGCTCGCCCTGCTCCTCGGCCTGAGCGCCGCCTGGAGCGCTTCGGCGCACGAAGTGAGGCCCGCCTATCTGGAAATCGAACAGACGTCGCCCGCCACCTACCGCATCACCTGGAAACAGCCTGCGGTGGGCGAGCTCGCCTTGCACCTCGTCCCGCACCTGTCGAGCGGTTGGCTGGAGCGACCGCCCGCGGATCAGTACGCGGCGGCCGGATTCCTGATCAAGACCTGGATCGTCCAGGCCAAGTCGCCCGACGCGCTGGGCGGACAGACTCTGACGATCGAGGGGCTGCAGAACACCATCACCGACGTGTTCGTCCGCATCCGGCCGGCGGGCGCCCCGCAGCTCGACACCATCGTGCGGCCGGAGCAGCCGAGCATGCGCCTGTCGTTGCACGCCGGCGCGGGCATGGGCGCCTCCGCGTTCCTGCTCCTGGGCGTGGAGCACATCCTGACCGGGCCCGACCACCTGCTGTTCGTGCTCGGCCTCATTCTCATCGTCCGGGACCGCTGGACCCTCCTGAAGACGGTCAGCGCCTTCACCCTGGCCCATAGCCTGACGCTGGCGGCCGCGACCCTGGGCGCCATCTCCCTGCCGCCGGAGCTCCTGAACGCGCTCATCGCGCTCTCCATCCTGTTCGTGGCCCCCGAAGCGCTGCGCGCCCAGCAGGGCGGGACCAGCGTGACCATCCGCTTTCCCTGGGTGGTCGCCTTCTGCTTCGGCCTGTTGCACGGCATGGGCTTTGCCAGCGGCCTCACCACGCTTGGTCTCGAGCGCGGCGCGCTTCTCACCGCACTGGTGCTCTTCAACGTCGGCGTCGAGATCGGCCAGCTCATCTTCATCGCGCTGGTGCTGGCGCTCCAACGCGGATTCCGGCTGATGGAGGTCCGCTGGCCGAAGCCGCTCGCGCTGACGCCCACCTATGCGATCGGAGCCTTGGGGGCGTCTTGGGCGATCCGCTACGGCGCGGCCTTCTTCGGACTGCTCTCATGACCCGCAGGATCGCCGTCCTCCTCGCCGTTCCGCTCCTCCTGGCTCTGCTGCCGGGCGAAGCAGGGGCCCACATCGTCAGGGGCGAGGCGATCGGCTTCGTGAGCGGCTTCGAGCATCCGATCTCGGGCCTCGACCACGTGATCGCCATGGTTGCCGTGGGCATGTGGGGCGCACAGCTCGGACGACCTGCGATCTGGCTCCTGCCGGTGACCTTTCCGTTGATGATGGCGGTCGGCGGCTTCCTGGGCCTGGTCGGGGTTCCACTGCCGGGCAGCGAGGTCGCCATCGCGCTGTCAGGCCTGCTGCTTGGCGGCGCGGTGCTGCTGGAGGCGCGGCCACAGCTTCTCGCCGCCGCCGCGCTCGTCGGACTTTTCGGCCTCTTCCACGGCTATGCGCACGGGGCGGAACTGCCGCCGGGGCAGAACGCGCTGCTCTACAGCCTGGGCTTCGTGCTGGCGACCGGCCTCCTGCACGCCACCGGCATCGCCATCGGCCTTGTCCACCGCTGGGGCTGGGGCCGCTACACCCTGCGCGCCGCGGGCGCCATGGTCCTTAGCGGCGGGGTCTACTTCCTCTGGGCGGCGCTCGCATGAGGCGCCTCCGCATCGCCGCCCTGGGGCTTCCCGCGCTTGCGCTCCTCGCACCCGGGGCCGCCGAGGCCCACCTGATCGCCACCGGCATGGGGCCGGTCTACGACGGCGTCACCCATTTCGCGCTGAGCCCCGAAGACATCCTGCCCATGGCGGCGCTGGCCCTGTTCGCCGGCCTGAAAGGGCCCGTCCACGCCCGTGCCGGCGCGGCGGCGCTCACGGCGGGTTGGTTCCTGGGGGGAGCCGTCGCGATGGCCGGCCTCGCCCTGCCATCGGTGGTGCTGTCGGCCGGGACCGCCGCGGCCCTGATGGCGGTGGGCGGGCTGCTCGCCTGGAACCTCGCGGTGAGGCCGCGCTGGTGCGCGGCCCTGGGCGCAGGCCTGGGCGCCGCACGCGGCCTCGCCGACATGACCGGCGTCGCGCCGAGCCTGCCGCATTGGGGCGTGCTCGTGGGCATCTGCGCGAGCGTCGCGGCGGCCTTCGTGCTCGCGACGTCGCTCACGCTTCCGCTCAGGCGCTTCTGGATGATCATCGCCGCTCGGGTGGCGGGAAGCTGGATGGCCGCGCTCGGCCTCCTCCTGGCCGGCTGGATCCTGCGTTACGGGGCGGTGGCGAGATGAACGCCGCCCGAAGTTCCAAATGGGGAGACTGCCTGTGAAACTCGTTGGCCTGCTGATCGCCTCCGCCTCCGCGCTCGCCCTCACGGGCGGCGCGCTCGCCGTTACGCAACGCGGAGCCGATGCCGGCAAGGCGCGGCCGGCGCCGCGGGCCGAGACCCCGACGCCGCCGAACGCGACCTATCGCACCGACGCGCCGCCCCAGGCGCGCCGGGTGTTCTTCGGCGAGCTCCACCTGCACACGGCGATGTCGCTGGACGCCTGGACCTTCGGGACCCGGCTGCTGCCGGACGCCGCCTACAAGTTCGCGCGCGGGCAGACGGTGATGGTCCCGGCCGAACAGGTGGCCATAGAACAGGGTCTGCACACCAAGGGCGACGTGCCGGCGCGACGGGCCTGGCCGCTCGACTTCGCAGCCGTCACCGACCACTCCGAGTACCTCGGCGCCATGCCCCAGCTCGCCGATCCGAACAGCGCCTTTTCGAAGAGCGAGTCAGGCCGACAGCTTGCCGCCGCCGGACAGCGTGGCTTCCAGATGGTGGAGCGCATGTCGCGGACGCCGGGCTCCGTCGGCAACAATGACCTGAAGGCTGCCGCCGAGGCCTCCAACGGCTGGGCCGCGGAGATGAAGGCGGCTGACGACAACTACCAGCCGGGCAAGTTCACCACCTTCGTGGCCTATGAATGGACCGCGACGGCGGGCTACGGCACCCACATGCATCGCGACGTGATCTTCAACGCCGATCACAGCCCGGCGCCGTTCACGGCCGTCCAGTCCGATCATCCCGAGGACCTGTGGAAGTATCTGGAGTCGGTGCGCCGCCGCGGCATCGACGTGCTGGCCATCCCGCACAACGCGAACCTCTCGGACGGTCACGACTTCGACTGGAACATGTCGAACGGCCGCCCTATCGACGAGGCCTACGCCCTGGAGCGAGCGCTCAATGAGCCGCTCGTCGAGATCGCCCAGACGAAGGGCGATTCCGAAACCACACCGCAGCTCTCGCCCCAGGACGAGTTCTCCAACTTCGAGATCATGGACCGCATCTACAAGGGCGAAACCAAGGCGAACCAGCACGGCTCCTACGTGCGCGAAGCCTGGGGTCGGGGCCTGGTGATCCAATCGAAGGTGGGGGCCAATCCCTTCAAGATGGGCGTGGTCGGCGGCTCGGACATCCACAACGGCCTCACCGCCAGCGACGAGAACGCCTACGCCGGCCGGATCAGCGGGCTGGACCCCAAGACCATGCTGCCCAGAGGGGCCGCCGCGCGCGCGGCGCTCGGCATGAACCAGCTCGCCCCCGGCGTGCGGCCGAGCGGTCAGCGGGAGAACGACCCGCTGCAGTTCAGCTCACCGGCGATCACCGGCGTCTGGGCCGAAGAGAACACCCGCAACGCCATCTTCGCGGCGCTGAAGCGCAAGGAGACCTTCGCCACCTCGGGGACCCGCATCCGGCTCAGGATGTTTGGCGGCTGGAACTACCGGCCCGACATGGTCCGCAACGCCGGCTGGGTGGCCCAGGCCTATGCCCGTGGCGTGCCGATGGGCTCCGACCTGCCGGCCCGGCCGGCCGCGGCGACAGCCCCGCACTTCGTCTTGCAGGCGATGAAGGATCCAGACGGGGCGAACCTCGACCGCATCCAGGTGATCAAGGTCTGGCTCGACCACGGGACCTACCGCGAAAAGATCTACGACGTGGCGCTTTCCGGCGGGCGCAAGGACGACGCCAGGGGCCATGCGCCGGCGGTCGGCGACACGGTCGACCTCAAGACCGGCAAGTACAAGAACACGATCGGCGCGCCCGTGCTGACCCGCATGTGGCAGGACCCCGACTTCGATCCGAAGGTCCCAGCGGTCTACTACGCCCGGGTACTGGAGATCCCCACGCCCCGCTGGACCACGCTCGTGGCCATCCGCAACGGCCTGCCGCTGCCGCTGCCGACGCGCGCGCCAGCCACCATCCAGGAGCGCGCGTGGTCGTCGCCAATCTGGTTCACCCCGGCCGGCTTCCACGCCGGATCCTGAGGCCGGGGAAGAGGCCGGGCCGGACCCCGGAGCATGATGGCTTCAGGCGATCGTCCGGTCGCTGAATCGCGCCCGAAGTCCGAGGTCCAGGCGGCAACCGATCGTCGAGATCACCACCGGTAGAGAAGCTGCGCGCCGTAGGTCCGCGGCTGGCTCCACCGTCGCGCCGAGGTGGCTTCGAAGGTGAGATAGGTCACATTCGTCAGGTTGTTGGCGAAGGCCGCCAACTCCCAGTGGCCACGCCGCACGCCGGCGCGCAGGTTGACGATCTGGTAGTCGTTGAGGTCCGGCGTCTGCTCGATCTCCTGCACCCCACCCCAGCGCGCGGAATAGAGCAGGTTCGCGAACCCCGTGGCGCCGAGCGCCAGGGGGTGGCTGTAGTGGATGTTGGCCGAGGCCAGCCACTTGGGGAGCTGCGGCGGATGGGCCCCGTCGAACTCGCCGCTGGTGATCTTGCCTTCCTGACGCGAGCCGCCGAGTGTGGCGACCAGGTCGCCGCCAGCGATCGGCAGGTTCACGGTGGCCTCCGCCTCAAGGCCCCAGAGCCGCGCCTTGCCGCCATTGGTCGCAAACGGCGTGCGCGCCACCGGGCAGGCGGGATTGGTCGGCTGGCAGCCGTTGTCGGTCTGGATGATCAGGTTGTCGACGTCGGTCCAATAGGCCGCCGCGGTCAGATAGACTTGGCGGATCGGGTTGCCCTTCGCGCCGATTTCGTAGGAGCGGGTCTCTTCGTTGCCGTAGCTGACCGGGACGGGGATCGGCTGTAGCGGATTGCCGAGGTTGCTGTTGAAGCCGCCGGCGCGGAAGCCGGTGCCCACCTTTGCGTAGCCCATCCACTCCGGCGAGAACTTGTAGGACCCGGTGAGCCCATAGGAGAGGTTGTCCGGGTCGAACTCGGCGTCCACCAGCTTGCCCTTGACCGCGACGAACCCGGGGTTGCTGAACTGGTTGGCGTCGAAGTGCTTCTTGTCCTTGGTGTAGCGCAGCTCTCCGGTCACGCTCAGCGCGTCGGTGAAGTCGTACTCCAGGCTTCCGTAGGCGGCCCAGGAATCGAGCTTCTGAGCCGAGATCGAGACGGTTCCGGTCGACGGATTGGCCTTGGTGGGCGTGCGCGTGGCGGTGATGGTGTCGCCGTCCTTCAGATGCAGATATTCGCCGCCGAGCAACCACTTCCAGCGGGGCCCGAAGTCGCCGCTCATGTAGATCTGCTGGTTGAAGCTGCGCGTTTGGCCGTGGTTCTGCTGGGTGCCGTCGGTCTCCAGGGTGGCGCCGGGCGCGAGCAGGCCGGCGGCGCGGATCTGGGCGAGAAGCCCGGGATTGATGATGTCGCTGTCGAACTGCTGCAGATCCTTGCGCTCGCGCCACAGGCTGATCCAGGTCAGCGTCCCGAAATCGAACCGGTAGTTCGACGTGAACTCGAGATCGTTCACCTGATCGGTGTCGGAATCCTCAAAGTTGTGCGGCCGCTCGAATTTGGGCTCGATGAAGACGCCATTCGGCTCGCTTGGATTCGGTTGAATCCAAAGCTGCAGGTTGAGCGCCGGATACTTGTTCTTGGCGTGCTCGACCATCAGGTTGGCGTCGAACGGCCCGTTCTCGTAGCGTAGCTGAGCTCGGTAGGCGTAGGTCGACTGGGCGTCGATGTATTTGTCGAGGTCCGGGTTGTAGTAGAACCCCCTCGACTGCTTCATGTTGTCGCCGCTCAGGCGGAACGCGAGGTGGTCCGTCAGCGGCTGGTTCAGCACGCCCTCGTACTCTCGGTAGCCGACGTTGCCGGCCTTCGCCGAGACATAGCCAGAGGCCGTGGGGCTCGGCCGCGCGGTGATCACGTTGATTGCCCCGCCCACCGCGTCGCGGCCGTAGAGCGCGCCCTGCGTGCCGCGCAGCACCTCGATCTGGCTCACGTCGAAGAGGTCGAAGCGGCTGAGCGTCCGCCCGCCCTGGGCGCCGCCGCCGACATAGGCGCCGTCGCGATAGAGCCCGACGCCGGATTCGGCGCTGGTGCCGCGGCTGGTGCCCGACCCGCGGATCGAGACCTCGGAAGTGAGCGGCGTGGAGGTGTCGCCGAAGGCCACGCTCGGCAGGGCGGTGACCAGGTCCTTGACGCCCTGCAGGCCGCCGCGCTGGAGGATCTCGGAGCCCTCGACCACGCTGGCCGAGACCGGCACGTCGCGCAGGCGTTCGTTGCGCTTGCGCGCGGTGACGATGACCTCGCCGACTTCCGTCGTGTCCTGTGTCGCGGCCTGGCCGCCGTTGGCCGCCTGGGCGTTTGCCTGGGGCGCCTCGCACGCCAAGCCGAGCGCCAGCACCGAAGCACAGGCTAGAAGAAGCTTCTGAACCATCTGTTCCCCCTTTGCCGCCCTCCCGAACCTGCCTGATCCCGGTTGGCGGCGGCGGCGGCGCGTCTGGCGACCCCTGAAGCGCCTCGACCGTCAGTTTTCTGAACTGAAACGAAGCTATCGAACGGGCACGCCTGCCGCAGACGGAAACTGCCGCTATTCCGCCGCGCGGAATTGTTCTCGCGCCGACGCGCATCGGAGCTCTGCCATGGCGTTGACCGCCTTCAACCCCGCCTTCGACCTGGTCAGGATCGGCGCGGAAGCCGATGCCCCCAGGGATACGGCGTCATGTCAGGAGCGCGGGTTCCTGGCATTGGTCCAAGGCGAGCGATAGAAGCCTTCCGGATGGTCCGGCGTGGGCGCGTCGGACCGGCGCAGCGGCTGATACCCGGGGTTCGCTTCGCCCATCTTGCTGAGCACCGCGCGCCCGGCGGCGTTGCCGCTGAACACCCAGTCGGCAAGCGCGTCGAAGGGCCGGGAAACGGCGTATTGCTTTTGCAGCACTGCCTCATTGCGCCCCGGCGTGGCGTGGTTGGCCGTGAAGCTGCAAGCCTCGTTGGACTGCACCAGGAAATAGAAGCGGTCGGTGGCGTGGCTGGTCTTGTAGAGGTCAATCGCCATGCGATGATCGTTCACCTCGTCGTTGTCGTAGACCTCGATGAATTGAACGGCCCGCGCGGGCAGCGCTGCGATCTTCGCGTTGGTGATCTGGTAGGAATACCAGGGCGCAAGCTCCATCAGGAAGGCGCCGTTCTTTCCCCATCCCTTTTCCACAAGGCCCTTATAGGCCATGGCCGGGACAGCGCCGGCGCCGAAGGAATGCCCGACGAATGCGACGCGGCTCAGGTCCATTTGCGCGCCAGATTGCGCAGCGGCGGCCTCGAAGCCCTGCCACAGGCTGTCATAGCGCTGATCGATCGTAACGCCGCGCATCGGGTAGGTTGAGAACACGACGATGTAACCCTTGCTCACCATATGACGGATGATGTCGGCATAGGTCTCCGTCCTGCCGGGGCCGAAGCCGTGTCCGAAGAAGATGACCGGCCGTGGCCCGGGCGCGCCTTGCGGCGAATAGATGGTCATCCGGTCATTGGCGTCGCCCGGATTGGCCAGGGCCCTTGTCTCGATCTTGTAGGGTCCGTCGGCGCCGTAACCCGATGTGATCGGGCGCGCGGCGCACTGGGCCGTCTCCGCCGCTTCGACGCTCGAGACGCTTAATGCAAACAGGGCAAGTGCTGCGATCAACGGCTTCATGGTGATCTCCGAATCTGCGCGAGTCCCTCGTCGGGGTCGAAGGCGCCCGCGCCCTGCCGGTGGGTCGGGCCGGGCACGAGATGCATATCGGCATAGCGCGGCTTTGCCGTCACAGGCCGGCTCGCCACGCTCATCTCAGGCCTTGCCCGAGCGCGCGGCCCTGACGGTCGGATAGTGCGCGACCCTCCTGCCAGTCGAGCATGGGCTTGCGGAACCCACGCAGCACCTTCAGCTCGTCGCCGAACGCCATCAGCGCGTCGGAGGCCGGCTCGTAACGCGGCCACGCCACGTTCCCGCACTGGGGCGCTCCGGTCTTGGCGAAGGACGCCCAGCAACGGTTCATCAGGACTTCCATCGCCTGGTCCTGCGCCGTGAGAAAGGCGTTGGCGCCGGGGATGTCACCCCAGCTTGCGAACACGAACGGGATCTCGGCCCCATGGCTCGCGCCGAGGTCGGGCTCACGCTTGTGCTGCGGGACATAGGAGAACTGGTAGAGCCAGGTCGGTGCGCCGCCGGCCGTCCGCTTTGCTATCCACCGAGCCGGCGCGGTGAAGGCCGCGTCGGTGTAGGCGCGGTGGGCGGTGACCTGGGGCGAGGCACCATCGCTGCCGTAGATTGCCGCGCCGGTGGGGCCGAGCTGGTTCAGCACCGCCTGCGGATCGGCGCCAAAAGCGCGCATGAGGGGCGTGGCCTCGTCGCTGTTCGTGCCGATGATCATCGGCACGTCCATGGCCCGCCCCGCCGCGAACGCCGCGCGCGGGCTTTCGTGGACGATCGTTCCGTCGGCGAAAGGCCCGAACTGGCCGATCCCGCCCATCGGCATGTTGAGGATGTCGGCGATCGGCAGAGCGCGCAGTTCCGCCGCGCTGGCCGTGGCCTTGCTGCGCGCGGCAACGGCGGCCTCGTCCGCCCGCTCCTTCTCGGCCAGCGAGGCGGCTCGCTGCCATCCGCCGCCCGATTCGACGATCGCTTTCTGGAACAGCCCCTTGGTGGCCGGCGATGTGAGCAGGAACAGCAGGCTCGAGCCGCCGGCGGATTCGCCGAAGGCGGTGACGTTGCCGGGATCGCCTCCGAACGCCGCGACATTCGCCTTCACCCATTTCAGGGCGGCGATCTGGTCCATCAGACCATAGTTTCCGAAGGCCTCGCCCCCGGCTTCTGCGCCGGCTTCCTTGACGATCGCGGGAGGCGCGAAGAAGCCCAGCCGGCCCAGGCGGTAGTTGAAGGTGACTAGCACGACGCCTTGTTTGGCGAAGGCCTCGCCGTCGAAATAGGGCAAGGACGAGCCGCCGACGCGGAAGGCGCCGCCATGAATCCAGACCATGACCGGGAGCTTGTCACCGGGCCTGCCGCGGCTCCAGACGTTGAGGGTCAGGCAGTCCTCGCTCGTGGTCGGCGGCGCGAAACGAGCCACGCCGCCGGGGGCGACGCCGGGGCGGCGTTCCGGTTGCGGGCAGCCGGGCCCGAAGGCGTCGGCCCTCAGCTCGCGTGCCCAGGCCTTCGCCGGCTGCGGCGGCCGCCAGCGGAGCGGGCCGACAGGGGGCGCTGCGAACGGAATGCCCTTGAATACCGCCACCCCGTCCTGCGACTTGCCGACGACCGCGCCTTGCGGGAGCTGTGCGCGCGGCTCGGCCGCGCCAGCGGCGGAGGGCAGGAGGAGCGTGAGCGCCAAGCCGCCGTAGCAGAGGACCCTTAGCAGGACGGAGTTGAGACGAGCGGATCGCAACATGGCGGCAGGCTCCAGCAGGCCCTGTGA
>Ga0207690_10000158_pt1 | contig 53051 bp, 43 predicted proteins | sample KBSC23metaG_FD_184315 | JGI IMG/M metagenome (GOLD analysis project Ga0207690, IMG submission 184315) | Corn rhizosphere microbial communities from Kellogg Biological Station, Michigan, USA - KBS C2-3 metaG (SPAdes) (version 2) | ecosystem: Host-associated > Plants > Roots > Rhizosphere > Soil ... | reverse complement strand
AGCTCGCGTATTGGCGCCTTCTTCCAGTAGACCGCGGTCGCCGCATAGCTTGGCACATAGCTCACGTAGCTGTGGTCGAAGCCGGAGCTGTGGGCGCCGTAGTTGAGCACCGACGACAGGAGCAGCACGCCGTTGAACTGCAGGCCGCGCTCCTGCAGCGCATAGACCAGGCCCGCCGAGCGGGTGGTGCCGTAACTCTCGCCGAACAGGAACTTGGGCGAGTTCCAGCGATGGTTGATCGTGACGTAGCGCTGGATGCCGCGAGCGAAGGCGTCGATGTCCTCATCGACGCCCCAGAAGGTCGCGCCCTTGGTGTCGCCGAGCGGGCGCGAATAGCCCGCGCCAATCGCGTCGAGGAAGACGAGGTCGGACTTGTCCAGCAGCGTGTAGGGGTTCTCGACGATTGTGAAGGGCGGCGAATGGGTGGCGTTGGGCGAGTCGGTCTGCACGTGCATCGGGCCTACCGCACCCATGTGCATGAACAGCGACGCGGAGCCCGGGCCGCCGTTGTAGAGGAAGGTCACCGGGCGCTCGGCCTCGCCCTTCGAGCGGTCGGCGACATAGGCCACATAGAACATGCTGGCGATCGGCTTGCCGTCATCGTCGCGCAGAGTGAGGGTGCCCGCCGTGGCCGTGTAGGGGATCGTCTTGCCGCCTACCGTCACGGTGTGGCGCGAGGTCTTGGCCTGCTCCTGCACCGGCGCGGTGGCGATGTCGAAGTCGCTGATCTTGCGCTCGCCGGCCTGCGCGCCGCGCTCCGACCGACGCTCCACGACGCTGCCGCTGTTGGACATCGGCTCGTCGGTGGTGTTGCGCGCCGCACGCGAAGCCGCCGCCGGACTGGCGCCCGGACCGGGCTGGGCCAGGACCGCGCTTGCGGAAAAGCCAAGCGCGATCAGCGCGGCGAACGACTGACGGATCATGCAAACCCCCCGGACAACAAGACTGCGCGGCGCAGCCTTATGCGCCGCTCACGCCGCGGGACTTAAACGCCGCGTCACGCTGGAGCGCAACTCTGCGCCGCCGTATTGCGGTGACATTGCCGCTCCGCCTTATTCCGGAGCAATCGGCGGCGCATAGGTGGGCGATGACCGTCTCGCGCCTGTTGCCGTTCGCGATCCTCGCCGCAGCGCTTGCGGCGCCCGCGCTCGCCGCGGATCCAGAGGCGGTCGCGACCGCCCCGGCCGGCGGCGCGCCGCCCACTGTCGCCCAGCAGATCGACGAATATCTGAAGACCTCGCCGGCGCTCGCCCTGCCCACGGAGGCCGCGGCCGGCGTCGCGCCAGGCGCGGAGCCGCGCAAGGTCCACGGCATGCTCGACGTCTCCGCCGGAACCGGCGGCTATCGCAGCGCCTACGCCGCCAGCGAGATCCCGCTCGGCAAGACCGGAACCGCGACGATCGCCGTCGGCGAGACCCACGTCGGCGATCGCGGCGGACGCTTCCATCCCTATGGCGGCCAGAGCCTCGGCCTCGGCCTCAGCTTCGACGCCGACCCAAACGATTGCCGACGCCTTCAGGCCCGGGAAGCCGGACCACCGGACCTCAGCCTCGACCCTCGGATCGAGGGCGGTCGCCGACGCGCCTGCCCGGCCGCGGCGCCGGGCGCACCTCGGTAGCTCAGTCGGGGCTCACCTGGCGACACGCCGCAATCCTTGCGACGCGGCCGAAGCGCCGTGCCCCGGCGAGCTCGGCCGCGAAGGTGTCCCAGATTTAACGGCGGGTCCGGTGATGGCTATGCCAAGCTTGCCTTCACCCATTTAGGGTGGAACATAGACTAGTTTACATTATAGACTTCTTGCGCTAGTCACGAGATGACATCCCGCGATGAGGAGCCGATCTTGACCTCGATACAAGCGACCGCCGGCGCGGCGGTTTTCGCCCTGATCCTAGCCGGCGGCCTGGTCGCCCAGGCCCAGCCGACGCCCGCCGAGGGCGCCGCGACCGCCGCGCGGAGCAATGGCGTCATGGGCCAGTTCAGCGGCGCCGGCGGCGACCCCGTGCTGGGCGGGAAGCTCTACCAGCAGAAATGCGCGAGCTGCCACGACAACCCCAGCGGCCGCACGCCGCCCAAGGCGACGATCGCGGCCAACACGCCCACATTCATCTTCTCGGCCCTGCTGGAGGGCGTCATGCGGCCGATGGCGACCGGCATGGCGCCGCACGACATCGCCTCGGTCGCGACCTATCTGTCAACGCGCAAGGACGGCGGCCTCGACGCCGGCGCGCTGGAAGCGCCGCCCTGCAAGAACAAGCCCGCCCCGTTCAGCCTCACGGGCCCGCTCTGGAACGGCTGGGGCAATGCGCAGACCCAGAACCGCTTCCAGGCCAATCCCGGCTTCAAGGCCGTCGACGCGCCGCGGCTCAAGTTGAAATGGGCGTTCGCCTACGCCGGCAGCCGCAACGGCCAGGCGACGGTGGCGGGCGGACGCGTCTTCCTCACCTCGGCCTCCGGCGCCGTCTATTCGCTGAACGCCAGGACCGGCTGCGCCTACTGGCGCTACGATGTGCCGGGCGGGTCGCGGAGCAGCGTCGTCATCGGCAAGCTACCCGGGACCAAGGGCAAGGCGCGCTACGCCGCCTACCTCACCGGCTGGACCGAGCGCACCGCCTACGCGCTCGACGCCGAGACCGGCAAGCTGATCTGGAAGAGCCGCGTCGACAACCAGCAGGAAGTGCAGATGACCGGCACGCCGGTGCTGCACGCCGGGCGCCTCTACATCCCCGTCTCCTCCGCTGAAGAAGCCATCGCCACCGACGACAACCACGAGTGCTGCAAGTTCCGCGGCGCCGTGACGGCCGTGGACGCGGCGACCGGCAAGGTGCTCTGGGAAACCTTCATGAGCCCGGAGGCCAGGCCATTCAAAAAGAACGCCAGGGGCGTGCAGATGTACGGCCCCGCCGGGGCGGCGATCTGGGGCTCGCCGACGGTCGACGCCAAGCGTGGCCTACTCTACGTGGCGACCGGCGACAGCTACACCGATCTGCCCTTGCCGAACGCCGACGCTCTGGTGGCGCTGGACCTGAAGACCGGGGCGATCCGCTGGGCGAACCAACTCACCAAGGGCGACAACTACATCATCGGCTGCAATCCGCCGAAGCCCCGCGCCAACTGCCCGACCGCCGTCGGCCCGGACCACGACTTCGGCGTGGCGCCCGTCCTCCACACGCTGAAGAGTGGCAAGCAGGTGATCCTGGTCGGGCAGAAGTCGAGCCAGGTTTATGCGCTGGACCCGGACGCCCGCGGCAAGGTGATCTGGGAGCACCGCCTGAGCGCCGGCGGTCCGCTGGGCGGTGTCGAGTTCGGCCCCGCCGCCGACGGCGACAACTACTATGTGGGCATCGCCGACATCTTCTCACCCAAGGCCATGCCCGGGCTCTACGCCTTCCGGATCGCCGACGGCGAGCCGCTGTGGTCGATGCTCAGCCCGTCGGTGGCCTGCCCCTGGCGGAATCCCTACTGCCATCCGGCGATCTCCCAGGCGGTGACCGCTATGCCGGGGCTGGTCTTCGCCGGCGCCATGAACGGCCGCTTCCGCGCCTATGACAGCAAGACCGGCAAGGTGGTCTGGGACTACGACACCACCGCCGAGGTCACCACCGTGTCGGGCAAGACCGCCAAGGGCGGCGTCATGGACGGCGCCGGCCCGACGATCGCGGGCGGCGTGGTCTATGTGAGCTCGGGCTACCAGGGGCGGTCGGGCACGCCAGGCAACCTGCTGATGGCGTTCTCGGTGGACGGCCGCTAGCTCTGTCAGGAAAATCAGCCAGTCCGTCGCGCCAACCCGTGGACGCCTGCCGAAGCCCGACGCTCGCTAGGCCATGGCCATCATCCAGATGGCCATGCCGACCATCATCAGGTTCTCGGTCAGGGACACGAAGCCCAGCGGAACCTTGCTGTCGCCGCCGACGCAGGCGCACTTGAGCTCGCGTCTGTCGATATAGACCGCCTTGAAGACCGACACCGCGCCCACGCCACCGATGAACAGCGCCAGCGGCGCGGAGAGCCAGGTCAGGGCGCCGGCCGCCATAAGCACGCCGGCCGCGAACTCCGCGAAGGGATAGACTGCGCCATATCGTGGCCAACGACGCGCGAGCAGGTCGTAGTTCAGGAACATGGTGGAGAAGCTCTCCACGTCGCGCAGCTTCTGGGCGGCCAGAACCACCATGCTGAACGCGATGAACCAGGCGCCCGCCTGGCGCGTCAGCGGCGTTCCGAACGCCGCGTGGCTTGCGGCCAGGGCCATGAGCGCCGTTCCTGCGAAAATCGCGATGACCGGGACGTAGCTCGTCGCCTTGGGATCCCGCACCTTCATCCCGAAGAAGCGCCGCAGGTCGTCGTAGCCTCCGATCCGCTGGCCGCCGATGAACACCTGCGGGGTCGTCGCCACGCCCTGTTCGGCGCGGAAGGCGTCGGTTTCCGCAGGGCTCCTCAAAGGATGATCGTCGACGGCATATCCCTTGCGGCGCAGCAGATCCTTCGCCTTCAGCCCGTAGGGACAGGTGTGCTCGGGCATCACCATCCGATACAGGATCGCCGATTTGTCAGGAGCGGTCATCTCGAACTCCACGGTCTCATTGATATACCCCCATAGGGCATACTACCTGACTGTGATTTAGGATCTGGAACTGTCATTGCAATTACCCCCAGGCCGTATATCTGCAGATCTTGAAACCGGAGGCGGCATGGAACGCGACGCGAAGACCAAACTCCTCAACCGGCTAAATCGTATCGAAGGCCAGGTTCGCGGGATCGTCGGCATGATCGAAGGCGACCGCTATTGCATCGACGTGCTGACCCAGGTGCAGGCGGTCCGCGCGGCCCTAGTGCGGGTCGAGACGGAGATGCTGAAGGAACACCTCGGCCATTGCATCGAGGGCGCGATCGTCAGCGGCGACAAGGCCGAGCAGCGACGCAAGGCTTCGGAGCTCGTCCAACTCCTTGAGCGGAGCGCTCGATGAGCCGCGGGATCGAAGCCGCGATAGTCTGCGCCGGGCTGATGGCTGCCGGCGGCGCAGCGGCCCAGGAAGCGCCGCCGATGCCCGGCATGGATCATTCGAAGACGGATTTGGGCGTAGCGCCCGCCGATCCGCATGCCGGCATGGACATGTCGCACATGAACATGCCCGGCATGGACATGGGCCACGGCATGAGCGGGGCGCTCGGCCCCTACGCCATGACCCGCGAAGCTTCCGGCACGGCCTGGCAGCCGGACGCCTCGGCGCACGAGGGCCTGCACCTGACGCGCGGCGCTTGGATGGTGATGCTCCACGGCCTGCTGAACGGCGTCTACGACTGGCAGGACGGTCCGCGCGGCGATGAGAAGGGTTTTGCCTCGGGAATGCTGATGGCCATGGCCCAGCGCCCGGTCGGCGACGTCGGCACGCTGCAGCTCCGCGCCATGATCAGCCCCGACCTGTTGATGGGCGCGCGCGGCTATCCGCTGCTGCTGGCCACCGGCGAGACGGCAAACGGCAAGACCCCGCTCGTGGACCGCCAGCACCCGCACGACCTCTTCATGGAGCTTTCGGCCAGCTACAGCCGCCGGCTTTCGGCCAAGGACAGCGCCTTCGTTTACGTGGGCCTGCCGGGCGAGCCCGCCTTCGGCCCGCCGGCCTTCATGCACCGCATGTCGATCATGGACAGCCCCGAGGCGCCGATCAGCCACCATTGGCTGGACTCGACCCACATCACCTTCGGCGTGGTCACCGCAGGCTTTGTGCATGGCGACTGGAAGCTGGAGGCGTCGGCCTACAAGGGCCGCGAGCCGGACCAGCATCGCTACGACATCGAGACGCCGAAGCTGGACTCGGCCGCCGTGCGCCTGTCCTGGAACCCCAGCGCGAACTGGTCGCTGCAGGCCTCGACCGCCTACGAAAAGAGCCCCGAGCAGCTCGAGCCGGACGCCGACCAGCGCAAGCTCTCGGCAAGCGCCATCTATACCGTCGCCTTCGGCGATCACGGCTGGTGGTCCACGACCGCGGCCTGGGGCCGGCGCTCCAGCGAAAGCATCGACCTGGACGCCTGGGTGCTGGAAAGCGCGCTGAAGCCGAACGCCGCCTGGACGATCTTCAGCCGCGCCGAGCGGGTGGAGAACGACGAGCTGGTCCCGCTCGGCGGTCACCACGGCGCGACCTATACCGTCGGCAAGATCTCGCTCGGCGCAGTGCGCGACTGGCCCTTGTCGGAGCACCTGAGCTTCGGCCTGGGCGGCCTTTACGCCTTTAACTTCGTCCCGCGCGCGCTCGACGCGGACTATGGCGAGGATCCTCGCGGCGTCATGGCCTTCGTGCGATTGAAGCTGCGCTGATTGGCGAGGCTCGGCGGATCGGCTAGCACTCCCGTAGCATGAGCCAGCGCATCGAATTCCTCTCCGACATCCCCCGCGTCCACGCCATCCAGCGGGGCGAGCATATCGCCGTTCAGTGCGAGGGCCGCACCCTCACTTACGCCGAACTGGACCGTCGCGCCGGAAATGTCGCGGGCCTGCTGGCGCAGGCGGGCGTCAAGCCCGGCGACCGCATCGCCTGGCTCGGCCGCAGCCACGAGGCCTTCTTCGAGATCTTCTTCGGTGCGGCGAAGGCGCGGGTTTGCCTGGCGCCGATCAACGCGCGCCTGGCCGTGCCCGAGATCGCCTTCATCCTGCAAGACAGCGGGGCGGGCCTGTTCTTCGTGACGCCGGAGTTCTTCGCCGCGGCCCAGATGGTGGTGAGCCAGGTCGACCGGCCCGTCCGCCTGATCGGCGTCCGCGAGACTTGCGACGGGTTCGAGAGCTACGAGGCCCTGCGCGACGCCGCCCCACCGGCCGAACCTGCCGCGCCCGTCGCCAGCGACGACGTGCTGCAACTCTACACCTCCGGCACCACGGGCCTGCCCAAGGGCGTGCGGCTGGACAACCGCAACTATGCGAGCTTCCTGGAGCTGCGCACCCAGGTCGAAGGCTTCGACTACGGCTCCGACGACACTGTGCTGATCGTCATGCCGCTGTTCCATGTCGCCGGGACCAACATCAGCTTTTCAGGGCTGGCCGCCGGCGGGCGCGTGATCTTGCTGCCGGAGTTCAGCCCGGCCGCGGTGCTGCGGCTGATCGAGGCCGAACGCGTGGCGCACATCTTCCTGGTGCCGGCGATGATCAACATGATCCTGCAGGCGCCGGAGATCGAAGGCGCCGACCTTTCCAGCCTGAAGAGCGTGGCCTATGGCGCCTCGCCGATCAGCGAGGCCGTGCTGGCCGCGGCCACCGCGCGTTTCGGCTGCGGCTTCATCCAGTTCTACGGCATGACCGAATCCACCGGCGCCGGCACCTTCCTGACGCCCAGCGAGCACCGCGGCGAGTTGATGCGCTCCTGCGGCCGGCCCTGGCCGCAGATGGCCGTGCGCATCCAGGACGACGACGGAAACGAAGTCAGCGTCGGCGAGATCGGCGAGATCGCCATCTGGGGCGGCATGGTGATGGCCGGCTACTGGAACCGCCCGGAAGCCACCGCCGAGACCGTCTCATCCGACCGCTGGCTGAAGACCGGCGACGCCGGCTATCGCGACGCGGACGGCTACATCTTCGTCCACGACCGGGTGAAGGACATGATCGTCTCGGGTGGCGAGAACGTCTATCCGGCCGAGGTGGAGAACGCGATCCTGGGCTGCCCGGGCGTCGCCGATGCCGCGGTGATCGGCGTTCCGGACGACCGCTGGGGCGAGGCGGTGAAGGTGATCGTGGTGCCCGTCGCCGACGGCGCGCCGGAGCCCCAGGCGGTGATCGCCTGGGCCCGCGAGCGGATCGCGGCCTACAAGGCGCCCAAGTCCGTGGACTTCATCGACGTCCTGCCGCGCAACGCCTCCGGCAAGGTGCTCCGCCGCGAACTGCGCAAGCCCTACTGGGAAGGCCGCGGCCGCAACGTGGGCTAGGCCATTAGCGGCCCACCCGTCGCCTACGCCGATCCGGCTAAGGCCCCGCGGCGACGTTGGGTACGCGATCGAGCTGTTCGGGCCGCGGCCGTGGCGCAAGCTTCAGGCGCGACAGGCTGACCACCGCAGCCAGGGCTGCGAGCCCCGACGCCGTCGCGAGCGCCGCCGTCGTCGCGTGCGTCCCGGCCAGTTGGAAGAACACCGCCGTGGTGACCGCGCCCGCCGTCTGGCCGAGCAGCCGCGCGGTGGCCAGCGCCCCGCCCGCCGCGCCGCTGCGATGCATGGGGGCGGCGGTGACCATGGCGCGGTTGTTGGGCGACTGGAAGAAGCCGAAGCCCAGGCCGCAGAGCGCCATTCGCCAGGCGATGTCCCAGTTGGTCTGGCCGGGGTGAACCAGCGACAGGAGGCCAAGGCCTGTCGCGAAGACCGCCAGGCCGATGCCGCCCAGCGTGCCCGCCCGGTGCCGGTCGGCGAGGCGCCCGGCGATCGGGGCCGCGATCCCCACCGCCATCGGCCAGGGAGTCATCAGCAGGCCCGTCTCGACCGCGCTGCGGCCCAGCACGCTCTGGAAATAGAAGGGCAGGCCGACGTAGGCCATCATCTGGGCGCAGAACGAGACGACGGAGGTCAGGATCGACAGGCCGAAGATCGGAATGCGCAGCAGGTCGAACGGCACCAGCGGCGCCTCGCGGCGGACCTCGCGCCAGGTGAGCAGGGCGCCGGCGATGGCGCCCACCGCCAGTTTCGACAGCCCCGACACCAGGCCCTCGCGCGCCACGCTTTCCGCCCCGGTGATCAGGAAGCCCAAGGTCGCCGCGTTGAGCAGGGCCGAGACCCAGTCGAACTTGCGCGGCGAACCCACGGTGTGCGGCAGGCTGCGCAGGCCGATGGCGATGGCCAGCACGCCGATCGGCACATTGATGGCGAACAGCCATTCCCACGACGCCTTGGCCAGGATCGCCGCGGCGACGGTCGGGCCGACGGCGGCCGAGACCGAGATGACCAGGGCGTTCAGGCCCATGGCGCGGCCCAGGAACTTCTTCGGATAGGTGAAGCGCACCAGGGCGGCGTTGATGCTCATGATCCCGCCGGCGCCCAGGCCCTGCAGCACCCGCGCCGCGGTCAGGCTCTCCAGGGTGTGCGACAAGGCGCAGCCGAGCGAGCCGAGGGTGAAGACCGCGAGCCCGACCATATAGACCCGCCGGTAGCCCAGCCGATCCCCCAGCGCCGCCAGCGGCAGCAGGGTCACGGTGATGGCGAGCTGGTAGGCGTTGACGATCCAGATCGAAGACGCCGCGCTGGCGTGTAGCTCGCCGGCTATGGTCGGTAGCGCGACATTGGCGATCGCCCCATCCAGCACCGACATGGTCATGGCCAGCCAGATCGCCGCGACCGACCAGTAGCGGCGCGGGACCGGCAAACCATCGGGCATGCCCGCGGGCGAGTGGGCGTCGGTGTCTTCGTCCGCGACGGCGCTAAGGCTCGGCATCGAAGCTCAAACCCTCCGGGCGCCGATGGGCGCCATCAGGCGCTGGCCGTCGCGCTGGGCCTCGCCTTCACCCGGCCGAACCAGTCGGTGAGCTTGCCGTACGCCGGGTCCAGCGGCTGGCCGACCTGGCCCCCGAAGTCGAGGAAGCTGAACAGCAGGATGTCGGCCATGGTGAAGCGCTCGCCGGCGACCCAAGGGCCCTTGAAGTTGTCTTCCAGCCACTGCTCCCCGTCCTTGGCGACGGCCTTCAGCCCGGCGGCCGCCTCCGGCAGGCAGCGCATGCGGCTCTCGAACAGCGGCAGGCCCTCGGCATAGCGGAAACCGTTGGCCAGGGGCTCGCAGACCTTCAGGTCGACGCGGCGGGTCCACATCCGGGTCTGGGCCCGCTCTTCCGCCGTCGCCCCGATGAGCGGCGGACTCGGCTGGCGCTCCTCGAGGTATTCGCAGATGGCGGTGATCTCGGTGAGGCAGGTCCCGTCGTCGAGCTCCAGCGAGGGCGTCTGGCCCGCCGGATTGACCGAGACGTTGTAGGGCGCCCGCCGGTTCTCCCCGCCCATGAGGTCGACCGCAACGAAGGGGACCTCCATGCCCTTCTCGGCCAGGAACATCTTCACCATCCGAGGATTGGGGCCGACCGAGACATGCAGTTTCATGGGATTTCCTTTGTGGGTTGGCAGGACCCTAGGAGGGCGCCGCAAGGGGCGTCAACGACACAGCCATTAACCATTTTTTCAGGAGTTGATGTGGCGTTTCGACGCGGTTTGGGGTATATGAGCGCCCCATGGCCGATCGACAGTTCAAACCCGACTTGACGGGCTCTGACGAGACGCTCGAGCATCTCCTCGCCCGTCTCCGCACCTCCCTACGCCGCCCCGCGCGTCCGCGCCGCGACGGCCCTGCTGACTGGGACAGCTTCGTGACCTCACGCCGCCCACCCCGCGGCGCGGGCGGAGCCGAGGCGCCAATCCCGCGCGAAAAGCCGCCCAGCGACGCCTACGCGCCGATCTGAGGCGTCGATCTAGAGTCCTGCGGGCTTGGGCCCGCCCGTCGCCCAGTCGAGCAGCTCGACGGGATGGATGACAGGCGCGCCGACCGCCGGCGCGATCTGCGTGATGCAACCGACATTCCCGGCCGCCACCACGGCCGCCCCGGTGCGTGCGATGTTGGCCGCCTTGCGCTCGCGCAGCCGGCCGGCCAGGTCCGGCTGCAAGATGTTGTAGACCCCGGCCGAGCCGCAGCAGAGGTGGCCCTCGGCGATCGCGCGCACCTCGAAGCCGGCCTGGGCCAGCAGGGCGGCGGGCGCGTCCCTGATCCCCTGGCCATGCTGCAGGGAGCACGGCGCGTGGTAAGCGACGCTCAAGCCGCCGGGCCGCGTGACAGGCGGCAATCCCACCTCCGCGATGAACTCCAGCACGTCCTTCGCCCGCGACGCGACGTCCGCCGCATCGGCGTCGCCGGCCAGTCGATGTCCATAGGCCTTCAGCGTCGTGCCGCAGCCCGCCGCCGTGGTGACGATCGCCTCGAACGGCCCGGCTCGGGTCCAGGCCGCCACATTGGCAGCGGCGAAGGTCCGGGCCTCGTCCGCGCGGCCCAGGTGTTCGGAAAGCGCCCCGCAGCATCTCTCGCCCTCGACCAGCACGACCTCGAAGCCGGCGCGGGCGATCAGACGCATGGCCGCCTCGCGGATCGAGGGCGCCATGGCCGGCTCCACGCAGCCCTGCAGCAGGGCGACCCGGCCGCGCGCGGTCCCTTCTGCAGGCCTGGCGCGCGCTGACTGCGGGGCTGCGACCGGCTTCGGGACCAGGCGCAACAAGGCCGCCAGCGGCCGAAGCTTCGCGGCCTCCAGCACAGGCGCCAGCGGCCTCGCCAGCCGGCCCAGCGCGAGCGCCGCCCGTAGCCTGCCCGGGTGGGTCAAAACAGCCGGGATCAGCGCGCGCAGCGCCCGCTCCGACAGCGGGCGTCGATAGGTCGCCTCGATGTGCGCCCGGCCATGGTCGATGAGCTGGGCGTAGTCGACGCCCGACGGGCAGGTGGTCTTGCAGGCCAGGCACGAGAGGCAGCGGTCGATGTGCGTGACCGTCTCCTTAGTGGGCGGCCCGCCGTCCTCCAGCATGGCCTTGATCAGCTCGATGCGGCCGCGCGGGCTGTCGCGCTCGTCACCCAGCAGCACATAGGTCGGGCAGGTCGCCGTGCAGAAACCGCAGTGTACGCACTTGCGGATCTCCCCGTGGCTGGCGGCCGTCTCGGGATCGGCGAGCTGGGCGGCGGTGAAGAGGGTCTGCATCAGCCCTGCCCCAACCGGCCTGGATTGAGCACACCCAGCGGATCGAAGGCCGCCTTCACGCGCGCGGTGAGCGTCGCGAGCGGTCCGCTCAGCGGTTCGAACGCAGGTCCCTCGCCGCGGTAGAGGGTCGCGTGGCCGCCGAGCGCGCGGACCACGCCGCGCACCTGCGCCGGGTCGGCCTCCGACTGCAGCCAGACCAGGCCGCCGCCCCAGTCATAGAGCGCCTCGCCGCCGAGCTGCTCGCCCACGCGCCAGCCGTCCGCCGGCGGGACGGAGATCCGCCACAACCGCCCCGCGCCGCCCTGCAATGCCTCGACCTCCCGGATATGGGCCCAGAACTCGCGGCTGTGCCCAGCGTCCAGCAGCTCCACGCGCCCGAACCGCCCGAGCAGGGTCACGAGGCCGTCCCCACGCGCCGCGACCGAGGCCTCGAAGCCCTCCAGCCGGATCGCGGTGACCGCCATCTCCCCGCCCAATGGGGGCCGTGAGGCGGTGGCGGCCGGCAGGTGCGCCGTGCCGGAGACCTCGGCCGGAGCGCGCAGAGCCGCCGTCATCGCCTCGCCGGCCCGCCGGTCGTCGAGCCCGAACATCAGCAGGGTGACCTCCGTGCGCGGCGCGGGCAGCACCTTGATGGTCACCTCGGTCAGCACCGCCAAGGTTCCCCAGGAGCCGGCGATCAGCTTGCTGAGATCGTAGCCGGTGACGTTCTTCACAACCCGCCCGCCGGCCCGCACCAGCTCGCCGCGGCCGGTCACCGCCTGCAGGCCCAGGAAGTGGTCGCGCGCCGCGCCAGTCCGGATACGCCTGGGCCCGGAGAGATTCGCCGCCAGCGCCCCACCCAGCGTCGGCTGGCCCCCGGCGCCCAGCAGCTTCGCCAGGTGCGGCGGCTCGAACGGCAGCATCTGGCCCTGTGCCGCCACCAGCTTTTCGAGGGCCGCCAGTTTCACGCCCGGCTGGGCCGTCAGCACCAGCTCCTCCGGCGCATAGTCGATGACCTTGGCGAGGCTGACCAGGCTCAGCACCGCGTCGGCGCCTCGGACCGCACCGATCCCGCGCTTGGTTCCGCCGCCGACGATTTCGAGTTTGCGACCGGCCGAGCCGGCGTCGGCGACGATCTGCGCGACCTCGCCGGCCGTCTTCGGTTTCTCCATCGGGGCGGCCACGTCGAGCATCTAGAACCTCGGCAGCTCGGGAAAGGCTGTGGCCCCGCGATGCACGTGTACCCGGCCGAGCTCGGCGCAACGGTGCAGCCTGGGGAACACCTTGCCGGGATTCAGCAGCAGGTCAGGATCGAAGGCGCACTTCACCCGCTGCTGGCAGGCGAGGTCGACGTCGCTGAACATCTCGCCCATCAGGTCGCGCTTCTCGACGCCCACGCCATGCTCGCCGGTCAGCACGCCGCCCACCGCCACGCAGAGCTTCAGGATGTCCGCGCCGAAGGCCTCCGCCGCCTCGAGCTGGCCGGGCTTGTCGGCGTCGTAGAGGATCAGCGGATGCAGGTTGCCGTCGCCGGCATGGAAGACGTTCGCGACGCCCAGGCCGTACTCCAGGCCCATCTGCGTTATGGTGCTCAGCACATGCGGCAACTCCCGGCGCGGGATGGTGCCGTCCATGCAGTAGTAGTCGGGCGAAATCCGCCCCACCGCCGGGAACGCCGCCTTGCGCCCCGCCCAGAACGCCAGCCGCTCAGCCTCGCTCTGCGACGCACGGATGGTGGTCGCGCCACGCGTCTTGGCGAGGTCGGCCACGTGATCGGAAAGCTCGGCGCATTCCGCCTCGGGCCCATCCAGCTCGACGATCAACAGGGCCTCGGCCTGCGTCGGATAGCCCGCGCCGACGAAGGCCTCGGCGGCGACGATCGCCGGCCGGTCCATCATCTCCATCCCGGCAGGGATGATCCCCGCGCCGATGATGTCGGCGACCGTCGCTCCGGCCGCCTCGACCGAGGCGAAGCCCAGCAGCATCGCCCGCGCCGTCTGCGGTTTCGTCAGCAGGCGGACCGTCACCTCTGTGACGACGCCCAGCAGGCCCTCCGACCCGGTCACCACGCCCATGAGGTCGTAGCCAGCGGCATCGAACCCCTTTCCGCCCAGCCGCACCACCTCGCCGCTCATCAGCACGATCTCACAGCCGAGCAGGTTGTTGGTGGTCAGGCCGTACTTCAGGCAGTGCACGCCGCCGGAGTTCTCCGCGACGTTGCCGCCGATGGTGCAGGCGATCTGGCTCGATGGATCCGGCGCATAGTAGAAGCCGTCCGCCTCGACGGCGCCGGTGATCGCCAGGTTGGTCACGCCCGGCTGCACGACCGCGCAACGGTTGCCGTAGTCGACCTCCAGGATTCGGTTGAACTTGGCCATGCCCAGGACGATGCCGTCCTGCAGCGGCAAGGCGCCGCCGGAGAGCGAGGTGCCTGCGCCGCGCGGCACGACCTTCACGCCGTTCGCCTGGCACCAGGCGAGCACGGCCGCGACCTGGGCCGTCGTCTCCGGCAGCACCACCGCGATCGGCGTCTGGCGATAGGCCGAAAGGCCGTCGGACTCGAACGGGACGAGGCCAGCGGGGTCGCCGACGACGCCTTCGCCGCGCACGAGCCGCTTCAGCGCGCGCACGATCTGGCCCTTGCGGGCGATCAGCGCGGCGTCGGGCAGCGGCATCTTCATCGGAGCCCCCACGAACCAAAGTTCGCGGTCGCGGTCCAGCGCTTAGGCCTCGCGAAGGATCGTCTGGAGGCCGCGCGCGACCGGTTCCAGAAGGCTGCCGTCGGTGACGTCGGCCACGTCGCGGGGCGTGTGGTGCAGCACGCTGCTGGCGACCATCCCCACCAGCGGCGCATAGCCGAGCCGCTGGAAGAGCGCGACCTCGCCGGGCGGCTTGCGTTGGTCGATGTCCATCGGCCGCTCGTAGCCGGGCTGGCCGGCGAAGGCCTTGGCGGCCAGCGGCATGAGCGCGTCGCTGACCGCCAGCAACCGCTCGGCCGGCGGGCCGGCCCGCCGAACCACCTGGCCGTCCTTCAATTCGAAGTCATAGACCGCGACGTTGGCCCCGATCGCCAGCCACAGCTTGGTCGCCGCGGGTTTCGGCGCCAGCGTCTCGGAGAACAGGTGGCCGCCGTAGCCGTCGAACTCGTGGCCCGACGCCGCGACGATGGTCAGGTTATGGTCGGTCGAGGCCGCCAGCCAGCGCGCCAGGCCCAGCCAGATCGCAATTCCGGATCCGCGCTCGCCGGCGCAATGCAGCCAGCCGCTCTTGGGCGTCGAGAGCACGAGGTGCTTGCCCGGCCGCGCGCGGCGGCCGACCACGTTGTGCGCCTTGTGCGTGACGGTGCGCCCATCGAGGCGCACGATCGCCTCGGCGCCGCGCGCCGCGGCCGCTTTCAGGGCCGCCGCCTCGCGGCCGGCGACCAGCAGAACCGGAACCTTCCAGGGCTCGGCCTTCGGCGTGCGGTTGAGGGCGGCCAGTTCGCCCAGCCGGTTCTCGGTGATGGCGACGACGGCCCGCGCCCCGCTGGCAACGGCCTCGGCAATCTGGGCCGGCGGCGGCGCCTCGAGCCCGGCGCCTGTCCCCGGCGGCAGGTCGACCAGCGCGACCTTGCCCGGCCCGCCGTTCGCCGAGAGCGGCCCCTTCGCCCCGCCCGGGGGCGACAGACCAGGGGTCCAGTACGGGAAACCCTTGATGGTGCGCCCCCCGATGCCGAGGTCGGACCGAGCAAGTTCGAAGACCGGATAGTCGAACCCCTGGCGCTCGACCGCATAGCCTGCGGCCGTTAGCGCATCGGCCAGCCACTTCGTCGTGGCTTCGTCGCCAGGCGTTCCAGTGCGATGCTCGCCCAGGCCGGCGTAGGTCTTCACGTCCGCGTAGAGCGTCGCGCCGGACAGCGGGTCGCCAGGCGCCGCCCGCGCGCTCACGCCGGTTCCCGCCCAGGCGGCCAGTCCCGCCAGCAGCGCCTCACGCCGATCCAGACCCATGTCGCACGTCCTCCCATAGGTCGGAGAAAACCATCGACGAGGCGCGAACGCCACCGCCCTTCGCAACAGCAGCGCCGGGTCGCCAGGGGGATGGCTATTCGCCCTTGAAGACCGGCGTGCGCTTTTCGTTGAAGCTGGCGACCCCTTCGCGCCGGTCGGCGGTCTTGAAGAGCCGGTTGTAGGCGGAAAGCTCCATCTCCATGGCCGCCGCCAGGTCTAGCGAGACGCCCTCCCGCACGACGCGCTTCAGCGCCCGAACCGAGAGCGGCGCCCTGGCCGCGATCTCGGCGGCGACGCCCAGCACGGTCTCCATCAGGGCCTCGGGCGCGATCACGCCATTGACGACGCCATACTCCAGCGCCTGGGCCGCGGTGAACGGCCGGCCGGTGGTCAGAAGCTCGATCGCCCGGCGCTCGCCGGCGCAGCGGCGTAGGAGCTGTGTGCCGCCCAGGCCCGGCATGATGCCCAGGCCCACTTCCGGCAGGCCGAACCGCGCGGTTTCCGAGGCATAGGCGAAGTCGCAGGCGAGCGTCATCTCGCAGCCGCCGCCCATGGCCGCGCCGTTCACCGCGGCGATGACCGGCACGGGCAAGGAAAGCTGCGCGCGCACCATCGCCTCGAAGACCCGGTGCTGCGCGGCCCAGGCCTCGTCGGTCATGCCGTTGCGTTCCTTCAGGTCCGCCCCGGCCTGGAAGTGACGCCCCTCGCCGGTCAGCACCACGCAGCGCAGGTCGTCGCGTCTCGCGAGTTCGGTCCAGGCGAGCAACAGCTCCTCGCCCATCTCGGTCGACAGCGCATTGGCGACCTCGGGCCGGTTGAAGGCGACCATGGCGACGCCCGGCGCGGGCTCGGTGAGCTTGAGGGTTTGCGGCACTAGAAACTCTTCGGCAGGTCCAGCACGTGGGTCGCCACGTGAGAGAGGATGAGGTTCGTGGAGATCGGCGCCACCTGGTAGAGCCGGGTTTCGCGGAACTTGCGCTCGATGTCGTATTCCTCGGCGAAGCCGAAGCCGCCGTGGGTCTGCACCGCCATGTCGGCCGCGTACCAGGAGGCTTCCGAGGCCGCGAGCTTGGCCATGTTGGCTTCCGTCCCGCAGGGTTCGCCCGCCTCGAACAGGGCCGCGGCGGCGTCGACCATCAGCGACGCCGCGGTCATCTGGACGTAGGCGCGGGCGATCGGGAACTGCACGCCCTGGTTCTCGCCGATCGGGCGGCCGAATACCTGGCGGTCCTTGGCGTAGGCGCTGGCCCGGTCGATGAAGAACCTCGCGTCGCCGATGCACTCCGCCGCGATCAGGATCCGCTCGGCGTTCATGCCGTCGAGGATGTAGCGGAAGCCCTTGCCTTCCTCGCCGATTAGGTTCGCGGCCGGCACGCGCAGGTCCTCGAAGAAAAGCTCGGTCGTGGCGTGGTTCAGCATGGTGCGGATCGGCCGGATGGTCAGGCCGGCGCCGACTGCCTCGCGCATGTCGACCAGCAGCACGCTCATCCCGTCCGACGGCTTGGCGGCCTGATCGCGCGACGTGGTGCGGCAGAGCAGGACCATCAGGTCGGAGTGCTCGGCGCGGCTGATCCAGAGCTTCTTGCCGCTGACGACGTAGGTGTCCCCCTCGCGCCGGGCGAAGGTGGTGATCCGCGTCGTGTCGGTGCCCGCGTCGGGTTCGGTGACCCCGAACGCCTGCAGCCGCAACTCGCCCGAGGCGATCTTCGGCAGGTAGGCCTGTTTCTGCGCAGCGGAGCCGTGCCGCAGGACGACGCCCATGGTGTACATCTGAGCATGGCAGGCGCCGCCGTTGCTCCCCGAGCGGTGGATTTCTTCCAGCACCGCCGCGCCGGCGGCCAGCCCGAGGCCCGAACCGCCATACTCCTCCGGGATCAGCACCGACAGGAACCCCGCCTCGGTCAGCGCGGCGACGAACTCGGTCGGATAGGCCCGCTCGCGATCCAGCGCCCGCCAGTAGGGGCCAGGAAACCGCGCGCACAGCCTGCGCACCGCCTCGCGGATTTCAGGGAAAGTCTCGCTCACGCGCGCATCTGTGGCGCATGGCCCTACGACTGTCATCCCGGAAAGCCGCGGCGTGGCTTGTCCGGGACCCATGATCACGGCGTTCCCGAGCAAGCCCCTTCCATCGATGCCTATGGGTCCAGGTCTTTCGCTTCGCGAAAACCGGGATGACACCGAGGGAGGAGGAAGTACGCTCCCACCCAACGAAGGGAGGCGGCCGGATGTCCGAGCTCAGCTATGTAAGCGGCGTCAGCGACAAGCCGCTGCTCGGCCAGACCATCGGCGATTGCTTCGATGCGACCTGCGCGGCCCACCCCGACCTGCCGGCGCTGATCTCGCGTCACCAGAAGATCCGCTGGACCTATGCGGAGATGAAGGAACGCGTCGATGCGCTTGCCGCGGGCCTGCTGGCGCTGGGCCTGGAGCCCGGCGACCGGATCGGCATCTGGGCGCCCAATTGCGCCGAGTGGGCGCTGACCCAGTTCGCGACCGCCAAGGCCGGCCTGATCCTGGTCAACATCAACCCGGCCTATCGGTTCACCGAGGCCGAGTACGCGCTGAACAAGGTAGGCTGCAAGGCGCTGGTCACCGCCGTCGCGCACAAGACCAGCGCGTACCTCGCCATGCTGCGCGAGCTCGCGCCGGAGCTCTTGGACGCGCGGCCCGGCGACCTGCACGCCGCGCGGCTGCCCGCGCTGCGCCTGGTGATCACCCTTGGCGAGGCCGAGCACGCCGGTTGCCTCGCCTTCCATCAGGCCAGCGACGCGGCGACCGCCGCTGACCGCGAGCGACTGGCGCAGATCGGGCCGACCCTGCAGTTCGACGACCCGATCAACATCCAGTTCACCAGCGGCACCACGGGTTTCCCGAAGGGAGCGACGCTCAGCCACCACAACATCCTCAACAACGGCTACTTCGTGGGTGAGGCGATCCGGCTGATGCCGGGAGATCGGCTCTGCATCCCGGTGCCGCTCTATCACTGCTTCGGCATGGTGATGGGGAACCTGGGCTGCATCACCCATGCCGCCACCATGGTCTATCCGTCGGAGGGTTTCGATCCTCTGGCGGTTCTGGAAACCCTGGAAGCAGAGGCGTGCGGCGCGCTCTACGGCGTGCCGACCATGTTCATCGCCATCCTGGGCCACGAACGGTTCAGCCACTTCGACCTCACATCGCTGCGCACCGGGATCATGGCCGGTTCGCCCTGCCCGATCGAGGTGATGCGCCAAGTGATCGAGCGGATGCACATGCCGCAGGTGACCATCGCCTACGGCATGACCGAGACTTCGCCGGTCAGCTTCCAGTCCGGCGCCGACGACAGCCTGGAGGTCCGCGTCTCAACCGTTGGCCACATCCACCCGCACCTGGAGGTGAAGGTCGTCGACGAGGCCGGCCGCGTGGTGCCGCGCGGGACACCGGGCGAGCTCTGCACCCGCGGCTATTCGGTGATGCTGGGCTACTGGGACGATGCGGAAAAGACCGCCGAGGCGATCCGGCACGGCTGGATGCACACCGGCGACCTCGCGACCCTCGACGCGGACGGCTGCGGCAACATCGTGGGCCGCATCAAGGACATGGTCATCCGCGGCGGCGAGAACGTCTATCCCCGCGAGATCGAGGAATTCCTCTACCGTCACCCGGCGATCCAGGACGTGCAGGTGATCGGCGTGCCGGACACGAAATATGGCGAGGAGCTCTGCGCCTGGATCGTGCTGAAGCCGGGCGAATCGCTGACCGCCGAGGCCGTGCGCGACTTCTGCAAGGGCCAGATCGCCCACTACAAGATTCCACGGCATGTCAAATTCGTGGAAGGCTTTCCCACCACCGTCACCGGCAAGGTGCAAAAGTTCGCCATGCGCGAGGCGACGATTGCGGAACTGAACCTTGTGCTGGAAAAGACGGCATGAGGAAGCTGAAGAGCGCCGTCGACACCGCGTCCGCCGCCTATGCCGCCAACGCCAGGCTGAACCGCTCCCTGGTCGCCGACCTGCGCGAGCGGGCGGCCAAGGCCGCGCTCGGCGGACCGGAGGCGAGCCGCAAGCGCCATGTGGGCCGCGGCAAGCTCCTGCCGCGCGACCGGGTGATGCGCCTGGTCGACGCCGGCTCCCCGTTCCTGGAGGTCGGCCAACTCGCTGCGGGCGGGCTTTATGACGACGACGCCCCGGCCGCCGGCCTGATCGCCGGCATCGGGCGCGTGTCCGGCCGCGAGGTGATGATCGTCGCCAATGACGCCACGGTGAAGGGCGGGGTCTACTATCCGCTGACCGTGAAGAAGCATCTGCGCGCGCAGGAGATCGCGCTGCAGAACAAGCTCCCCAGCGTCTATCTGGTCGACTCGGGCGGGGCGAACCTGCCCTTCCAGTCGGAGGTCTTTCCCGATCGCGACCACTTCGGCCGCATCTTCTTCAACCAAGCGCGGATGAGCGCCGAGGGTCTGGCGCAGATCGCCTGCGTCATGGGCTCCTGCACGGCCGGCGGCGCCTACGTGCCGGCGATGAGCGACGAGACGGTGATCGTCCGCGGCCAGGGCACGATCTTCTTAGGCGGCCCGCCGCTGGTGAAGGCCGCTACCGGCGAGGTGATCTCCGCCGAGGAACTGGGCGGCGCCGACACCCACGGCCGCCGATCCGGCGTGGTCGACCACGTCGCCAACGACGACGAGCATGCGCTCAGCATCGTGCGCAACATCGTGGCCAACCTGAACACCGTGAAGCGGCTCGACATGGAGGTGGCCGAGCCCCGGCCGCCGGCCTTCGATCCGGAGGAGCTCTACGGCATCGTGCCGGCCGACGTTCGCGCGCCCTACGATGTCCATGAGGTCATCGCCCGCATCGTCGACAACTCCGAGTTCGACGAGTTCAAGGCGCTCTACGGCACGACTCTGGTTACAGGCTTCGCCCGCATCTGGGGCTATCCCGTCGCGATCCTGGCCAACAACGGAGTGCTGTTCTCGGAGAGCGCGCTGAAGGGCGCGCATTTCATCGAGATCGCCTGCAAGCGAAAAATCCCGCTGATCTTCCTGCAAAACATCTCGGGCTTCATGGTGGGCGGGAAATACGAGGCCGGCGGCATCGCCAAGGACGGCGCTAAGCTGGTCACGGCCGTGGCCTCGGCGGAGGTCCCGAAATTCACCGTCCTGATCGGCGGCTCGTTCGGCGCCGGCAACTACGGCATGTGCGGGCGGGCCTATTCGCCGCGGTTCCTGTGGACCTGGCCCAACAGCCGCATCAGCGTCATGGGCGGCGAGCAGGCCGCCAGCGTGCTCGCCACCGTCCACCGCGACGCCGACAAGTGGACGCCTGCGCAGGAGGAGGCCTTCAAAGCGCCGGTGCGCCAGACCTACGAGGACGAGGGCAACCCCTACTTCGCCACCGCGCGCCTGTGGGACGACGGCGTCATCGACCCGGCCCAGACCCGCGACGTGCTGGGCCTTTCGATCTCGGCCTCGCTCAACGCCCCGATCCCTGAGACGCGCTTCGGCGTGTTCCGGATGTAGCCATGGCGACTGGGGACAACATCCTGGACGCAGTGGCCGCCGACACGGTGGCGACGGAGGCCCGGCGCGCGGCCAAGTACAGCCTGCCGATCGGCACGCCCTGCCCCAATTGCAAGACCACGCTGGCCGGGGCCTGGTGCTACAACTGCGGCCAGCGCGGCGAGGAATATCACCGCTCCATCTGGAAGCTGACCTGGGAGACGCTCGAAGGCCTCGTCGATCTGGACGGGCGCATCTGGCAGACACTGCCGCGCCTGATCCTGCGGCCCGGCAAGCTCACCCGCGACTACCTCGACGGCCACCGCGCCGTGCAGGTGCCGCCGTTCCGCATCTTCCTGATCGTGCTGCTGCTGGTGTTCTTCGCCGGCTCCCTCGACATCTCCAGGAACGGTGAAAAGTTCAAGCTGGCGCGCCCCAACAGTCCTGAGGGCGCCTCGGTCCTGACGCCCGAGATGCGCAAGGACATGGACATCCAGCTCGGCGACGCGACGGCATCGAACTGGCTGAAGGAGCGGCTGACCTATTCCCTCGACCACCAGGACGCCTTCTTCGCCGCCGTCGTCGACTGGGGCCAGAAGTTCGCGGTGCTGATGCTGCCGATCGCAGCCCTGATGCTGAGCGTGCTCTTCCTCTTCAAGCGCAACGTCTATGTCTACGACCACCTGATCTTTTCCATGCACTCGCTCTCGTTCCAGGGCCTGCTGCTGACGGCGGTCTTCCTGCTGGGCCTGGTCGTGACCTGGGGCGCCAACCTCCTGTGGCTGTCGCCGGTGCATCTGTTCATGCACATGCGCGGCGCCTATCGGATCAGCGTCATCGGAACCCTGATCCGCATGTTCCTGCTGTTCATAGGTTCGAGTATCGCCTTCGGGCTCCTGATCGGGGCCCTGGTCATCGTCGGCCTGGCCACGGCGCATTGAGGACCAGCCAGATGTTCAAGTCCGTCCTGGTCGCCAACCGCGGCGAGATCGCCCGGCGAGTCTTCGACACCGCGCGGCGCATGGGGCTGGAGACCATCGCCGTCTATTCCGAGGCCGACGCCGGCGCCGCCCACGTGGCCGCTGCGGACCGCGCGGTGCTGATCGGGCCGGCCGCCGCGCGTGAAAGCTACCTCGTTCCGGAGAGGATCATCGCCGCAGCCAAGGCGACGGGCGCCGAGGCCATCCACCCGGGCTACGGCTTCCTCTCCGAGAACGCCGACTTCGCCGACGCCGTGGCCGCCGCGGGCCTGATCTGGATCGGTCCGCCGAGCGCCGCCATCCGCGCCATGGGCCTGAAGGACGCCGCCAAGGCGCTGATGCAGAAGGCGGGCGTGCCGGTGACGCCGGGCTACCTCGGCGAAGACCAGTCCGACGCCACGCTGGCGAAAGAGGCCGCGCGCATTGGCTTCCCCGTCCTGATCAAGGCGGTGGCCGGCGGTGGCGGCAAGGGCATGCGCAGAGTCGATGACGCGGCCGGCTTCGAGGCCGCCCTGGGCGCCGCGCGGCGCGAGGCCAAGGCCAGCTTCGGCGACGACCGGGTGCTTCTGGAAACCTACGTCACCCGCCCGCGCCACATCGAGGTGCAGGTGTTCGGCGACAGCCACGGCAACGTGGTCCACCTCTATGAGCGCGACTGCTCCCTGCAGCGCCGCCACCAGAAAGTGATCGAGGAGGCGCCGGCTCCCGGCATGGACGCCAAGACCCGCCAGGCGGTCACCTCGGCCGCGGTCAAGGCCGCCAAGGCCGTGAACTATGTGGGCGCCGGCACCATCGAGTTCATCGCCGACGCCAGCGAGGGCCTGCGTCCAGACCGCATCTGGTTCATGGAGATGAACACCCGCCTGCAGGTGGAGCATCCGGTCACCGAGATGGTCACCGGCCTCGACCTTGTCGAGTGGCAGCTGCGAGTCGCCGCTGGCGAGGCCTTGCCGCGTAAGCAGGCCGCAATCGGCCTGACCGGCCACGCAGTGGAGGCGCGCCTCTACGCCGAAAGCCCGACCAGCGGCTTCCTGCCCTCGACCGGCGTGCTGGAACATTTCGCCCTGCCCCCAACTGTGCGCGCCGACGCCGGTGTCGAGGAGGGCGGCGAGGTCACGCCCTTCTATGATCCGATGATCGCCAAGCTGATCGCCCACGCCGAGACCCGCGAGCTGGCGCTGGCCGAACTCGCGGGCGCCTGCGACGGCGTCGAGGTCTGGCCGGTGAAGACCAACGCCGGCTTCCTGGCCCGCTGCCTTGAGGCGCCCGACTTCATCGCCGGAGACCTCGACACCGGCTTCATCGAGCGCAACCTCGCCGAACTGACCGCATCGCCAGAGCCCTCGCCCGCCGCGCTTTCCGCCGCCGCCGAGGCCGCGATGGTCGTCGACGAGACCGCCGACCCGACGCCGTCGCCCTGGCGCGACCTGGCGGGCTTTCGCCTCAACGCCGAGCCGGAGACCGCGGTCCGCCTGTTCCTTGGCGGCAAGCCGGTCATGGCGCGGGCCGGCGAGACCGGGGCCGGACGGGCGGTGCTGCTCACCGACGAGGACGAGATCGTGGTCTTCGAGGCCGGCGAGGCCTTCGTCTTCGCCGCCCATCCGCCGGCCGCCGACGACCTGGGCGCGGCGAGCGACGGCCAGGTCCGCGCGCCCATGCCGGGCAGGGTCACCCAGCTTTCGGTCAAGGCCGGCCAGGCCGTGACCAAGGGCCAGGCGTTGCTGACGCTGGAAGCGATGAAGATGGAGCACGCGCTCACCGCCCCCTTCGACGGCAAGGTCGAGGAGGTGGCTGCGACCCTGGGCGCGCAGGTCAGCGAGGGCGCCCTCCTGGTGAAGCTTGCCGCGGCCTAGCGAAACGCGGCCGCGGTCGGCTCGTCGGCCGGCAGGAAGGTTTCCAGGGCCAGCTCGGAAAGCGTCACGTCGCGCGGCGTGCCGAACACGGTCGTCGTGCTGATGAAGCTCAGCATGCCGGCGCTGGTGCGCAGACGCAGGGGCACTGCGACGCCGCCGAGGTCGTCGGCGTTGGCCTCGCCCGGGTCGGCGACCGGATAGGCGGAGACCTCGGCTTCCAGTTCGACCAGCGCCGGGTCGGCTGTGGCTTCGATCTGGGCGCGCAGGTTGTGCAGCAGGTGGGCGCGCCATTGGCTCAGGTTGGCGATCCGCGGCGCAAGCCCGGCGGGATGCAACGCCAGCCGCAGCGCGTTCACCGTCCCCGTGGTCAGGGCGGGATCGGCGCCTTCCAGCAGCGCGCCCACCGCATTGTTCGTCGCAAGCACGTTCCAGTGCCGGTCGAACACCAGCGCCGGATAGGGCTGGTGCCCGGCCAGCACCAGGTCGATGGCGCGCCGCGCGCCGCCGAGCGCCGGGTCGTCGAGCGCGCGCTCGGCATAGGCCGGCGCGTAGCCGGCGGAGAGCAGCAGGACGTTGCGGGCGCGTAGCGGCACGTCGAGTTGCTCGGCCAGGTGCAGCACCATCTCGCGGCTGGGCTTCGCTCGCCCGGTCTCGACGAAGCTCAGGTGGCGGGTGGAAACCCCGGCGTCGAGCGCCAGGTCGAGCTGGCTGCGCCGGCGCCGTTCGCGCCAGTCCTTGAGGAGCGTGCCTACGGCCGGCGCTTGGGAGAGGGCTTGGCTCATGGCGCGCATCCTTTCGCGCCGATCTTGGCGGACCTGCGGCGCAACGCCATTACCTGCCACGTAATCGACCGCATGACCGCCGGCGGCTTTCCTTGGGGCACACCAAGCCAGGGAGCTTTTCCATGAACCGCAGCAACCTCATGCAGGCCGCCGTCGAGGCCGCGCCCGCCCCTCGCCCCGCGACGATCCGCACCGCCGACGGGCTGGACCTGCACTATGAGGCCTGGGGTTCGGGCCCGCCGGTCGTGCTGGTCCACAGCTGGGCGCTGCACGGCGAGATGTGGCGCCAGCAGATCCCGGCGCTGAACGACGCGGGCTTTCGGGCCATCGTCTTCGACCGCCGCGGGCACGGCCGATCCGGGAACAACGGGCAAGGCTTCGACATCGACACCCTGGCTGACGACCTGGCCGCGGTGATGGACCAGCTCGACCTTTCCGGCGGGGTGCTGGTCGGCCACTCGATGGCGAGCGCCGAGATCGTCCGCTACCTGAGCCGCCACGGCTCGGACCGGGTCGCCAAGGTCGTGCTGCTGGCGCCCACGACGCCCTGCCTGACCAAGGTCGCGGACAATCCTCTGGGCCTGGACGCGGCGGTCTTCGAGCAGGGCCGCGAGCTCTGGAAGACCGACTTCACCCAGTGGGTGGCGGACAACCAGGCGGCGTTCTTCACACCGCAGACGCCGCGCGTGACCGCCGACTGGATGATCTCGATGCTGCTGCAATGCCCGCTGCCGGTGGCGCTGGCCACCAGCCGCGCCTTCACCGGCGTCGACTTCCGCCCGGACCTCGCGTCGATCCGCCTGCCGACCCTCATCATGCACGGGACCGTCGACGCCTCGGCGCCGCTCGAGATCACCGGACGGCCCTCCGCGGCCCTGATCCCCGGCGCGAAGCTGACCGTCCTTCCCGGCGCCCCGCACGGCCTGTTCCTGACCCACGACCGCGAGGTCAACCAGGCGATCGTCGAGTTCGCCCGGAGCTGAAGGGCGCATCGCGCCTCGATCGTCGGTTCGCTCTACCCGTTCCGAAGCAGGGCCACGGTGCCCTGGCCGCCGTCGGCGCAGATGCTGGCGATGGCCCAGGTTCCGGCGGCCATGCCGGCGAGCTCCTTCACCGCCTGGCTGAGGATCCGCGCGCCGGTCGCCCCGAAGGGATGGCCCAGCGCCGTGGACCCGCCGTTGGGGTTCACCCGCTCCACCGGGAAGCGGCCGAGCTTGGCGGTCACCTTGGCCCGGTCCTTCAGGAAGGCTGGCGCCTGCAGCGCCTTGATGTGGGTCGCCACCTGGGCGGCGAACGCTTCGTGGATCTCCCACAGGCCGATGTCCTCGTAGGTCAGGCCGTTGCGGGCCAGGAGGCGCGGGATCGCATAAGCCGGCGCCATCAGCAGGTACTCGTTGAAGAGGTCGATGGCGTTGACCTCGTAGTCCACCAGCCGCGCCCGCGGCGTCTCGGCCGGCAGCCGCTCCAACCCCTTGGCGGTCGCCACCCAGACCGCCGCCGCGCCGTCGGTGAGCGGGCTGGAGTTGCCGGCGGTCAGCGAGCCCTGGCCGCTAGTCTTGTCGAAGGAAGGCTTCAGCGCCGCCAGCTTCTCCAGGCTGGTGTCGGGCCGCACGGTGGTGTCGCGGCCGGCCTCGTCCAGGCGAAGCACGAGGTCGTCGAAGAAGCCGCGCTTCCACGCCGCCGCGGCGTTGCGGTGGCTGGCCAGCGCGATCTCGTCCTGCTCCGTGCGGCTGATCTGCCAGCCCTTGGCCATCTCCTCGGTGTGCTCGCCCATGCTCTTGCCGGTCGCCCGGTTCTTGATCTCCGGGATGAACAGCTTGATGTCGCTGGTGTTGAACTGGGTGAGCGCGTTCCAGCGCCCTTGCAGGGTCTTCGCCTCCATGAACCGGCGAAGGTCGTCGGAGAGCGGCTGGCTGAGCCCGATCTGGATACGGCTCATCGCTTCCGCCCCGCCCACCAGCGCCAGGCTGCGCGTCTCGTTGTCCAGCATCCCGGCCGCCTGGAAGGCGCCCATCATCGAGGTCGAGCACGCCATCACGCTCGAAGAGGCCGGAATGGTCGGGTCGCCGCCGGCCGAGATCAGCGCCTCGCGCGCCAGGTTGCTGATCGTCAGGTTGGGGATCACCGCGCCCCAGTTCATCAGGTCCGGCCGGCCGCCCTTTGCAAGCATGGCCTTCACGACCGGGACGGAGAGGTCCAGCGCGTCGCGCTTGGCGAGCGCCCCGCCGGCCTTGGTGAAAGGCGTGCGCACGCCGGTTGCCAGCCAGACGTCGGGCTTGCCTTTGGATGGGGTCTTGGTCGCCGGGGCTTTGGCCATTGGGTGCTCCTCAAACCCCTAGATGGTCGCCGTGGCGGAGCTTTGAAAGTGTTACCGGGCTTTGCCGGCCCTGGCCTGCCGCTCCTGCTGGCGCGCGCCGGCCAGGATGTTCGGCAGCGAATAGTTGCCCTCGTGGCAGGCGAACTCGAGGATCGGCTGATGCGTGCGAGTCAGCGAATATTCCGCCAGCCAGGGGCCGGCGAACACCTCGGGGTCCTTCACGGTGTACTGATAGAGCAGTTCCGTGTCGGAGAGCCGGGTGTAGCGTTCCACGACCGTCGCCTTGGCGGACACCAGCAGGGTCGGGAACGGCCGGATCATGTCCTTCGCCGGCAGGCGGACGGTCTCCACCACCAGGGTGTCGCCCTCCCAGTGAGCGATGGAGTCGCCGGTCGGCGGTGTCTGCTCCGGCGGCCCGTGATAGTCGCTGAACGGCACGATCCGCAGGTCCGGACCGTATTCGGTCAGGATCACCACCGCGTCGCGGGTCTGCAGGATCTGGCGCGGGTTGAGATCGGTGGTGACCGCGATCGGCGGCTGGCCCTGGCCCACGATGCACCGTTCCCAGCTCGGTCGCTCCTCGGGATTGGCCGTCGGCAGCGGCGGGTCGGCGCTGGTCCGCAGGATCCGGTCGATGAACTCGGTGCGGGCCCGCGCCCTGGGGGTCAGCGGCAGCTTGCCGTCGGCGGGCTGCACCACCTGGCGCGTGCGGCGCTGGCCGCGGACGACGCCCAGACCCGTGTGAGCCGTGCGCTGCGCGATCTCGGCCACTTCGGGATCGAGGGCGAGCGAGGCGAGCGAGCCGCCCTCGCTTGCGATACGCCTGGCCAGGACCTGGGCCTCGGCCTCCGGGACGACCAGGTTGGGCGTGTCTGGCCGCGCCTCCAGCGGTAGCACGAAATCGGTATTCCAGACGCCCTGCAGGTCAGGCTGGCCGTAGGGCGTGCGCGGCGCCCTGTAGTCGGCCGCCGCCGCGGGGGTCGCCGCCAGCAACGCCACCGCCAGCACCAGGAGCCGCATCACGCGACCACGCCCTTGTCGTGCAGTTGGCCGATCTCGCCGGACGACATGCCGAGAACCTCGGCCAGCACCTCGTCCGTGTGCTGACCGAGGCGAGGCGCTGGTTGCACGTCCCCACGCGCATCCTGCGGGATCGTCGCCATGGCTCCGGGCGCCGGATAGCTGAGCCCGCTCGGATGACGGATCTCCTGGAAGAGCGGGTTTCCCTTGAAGAGTCGCGGGTCCTCCAGCGCCGCTTCCATCGGCTGGTAGGCGCCCCAGGTGACGCCGCCCGCCTCGAAGGCCGGAGCGAGTTCGGCCGCCGTGCGTTGCGCGAAGGCCCGTTCGAACAGCGGGTAGAGCCGCGCGCGATGGGTGAACCGCACGCCCTCGTCGGCCGCGAAGGAGACGCCGAGCTCGGCCTCCAGGGCGGCGGCCTCGCCCGTCAGGCCGAGCACCTCCAGCGCCTTGCTCCACTGCTTCGGCGTGATGGCCAGCAGCATCAAGGTCCGACCGTCGCGGGTCGTGAAGTCGCGCCCGAAGGCGCCGAAGACGTCGTTGCCCATCCTCGCCCGTTGCTGGCCCGCAAGCCTCGTCTCAGCGACGAAGCCCAGGTTCGCCATGGTCGCTGCCCCGATGTCCGACAGCGGGCAGCGGATTTCGCGGCCCTCGCCCGTCCGCATCCGGGCCAGCAGGGCCGACACCAGGCCAAAGGCGCAGTAGGCGCCGGTGAGCAGGTCCCAGGCGGCCAGCACGTGGTTCACCGGCCGCGGATCGTCCCCGGGGCCGGTCATCAGCGGCAGGCCGAGCGCGGAGTTGATGGTGTAGTCCATCCCCTGCGACCCGTCGGCCCAGCCCATGACCCGCACGCAGACCAGGTCGGAGCGCAGCGCCTTCAGCGCCTCATAAGAAAGAAAGCCGTCGACGGGGAAGTTGGTGACGAACAGGCCCGCGTCCTCGCCAGGCGCCGCAGCCAGGCGCTGCGCGATCTCGCGCCCGGCCGGCCGGGCGAGGTCGAGCGCGACGGATTTCTTGCCCTTGTTCAGCCCCTCCCAATAGAGGCTCGACCCATTCTGCGCGAGCGGCCATCGGCGGAAGTCCGGGCCGCCGCCGATGTTGTCGAAGCGGATCACCTCGGCGCCCATCTGCGCCAGGTAGAGCCCGCAGGTCGGCGCCGCGACGAACGCCGCGCCCTCGACGACCCGCAGGCCTTTCAGCAGATCGTACAACCTGTCCCCCCGAAATTAAGTCACGAAATCAGGTCGCCGACTTCCTTGACGTCCTCCGGCGTCAGCGTCCAGCCGGCCGTGGCGGCGTTGGTTTTCACCTGCTCGGCCGAGGTCGCTCCGGCGATCACCGAGGACACCACCTCGTGGCCGAGCAGCCAGGCGAAGGCGAGGTCCAGGACGGTGTGGCCGCGCGCTTCGGCCCAGCCGGTCAGCTTCTCGACCTTGTCGAAGTTGCGGTCGCTGAGCGCGGCAGCGCCGCGCGAGCCCCAGGCGGCGAGCCGCGTGCCCTCGGGCGGCTTTTCACCTCGCTTGTACTTGCCGCTGAGCAGGCCGGACGCCAGCGGGAAGAACGGCAGGAAGCCCAGGCCGAAGTGCTCGCAGGCCGGCAGCACCTCGAACTCCACCTTGCGTTCCAGCAGCGAGAACAGGTTCTGCGCCGAGACGAAGCGCGTGCCGCCGGCCGCCGTCCAATCAGCATCTGCGATCTGCCAGCCCGTGAAGTTGGAATTGCCGATGTAGCGGACCTTGCCCTGGGTCACGAGGTCGTCGAGCGCGCGCAGGGTCTCGTCGATCGGTGTGTCCGGGTCCGGCTGGTGGAATTGGTAGAGGTCGATCCAGTCGGTGCCCAGCCGCTTCAGGCTGTCTTCCACCGCGCGCATGATCCAGCGGCGCGAGCCGCCCTTGCGGCGCTCGTCGTCGCCGATCCGCATGCCGAACTTGGTGGCCAGCACGATGTCGCCGCGCCGCTTGCCCAAGGCCTTGCCGAGAAACTCCTCTGACTTCGTACCGCCATAGATGTCGGCAGTGTCGAAGAGCGTGATCCCCGAATCCAGGGCTGCGTCGACCACGTCCTGAGTGGCCTTCTGGTCGATCCGCATCCCGAAGTTGTTGCAGCCCAATCCGACCTCGCTGACCTTCAGGCCCGAGGTTCCCAGCCGGCGCGTTTTCATCGTCGTTCTCCGCAAGTTTAGTGTCGCGTGCGCCCCGGCGGCCCGACCGGGACGGCGGCGGAGCCTAGCGCTTTCCCGGACGCCCGCCAGACCCTCGCGCCCCGGTTCATCAGGCTTAAGGCGCAATTCACCTCGTTTGTTGGCGATATCGCAAGTGTCCGATCCCTAAGGTCACGATCTGAAAAAGCTTTCTCGGCGAATGGTCAAATCATGCGCGTCGTCACCATTGTCAGCCTCGGCGCTTGCGCCGTCTTCGGTCTAGCCGCCCTTGTCGTGGCCAAGACCATGTTGCCCAACGCCGCTTCGGCGAAGGCGTCCCCGGACGTGGCTGGCGTGCCGGTCGTGGTAGCCAGGGCGCCGCTGAAGTTCGGCGACAAGCTGGACGCCAGCAAGATCGGGATCATCAAGCTGCCGTCGAACGCGGTGCCGGAAGGCGCCTTCTCGACCGTGGCTCAGGTGCTGGCGCAGGACGGTGGCGGACCGCCGGTGGCGTTGACGCCGGTCGCGGCGCGCGAGGCCCTGCTGCCGTCGATGCTCTCCGGCCCGGGCGCGCGCGCCTCGGTCGCCGCCGAGATCTCCGACGGCTTCCGCGCCTACACGATCAAGGTGTCCGACGTCACCGGCGTGGGTGGCCACGCGCTGCCGGGCGACCGGGTCGACGTCATGCTGATGCGCGACCTGACGCCCCAGGCCCCGACCCGCAGCTATGTCTCCGAGGTGGTGATCCAGGACGTGCGTGTGCTCGGCGTCGACCTCAACGTCGATCAGACCACGGCGAAACCTGCGACGCCGTCGACCGCGACCCTGGAAGTCAGCGTCCCTGACGCCCAGAAGCTGGCGGTGGCGGCCGACCTGGGCAAGCTGTCGCTCGCCCTGCGCAAGACCGGCTCGACGGAAGTCGCCCTGACCGCGCCGATGCACGCCGCCAATTTCGTCAGCGGCGGCCGCGCGCCGGTGCGCGCAGTCCGCGCCTACACCCCGCGCCACGCCGCCCCGCCGCGGCCCGCGCTCATTGAAATCGTCGCAAGCGAGTCGAAGGAGGGCCGCGCGCCGCGCGTGAGGAGGGCCCCCGAGCCCGCACCCGCCCCCGCGCCGCCCGCGCCGTCGAACACCAGCACGGTCGCCGGCTCGAGCCGGCCCTCGTGATCCTTCAGGAGCCCATGACCATGTCCCGTAAACTGGCCACGGCGCTTTGCGCCAGCGTCGCGCTCCTGACCGCCGCGGCGGTCGCCGCGCCGGCCTTCGCCGACGCCCTGCCCAGCGAATCCGCGCCGACCCGCGTCATCTCCGTGCCGCGCGACAAGTCCCTGTCGTTCCGGCTCGACCAGCCGGCGACGAAGATCATTGTCGCCCAGCCCGATATCGCCGAGGTGGTCGCCACCACCGACCGGAGCTTCTATGTCCGCGGCATCGACCTCGGGTCCACCAATCTGCTGGTCTACGGGCCGGGCGGGCGGCTGCAGGAAGTCATCGATGTCCGCGTCGGCACCGACGCCAAGACGCTGGAGCACGACCTGGCGCAGGCGCTGCCCAACGAGCACATCCACGTGGATGACCTGGGCGACGGCGTGATCCTGACCGGCAACGTCACCAACTCCGGCGTGGCGCTGCGCGCCAAGGCCATCGCCGATCGCTTCTCGCCCGACGGCGTCACCTCGATGCTGCGGGTCAAGAACTCGCAGGTGGTCCTGGAGGTCCGCATCCTGGAAGCCAACCGCTCGGCCGAGCATGATCTGGGCTTCGCCGCGACGATCGGCAACGGCTCCTTCAATTTCGCCTTCGGCACCGGCCTGATCGGCAACTCCACCCCGCAGGGCATCCTGCGCCTGACGGGCCATTCGGGTCACACCCTGATCGACGCGCAACTGGCGGCGCTGGAGGAAAAGGGCATCGTCCATACCCTGGCGCGCCCGAACCTCGTGGCGATGTCGGGCGAGAAGGCCAGCTTCCTGGCGGGCGGCGAGTTTCCGTTCCCGGTGCCGGCCGGCCAGAACCTGGTGACGATCGAGTTCCGTCCCTACGGCGTGAAGCTCGACTTCACGCCGACGGTGGAGGACGACGGCACCATCAAGCTCGTGGTCGCGCCCGAGGTCAGCCAGCTTGACCCGACTAACACCATCTCGCTCAACGGCATCACGATCCCGGCGCTGACCGTGCGGCGGACCAGCACGACGGTGGAGCTGAAGAACGGCGAGTCCCTGTCGATCGGTGGTCTCTATCAGCACGGCTATCAGAACGCCGTGCACCAGATCCCCGGTCTTGGCGAGATCCCGGTCCTGAGCGCCCTGTTCCGCTCCACCCGCTGGCAGCGCAACGAGACCGAGCTCCTGATCGTCGTGACGCCGCATGTCGTGACGCAGACGGATCTCGATGAGGCGAAGACCAAGGTGATCGCCGGCGCCGAGCCGAGCGTCGCCGACCTGCTGCTGAAGGGCGAGCCCTACGACAAGCCGATGTTCCGCGACAAGCGCGGCGACATGCGGCCGGAGGCCGCCAGGCCTCTGCCGCCGGCCGCAGCCGCCGCCGCTTCCACTGTTTCCAAGCCGCAACTGCGTGGTTCCATCGCTCCCATCGTCCCTGCCTCCGGAAAGTAGAAGGTTATGAGTGTTCAGGCCCTCAATGGTCGCCGCGTTCTGGCGATCGGCGGCGCAATGCCGGAGTTCGCCAAGGGGCCGCTGGAGGGCGCGATCCTGGAGACGGGCGGCCTTGACCGCCTGATCGGTGTCGGGATCGCCGACGCCGACCTCGTCGTCATCGACGCCGACGCCTGGGGCGGCCCGGCGCTGGCTGCCGGCATTCAGGCGCTGGCGCTCTGCCCGGCGCCGCCGCCGGTGCTGATGGTCGGCTCGCACCTCGCGACCGCCGTCGTCCGCGCGCTCCTGCGCCTGGAGCGGTCGGACGTCCTCGATGCTCCGTTCACGGCCGAAGCCGCCGAGCACGCCATTACCGGCCTCTTGGAGGCCAAGGCTCACGTCGCCGCGCCCATCCCAGTCTTGGGGGGCGACGTGGCGCGCTGCTGGGCGGTCACCGGGGCGGTCGGCGGATCTGGGGCGACGACGCTCTCCGTCGAGATCGCCACCCAGCTCTGCGCCCGCACGGGCAAGGACAAGAGTGTCTGCCTGATCGACCTCAACTTCGCCGATGGTTCGGCCGCGGCCTACCTCGGATCCAGCGCCGCGATGCGCCTGGGCGAACTCTCCCGCGCGTCGGACAAGCTCGACCCTTCCATGCTGCAGGCCTTCGTCACGCCGGTCACCAAGCAACTCGACCTGCTCGCCGCACCGCGCGACCCGGAAGCTTTCGACGCCGTTCCGGCCGAGGCCGTGCTGCGATTGCTGGAGGTCGCCTGCGAGAGCTACCAGTGGGTGGTTCTCGACATTCCGCGGCACCGCCGGTCCTGGACCATCCAGGCGCTGAGTGGTTGCGATGAGGTCCTAGTGGTGTCCGAGCTGACGGTGCCGGCCTTGCTGGCCGCCCGCTCGCTGTCCGACGAGATCGAACGGGGCATTGGCTCGGGCAAGAAGCCACGCATCGTGTTGAATCGCCTAGCCGGCCGCATGTTCGGTCCGGCGCCCTCCATGGCCGAGGCCGAGCGGGCGCTGCAACGCAAGGCCGAGGGCGGGGTGAGCTCCGACTGGGAGGCCGCGGCCGCCTCGGTGAACCTGGGCGGCCCGATCGCCACTCACCGGCCAAAATCGAAAATCGTCAAGGACGTCCAGGTGCTGGTCAATCGCCTCGCGGCCGAGCCCGCCCAGCGTGACGGCAAGGGCAGCCGAGCCGCCTGATGGGCCGTTTCTCCCTCCCCAACTCGAACCCGGCGCAGCCGTCGCCGGCCGCCCCGACCCCGGCGGCGGCGCCGCCGGCCGCCGAGACGCCGGCGCCGCGCCGCGCGCCTGAGCCCGCACCCCGGCCCGCGGCCGCCGCGAAGGGCGGGCCGCCATCCCAACTGGACATCCGCCTGCGCCTGCACGGCCGGCTGATCGAGGAACTGGACCTCGCCAAGCTCGACAAGCTGGAAGAGGCGGACCTGCGCCGCGAGGTCATGCGCCTGGTCGCCGACTTCGCGCGCGACGAGCGCATGGCGCTCAACACCGCCGACCTGCAGGAGCTCGGCTCGTCGATCTACGACGAGATGGTGGGCCTGGGCCCGCTCGAGCCCCTGCTCAAGGACGACAGCATCGCCGACATCCTGATCAACGGGCCGTTCCAGGTCTATGTGGAGCGGCGCGGCGAGCTGGAGCTGACGCCGGTCAACTTCCGCGACAACGACCACCTGCTGCGGATCGTCAACCGCATCGTCGCCGCCGTCGGCCGGCGGATCGACGAAAGCCAGCCGATGGTCGACGCGCGCCTGGCGGACGGCAGCCGCGTGAACGCGGCCATCGCCCCGATCGCCATCGACGGCGCGGCGGTCTCGATCCGGAAGTTCTCCAAGAAGCCGCTGACGCTCGAGAGGCTGGTTGAGCTGAAGGCCATGCCCATAGAGCTTGCCGACTTCGTCCACGGGGCGGTCAGGTCGCGCGTGTCGACGGTGATCTCCGGCGGCACCGGCTCCGGCAAGACGACGCTGCTGAACGCGCTCTCCGCCGCCATCAGCCACGGCGAGCGCCTGATCACCATCGAGGACGCCGCCGAGCTGCAACTGCAGCAGCCGCACGTGGTGCGCCTGGAGACCCGCCCGCCCAACATCGAAGGCAAGGGCGAGATCCGTCAGCGCGAGCTGGTCAAGAACGCCCTGCGGATGCGCCCCGACCGCGTGATCCTGGGCGAAGTCCGCTCAGACGAAGCCTTCGACATGCTGCAGGCGATGAACACCGGCCACGAAGGTTCTATGGCCACCATCCACGCCAACAATCCGCGCGAAGCGATCGGCCGCCTGGAGCAGATGATCGCCATGGGCGGGCTGTCCATCAGCCCCGACGCCATGCGCCAGCAGATCGCCTCGGCCATTGGCCTGATCATCCAGGTGATGCGTCTGGCGGACGGCAAGCGGAAGGTGACTCACGTCACCGAGATCACCGGCATGGAAGGCCAGGTGGTGCAGATGCAGGACATCTTCACCTTCAACCGCACCCACACCGACAACGACGGGACCGTGCACGGCGAGTTCCGGGCCACAGGCCTTCGCCCGCGCTGCCTCGACGAGATGAATCGGCGCGGCATCGCCTACGATACCGCGAACTTCGACCCCACCCGCGTGTTGGGGGCGGCATGAAATTCGACAGCAACATCATCTTCCTGATCCTGATCTTCGCGGCGGTCTTCACCGCCGGGCAGGCGGCGATCGGACTGCTCACCGTCGCCACCCAGAAGCGCAAGGTGAACAAGCGCCTGAAGGTCGCCGAGCGTGTCGACGGCGTCTCGGCGCTGGTGATGGAGTTGCGCAAGCAGCGCGGCCTGAACGCGGCCGGCGAGCGCGGCAAGCGGCTGCGTTGGCTCTCGGACCTGATCGTCGCCTCCGGCGTCGCCTACGATCCCAAGAAGTGGACGCTTTACGTGGTGGCGGCGGCGCTCGCCGGCGGGGCGGCGGCCACCTTCCTGACCAAGAACCTGGCGATGTTCGTCCCCGGGGCCATCGTGATAGGGATCGGCGGGCCTATCGGCTACCTGAAGGTCATGGTCGGCCGGCGGGCCAAGGCCCTCGGCTTCCAGCTTCCCCAGGCGCTCGAGATCATCGTGCGAAGCCTCGAAGCCGGCCACCCGGTGCCCACCGCCATTTCGCTCGTCGGCCGCGAAATGGTCGATCCCATCGGCTCGGAATTCGGCATGGCCGCCGACGAGATCGCCTACGGGGCCACCATGGAGCAGGCGATCGCGCGGATGTCGGAGCGTTGCCAGCACCCCGACGTCGACCTCTTCGCGGCCACCGTGCGGCTACAGGAACGGGCCGGCGGCAATCTCACCGGGCTCCTCAAGCTCAACGCCGCGACCGTTCGCGACCGCCACAAGATGCGCCTGAAGATCAAGGCCGCTTCCTCGGAAGGCCGCGCCTCGGCGCTCATCCTGACGGCGGCGCCGTTCATCGCCATGGGCTTCATCATGCTGTCCTCGCCGCACTTCTACGGCGACGTCATCCATGAGCCCGTCGTGAAGTGGGGCCTGGTGATCCTGGGCATCTGGATGTTCATCGGCAACCTGGTCATGCGGCGCATGATCGATCTGAGGCTCTAGGCGATGGGCGGGTTGCAGATCCAGAACCTGATCTCGATGCTGGGCGGCCTGCTGGTCCTGGCCGGCGTCGGCGGCGGCGCCTGGCTGATGGCCAACGAGCTTCGCCTCCGCGCGATCCGCCGCGGCCGGATGCAGGGCGTCGGCAGCGGCCAGGTCGACATCGCGCGCACGCCGCAGCGAAGCCGCGGCGGCGGTTTCATCGGCAGCCAGTTGCTGGGCACCGTGCGTGTCCTCGGCCAGCAGAGCGCCGTGCGCGATCCGGCCAAGCTGTCGGTCCTGCGTTCGCGCCTCATGCAGGCCGGCTTCTACAATCGCGAAGCGCCGGTCATCTACCTGGGCCTGCGGGCCGCGGCGCTCGCCCTCGCCACCTTGGGTGTGATCCTGCTGCTGCCGCTGATCGCCGGCGGCAAGGCCGGCATGATGGGCATCTCGATCGCCGGCGTCATGGCGGGCGCGGCGATCCTCGGTCCGGACCAGGTGCTGAAGGTCCGCCGCACCAAGCGCGAGCGGGAATATTCCGACGGCTTCCCCGACCTGCTCGACCTGCTGGTGGCCTCCGTCGAGGCGGGTCTCAGCCTCGACGCCGCGGTCACGCGGGTGACCGAGGAACTGGCGCGGCGCTACCCGACGCTCACTGTGCATCTGCGCTTCCTGGTGCTCGAGCTGCGCGCCGGCAAGTCGCGGAAGGACGCCTGGTCCGCTTTCGCCGACCGCCTGGGCATCGACGATGCACGCCAGCTCGCCACCATGCTGCGGCAGGCCGAAGAGATGGGCACCAGCCTCGGCGAGACCCTGACCGTCTTCTCCCAGGACATGCGCTCGAAGCGCATGCTGCGGGCTGAGGAGAAAGCACTCGCCTTGTCGGCCAAGCTGACCGTGCCCCTGATCCTCTTCATCTTCCCGTGCCTGCTCGGCGCGCTGATGCTGCCGGCGGTGGCGCGCCTGCAACACGTCTTCGCCCACCACTAGCCGGTCAGATTCCGTAGGGCCGATAGGGTCCGGCGATCAGTTGCTCGAAGACGCCGACGCCTTCGCGCGCCGGCTCGCCGGGCGCCTCCATCACCGCCGTCGAGATCGCCTGGATGTGCCAGTTCTCCGGCGCGGCCATGTCGACCGCGGCCAGGTCGATGTCCTCGCGCGCCACCACTAGTTCGCCCTTCAACCCGCCGTGGCGCCACTCGCCGCCATAGCCGATGCCGCGCATCAGGAAGACGCCCCCCGGCGACTTCAGGGGCTGCAGTCGCACCGAGGCCTCTCCCTGCTCCAGCGGAATCTTCAGCGTGCCTCCGAGCGCATGGCGGGTGCCAGGCTTGATCGTCACGTCCTCCATGCGCGGGACGTCCGAGTGCCAGCCGCCCTCGACGCCGGCGCCGTCGGGCAGGACCACGGCGCGCGTGTTCCACGGCTTGCCCTCGGTGTCGGCGTTGACGTGGAAGAACACGCTGCGGTCGGCGAAGTTGAGCGGCGTCCACTGCCAGAAGAAGCCGGCCAGGCCTGCGCCGGGCGTCGGCTGCGGGTCTGGCGCGCCCACCGGGCGGATACCCCAGGACCGGTCGCGCGTGCCGCTCCAGCCCGCGCCGGTCTCGCGCCGGTCCCCGTCGACCTCGGTCCAGCCCGCGACCCGCACGTTCTGCGTCAGCCGCGTGTAGTCCATGAACATCCTGGGCCCGTTGCGGCGGGTGAAGCGGGGCTCCTCGATCGGGAACGAGCGCCCCTCGAAGGTGAGGTCGAGCGCCAGGCCCTCGGCGCGCTCCAGCGTCACCCTGAGCGTCTGCAAAGGCTCGACGACTTCGATCCGGACAGGCCCCACCGTCAGGTCCATCCGCTCCAGCCCCAGGATGCGCGAGGCGTGCAGGCAGCGCTGGATCCCGTCGCGGATGATCGAGACATGGGCGTCGGCCACGTTCAGCGCCGGATAGACCCCGAAGGCCACCGCCACGAACTCCGAGCCGTCCGGCGAATAGCCGTTGAAGAAGTAGCGGTCGTAGAAATTCCGGTCTGAGCCCGAGTAAGCGATCGGCTCCGGCGTCTGGTGGATCGGAAAGTCGTCGCCCTTGGTCAGCATGCCCACTCCTTCACTTGACGCGCCGTCACGCTTGCGACCCGCTCTGGAGGCGTATCAAGTGAGCAAGACAACAAGAACACAAGGGGAGGGTCCGATGAGCGTGATGACCGCTGCCGACCACCGCATCCCGCAATCCCTGGCGGAGACGCTGATCCTGCCCGGGGCCTACGCCGACGGCCGCGTCTACGAAACCTACCGCTGGCTGCGCGCCAACGAGCCGCTGGGCGTCGCCGAGGTCGAGGGCGTCGATCCGTTCTGGGTGGTCACCCGCCACGCGGACATCCTGGAGATCAGCCGCCAGAACGACCTGTTCCACAACGGCGACCGGTCGCCCACCCTGATCGGCCAGGAGGGCGATCGGAAGGTCCGCGAGATGATGGGCGGCAGCCCACACCTGCTGCGCACGCTGATCCACATGGACGCCCCGGACCATCCGAAATACCGCGTCCTGACCCAGGGCTGGTTCCTGCCGCAGAACCTGCGCCGCCTCGAGGACCAGATCCGGGTGATCGCCAGGGGCGCCGTGGAGAAGATGGTCGCCAGCAACGGCCGCTGCGACTTCGTGCGCGAGGTTGCCCTGCACTACCCGCTGCACGTGATCATGAGCATCATGGGGGTGCCCGAGGAAGACGAGCCGCGGATGCTGAAGCTCACCCAGGAGCTGTTCGGCGCGGCCGATCCCGAGCTCAGCCGCGACGGTGACAAGCCGATGGAGGAGCGCGACCTGGACTTCGGCGTGATCGTCGACTTCTCGAACTATTTCCGCGCCCTGTCGGAGACCAAGCGGGCGCATCCCACCGAGGACCTGGCCAGCCTGATCGCCAACTCGACCGTCGACGGCCAGCCGATCAGCGACCTGGAGGCGATGAGCTACTACATCATCGTCGCCACCGCCGGGCACGACACGACCTCGTCCTCCACGGCCGGCGCCATGTGGGCGTTGGCGGAGAACCCCGGCGAGCTGGCCAAGGTCAAGGCGGACCCGTCGCTGATCCCCGCGCTGGTCGACGAATCGATCCGCTGGACCACGCCGGTGAAAACCTTCATGCGCACGGCCACCGCCGACGCCGAGTTCGCCGGCCGCCACATGAAGAAGGGCGACTGGCTGATGCTCTGCTACGCCTCGGGCAACCGCGACGAGGCGGTGTTCGAGGACCCGCAGGCGTTCCGCGTGGACCGCAAGCCTAACAAGCACCTCGCCTTCGGCTATGGCGCCCACGTTTGCCTGGGCCAGCACCTGGCGAAGATGGAGATGCGCATCCTGTGGGAGGAGCTGCTGCCGCGCCTTTCGGAGCTGTCGCTCGACGGCACGCCCGCCATGAGCGAGTCGGTGTTCGTGAACGGCCCCAAGCGCCTGCCGATCCGCTTCAAGATGAGCTGAGACCGGGTGAGCCATCCCCTCGAGCCCCGCCTCGCTGCCTATGTCGCCGGCCGGCTCCCCGCGGCGTCGGATGTGGCGGTCAACGCCCTCGAACGGATCTCGGGCGGCGCCTCGCGCGAGACCTATCGTTTCCGGCTCACCTACCGGGAAGCCGGCCAGATGCACGAGCGCAGGCTGATCCTGCGGCGCGATCCGCCGGCCAGCCTGATCGACACCGAGCGGCGCGTGGAGTTCGAGGCCTACCGCGCCTTCCACGGCTCGGCGGTGCCGGTGCCCAGGATGCTCTGGCTGGAGGAGGCGGACGCCGCCCTCGACCACCCGTTCTTCATCGCCGAGGAGCTGGCGGGCTTCCAGGCCTCGCCGCAGATGCTGTTCGCCGGCGGTTACGAGGCCGTGTTGAGAACCGTCGCCGAGCGCAAGTGGACGATCCTTGGCGAGATCGCCCGCGCCGATCCACGGGCCCTTGGGCTGACGTCGGTCATGGATGCGCCGGCCCTCGACGCGTGCTGGCGGCGCGAACTCGACCATTGGGAGGCGATTTTCGACTCGGACGAGGCCGAGCCCCAGCCGATCGCGCGGGCGGCCATCCGCCGGCTTCGGGCCCATCCGCCGCCGCCGGCTCAGAAGCTCTCGGTGGTGCATGGCGACTATCGCACCGGCAACTTCCTCTACGACGACGCGGGCGAGATCCACGGCGTGCTGGACTGGGAGATGGCCCACCTCGGCGATCCGCTCGAAGACCTCGCCTGGGGCTTCAACCCGATCTGGGAATTCGGCCGCGGGCTGGCTGGCGGCCTTGTCGCGCAGGACGAGGCGATCGCGATCTGGCAGAGCGCCAGCGGCCTCGTGGCCGACCCCGCCGCGCTGCACTGGTGGATCCTCTTCAATTGCGTGAAGGGCCAGGGCATCTGGGTCGGCTCGGCCAGGGCCTTCATCGACGGCGGCAACCGCGAGCCGATCATGGTCTATCCTGCCTGGTGGCTGCTGAACGCCCAGGACCGGGCGATCCTGAAGGTGATGGGCCGGCTATGACGCCTGAGGTTCCCTCCGTCCTGTCCGAGCTCGCTGGCCTGCTGGTCCGCAACGCCGCGCCGGACGTCCCCGACGCGGAGCGGGCGAGCGCGCTCGGGCTCTCCTCGATGCTGCTGGCGCTGGCGGCGGAGGTCTGGGACGGGGCTGCGGAAAGGCTCGTGCAGGAGAACCGCGCGCTTGCCGTCCTGCTGGACGACGCTGCTTCGGAAGCGAGCCTGAACCTCTCGGCTCTGCGCGCCGAGAACGCGCGCCTTCGGGCTCGGCTGATCGAGGCCCACATCGCCGCGGAACGGGCGGGCGACATGGCCCGCGAGGAGGCCATCTGGACGGAGCTCCGCGCCTCCACCGAGCGGCGCAAGCTCTCGGTCTCCCCGGTCTAGGCGCGGGCCATGGCGTCCCAGAAGGACATCGCCAACCGCATCCCGATCACCGGCGCCCTGATGCTGGCGACCCTGATGAACACCCTGGATTCGACCATCGCCAACGTCGCCCTGCCGCACATCCAGGGCAGCGTCTCGGCGGCCCAGGACCAGATCACCTGGGTGCTGACCTCCTACATCATCGCCACCGCGATCATGACGCCGCTCTCCGGCTGGCTGTCGATGAAGATCGGCCGCAAGACCATGTTCCTGGCCTCGATCGCCGGATTCACCCTGGCCTCGATCCTCTGCGGTCTCGCCACGAGCCTGCCGGAGATCGTCGTCTTCCGGCTGATCCAGGGCGTGGCCGGCGCCTCCTTGATGCCGCTCTCCCAGACCGTGATGCTCGACATCTATCCCCAGCACATGATCCCGCGGGTGATGAGCATCTGGAGCGCCGCGGTGATCCTCGGGCCGATCATCGGGCCGACGCTTGGCGGGTGGTTGACCGAGGCCCTTTCCTGGCGCTGGGTCTTCTACATCAACGTGCCGATCGGCATCCTGGCCTTCCTCGGCATCTGGACCTTCATGGACACTGACGAGGGCGGGCGAGAACGACCCTTCGACTTCCTCGGCTTCGGCGCCCTGGTGCTGTTCATCGGCGGGTTCCAGCTGTTGATCGACCGCGGCCCGACCCAGGACTGGTTCGATAGCAAGGAGATCTGGATCGAGACCGCCATCTGCCTGGCCGGCCTCTATGTCTTCATCGTCCAGACGATCACCGCCGAGCATCCGTTCTTCCACCGCGACCTCGCCAAGGATGGCAACTTCGTCGGCACCACCCTCTTCGGCATGTTCGTGGGCGTGCTGCTGTTTTCGACGAGCGCGCTGCTGCCTTCGATGATGCAGAACCTGCTCGGCTATTCGGCCCTGCAGGCGGGCATCGCCAGCATGCCGCGCGGCGTCGGCTCGCTGATCGCCTTCCTGGCGGTGCCGATGCTGGTGGCCCGAATGGGGCCGCGCCCTGTGCTGCTGATCGGCGTCCTGCTGTCCAGCCTGGCGCTCTGGCAGATGGGCCAGTTCGACCTCTCCATGACGCCGCGCCCCATCGAGGTCGCGGGCTTCATCCAGGGGCTTGGCACCGGCCTGTTGTTCGCGCCGCTCAATGTCCTGGCCTACGCGAAGCTCGCGCCCATCCACCGCACCGAAGGCACCATCGTTGCGACCATGGCCCGCAGCCTGGGCTCCAGCGCCGGCATCTCGCTCCTGCAAGCCATGCTGATCCGCGACGCCGCCGTGGCCCACTCTGGGTTGGGCGAGCACATCACCGTCACCGACCCGGTGCTTCGATGGGCCCTGCCTTCGATCTTCAACCTGCAGTCCATCCCGGGGCTCGCCGCGCTGAACGGCGAGCTCACGCGCCAGGGCTCGATGATCAGCTACGACGCGCTGTTCGGCGGTATGGCCATCGGCTGCCTGCTGCTGGCGCCGAGCCTGCTGCTCCTGAGGCCACCGCAGGCCGCGCCGGCGTCGGCGCCGGAGATGGTGGTGGACTGACGGCCGACCTGCCCCAGGCTTCGAGCGGGGTCGAAGGCTCAAGCATGGCGGGACTCACATGGTTCGGCTATGGTGGAAGCATGAAAGTCGGTCCTGACATCGCCACCATCGGCGCCCTGGTCGGCGATCCCGCCCGCGCCAACATGCTCACCGCGCTGCTGGCCGGCCAGGCGCTCACCGCCGGCGAACTCGCCCGCGAGGCCGGCGTCACCGCCCAGACCGCCAGCTCCCACCTCTCGCGACTCGAGGCCGGCGGTCTCCTCACCCAGAAGAAGCAGGGCCGCCATCGCTACTACGCGCTCTCGGGCGAGGACGTGGCCGGCGTGCTGGAGGCGCTGATGGGCCTGGCGGCGCGCACCGGCCACACCCGCGTGCGCACCGGGCCGAAGGAGCCCGCGCTGCGCCGCGCGCGGGTCTGCTACGACCACCTGGCCGGCGAGCTGGCGGTCAGCATGCTGGAGCACCTGGTGGCGCGCGGCTTTGTCATCGAGGCAGACGACAACCTCAGCCTGACGCCCACCGGGCGGACCTTCATGGAGGCCCTGGGTCTCGACGTCGCGGGCTTAGCCACGTCGCGCCGGCCGCTCTGCAAGGGCTGCCTCGACTGGAGCGTCAGGCGCACCCACCTGGCCGGCGCCCTGGGCGCGGCGCTGCTCGACCGGTTCTATGGCCTGGGCTGGGCGGCACGCGAACCCGGCACGCGCCTCGTCAGCTTCACCCCGCGCGGGCTGGAGGCCTTCCGGGAAATCTTCGGCGTAACGCCGGAATCCGCCACGGACGGGTGACAAGCCGCCTCGGGTCGGCTTTGCTGCGCCTCCCTCCGCGCGTCTTCGCTCGGAGCATTTTTCAGCGATTTTGATCGGGATAGATTTCGATGCCACCACGGATGTTGCCTGAACCCACGCCGGAGACCCGGCATTTCTGGGAGGGATGCAAGGCCGGCGAGCTTCGCCTGCAGCGTTGCACCGAATGCGACGGCGGAAGCTACTTCCCGCCCCGCGCCTTCTGCCCCAAGTGCGGTAGCCGCAAGGTCGAGGACTACGCGGCCAGCGGCAAGGGCGTGCTCTGGTCCTATGTGATCAACATGCGCCCGCGGCCCGACATGGGGACCGAGCCCTACGCCATCGCGGTCGTGAAGCTGGCCGAAGGCCCGCAGATGATGACCAACGTCGTGGGCTGCCCGCAAACGCCTGAGGCCCTGCAGCTCGACATGCCCGTCCAGGTCAGCTTCGCAAAGCAGACCGACGACATCTCCCTTCCGCTCTTCGAACCGGCGAAAGGGTAGCCGCCATGAAGCAGAAATCGATTGCGGTGGTCGGCGCGGCCGAGACCACCAAGATGGGCAAGATCCCGGACGTCTCCGTGATTGGCCTGCACGCTGACGCGGCGCTGAACGCGCTGGCCGACTGCGGCCTGAAACCCAAGGACATCGACGGCGTCGCCACCGCCGGCATCAGCCCGGTCGACCTCGCCCACTACATGGGCATCACGCCCACCTATGCGGACGGCACCAGCGTCGGCGGCTGCTCGTTTATGCTGCACGTGCGCCATGCGGCGGCGGCGATTAACGAAGGGCTCTGCAACACCGTCCTGATCACCCACGGCGAAAGCGGACGCAGCCGCGTCGGCGCCGGCGGCTTCGGCCGCGCCGCGTCCAGCCTGGCCGGCCAGTTCGAGATGCCCTACGGCCCGATGGGCCCGCCGACCATGTTCACGGTTCCCGTGCTCCGCTACCTCAAGGCGCGCGGCTACACCGTCGAGGACCTGGCGATGGTTGCGGTGATCCAGCGCGAGTGGGCGGCGAAAAATCCGCGCGCCAGCTTCAAGGACCCGATCACCGTCGAGGACGTGCTGAAGGCCGATATGATCGCCTGGCCCTTCACCAAGCTGATGTGCTGCCTGGTCACCGACGGCGGGGGGGCGCTGATCCTGACGTCGGCCGAACGGGCCAAGGATTTCCCGCAGAAGCCGGTCTACATCCTGGGCACGGGCGAGAGCGTCGAGACGCCGATGGTCAGCCAGATGGAGGACTTCACCTCCTCCAAGGCCTTCCGGGTGTCCGGCAAGAAGGCGTTCGACGAGGCGGGGATCAAACACGCCGACGTCGACCACCTGATGATCTACGACGCCTTCGCCCACCTGCCGCTCTACGGCCTGGAGGACCTGGGCTTCTGCAAGCCGGGCGAGGCGGCGGGATTCATCAACGGCCGCAACACCGCCATCGGAGGCAAGCTGCCGCTCAACACCAACGGCGGCGGGCTCTCCTACATGCATTCGGGCATGTACGGCATGTACGCCCTGCAGGAGAGCGTGCGGCAGATGCGCGGCATTGCTCCGGCGCAGGTGCCGGGCGCGAAGATCAGCATCGCCCACGGCGTCGGCGGCATGTTCGCCGCATCGGGCACCGTGATCTTCTCCAACGGAGCGCCCTGATCTACCGCCTGCAGACGAACGCGGGCGCAGCGGCCATGGCTGCTGCGCTTGTCGTTCTTTTCGGCGCCTTCGCCACGTGCGCGGAGCCAGCGGCCGACCTGACCCTGACCGGCGTCATGACCCGGGCCGACCACCAGACCTACCGCGAGATTCCCTTCCGGGTCCCGGCGGGAACGACGCGGCTGACGGTCAGGTTCGCCTACACCGGCAAGGCGCAGAAGTCGGTGATCGACCTGGGCGTGCGCGACCCCCGGCGGTTCCGCGGCTGGAGCGGCGGCAACAAGCAGAGCTTCACGATTTCCGAGGCGGATGCGACGCCCTCTTATCTGCCTGGGCCACTGCCGGTGGGCGTCTGGAAGCTGGTGCTGGGCGTACCGAACCTGCGGGCGGGCGCGCAGGCACGGTACACCGCGCAGATCCACTTCGATCGAGGCCCGGCCTTCGCCGGGTTCAGCGCCGCCCCCATCAAGACCGGGCCGGGCTGGTATCGCGGCGACCTGCACATGCATACCGCCCACTCGGACGGCTCCTGCCTTTCGAAGCGCGGCGTCCGGGTCCCTTGCCCGGTGTTCAGAACGCTGGAGGCCGCCCACGCCCGCGGCCTGGATTTCATCGCGGTCACCGACCACAACGCCACGTCGCAGAATGACGCCCTGCGCGAACTTGCCCCCCATTTCGACGACTTGCTGCTGATCCCGGGACGCGAGATCACCACCTTCCAGGGCCACGCGGGCGTCTGGGGTCCCACGGCGCCAATGGACTTCCAACTCGGGTCGCCACGCGCGCCGACGCTGGCCGCCATCCAGGCCGAGGTCGAAAAGGCCGGCGGCCTCTTTTCCATCAACCATCCCGCGCTGCCGTCCGGCGAGGCCTGCATGGGTTGCGGTTGGACGGCGAAGGACACCGACTTCACCAAAGTCCAGGCGATCGAGGCGGTGAACGGCGGCGCGCTGTCGGCCAGCCACGGTACGGACCTGTTTTCGGGCGTGCCCTTCTGGGAGGCCCGCCTGAACGCGGGACTTCGCGTCACCGCCGTCGGCGGCTCCGACAATCACGACGCGGACCTCGATCCGGCGAAGCCCTCAGCGATCGGGTATCCGACGACCGTGGTCCATGCTCCGGAGCTGTCGCAGCCGGCAATCCTGGCCGCGATCCGCGCCGGCCATGTCTTCGTCGACGTCACGGGCAGCCGCGACCGGCGGCTGGATGTCACGGCGCGGGCCGGCGGGCCTACCGCCGAGATGGGCGACGCGCTGGCAGCGCCGGCCGGGTCGCCGATAAGGTTCGCCATTCGGGTGGCGCATGCCGCGGGCGGATCGCTCAGCCTGGCCGGCGACGGGCCGAAGCCCAAGCTCGCCGACGCGGCGCTGGCGGGCGACGACGAGATCCGCAGCTTCGAGGTGGAGAGCGACGGTCGACGCCACTGGCTGCGCGTCGACGTGCGCGGTCCGGACGGCAAGCTCTGGTTGCTGGGAAATCCGATCTACTTCAACGCGCCCTAGACCCTTCTCTAGTTTAGAGCGCGTCGGGCGGGTGAAGCGGCTTCCATTTCACCCTGACGCGCTCTAGGCGACCGCGCTCGAAGATTCGCCAGCCGCCGGCTCCGCGCTGATCGCGCTCATGATGCTTTCGATCAGCGCCTGGGCGTGGATCGGCTTGGATAGGTGCAGGTCGGCGCCGGCCTCGTGGCTGGAGCGGATGTGCTCGTCAAGCGCATTGGCGGTCAGCATGATCACCGGGGTGCGCGGCGCGCCGGTTTCACGCTCATATTCCCGAAGCAGCAGCGTCGCCGACAGCCCGTCGAGTTCCGGCATCTGCATGTCCATCAGCACGACGTCGAAGCGCTCGGCCTTCAAGAGGTCGATGGCCTGCTGGCCGTTCTCCACGATTGTCGGGCTGACGCCGACCGACTCCAGGATCAGCTCCACCACCTTCTGGTTGGTCGGATGGTCCTCGGCCACCAGCACCCGGCAACCGGCGATGTCGAGCATCGGCGCCTGATCCGCGCCTTCCTCCGTCGCCTCGCCCGCCAGCCGCTCGAGAGGCACATAGACCGAGAAGCTGGAGCCGCGGCCGGGCGTCGACTGCACCACAATGCGCCCGCCCATGAGTTCGACCAGCGAGCGGCTGATGGCCAGCCCCAGGCCGGTGCCCCCGAACCGCCGGCGGATCGAGGCGTCGGCCTGCTCGAAGCGCCGGAACAGGCGCGCGCCGGTTTCCTCGTCGAAGCCGATGCCGGTGTCGGAAACCTGGAAGCGGATCTCCTCGCCATAGGCGATGACCTCGAGGGCCACCTCGCCGACCTCGGTGAACTTCACCGCATTGGACAGCAGGTTCGAAAGCACCTGGGTGATCCGCACCGTGTCGCCCGCGAACCGTCCGTCCGCTTCCGGCGCCACTGTCCAGCGGAACGCCAGGCCCTTGCCCTGGGCCGAGGCGCGGTGCAGCTCGGCGATGCCGCTCACCAGCCGCTGCATGCCGAATTCGTCGCGGGCCAGGGTGATTTCGCCCGCCTCGATCTTGGAGAAGTCCAGGATGTCGGTCAGCACGCGCTCCAGCAGCCGCCCGGAGGACACAATCAGCTCGGCGAGTTCGCGGCCCTTGGGCGTCGTCTGCTTTCCGGCCAGGGTCTCGGAGATGGCGATGACACCGTTCAGCGGCGTGCGCAGCTCGTGGCTCATGTTGGCCAGGAACCTCGACTTCTCGGCGTTGGCCCGTTCCAGCTGAGCGGTGCGTTCGCTGACGCGGTCCTCCAGCGAGGCCATCACCCCCACGGTCTTCTCGCGTTCCGTGCGCAGCGCCGTCGCCAACACGCCGATCTCGTCCTTGCGGCGCTCCACGTCGCTCACGTCGGGGCGCGCGGCCAGCCCGAAGGCCTCCGGTTCGCAGGATGCAGCCAGCCGCTCGACCGGCCGCACGATGCTGCTGCGGGCCATCAGCACTACCGCCAGCGCCTGGATCGCCGAGGCGATGCCGCCGATCAGCAGCACCCAGGCGGCCGAGCGCAGCGCCGAGGCCATCATCTGAGCCTTCGGATAGGCGAGCAGCAGGTACCAGTTGGGGCCGTTCAGGCGCCCGAACGCGACGATCTGGCGACCGTCAGGGCTGTCGATCACCCCATTCGCGCGCCCGTCCTTGGCGATGTCGCCCACTAACCTCTTCAGGCTGAAGCGCTTCTCGTACTGCGCCAGCGTCTTTTCCGGCGCCTTGGACTGGTCGGTGAAGCCGGGATAGGCGATCAGCTCGCCCTTCGACGTCACGATCAGCGGCGAGGCGCCGGTGGGCGTGTTCTTGAGCGCGTTCAGGAAGAAATGGGTCAGCTCCATGGAGGAGCCGAACGAACCCACATAGCGGCCGTTCACATAGGCCGGCGTCATGCAGGCCGTCGCCAGCCGCTTGCCGACATTGTCCTGGATGAGACGCTGCAGGTTGGTGCAGCGCGTCACGCGCTGCGGATCGAACTGCGGCAAGGTGATCCTGGCCATCTCCTCGCCGGAGATGCTGAGGTCGGCAGGCGCCTCCTGACGGTAGAACATCAGGTGGTCGGGGCGGTCGGGCCCGTACATGACCAGCCGGGTCTTCCAGGGGGTGAAGAAGTAGAAGTTGTCGTAGTCGCGCCGTGCAGCCTGGCCGAAGTCGCTGACCAGCTTGAAGGCCGCCACCAGCGCCTTCATCTCCTGCGGAGAGACGGCGTCGGCGTGGCCCAGAAAGGCGCCCATGCCGTAGGTATAGTCGCCCTGCTCGAGAACGCCGTCGAAGTACTTCGGGCGGCTGCGTCGGGTGCCGTCTGCCCGCATTGGGAAATAGGCCTCCGCCTGCCGCGCCACGTCGGCGTCCGACAGGCGGTTCATCCGCTGCTCGAGTTCCTCGGCGGCTGCCTTGTGCAGGGTCGAAAGATTGGAGAAGCGCCGATCTACATTGCTGCTGCGCTCGCGGACGTAATCCGTCAGGTAGCCGATCTGCCGGCTGGACAGCTCGCGCTCGAAGACGACAAAGGCGCCGAGGGTGCCGAGCACCGTCATGACCAGCGACATCAAGCCGACGCTGATCAGGAACCGACGCGAAAGCGATTTCATTGGAATGCGGACGCTCCGAGTGCTCCCGCACCCTAACCAAGGTGTATTGAGGGCGCGTTTACGGGCGATTTCGGCCCAAAAGGCGCAAAATCCACCCTTTACCTCTGCCAGCGACGGCGGAACTGGACGTTGGCCGCACCGTTGGCTCCTGGCATTTTGAGGAGCCCTCCCATGTCGCAGCTCGCGCCTGAGCCTCGCAAAGGCATGCCGCCACCGGAGCTTTCGGAGGCGGATTTCAAGGCACGCTTCAAGAGCCGCTTCCTGGACCCCGTCTTCCGGCCGCTGGAAGCCGACCTCGATCGCATCGCCCACGCCGCCTGGGACGCCTATGCCCACCACCGCAAGTCGCCGGTCACCCGAAAGGCCGGGCCGCAGTTCCACGACCCCGACTACGACCTCGCTGTCGACTGGATCGCCGCGCGCGAGGCGGTGATCGCCGCCCAGGCGCGCCACGACGACCAGAGTGGTCCGACCCGGGTCCTGCTGATCAACGGTTCGTCGCGCAGCGAGCACACCTGTCCCGGCGAGATGTCCAAGTCCTGGCGGTTCATCGAGATGGCCCGCGAGATCCTGGCGGGCGGGCGCAACGTCGAAGTGAAGATCCTCGACCTTTCACGCCTGGCATCGGAGTACGGACGCGAAATCCATCCGTGCAAGGCCTGCTTCTCGACCGCGGCCGCGCTCTGCCACTGGCCATGCTCCTGCTACCCGAACTATTCGCTGGGCCAGACGCACGACTGGATGAACGAGATCTATCCCATGTGGGTGGAAGCGCACGGGGTGATGATCGTCACCCCGGTCAACTGGTACATGACCTCCTCGCCGCTGAAGCTGATGATCGACCGCCTGGTCTGCGCCGACGGCGGCAACCCCGACCCGACCCGCACCCACGGCAAGAACGCCAAGCAGGCCAAGCAAATCGAGCTCGACGGCTGGGACTATCCCAAGCACCTGGCCGGCCGGCAGTTCGCGGTCGTCGTGCACGGCGACGTCGAGGGCGCGGAGAACGTGCGCCGCGCCTTGCACGACTGGATGTGCTTCATGGACATGTGCCCGGCCGGGCCGACCGCCGAGCTCGACCGCTACATCGGCTACTGGAAGCCCTACGCCACCAGCCATGACGAGCTGGACGCCGACCACGCCATCCAGGTGGAGGTCAAGAATTGCGCTCGCGCCCTGCTGCAGGCGGTCGAGGCCGACAAGATGGGCAAGTTCCTGGGGGGCGGCGCCGGCCTCCAGCCGCCGCGGAAAAAGTGAGTTCCTTTCCCGATTTCGGGAAAGGGGAACCGCGCCCCGCAGAGGGCGTGGTGGAGAGGGAAAGCCTCAAGCGCCGAGCTTGCCGCTCGCCCTATCCACCCTCGGCTCTTCGGCCGACGGTCCCCCTTTCCCGAAATCGGGAAAGGAAGGTCACCGGTCGAACTTGGTCGCCAGCACGATCGACGAATTCGTCCGCTCCACCCCGCGCAGCGCGCCGATCTCGTCGATCAAGGCGTCCATCTCGCCGACGTTGGGCGCCTCGACCGCGGCGATCATGTCGGACGGGCCGCTGACCGACTGCAGTTTGCGCACGCCCCCCATCCGGCGCAGCGCGGCGGTGACGGCCGCGGCCTGCTTGGGCTCGACCGTGAGCATGACGAAGGCGTGGATCAGCGCCGCCTCGCGCGCTTCCGACAGCTTCACCGCATAGCCGGCGATCACGCCCGAGCGCTCCAGCCGCGCGAGCCGGCTCTGCACCGTGGTCCGCGAGAGGCCCAGCGCACGCGCCAGCTCGGCGACCGGCGCCCGCGCATTCTCGCGCAGTCGGGCCAGCAGATGCTCGTCGAGGTCGTCCATCGTCATATCGCCGAATGTTGCAGTCTATATGCCCAGAACTGCCACGAATATCGCCGAGATGCGAGTTGAAACCGGCGCCGGCCCGAATCATCCTTAAGCCCACACATTTTCTGGGAGAGACGCATGCGCAAGGCCGCCGTCGTCGGAGCCGGCAAGATCGGTTCCACCATCGCCAGCCTGCTGGCCGGTTCGGGCGACTATGAGGTGCTGGTCATCGACCAGAGCGCCGAGGCGCTGGGCGCGATCGATTCACGGGCGAAGACGGCCGCCATGGCGATCGACGACCCCGAGACGCTCGCCAAGGCGCTGGCGGGCGCCTTCGCCGTGGTCAACGCGGCGCCTTATCACCTGACGACGATCGTCGCCCAGGCCGCCAAGGCGGCCGGCGCGCACTACCTCGACCTCACCGAGGACGTGGCCGCCAGCCGTGTGGTGCGCGACCTCGCCAAGGACTCCAAGACCGCCTTCATCCCGCAATGCGGCCTGGCCCCCGGCTTCATCACCATCGCCGCGTGGGACCTGGCGCAGCATTTCGAGGAACTGCACGACGTACGCCTGCGGGTGGGCGCCCTGCCGCGCTATCCGTCCAACGCGCTCAACTACAACCTCACCTGGTCCACCGACGGGGTGATCAACGAATACTGCGAGCCCTGCGAGGCCATCGTCGAGGGCAAGTTGCGCGAGGTCCCCGCGCTGGAGGAGTGCGAGGAATTCGCCCTCGACGGCGTGACCTACGAAGCCTTCAACACGTCCGGCGGCCTCGGCACCCTTTGCCAGACGCTCGACGGCAAGGTGCGCAACCTCAACTACCGCACCATCCGCTATCCCGGCCATGCGGCGATCATGAAGGCGCTCTTGAACGACCTCGGCCTGCGCAACCGGCGCCCGCTGCTGAAGGACATCCTGGAGAACGCCGTCCCGGCCACCCTGCAGGACGTGGTCATAGTCTTCGTGACCGTCAGCGGCATGAAGGACGGCCGCCTGATGCAGGAGACCTATGTCAACAAGGTCTACGCCCAGCCGGTCGCCGGCGAGATGAAGAGCGCCATCCAGGTCACAACCGCCGGCGCCATCTGCGCGGTGCTGGACATGCTGGCCGACGGAAAGCTACCCCAGACCGGCTTCATCCGGCAGGAGGACATTCCGCTCGCCGACTTCCTGGCGAACCGCTTCGGACGCTTCTACGCTGACGAGCCGCATGCGCTTCGCGCCGCCGCCGAGTAGGATCCATGACCGTACAGACCAAGATCGGCTCCGCGCCGGCCGAAGCCGCCGAGGTTTTGGGCCGCCTGGGCGTGCCCGAACCGCTCTGGACCGGCGGCGCGCGCATCGTGCGTTCGCCCGTCACCGGCGAGACGATCGGCCAGGTGCATGACACGACGCCTGAAGCGGTCGCCGCCGCCATCGAGGCCGCGCATGGAGCTTACCTGGCCTGGCGCTCGGTCCCGGCGCCACGGCGCGGCGAGCTGGTCCGCCTGCTGGGCGAGGAACTGCGCGCCGCCAAGGCCGACCTCGCCAAGCTGGTCACCCTGGAAGCCGGCAAGATCGTCTCCGAGGCCAATGGCGAAGTGCAGGAGATGATCGACATCTGCGACTACGCCACCGGCCTGTCGCGCCAGCTCTTCGGCCTGACCCTGGCCACCGAGCGCGCCGACCACCGGATGATGGAAACCTGGCACCCACTGGGCGTCGTGGGCGTGATCTCGGCCTTCAACTTCCCGGTCGCGGTCTGGTCGTGGAACGCTGCGCTCGCCTTCGTCTGCGGCGACGCGGTGGTCTGGAAGCCCTCGGAGAAGACCCCGCTGACGGCGCTCGCCGTCCAGGCGCTGTTCGACCGCGCCTGCGCGAAGTTCGGCGGCGCGCCCAAGGGCCTTTCCAGCGTCATCATCGGCGGCCGCGAGGTCGAACAGCG
>Ga0207690_10000157_pt1 | contig 53457 bp, 56 predicted proteins | sample KBSC23metaG_FD_184315 | JGI IMG/M metagenome (GOLD analysis project Ga0207690, IMG submission 184315) | Corn rhizosphere microbial communities from Kellogg Biological Station, Michigan, USA - KBS C2-3 metaG (SPAdes) (version 2) | ecosystem: Host-associated > Plants > Roots > Rhizosphere > Soil ... | reverse complement strand
CGTCGTCTCGTCGAACTCGCTCATCGAGTTGCCGCCGTTGGTCGACCGCGCGCACGAGCCGTACTGGTAGCAGGCGAAGACGTTGTTCTTGTTCGTCGGGTTGATGAGGTTCTGCTGGCCGTCGCCGCCGTAGAAGGAGTCCCACGGGCCGGAGCCGGTGCGGCCCCAGCTGCGCACCGATCCGTTGTCCTGCAGGCCACCGTTGATCCGCGTCGGATCCTGCTCGCTCACGTCGAGCCCGTCGAACTGCGTCCACGGCTCGTACGTCGCCTTGCGCCAGCTGTTCGACGAGCCGCTCGTCGTCGAGCGGTAGAAGCCGCCGTCGTCGCCGAGGTAGACGAGGCCTTTGCGGCGCGGGTCGAACGCCATCATGTGCTGGTCGGAGTGCGGTCCGTTCGAGGTGTTGAACGACGAGCCGCCGTCGGTCGACCGCCACAGGTCCAGGCCGGCGACGAACACGTTCTTGCTGTCGAACGGGTCGACGAAGATGTGCGCGAACCACCAGCCGTACGTCGACTGCGAGTCGGCGAGATCGCTCTGTGCCTGCGGCGGCGCCGTCCACGTCGTGCCGCCGTCGTGCGACACGAAGTACGCCTCGAACAACCCGAGCGGATCGTTGGCGTAGATCATGTGCACGGTCTTCGAGTCGCGCGGATCGATCGTGACGCCGACCCGCCCGTTGGCCGGGTTGCTGGGCAGCAGGCCGTTGGCGGGCCCGAGCTGCGTCCAGTGCGCGCCGCGGTCGCTCGTCGTCCAGAGTCCCGAGCCGACGCCGGTGTAGGTCCGCACGTCCGGCGACCGGGTGTGGTCCCACATGCCGACGAAGATCCGCTTCGGGTTCTTCGGGTCGACCGCGACGTCGGAGGCGCCGGTGGTGGCGTTCGGGGCGGCGAGCAGTTGCCGCCAGGTCGCCCCGCGGTTGTCGCTGACGTAGAGCCCGCGCTCGCCGCCCGGGACGTACAGGTTGCCGGAGACGGCGGCGTAGATGCGGTTCGAATTCGACGGATCGACCACGAGGCGGGAGATCGTCGACGAGTGCCGCAAGCCCATGTCGCGCCACGTCTTGCCGCCGTCGGTCGACCGGTAGACGCCGTCGCCGCCGTAGGTGATGCTGCCGCCGCCGGGGTTGGTCTCGCCGGTGCCGACGTACAGCGTGCCGTCGGGTGCGATGGCGACCGCGCCGAGCGCCTGCACGTTGCCGGCCGGCCACACGGAGGTGAAGCGGGCACTGTCGGTCGTGCGCCACAGGCCGCCGCCGGCGGTAGCGGCGTAGACGGTGCCGACCCGCTTCGGATCGAGCGCCAGGTCGACCACGCGGCCGCCGATGTTGGTCGGGCCGTTGAAGTGCCAGGCGAGCGCCGCGGTCGACGGCGACGCCGTCGCGGTGAGCGCCGCGACCGCCGCCCGCTGCTGCGCGACCACTTCGAGGTCGTGCGCGGTCAGCCCGTCGACGAGCCGCGACGACACGAACCCGTCGCCCGGACCCATCGAGTCCTCGGCCTCGGGCACGCCGCCCGCGGCCGGAGCCGGGGACCCACCGCCGTGCGTCAGCGCGACGGTCGTGGCGGCGACGACGTTGGCGACGATCAGTGGCAACAGCCGGCGTTCCGGACGCAGTGCGCGCACCGCCACTCCCAGGTGGTCGAGGTCAGACGAGGATCGCGACTTCCGGGCTGTCGTGGTTGGGGTCCCGCGTGCTGGGCTGCAGGCAGGTCGAGTCGTCGAAGGTGACCGCGATCTTGCCGTTGGGCAGCAACGCGATCGTCTCGTAGTCGAACCGCGGCATCGTCACCGACGCGACGTTGTTGCCGGTCTCGATGTCGCCCTTGCCGACGGCGTAGGTGCGCATCAGCTTCGGCTGCGCCTTGGACGTGTCGACCCGGAAGACCAGGTCGTGACCGTGGTTCTTGCTGTCGTCCCAGCGCGCGGTCACGACGGCCTGCTGCAACTTGCCGTTCGCGATGACGTTGAACAGGTCCGGCGTCTCGAGCTGGTTGCCGGTGCCCGGCGGCGGGGTCAGCGTCGTCGACGACCAGTGCACGCCGCCGTCCCGCGACGTCGCGAGGGTGAGGGTGGTGGTGCCGTTCCGGTAGACCTCGGTGAGGTAACCGCGCGAGTCCTGCCGGACGATCGCGCCGTCCTGCAGGTGCCCGCTCAGGTTGACGCACTGCCACTTGGACGTGGCCGGGTCGAGCCGCGCGATCTTGCACGGGTTGGTGCCGGTGACGTCGTCGGTGTTCGCGGTGCGGAGCAGGCCGCCGCCGCTGAGCGGGATGGTGCCGGTGCCGGGGTGCGGCTGCCACCAGTCGGCGGCCGGGTTGCGGACGACGGGGATCTTGAAGTTGACCGGCGTCGAGGCCTTCTCGTCGTTCACGACGTAGCTCGGGGTGCTGTAGTCCTCCCCGTCCGGGCTCAGCGTGTCGACGTCCTTGGTGATGCCGCCGCCGGTGACGTCGAGGATCTGGTTGACCTGCGCGCCACCGAGGGTGAACGGGCCCTTCGCGTAGGTCAGCCACGGTCGGTCGTAGAACGGCGACTTCATGACGACCTCGGACACCGCCCAGGTGCGGGTCTGCGCGGTGTAGCGGTAGGCCTGCAGGTGGTCGCCGCTGTAGGCGTCCCAGGTGACGCCGTAGATGTCGCCGCCGGGGCCGACGACCGTCGCGCCCTCGCCGCCGGCGACCGTCGGGCCGTTGTCGTTCTGGTCCGGCACGTCGAACTTGACCTCGTACCAGTGCTTGCCCTGGTCGTCGGTGTACCAGGGGTAGGTGCCGCCGGCCTCGACGATGCGCCCGGTCGGGGTCGCCGCGACGTAGGTCTCGCAGCAGTTGCCCCCGGCCCGCGAGATGCGCCACGACGCCATGCCGGTCTTTCGGCCGCGCGCGTCGTACACCGGGTACGACGACACCCGCACCGGCAACGGCACCAACGTGGGCGTCGCGCCGCTCGACGGGACCGGCCCGGGGCCGCCGATGGTGGCGAACGCGGTGGCGGAGCCGAGGGCGATGGCGACGCAGGCGAAAGCAGCGGTGGTACGACGATGGCGCATGGATGTCGGCTTCGACGCCCACCGCCCGGATCCTGCCGCGCGATCCCGCCACGCGATCGAGGCGGTAGGCCGATGCGGCATGCTCCTTGCATGCCGCACTGGGCCAACTGGGCCGGCAACCAGCAGGCGACACCCGTCCGGGTCGAGGCGCCGCGCGATACCGACGACGTCGTCCGCGCGGTCAAGCAGGCGGCGGCCGAACGGTTGCGGGTCAAGGCGGTCGGGGCCGGCCACTCGTTCACCGGGATCGCCGCGACCGACGGCGTGTTGCTGCGGCTCGACGCGCTGTCCGGCGTGCGTTACGCCGACCGTGCGAGCGGTCTGGTCACGGTCGGCGGCGGCACCCCGTTGCACCGGTTGCACGCGCTGCTCGCCGCCGAGGGTCTCGCGATGTCGAACCTCGGCGACATCGACCGGCAAAGCATCAGCGGCGCGATCTCGACGGGGACGCACGGCACCGGCGAGCGGCTCGGCGGCATCGCGACGCAGGTGCGCGGGCTCGAGCTGGTCACCGGCGACGGCTCGGTCGTGCAGTGTTCCGCGACCGACCATCCGGAGATCTTCAGCGCGGCGCGGGTCGGGCTGGGAGCGCTCGGCATCGTCACCGCGGTGACGTTGCAGTGCGAGCCGGCGTTCGAGCTGCGCGCCTCGGAACGGCCGCTCCCGGTGGGCGACGTCATGCGCGATCTCGACTCGCTCGCGGCAAGCAACGAGCACGTCGAGTTCTACTGGATGCCGCACACCGAGCTGGCCCTGCTGAAGGAGAACAACCGGCCGCGGCCCGGCGAGCCGGTGCGCCGCCTCGGCCGGGTGCGGACGTGGTTCGACGACGAGCTCGTCTCCAACACGCTGTTCGGCGCGGTGTGCCGGGTCGGCCGCGCCCGCCCGTCGCTGGTACCGCGGCTCAACCGTGTCGTCGCCAAGGCGATCAGCGCGCGCACCTTCACCGCGCCGTCGTACGACGTCTTCGTCTCGCCACGGCGGGTGCGGTTCGTCGAGATGGAGTACGCGGTGCCCCGCGCCGCGGCGCCGGAGGCGTTCGCCGCGATCCGCGACGTCGTCGACCGCGAGCGGTTGCAGGTCAGCTTCCCGGTCGAGGTGCGGGTCGCGGCCGGCGACGACATCCCGCTGTCGACCGCGTCCGGCCGCGACTCGGCGTACTTCGCGATTCACATGTTCCAGGGCGTCGCGTTCGAACGCTACTTCCGCGCCGTCGAGGAGCGGATGCGCGCGCTCGACGGCCGGCCGCACTGGGGCAAGATGCACTACCGCACCGCGGCGGATCTGCGGCCGGCGTACCCGCGGTTCGACGAGTTCCTCGCCGTCCGCGACACGGTCGATCCGGATCGGGTGTTCACCAACGCCTACCTCGACACGGTGCTGGGCGCATGACGATTCACCGGCTGCAGACACCCGCGCTGCTCGTCGAGAAGTCGGCGCTCGACGGGAACCTGCGGCTGATGTCGGAGGCGCTGCCCGGGCCGCGGCTGCGCCCGCACGTCAAGGCGCACAAGAGCACCGCCCTCGCGAAGCTGCAAGCCGCGGCCGGGCACCGGCACTTCACCTGCGCCACCATCCGCGAAGTCGAGGGAATGGCCGCGGCGGGGCTCGGCGACGACCTGTTGCTGGCCAACGAAGTTCTCGACGCGACGCGGCTCGGTCTCGTCGTCACCGCCGGGGCGCGGGTCACCGTCGCGGTGGACTCGCCGGAGACCGTCGAGGCGGCGTCGGCCGGTGGCGTCCGCGAGGTGATCGTCGACGTCAACGTGGGCCTGCCGCGCTGCGGCTGCGCGCCCGAGGACGCCGGGCGCATCGCCGACCGCGCGCGGGCTCTCGGTCTCGCGGTCCGCGGCGTCATGGGTTACGAGGGGCATGTCGTCGCGGTTCCCGACGTCGACGCGCGCCGGGCCGGCACCGAGGAGTGCATGCAGCGACTGCTCACCGCGCACGAGCTCGTCGGCGGCGACGTCGTCTCGGCCGGCGGCACCGGCACGTATGCGGTCAACACCTGGGCCAACGAGATCCAGGCCGGTTCCTACGTGCTGATGGACACGGCCTACGCGGGGTTGCCGGACCTGCCGTTCGCGAACGCGCTGACGGTGCTCGGCACGGTCATCTCGACGACCGCGCCGGCCGGCGAGATCCCGGGCTGGGCGGTCGTCGACGTCGGCTTGAAGTCACTCGGGATGGATCACGGCAACCCGACGATTCCGGGCGGCACGGTGTGGTTCTGCTCCGACGAGCACACCACCTGGCAGCCGGACGACTTCGGCTCGGTCCGGATCGGTGACCGGGTCCGGGTGCTGCCCGCGCACGTCGACCCGACGGTCGCGTTGCACGAACGGATGTACGTCGTCGACGGCGAGGCGGTCGTCGACACACTGCCGGTCGACCTGCGGCGGCTGGTAGCCTCGGCAGCCGAGACCTTCGCCGTACGGATCTTTGAGCCTTCCGGGGCTAGCGATCCGTGATACTGGCGGTGGACGGGTCAGGAGCGCGGATGGACGGCGGGCACGAAGGTGCGCCGGTCGGGCGGCGGGTCGTGCTCGGCCTGCTCGGCCTCGGCGGGGCGAGCGTCGCCGCGGGCCCGTGGATCTCCGGCCGGCTCGGCGGCCTCGCCGGCGCGTTGTCGAGCCACGACCCGACCGGTCTGAGCGGGCTGATCCCCGGAGCCGGCTGGCGCTACTACACGGTCACGTCGGGATTTCCCTACCAGCCGCCGGCGTCGTACCGGCTCAAGGTCGGCGGCAACGTCGACCACGAGCTGACGCTGACGACCGACGACCTGCGCGGGATGCAGCGGACCCGGCTGACCCGCGACTTCCAGTGCGTCACGGGCTGGCGGGTCCCGCACGTGCATTGGGAAGGCGTCCGGCTCTCGACCCTCCTCGACCGCGCCGGTGTCGAGCCGGGCCAGCAGGCGGTGCGGTTCACGTCGTACGACGGCACGTACACCGAGTCGCTCACGATGACGCAGGCGCGACGCGACGACGTCCTCGTCGTCGACACCCTCGAAGGCAAGCCGATCGGGCGCGCGCACGGCGGGCCGGTGCGGTTGCTGGTCGCGCCGATGTACGGCTACAAGAGCTGCAAGTGGCTGAGCTCGATCGAGGTGACCGAACGGCTCGAGTCCGGGTACTGGGAGCAGTTCGGTTACGACCAGAACGCCTGGGTGGGCAAGAGCAACGGGCGCGACGATGCACCAACGTGAGTCGATCCCGCGGTTCAGCCGCGGCGAACGACTCGTGCACCGGAGCACCGCCGTCCTCGTCGGCGTCCTCGCGCTGACCGGGGTGGCGCTCTACGTCCCGTCCGTCGCGCTGCTCGTCGGCCGGCGGACGGCGGTCGAGGGCGTGCACATCGTCGCCGGCCTGCTGCTGCCGCTGCCGACTCTCGCCGGCTTGGCGATGTCGGCGGCGCTGCGTGCCGACGTTCGGGTGCTCAACCGGATGACCGGCACCGATCGCCAGTGGCTGCGGCGTCGCGATCGCCGGAGCGCGGCGCTACCGGTCGGGAAGTTCAACGGCGGGCAGAAGCTCGCCGCGGCGGTCGTCACCGGCGCCGGGCTGGTGCTGTTCGGGACCGGGCTGTTGTTGATCGCGCCCGCGCGAGTGTCGCTGCCGGTATCCGTGCGCGAAGGCGCGACGATCACGCACGACCTGTTCACGTTCGGATTGCTGATGCTGCTCGCCGGTCACGTGTGGCTCGCCTACCGCCACCCGGAAGCCCGCGCCGCGCTGCGCACCGGCATGGTCGACCGCGAGTACGCCGAACGCGAGCACCCGGCGTGGGCGGCCGATCTCTCCTAGGTGTGGTAAATCCAGACCGACATGCCGACGGTCAGCTTGTCGTACATGCGGTCCATCGCGGGCACCGTGATCCGCACGCAGCCGTGGCTCGCCGGGTACGTCGGCACCTCGCCCTCGCCGTGGATCGCATAGCCGGAGGTGTTGAAGTAGGCCGGCCGGTAGAGGGTGCCGAGCTTCGACGTCACCCAACGGTTGATCTTGTAGCGGATGGAGAAGTGACCCTCGGGTGTGACGGCCGTCGCCAGCCGGCCGTCGGAGCCGACGTACGTGTAACCGCCGCCGGTCGAGACGTCGAGAATGCGAACGATGGCGCCGTTGACGGCGTAGAAGAGCACCTGCCGCGTGAGGTCGACCTCGATCGCACCGACACCGGCGAGCGGGTGCAACAGCCGCGGCACGGTCGGGCGGCCGAGGTGTGACCATACGGTCGCGCTGACGACGCCGTCGCGGGTGATCCGCTGCACCTTCTCGAACGCGATGACCGCGTGCAAGGTGTCGTAGTTGAACCCGCCGGTGACCGCGGGGACGTCGTAGTGCAACGCGCGCAACCGCTGCTGCAGGTAGGAGACGTCCGGGCCGGTCATGCCGTAGCGCAGCGTCCGGTCGACCGCGCGGACGCTCTTCGGCGCCGTGCTCGTCTTCAGGTGCTGCAGGTCCGCCGGCCGCACGACCTTGTAGGTGTAGATCCCCTTGGTCTTCCACGGCGAGATGGCGAACGCGAACGCGCCGGTGCTCGTCGACGTCGTCGTCGCGGCGAGCTTCCAGGACGTGCCGATGAGGCGCAGCAGCTTCACGGTGCCGGCGACGCCGGGCCGCACGGTGCCGGTGAACTTCTGCGCGGTGAGGATGGGCGCGACGACCGGGATGTTGACGCTCAGGACCGGGCGCAACGCGACGGTCGCGATCCCGGTCCGGACGGCGGCCGCGGTCGTCGACGCGGCGAACCGCACGGTGTATTCGGTCGTCCGCATGGGCTTGACGAGGAACGCGACCGCGCCGCTGGCGTTGGTCGTCTGCGGGTTGGCCGCCGGCGACCACCGCGTCGTACCGATCGCACGCACCAGCAGCGTTGCGACCTGACCGGAGATGCCGACGCCGGCGGCGGTCAGCGTCGCGCGGACGTGAGTCGTGTTGGGGTAGACGACGACGCCGGCGTCGCGGGTGATCGTCGTCACCTCGACGCCGAGGTCGGGCGGCGTGCTGCCGGTGGCCGGCGTCAACGTCACCGGGCCGCTCTGCGCGCCGGCGGGCACGGTCACGGTGACGTCGGTGTCGGTGACCGCTGACGGCGCTGCGTCGACACCGCCGGTGAACGCGACATCGGTGGTCGCGGCGAGGCCGGTCCCGGCGATGTGCAGCACGGTGCCCGGTACGACGTTGGCGGGCGTGTAGCCGGTGATCGACGGCGCGTCCGCCCACGCCGGGACCGCACCGGCGACACCGGACACGGTGGCGACGACGGCGGCGGCGAGAACGACGGCGAGGTGACGAGCGGTGTTGCGGGTCCCGCGGGCGAGCATTCGCGACGATCCTTTCCCCCGCCCTCGTGGCGGTGCGCCGATCAAGCGTAAACGGCGCGCGCCCGATTCCGGCTCATTCGCCGAGATTGGGGGTAACCGCTGTGATCGTGGCCAGCTGCCCGCATGCCGCGTCGATCTCCCGACCGCGGGTGTCCCGGACCGTCGTGGAGACGCCGTACGACCGCAGGATGCGCACGAACGCACGCTCGTCACGTACGTCGGACGCGGTCCACGGCGATCCGGTTGTCGGGTTCAGCGGGATCAGGTTGACGTGCACGAGCTTGCCGCGCAGCAGCTCGCCGAGCGCGTGCGCACGATCCGCTTGGTCGTTGATGTCCCGAATGAGGGCATATTCGATCGACACCCGCCGGCCGGTCACCCCGGCGTACCGCCACGCCGCGTCGAGAACCTCCGCGACCTTCCACCGGGTGTTGACGGGCACGAGGGTGTCCCGCAGCTCGTCGTCCGGCGCGTGCAGCGAGACCGCGAGGGTCACCTGCAACCCCTCGGCGGCGAGCCGGTCGATCGCCGGCACCAGGCCAACGGTCGACACCGTCACGTGCCGTTGCGCGAGCCCGAGCCCGGCCGGCGCGGGATCGACGATGCGCCGTACGGCGCCGATCACCGCGGCGTAGTTGGCGAGCGGCTCGCCCATGCCCATGAAGACGACGTTTCCCAGCCGCGACGGGTCGCCGCCGAGCGCTCCGGTCGCGGTGTCGCGGGCGGCCGCGACGACCTGCTCCACGATCTCGGCGGTCGACAGGTTGCGGGTCAGGCCGGCCTGCCCGGTCGCGCAGAACGGGCAGGCCATGCCGCAGCCGGCCTGCGACGACACGCACACGGTCGTCCGGTCGGGATAGCGCATGAGCACCGACTCGACCCGCGCCCCGTCGTACAGCTTCCACACCGTCTTGCGGGTCGCACCGGCGTCGCAGTCGAGGGTGCGTTCGGCTTCGACGAGCGACGGCAGCAACCCGCCGGCGAGCGCCTCGCGGACGTCGGCCGGCAGATCGGTCATCTGATCCGGATGCCGGCGCAACCCGGCGAAGTAGTGGCGGGACAACTGGTCCGCGCGGTACGCCGGCAGGCCCAACTCCGCGACCGCGGCTCGCCGCTCGCCGACGTCGAGGTCGGCGAGGTGGCGCGGTGGCTTGCCGCGCCGCGGTGGATCGAAGACCAGCATGTCGCTCACCGCACCGGCAGGAACGCGGCGAGCAGCAGCCACGCCACCGGCGCGCTCGGCAGCAGCGAGTCGAGGCGATCCATGAGCCCGCCGTGACCGGGCAGCAGCGTGCCCATGTCCTTGATCCCGAGGTCGCGCTTGACCATCGACTCGCCCAGGTCGCCGACGGTCGCCGACGCGACGAGCGCGACACCGAACACCGCGCCCTGCCACCAGTGACCGCCCGGCAGCAACGTCTCGAACAACACCGCTCCGCAGGCGATGCACGCGATGGTCGAGCCGACGAGCCCTTCCCACGACTTCTTCGGGCTGACCGTCGGTGCCATCAGATGGCGCCCGAAGAGCACGCCGGCCACGTAGCCGCCGACGTCGCTCGCCACGACCGTCGCGACGAAGGCGGTCACTCGGCGGGCTCCGTCGTCGGGCGCCAGCATCAATGCCGCGAAGCCGGCCAGGAACGCGGTGTAGACCAGCACGAGCAGTCCGGCGCCGATGTCGGCGAGCATGCCGTCCGCACCTTCGGCGACCCGCCACACGACGATCGCGAGCGCGGTCAGCATCATCGCGACCGTCATCGCCTCGCGGCCGCTCGTGTAGGCCAGCGCGAGCACGCACCCGAGGCCGACCTCGAGCGGGATCAGCGGTGCCTGCCACGACCGCACCTGCAGCGCGCGGACGAGCTCCCACATGCCGATGCCGACGGCGATCGCGACGATCGCGAGGAACGCCGGCTTGAGCAGGTAAAGGGTGAGCAGGATGGCCGCGCCGAGGCCGAGACCGACGCCGATCGCCACCGGAAGGTTGCGCCCGGCCCGGCCGGCCGCGGGCCCAGCTGCGGGCACCGCTTCAGGCCCAGCTGCGGGCACCGCTTCGGGCCCAGCCTCGGTCATACTTCGAGCAGCTCGGCTTCCTTGTGCCGCAACGCCTCGTCGACCTGGTCGACGTAGGAGTGGGTGACCTTCTCCAGCTCCTTCTCGGCACGTACGACGTCGTCTTCGCCGACCTCGCCGTCCTTCACGAGACGGTCGAGGTGCTCCTTCGCGTGCCGGCGAATGTTGCGGATCGACACCCGGCCTTCTTCCGCCTTGTGCCGCGCGACCTTGATGAGCTCCTTGCGCCGCTCTTCGGTCAGCTGCGGGAACACCACGCGGATGATGTTGCCGTCGTTCGTCGGGTTGACGCCGAGGTCGCTGTCGCGGATCGCTTTCTCGATCGCGTTGAGCGACGACTTGTCGTAGGGCGTGATGACGGCCATCCGCGGTTCCGGGAGGTGGAACGAGGCGAGCTGGTTCACCGGCGTGGGCGTGCCGTAATAGTCGACGACCACCTTGCTGAACATCTGCGGAGTCGCGCGACCGGTGCGGACGCCGGCGAGATCCTCGCGTACGACGTGCACCGCCTTGTCCATCTTCTCCTCGGCTTCGAGCATCGTCTCGTCGATCACTGCGCCTCTCCCTGCCGAGCCATGTCTGCGGATGCCACGAGGGTTCCGATCCTCTCACCCCGAACCGCGCGGGCGATGTTGTCGTCGCCGAGGAGGTTGAAGACGACGATGGGCAACCGGTTGTCCATGCAGAGGCTGATCGCGGTGGCGTCGGCGACCTTCAGGCCGCGGTTGAGGACCTCGGCGTAGTCGAGCCGGTCGAACATCGTCGCCGCGGGGTTGGTCTTCGGGTCGTCGTCGTACACGCCGTCGACGGTCTTCGCCATCAGCAGCACCTCGGCGCCGACTTCGAGCGCCCGCTGCGCCGCGCACGTGTCGGTCGAGAAGAACGGCGCGCCGAGGCCGGCGCCGAAGATGACGACCCGCCCCTTCTCGAGGTGCCGGATGGCGCGCCGCGGGATGTACGGCTCGGCGACCTGACCCATCGTGATCGCCGTCTGCACCCGCGTCTCGATGCCGGCCTTCTCCAAGAAGTCCTGCAACGCCAGGCAATTGATGACGGTGCCGAGCATGCCCATGTAGTCGGCGCGGGTGCGGTCGACACCGCGTTGCGCGAGCAGCGCGCCACGGAACATGTTGCCGCCGCCGACGACGACGGCGACTTGCGTGCCGCCGGCGACGACGGCGGCGAGCTGCGCGGCGATGCTCGCGACGACGACCGGGTCGATGCCGAGCTTGTCGCCGCCGGCGAATGCTTCGCCGGAGAGCTTCAGCAGGACCCGGTTGTGCGCCACGGTCAGGCGCCTACCTCGAAGCGGACGAACCGCTTGAGCGAGATGCCGGCCTCGTCGACGACCGCCTGCACGGTCTTCTTGTTGTCGCGGACGTAGGACTGCTCGAGCAGCACGGTGTCCTTGAAGAAGCCGTTGACGCGGCCTTCGACGATCTTCGGCAGCGCCTGCTCCGGCTTGCCTTCCTCGCGGGCGGTGGCCTCGGCGATCTCGCGCTCCTTCGCGACGACGTCGGCCGGGACCTCGTCGCGGCTGAGGTACTGCGCCCGCAGCGAGGCGATCTGCATCGCGACGCCGCGCGCGGTCTCGACGTCATCACCCTCGAACTCGACGAGCACGCCGATCTGCGCCGGCAGGTCGCTCGCCCGCTTGTGCATGTAGGACGCGACCTGGCCGTCGAAGACGACGACGTTGCCGAGCTCGATCTTCTCGCCGATGACGGCGTTGGCGGCTTCGAGGTTCTCCGCGACGGTCTTGCCGTCGGCGAGCGTCTCGCCGAGCAGCTCGTCCTTGCTCGCCGGCCGCGTCTTCACCGCGTGCGCGAGGATGTCGGCGCCGAGTTGCTGGAACTCGCCGCCCTTGGCGACGAAGTCGGTCTCGCAGTTGAGCTGCACCATGACGCCTTCGGCGGCCGCGACGAGGCCGTTGTCGGCGGAGCGGTCGGCCCGCTTGGCCGCCTTGCCGGCGCCCTTCACGCGCAGGATCTCGGTGGCCTTCTCGAAGTCGCCGTCGGCTTCCTCGAGAGCCTTCTTCGCATCCATCATCCCGGCGCCGGTGGCGTCGCGGAGCTTCTTCACATCGGCGGCACTGATGGCCATGTCAGTTCTCTTCCCGTCGTGGCGCACGTCGTCGTACGCCGGACTGCTTCTTTTTCGGGGCGGCGGGTGTCAGTGCCGCCGCGCTGCGTAGCGGAGCGGTCAGCTCGCGTCGGTCGCGTCGGTCGCGTCGGTGGCGGTGCCGGTGGCGGTGCCGTTGTCAGTGCCGTCGTCGCTGGGCGTGGCGTCCGTCGCGGGCGCGGCCGCACCGTCACCCTGCAACAGCTCGCGCTCCCACTCGGCGAGCGGTTCGTCGGCGCCGAGCGCACCCGGCTCCGGCTTCTCCTCGCCGGCGGCGGCACCGGCGCGGGCGACCAGGCCCTCGGCCACGGCGTCGGCGACCACGCGGGTCAGCGTGGCGACCGAACGGATCGCGTCGTCGTTGCCGGGGATCGGGTAGTCGACCTCGTCGGGGTCGCAGTTGGTGTCGAGGATCGCGACGACCGGGATGCCGAGCTTCTTCGCCTCGGCGATCGCGATGTGCTCCTTCTTGGTGTCGACGACCCAGATCGCGCTCGGCAGCTTCTGCATGTCGCGGATGCCGCCGAGGGTGCGCTCCAGCTTCTCCTTCTCGCGGGAGAGGACGAGCGCTTCCTTCTTGGTAAGCACGTGCGCGCCGCCGGTCTGCTCCAGCACCTCGAGCTCCTTGAGCCGCTGCAGGCGCTTGTAGACCGTGGAGAAGTTGGTGATCATGCCGCCGAGCCACCGCTGGTTGACGTACGGCATGCCGACCCGCGTCGCCTGCTCGGCGACCGAGTCCTGCGCCTGCTTCTTGGTGCCGACGAACAGCACGCTGCCGCCGTGCGCCACGGTCTCCTTGACGAAGTCGTAGGCGCGGTCGATGTAGGACAGCGACTGCTGCAGGTCGATGATGTAGATGCCGTTGCGCTCGGTGAAGATGAATCGCTTCATCTTCGGGTTCCAGCGCCGGGTCTGGTGGCCGAAGTGGACACCGCTCTCGAGCAGCTGGCGCATCGTGACGACGGCCATGGGTCGTGCTCCTCTCGCCCCGCGGCCGTTGGCCGGGGGCACCGGTTGTTCGCGGTCGCCGGGCGGCGGCCACGCCTGGTGTCCGCGATCTGCCGGACCCCTCGCTTGCGGTTGGGGACCGCCGGCACACCCCGCTCCGGGAGCGGTGTGCGGACACGTGAAGTCGGCCCGCCGAGGCGCGCCGCTGTCCACAGTGTACGGGTGGCGCGCGGCCCCCGCCCAGGCCCGCCGGGTTTCCCTCCACAGACGGCTCGGACTCCGGCCCCGTCCACAATCCCGGTCCGCGGGCTGGTCCGGTACGACGCCCGCGCCGAGGCTGGCCGCCGTGACCTCGCTTCGCCGCACCGCGCTCGTCGTGGCCCTGCTGTGCGCGGCCCTCGGCTGCGCTCCCGCAGTGGCCGGTGCGACTGTGCCGCGATGGCTGCCGCCGCTCGCTGGGCCGCTGCACGTGCTGCGCGGGTTCGACCCGCCGGCGCATCGCTGGCTGGCCGGGCACCGCGGCGTCGACCTGGCCGGCCGCGCCGGCATGGCGGTCCGCGCGGCCGGCGGCGGCGTCGTGCGGTTCGCCGGCCCGGTCGCGGGCGTCCTCGTCGTCGGCGTGCGCCATCCCGGCGGGCTGGAGACGACCTACGAGCCGGTCCGGCCGTCCGTGCGGCGCGGCCAGCCGGTTCGCGCCGGGCAGCTGCTGGGCCAGCTCGTGCTTCCCGGCGGCCACTGCCGGCCGGCGGCCTGCCTGCACTGGGGCCTGCGCCGCGGCGAGGCCTATCTCGACCCGCTCGGCCTGCTCGGCCGGGCCGCGGTGCGGCTGCTGCCACTCGGCCGGACGCCGCCGCAATGGGCCGCGCCGCTGACCGGCGGCGCGGCGGCCGGGTCGGTCCTGACCTGGGCGGCGCTGGCCGGCCGCGCGGCCCGACGACGCCGTAGGCCGCCGCCGCGCGGGGTCACCTCGCTGGCGGCCGCCCGGCGCCGGCGCTCACACCGACTTGGGCCAGGCCACGACGAGATAGGTGTTCCACACGAGCGACGCGGCAAGGGTCGGCACCGCCAGCCACAGCAGGCTCGCGGTCGACCACCGTGACAGGTGCCGCGCCAGCGGCACCAGCACGGGGAACGCGACGAGCAGGAAGCGCGGCTTGACGTGGACGAAGTTGCGTTCGCCGATCGCCATGACCGCGGCGGTCGCGGCGTAGGCGACCTCGGCCACCGGCGGCCGGCGCCGGAGCCAGGCAAGAAACAGCGCGGCGAACGCGATGACGACCGCGATCGACATGACGATCGGCGGTTCGTGCCGCGCCGGTCCCCCGGTGACGAGCTGGCCGACGGCACGCAGCCACGACCAACCGGCGTCGAAGCCGCTGTGCCAGACGGTGCGTTCCAGCCAGAACCAGCCGTCCAGCCGCCCGGTGGCGACGGCGACGTGGGCGAGCGCGGCGGCCAGGCCGGCCGGCGCGACCAGGGCGGCGGCGACGTGCCGGGCGGTCAGGGCGGTTCGCCGCGCGTCGAGGGCAACGGCGACGAGGACTCCGAGCACCAGGCCGGCGGCGGTCGGCCGGGTGAGCCCGGCGACCGTGCAGGCCAGCGCGGCCGCGACGAACCGATGTCGCTGCAGCGCCAGCAGCGTCGCGGCCGCGGCCGCGACGAACAACGCCTCGGAGTAGGCCATGTCGAGAACCGCGCTGGTCGGCAGCACCGACCACACCAGCGTCAGGACGACCGCGCCGCGGTCGCCGACGTACGGGCGGGCCCACAGCGTGATCAGTCCGGCGGCGACGGTTCCGGCGAGACCGGTGAGGAGGAGCGCGGCGTAGAGCTTGGGGATGCCGGCGTCGGAGACGATGCGGATCAACCACGGGTAGAGCGGGAAGAACGCGAGCGGCGTCTTCTCGGTGTACGCGCCGTCGGGGCCGATCGGCGGCGGGTGGCCGTAGCCGTGGCCGGCGATCAGCAGGTACCAGTAGCCGTCCGCCTTGCTGAGCCGGCCGGCGGCGTGGCCGCCGCGGGCGTGCGCGGTGCCGACGATCGCGGCGAGCATGAGCAGCCGGACCGCGACGTAGCCGGCGGTCGCGACGACGACCGGATGCCGCAGCAGCACATGCGCCGCCCGGGGCGCCCCGGCGCGCTCGGGCGTCGCGCGCTCGTCGCGCGGCGACGGGGACCGCCGCGGCCGCTCGCGCATGCCGGGTCGGTCAGTCGCGGGAGTCGTTGAGCTTGGCCCGCAGCTGCAGCACGGCCTTCGTGTGCATCTGGCAGATGCGGCTCTCGGTGACGCCGAGCACCTGGCCGATCTCGGCGAGCGTGAGGCCCTCGTAGTAGTAGAGGGTGACGACGATCTTCTCCCGCTCGGGCAGCGTGTTGATCGCGCGCGCGAGCAGGTACTTCGTCTCTTCGGTCTCGAACGCCTGGACCGGGTCTTCGGCTTTGGTGTCTTCGAGGGTGTCGACGAGGGAGAGCTTGTCGCCGCGCTCGCCGCCGACGTTGAGCAGCTCGTCGAGCGCGATGACGTTGACGAACGAGACCTGGCTGAAGATCGTGTGCAGCTCGTCGAGGCCGATGCCGAGCTCTTCGGCGACTTCGGGCTCGGTCGGGGTGCGGTGTAGCCGCGCTTCGAGGGCGGCGTACGCCTTCTCGACCTCGCGCGCCTTGTAGCGGACGGAGCGCGGGATCCAGTCGATCGCCCGCAGCTCGTCGATGATCGCGCCCTTGATCCGGCTGATCGCGTAGGTCTCGAACTTGATCGCGCGGCTGATGTCGAACTTCTCGATCGCGTCGATCAGGCCGAAGATGCCGTACGAGACGAGGTCGGCCTGCTCGATGTTGGGCGGCAGCCCGACGCCGACCCGGCCGGCCACGTACTTGACGAGCGGCGAGTAGTGCAGGATGAGCCGCTCGCGCAGCCGCGGGTCGGCGGAGTCCTTGAAGTCCTGCCAGAGCGCTCGGATGGCGGCCTCGACCGCGTCTTTCTCGGCGGCCTTCTCGGCGGCGGCGATCAGCGCCGGGTCTTCGGCGACGTCCTCGTCGTCATCGTCGATCTGGTCGTCCGCGATCTTGAGATCGTCCTCGGCGACGTCAGCCGGCGCCGCCGCGGCGGAGCCGACCGGCTCACGCCCGGGGGTGCGCCCGCTCATAAGTCGCCCTCAGTCGCTCGATGGACACGTGCGTGTAAATCTGGGTAGTTGCGAGCGTAGCGTGACCCAGAAGTTCCTGAACGCTCCTGAGGTCCGCACCGCCTTCGAGCAGGTGGGTGGCGGCGGTGTGCCGCAGCCCGTGCGGGCCGAGATCGGGGAGCCCCCCGACCGCGGCGAGCCGCCGGTGCACGCTGCGTCGCGCGGTCCGCGGGTCGAGCCGGCCGCCGCGTGCCCCCAGCAGTAACGCCGCCCCGCTCGTCGTGGTCACCCACCGAGGCCGCCCCTCGGCGAGCCATCGACGGGTGGCATCCACGGCGGGCACCCCGACGGGAACCACGCGCTCCTTGCGTCCCTTGCCGAGCACCCGGACGGTACGGCGGGACAGGTCGAGGTCGTCGACGTCGAGGCCACACAGTTCGCTTACCCGCAGCGCGCCCGCATACAGCAGCTCGAGGATGGCCTGATCACGGAGCGCTTCGACGTCGTCCCCCGGACTGCCGGCGGCGGGGGCATCGTCCAGGCGCTCCCCGCCTGCGCGCTCCCCGCCTGCGCGCTCCCCGCCTGCATGCTCCTCGGCCGCGCGCTCATCGGCGATCCGCGCCGGCGGTTGCATCGCGCGGTGTGCCTCGTCCTGGCGTAGGACGGTCGGCAGGTGGCGGCTCGGCCGGGCGGCGGCAAGCCGGGCGCCCGGATCGCTGGTCGCGTGTCCACGGCGGGCGGCCCAGGCGGTGAACGTCCGGGCGGACGACGCGCGGCGGGCGAGCGTGGCCCGGGAGGCTCCGGTGGAGCTCAGCTTGGCCAGCCACGACCGCAGCGTTCGGAGGTCGAGCTGCGCCGGGCTGGTGAGCGAGAGCCTCGCGGCGTGCTCGAACAGGCTGGTCAGATCGCCGCGGTAGGCCCGGACGGTGTGCGGCGAGCGGCTCTGTTCGAGCCGCAGGTGATCGAGGAATTCGTCGAGCGCCGCCGCGAAGGCGGGCGAGTATGCGGGCACGCCGTCGGTGACCGGCTCCGCCTGCGCCGAGCCCGCCGGCGGCGGCGTAACGACCGGCACGCCGTCGGTGACCGGCTCCGCCGAAGGCGAACCGTCGGCGACCGGCTCCGCGGAGGGCGAACCGTCGGTGACCGGCTTCGCGGAGGGCGTACCGGCGGGCGGGCGCTCGGCGGCCGAGCCCGCCGGCGGCGGATCGAGACTGGCTGCGCCCACCTGTTCACGCTGCGCGACGCGCGCCGGCCGGTCAAGCTGCCACGCTCGAAGTGCGGAGACGCCAGCCGCGCGGCGCGGGTCACCAGGCGTCCAGCGCAAGTTGGGCGAGCGGGTCGCCGCGATGCCGGCGCTCGCTGCGGCCAGCGGGCGTCATCGTCCACAATCCGGACCGCTCCTCGGCCAGTCCGAGCTGGGCGAGCGCCGCGAGCGACGCGCCGGCCGCTGCCGGTGCGACGCCGGCAGTCAGGGCGATCTTGTCGACGGCCGCCGCGCCCTGCACCGGAACGCCTTCGAACACCCGCCGTACGGTCGGGCCGAGCAGGTCGCGCACCGTGGCCGGCGCGGTCAGCGGCGCCGCCGTCTCGCCCATGTGCCCGCACTGCTCGACGATCTCCTCGACGCGGGTCACGACGACAGCCTCCGGCCGGTCGCGCAGCAACTGGTGGCAGCCCGCCGACGCCGCTGAGGTCACCGGTCCGGGCACCGCCATGACGTGCCGGTTCAGCCGCTCCGCGTAGGTCGCGGTGGCCCGAGCGCCCGACCGGATCGCCATCTCGACGACGACCGTGCCGCTGGACATCGCGGCGATCAGCCGGTTGCGCACCAGGAACCGCGGTCGCTGCGGCGCCGTACCCGGCGGGTGCTCGCTGACGACGGCACCCTCCGCGCAGATGCGGTCGTAGAGCGCCCGGTTGCCCTTCGGGTAGACGACGTCGACGCCGCAGGCGAGCGCCGCGATCGTGACGCCGCCGGCGATCAGCGCCCCGCGATGCGCGGCCGCGTCGATGCCGAACGCCAGCCCGGACACCACCGTCCAGCCCCGGTCGGCGAGCCCGTGGGCGAGCTCCGTCGCGATCAACTGCCCGTAGGCCGTCGCCGCCCGGGTGCCGACGATCCCCACCGCCCGGAACCCCGGCGCGGCGGCGAGCGCCGGGCCGCGGACCCACAGCGCGAGGCAGTCGAGGCCCTCCCACGCCAGGTCGTCGAGGGGCGCCGGCCAGTCGGCGTCGCCCGGGCAGACGAGCCGGGCACCGACCACGGCCGCTCGTTCGAGGTCGCGCCAAGGGTCGGCGTCCGCCAGCCGATGCCGCAGCGCGCCGACGTCGACGCCGCCGAGCGGCCGGCCGTCGCGCACCTCGGCGACGACCTGCTCGGCGCCGACCTCGCGGACCCGCTCGACCAGCCCGCGGACGGCCGGCTCGGCGATCCGGCTCAGCGTCGCGCGGGCCAGGCGTTCGGCGTCGGCGACGCGGCCGGGGCCAGCAGCCGCGGCGCTCACGCGCTCACCGCCCAGCTGAGGGCGATGTCCGCGACCGCCCGCCCGGAACGCAGGCAGAGAGCCTGGTGCACGTCGTCGACGCTCGGTTGCGCGCGGCCGGCCAGGTCGGCCAGCGTCCAGGACACCTTCAGCACCCGGTCGACGCCGCGGTTGGACAGCACGCCGGCGTCGACCACGCGCCGCAGCGGCCGGCCGGCCGCGGCGGCGACCGGCCAGCGCCGCCGGAGCACCGGGCCGGGCACCTCCGCGTTGGTGGACCACGGCGTCCCGGCCAAGCGCCTCGCCGACCGCTCGCGGGCCGCCAAGACGCGCGCCCGGATCGACGCGCTGGACTCCGCCGCCGAACCGAGGGCGGCAGACCCGGAGACGCCCGAATCGACGATCAGCCCGCGGCTCACCGGGAGCAAATCGATCAACAGGTCGAGGCGGTCGCGGAACGCGCCGGAGATCCTCGCCCGGTAGGCCCGGGCGATCACGCCGGGGCACTCGCAGACCGCGAGCGCGGCGTCCTGACCGGCCGCCGAGCACGGGCACGGGTTGGCGGCGAGCACCAGCTGGAAACGCGCCGGATAGCTCACGACCCCGCCGGCCCGGGCCAGCGTCACGGTGCCGGACTCCAACGGCTCGCGCAGCGCGTCGAGAACTCGCGGCGAGAACAGCGGGGTCTCGTCGAGGAACAACACACCGCGATTCGCGAGCGACACGGCGCCGGGCATCGCGAGACCGCTGCCGCCGCCGACGACCGCCGCCACGGTCGCGGTGTGATGCGGCGCGCAGAACGGCGGCCGAGTGATCAGCGGCGCGCCCGCGCGCAGCCGGCCGGCGACCGAGTGCAGCGCGGTCACCTCGAGTGCCTCGTCGTCGTCGAGGTCGGGCAGGATGCCGGGCAGCCGTTCGGCGAGCATCGTCTTGCCGACGCCGGGAGGTCCGAGCATCAGCACGTGGTGGCCGCCCGCCGCGGCCACCTCCATCGCGTGCCGGGCGGCGTCTTGGCCCAGCACGTCGCGGAAGTCCGGCGGCTCGGCCGGAACCACCGGCACCGGTGCCGGCTCGGCAGCGTCGTCGTCGAGGTCCCATTCACCGCGCAGCCAGCCGCAGAGCTCGCGCAACGACCCCACCCCGGCGATCTCCGCGCCGCTCACCAGCCGCGCCTCGCCGAGGTTGGCCCGCGGCACCACGAACTGCCGCGCGCCCGCGCGGTAGGCACCGATCACCGACGGCAGGACCCCGGTGACCGCACGCGCGTGCCCGGCCAGATCCAGCTCGCCGATCAGCACCCGCGACCCGAGCCGATCGGCCGGCAGCGCCTCGGCGGCCGCGAGCAGCGTCGCCGCGATCGCGAGGTCGAACCGGCTGCCGCTCTTCGGCACCGTGGCCGGCGACAGCGACACCGTCGCCCGGCGCTGCGGCCACTTCTCACCCGAGTTGGTGATGGCCGAGCGGACCCGGTGCTTGACCTGCGCCAGCACCCGGTCGGACAGCGCGGTCAACGTGAACTCGGGCACTCCTTGACCGACGTCGACCTCCACGTCGACCAGATGGGCGTCGATGCCGACCAGCGCGACCGACCGGGTGCGGGCGAGGGCCATCAGAACGCACCGCGCAGGTGCTCGACCGCGGGCGCGCCCGCCTTGGGCAGCAGCACGCTCACGACGTCGAAGCGGACGTCGGCGCCGCCGCCGGCCGGATGCTCGCGCAGCCACGCCATCGCCAGCCGGCGCAACCGGTCGGCCTTGGTCCGCGTGACCGCTTCGGCGGGGGTGCCGAACGCATCGGTGCGGCGGGTCTTCACCTCGCAGATGACGACCACGTCGCGGTCGCGCGCGACGATGTCGATCTCGCCGCCGGCGCAACGCCAGTTGGTCGCGACGATCGTCAGGCCCGCCGCCCGAAGATGCCGGGCGGCGACCCGCTCGCCGTATCGACCGAGTGCGTCCTTGGCCCGCACGCCCACCACCTCCGCGAGCCACGATGCGGGCACGCGAACGCAGGGTCGAGACGGTCAGCGCGAGCTGTGGAGGCGGCCGCGGCCGGGCGTGAACTGTGGAGGGAGAACCTCAGCGGCGGGTATCGACCTCGCCGTCAGGCTTGCCCGGTGGGGCGAGCGCGGTGATCGACACCCCGTCGATCGCACCGCTCTCTTCGCTGGTGCCGGCCGCGGCCTGCACCGCGGGCACCGAGACGCCCTGCGAGTCCCCCGGCACCGGCACCCCGCCCTCGACGGGCGGCGCCGCCGACTCGGCCATCGCCGCCGCGCCGGCCCGGTCGTCGACCTCGGCCTCGCCGGGCGGCGATCCCTGGTCACCGCGGGCACGCGACGACGACCCGGCCTGCGCCGACGTCTCGGGAGAGGTGCCGAACAGCTCGTTCTTCTGCTGGTCGGGTGCGGGCGGGTAGGGCTCGTTGTCGGTCACACGGTCGCCGTACCCACGACTGCGGGCGGGCTACCCGCCGAAAGAGGGGCCGCCGCTGCCCTGCTCACCGTCCGGAACCTGCAGGTCACTCTTCGCGAGCTCCTCGACGTTGACGTCCTTGAACGTGAGCACTCGCACGTTCTTGACGAACCGCGCCGGCCGGTACATGTCCCAGACCCACGCGTCCTGCATGACGACCTCGAAGTACGTCTCGCCGCCGTCGACCCGCTCGTGCACCGTGACGTCGTTCGTCAGGTAGAACCGCCGCTCGGTCTCGACGACGTAGCTGAACAGCCCGACGACGTCGCGATACTCGCGATAGAGCTGCAGCTCCATCTCGGTCTCGTACTTCTCAAGGTCCTCCGAGCTCACGCCGTCTCCACCCATTCGTCGTCGTCGGCTTCAGTGTCGCGCACGAGCGCGCCGCGCACGTTGACGTAGGAGAACCGGTGCTCCGCGCACGGCCCGTGCGTGCGCAACGCCTGCTGGTGCTCGGGCGTCGAGTAGCCCTTGTGCACGTCGAACCCGTAGTCCGGGAACCGCTCGTGCAGGTCGACCATCAACCGGTCCCGGGTGACCTTCGCGACGACCGACGCGGCGGCGATGCAGGCGGCGACCCGATCGCCCTTCCACACCGCGAGACCCGGCACGTCGAGACCGGGCACCGGGAAGCCGTCGGTCAGCACGTACGACGGCGCCACCGACAGCTGCGCGAGCGCCCGGCGCATCCCGATGACGTTGCAGACGTGCAGCCCGCGGCGGTCGACCTCCTGCGGCGGGATGACGACCGCCGTCCACGCGACCGCCCGGCGCACGACCTGCGCGTAGACGCGCTCCCGCGCCAACGGCGTCAGCAGCTTGGAGTCGGCGAGTCCCGGGACCTGGCCGCGCTTGCCCTCCGGCAGGATGACCGCGCCCACGACGAGCGGGCCGGCACACGCGCCGCGACCGGCCTCGTCGGCACCGGCGACCGGCCAGAGCCCGCGCCGGGCGAGCGCGCGCTCGTACCCGTACAGCCCGGCGTCACGCCGGATCGTGGTGACCGGCGCGCCCTCTTCCGGCGCCGGTCTCGTCATACGGGAGCGCATCGAAGGCAGCGTACGACGCCGCCGGCTCACCCAGCGGACAGGCGCCGCCACCGGCGTACCCGCCGGCGGTGCGCCGCCGTACGGCGCAGCAACGTGAGCGGGAGAGCGCCGGCGAAACCGAGCACCAGCGGATCGGTGGCCGCCATCGCGGCGGCGAGGCCCTTCTGGTGGAACGTCCCCGGCACCCCGAGGGTCTTCCAGTCCGACGGCGGCCACACGACGACGAACGCCCGGCCGATGACGTCGCTCGCGGGGATCGTGCCCTGGTTGCCGTCGCCGAGGTGGATCCGCGAGTCGGCGCTGCCGCTGCGGTTGTCACCCATGACGAACAGCCGACCCTTCGGCACGACCACCGTCTGGCCGTCGAACGCGTTGTCCTTGCACTGGTTCGCCCCGGGGTAGATGAAGGGCTCGATCAGCCGGACGTTGTTGACGTAGAGCTTGTCGTCCTTGCAGCTCACCGTGTCGCCGCCGACACCGATGACCCGCTTGATGAAGTCCTTCGAGCTCGGCGCCGCGACGCCGATCGCCGAACCGATGTCGTGGAAGAACCGGCCGATCGGGTTGCTCGGCGCGTGCGACACGAACTCCGGCGACTCCTGCCAGGACTTCGGACCCTTGAACACGACGATCTCGCCGCGGTGGATGTCGCGGATCCGGTAGATCAGCTTGTTGACCAGCACCCGGTCGTACGGGTGGGACTTGCCGTTGTAGGGCCCGCCGGAGAGCGTGTTCTCCATCGACGCGGACGGGATGTAGAACGCCTGCACCAGGAACGTCTTGATCAGCAGCGCCAGCACCAGCGCGATGAGCACGAGGAACGGCAGCTCTTTCCAGAACGACGTCTTGTGCGGCGGCTTCGGCGCCGGGACCGCCCGCTCCGCGGCTGCCGGCTCCGCAGCGGCCGGCTCGGCAGTAGCCGATTCGGGCGCCCCGGATTCGGGCGCGTCGGACTCGGAGATCGGCTGGGTTTCGGAAAGCGGTGGCGTCTCCGGCGACTCGGCCGGATGCGTGGGGTCCGAGGGATGCACGGGCTGGCTCAGCGTCGGCGTCAGCGAGCCGGGACCGCGTCGCGCTTCTCCTTGATCTTCGCCTTCTTGCCGCGAAGCTCGCGCAGGTAGTAGAGCTTCGCCCGGCGTACGTCGCCGCGGGTGACCACCTCGACGTGGTCGACGATCGGCGAGTGGACGGGGAACGTCCGCTCCACACCGACGCCGAAGCTGACCTTGCGGACCGTGAACGTCTCGCGGACGCCACCGCCCTGCCGGCGAATGACGACGCCCTGGAACACCTGGATGCGCTCCCGGTTGCCCTCGACGACGCGGACGTGAACCTTCACGGTGTCCCCCGGACGGAACGCGGGGACGTCGCTGCGCAGCGACGCAGCGTCGATCGAGTCAAGCGTCTGCATGGGACTGAATCCTCACCGGTTGGTTCATCGTCAGGCGGCGACCATCTACTGTGCCACAGCCGCGCGCTAGCTCAAAAGATCTGGCCGGACCCGTCGGGTCCGTTCGAGCGCCTGCGCACGCCGCCACGCGGCGATCGCGCCGTGATCGCCGGACAGCAGCACCTCCGGCACCGCCAAACCTCGCCATATGGCCGGTCGGCTGTAGGCCGGCGCTTCCAGCAGCACGGCGCTTTCGGAACCCGGGTTTTCGGAATCTGGCTCGAAGGACTCCTCGACGGTGCTGTCCGCATTGCCCATGAATCCGGGCAGCAGCCGGGCGACCGCTTCGACCATGACGAGCACGGCCGCCTCGCCGCCGGCCAGCACGTAGTCGCCGATCGAGACCTCCTCGACCCGCAGCCGGCGGCCGGCGTCGCCGACCACCCGGGCGTCGATGCCCTCGTAGCGCGCCGGGGCGAACACCAGGTGCGGCTCGGCCGCCCACGCGCGAGCATCCGCCTGCGTGAACCGGCGCCCGGCCGGAGTCGGTACGACGAGCAGCGCGCCGTCCGGCGCGACGGCGTCGAGCGCCCGCCCCCACGGCTCGGCCAGCATGAGCATGCCGGGCCCGCCGCCGTACGGCGAGTCGTCGACCGTGCGGTGGACGTCGTCGGTCCAGGTGCGCAGGTCGTGCACGTGCACGTCGAGCAGCCCGCGCTCGCGGGCCTTGCCGAGCAGCGACACGTCGAGCGCTGCGAAGTACTCCGGAAAGATCGTGACGACGTCGACCCGCATCCGGCTCAGAGCTCCAGCAACCCGTCCGGCGGCGTCACGAGGAGACGCCCGGCGGACAGATCCACGGTCGGCACGATCGCGCGGACGAACGGAACCAGCAACTCGGCGCCGTCCGGTCGCCGTACGGCGAGCAGCGGCGCCCCCGGCGGATGCAGCACGTCCTCGACGGTGCCGAGCACGTCGCCGGCCGCGGTCTCGGCGCGCAACCCGACGAGGTCGTGGTCCCAGAACTCCTCGTCGTCGGCGGGCGCGGCACTCGTCGACGAATCGGCGACGAGCGACGTCCCGCGCAGCGCCTCGGCGGCGGTCCGGTCCGGCACCTGCTCGAACCGGACCAGCAGCCGGCCCGCATGCCAGCGGGTCCGCTCGACGGTCAGCGGCCCGCGTTCCGCCGGGTCGGTCTCGAGGACCTGCCCGACCGCGAACCGGCCGTCCGGATCGTCGGTACGCACGTCGACGGCGACCTCGCCGCCGACTCCGTGCGCGCGAGCGATCCGGCCGACGGTCAGCCGCACGGCAGTGGTCAGCGCACCCGGTCGACGTCGACGAGATCGACCCGGACGCCGCGGCCACCGAGCGCGGCGATGACGGTGCGCAGCGCGCGCGCCGTACGGCCGCCGCGGCCGATCACCTTGCCGAGGTCGTCCGGGTGCACGCGGACTTCGAGAACCTTGCCGCGACGAAGGTTGCGCAGATCGACCTGGACGTCGTCGGGGTGGTCGACGATGCCGCGGACGAGGTGCTCGAGAGCCTCCTCCAGCATCAGCTGTCGGTGCTCTCGTCGCCCTCGGCCGGCGTCTCAGCCTCGGCCTCCGCGGCCGGAGCTGCTTCGGCGGCGGGTGCCTCGTCGGCAGCGGGCTCGGGCTCGGCCGCGGCCGCCTTCTTCGCCGCCGTCTTCTTCGCCGGCTTCTGCTCGGCCTCCGCCAGGCTCTCCTTGGCCGCGGCCTCGAAGATGGCCTTGCGGTCCGGGCGCGGCGCGGCGGTCTTGACGCCCTCGGCCGGCGCGGCTTCGCCCTTGAACTTCTGCCAGTCGCCGGTCACCCGGAAGATCGCCGCGACGGGCTCGGTCGGCTGCGCGCCGACGCCGAGCCAGTACTGCGCGCGCTCCGAGTCGACCTCGATGAAGCTCGGATCTTCCTTCGGGTGGTACTTCCCGATCGTCTCGATCACGCGGCCGTCGCGCTTGGTGCGCGAGTCGGCGACGACGATGCGGTAGTACGGCGCGCGGATCTTGCCCAGGCGCATGAGTCGGATCTTGGTTGCCACTGCGGTGGATTCTCCTACGACGAGGTGGGCGTGCGCCGTCCCGCGTGGGGTGCGGGGCGCCGACCGCCCGAGATGCGCCGGAGACAGGTAGAGGGCCCGAGCCCGGCAATGCTCGCGACCATGATGCCAGAGATCGGCTCGGCTATGTCTCGGGCGGGAGCTTGAGATTGGACAGGTCCGGGTTGAGCCCCGGCGGCAGCTGCATGCCCGGCGGGAGCTGCAGCGCCGACGGGTCGAGGCCGCCGGGCAGCCGGGGCATCCCGGCCGGCCGGCCCGCCTTGCCGCCGCCGCCCTTGCCCTTCTTGCCCTTCTTGGTCGCGCGCTTCGCCGCCCGGCGCATGCCCGGCAGCGAGTTGGTCATCTGCTTCATCATCTTGCGCGCCTCGAAGAAGCGGTCGACGAGGCTGTTGACCTCGGTGACCGTGACGCCGGAGCCGCGCGCGATGCGCAGCCGGCGGGACCCGTTGATCAGCTTGGGATCCGCGCGCTCGGCCGGGGTCATCGACCGGATGATCGCGGCGATGCGGTCGAGGTCGCGATCGTCGATCTGGCTGATCTGGTCCTTGATCTGACCCATGCCCGGCAACATGCCGAGCAGGTTGCCGATCGGCCCCATCCGCCGGACCATCATCATCTGCTCGAGGAAGTCTTCGAGGGTGAGCTCGGCCGGGCCCATCATCCGCTCGGCCATGCGCTGGGCCTCGTCGGCCTCGAACGTCTTCTCGGCCTGCTCGATCAGCGTGAGCACGTCGCCCATGCCGAGGATGCGCGAGGCCATCCGCTCGGGGTGGAAGACGTCGAAGTCGTCGAGCTTCTCCCCCGTCGACGCGAACAGGATCGGCCGCCCGGTGACGTTGGCGACCGACAGCGCCGCGCCGCCGCGCGCGTCGCCGTCGAGCTTCGTGAGCACGACGCCGGAGAACCCGACGCCCTCGCGGAACGCCTCCGCGGTCGTGACCGCGTCCTGGCCGATCATCGCGTCGACGACGAACAGCGTCTCGTCCGGATTGACCGCGTCGCGGATCGCCGCGGCCTGCGCCATCAGCTCGGCGTCGATGCCGAGGCGGCCGGCGGTGTCGACGACGACGACGTCGTGGCCCATCCGCCGCGCGTGCTCGACGCCGGCCCGCGCGACCGCGACCGGGTCGCCCACGCCGCTGCCCGGCTCGGGGGCGAAGACTTCGACACCGGCTTGCTTGCCGACGACCTGCAGCTGCTGTACGGCGTTCGGGCGCTGCAGGTCGGACGCGACCAGCAACGGCACGTGCCGCTGCGACTTGAGCCAGCGGCCGAGCTTGCCGGCGAGCGTCGTCTTGCCGGTGCCCTGCAGGCCGGCGAGCAGGACGACCGTCGGCGGGGTCTTCGCGAGCCGCAGCCCGCGGGTCTCGCCGCCGAGGATGCCGACGAGCTCCTCGTTGACGATCTTGATGACCTGCTGCGCCGGGTTCAGCGCCTGCGACACCTCGGCGCCGCGGGCGCGTTCCTTGATCGCGGCGATGAACTCGCGCACGACCGGGAGCGCGACGTCCGCTTCGAGCAGCGCGATCCGGATCTCGCGCGCGGTCGCGTCGATGTCGGCCTCGGACAGCCGGCCCTTGCCGCGCAGCGTCTTGAAGACCGACTCGAGCCGGTCGGAGAGAGTCTCGAACATTGCCCGGCCAGACTACGTCGCGCCGACCGACGCCCTTGCCGCCTCCACCTCGGCGCCGCCGCCGGCGTACATCGCCTCGATCTGCGCGTCGTACCGGGCGAGCACGCCGCGGCGCTTCAGCTTCATCGTCGGGGTCAGCACGTCGGTGTCGGGCAGCCACTCCTCGCCGAGGACCGCGATGCGCCGGATGTGCTCGACCTTCGAGAACTTGGCGTTGACCTCGCCGACGGCGGCCGCGATCTCGGCACCGACGTCGGGATCGCTCGCGACATCCGCGGCGGTGCGGCCGGGGAACCGGACGGCGATCGCGTCGGGATCCAGCGTGAGCAGCGCGACGAGGTACGGCCGGCCGTCGCCGATCGCCATCGCCTGGCCGACGAGGGGGATCGTCTTCAGGACGGCTTCGATGTTCGCGGGCGAGATGTTCTTGCCGCCCGCCGTGATGAGCAGCTCCTTCTTCCGGTCGACGATGCGCAGGTAGCCGTCGCCGTCGAGCTCGCCGATGTCGCCGGTGCGCAGCCAACCGTCCTCGTCGATCGCCTCGCGGGTGCGTTCCGGATCGTCGAGGTACCCGGGGAAGACGATCGCGCCGCGACACAGGATCTCGCCGTCGGGCGCGGTGACGACCTCGGTGCCGACGTACGCGCGGCCGACCTTGCCGGGCCGGACGAGGACCGGTTCCCACGTCATGCCACCGGCGTTCTCGCTCATGCCGTAGATCTCGCTCATCGGCACGCCGATGTCGCGCAGGAACTCGATGACCTCGGCCGGGATCGGCGCGGCACCGCTGAACGCGCAGGTGCACTCGTCGAGGCCGATCATCCGCCGCAGCGGCGCGAACACTCCCCCGTCGACCTGCCGCCAGGCCGCCGCGAGGTCGCCGTCGGGCTCGGCGCCGGTGGCGCGAAGTTGCTGCACCTGACGGCCGATCCGCAGCGCGTCGGCGACGACCCGTTGCTCGTCTTCGGGCCGGGCGGCGATCGCCGCGCGGATGCCGGCCGCGAGCTTCTCCCACACGCGCGGCGGCCCGAACAGCAACGTCGGCCGGACCGCGACGAGGTAGGCGCCGAGCTGCCCGATGTCGGCGCACGGCGTGACGACGCTGCCCCACAGCAGGTGCACGTAGTGACTGACGTTGCGCTCGGCGACATGGGCCATTGGCAGGTAGGACACGAACCGCTGGCCGCTGCCGTCCGGGCCGAGGAAGTGCAGCAGGCCGTCGAACTGCGCCAGCACGTTGCGGTGATTCAGCATCACGCCCTTGGGCGGACCGGTCGTCCCCGACGTGTAGATGACGGTGAGCAGGTCGTCGGGCGACGCCGCGGCGGCGGCGGCCTCGACGTCGACGGGATCCGACGCGAGCAGATCGTCGTACGAGGTGGTGCCGGCGATCTCGCCGCCGACGGTGACGACACCGGCGAGCGACGGCAGCTCGGCCGCGGCGGCGAGAAATCGCTCGGCGAACTCACCGGTCTCGGTGACCGCGACGACCGCGCGGCAGTGCCCGGCGAGATAGCGGATCTGCTCGACCGACGACGAGTTGTAGATGCTGATCGGCGTCGCGCCGGCGAGCAGCGCGCCGGTGTCGGCGACGTGGAATTCCACCCGGTTGCGCAGCATCAACACGACGCGATCGCCGCGGCTCACCCCGAGGTCGCGCAGGCCGGCGGCGAATCGGGCGGCGCGGTCCGCGTACTGCGACCACGTCCACGTCTCGCCCTCGATGGTCCGCAGCGCGACGTCGTCCGGACGTTCCGTCACGTGTCGGACAAAGCCGTCGAGGACCGTTCGCAGCGCTGGCATTCACGAACGGTACGACGAACGCGCAAGACTGTGCACGTGCGGGAACTGAGCGGCCGGGTGGTCGTCGTCGCCGGTGCCGAACCGATTGCCGGTCCGATCGCCGCCGCGTTGCAAACCGCGGGCGCGCGGGTCGCGCTGGTCTCGATCGCGACCGCCGGGCACGACGGCGTAGCCGTGCACTTCCGCGCCGATCCCGGCGAGCCGGAGGTCTGGGACCGGGTGGCCATGCATGTCGAGCAGCACCTCGGTCCGGTCGACGCCGCCGTCGCCGACGGGTCGTGCGCGGACGTCGTACGAGACGTGTTCGGCACCGATCTGCGCCGCCGCGGTCATGGCGACGTCGTCGTGGCCGCCGCTGCGGACGATCCGGCCGACGTCGTCAGGCGGGTCGCCGGCACGCAGTGAGCAGCAGTTCCTCGATGTGCTGCCGTTGCAACGGATCGACGACGAGCGCACCGTCGTCGCCCACGACGTAGAACGCGTCGACCACCTCGGCGCCGAGTGTGCTCATCCGCGCCGACTGCACGTCGAGCCCGGCTTCGGCGAGAGCCGCGGTGAGCCTGTAGAGCAGGCCGACGGAGTCGTGCGCGCGCACCTCGACGACCGTCGACGACTCCGACGCGTCGTCCGCCCAGATGACGCGCGGCGGTGCGGGCTCGAGCGCCGACGCGCGCGCGTAGGCACGGTCACGTTCGGCCAACGAAGCAGCGAGCGACGACGCGTCGTCGTACATCCGGCGGACGTCGGCGCGCACCGCCGACCAGTCCGGCATCGACCCGAACCGCGGGCTCACGTCGAAGACCGTGACCGCCATCCGGTCCACCGACGTCGCGGTCGCTGACCGGATCTGCAGCCGGTGCAGCGCGAGCACGCCGGCCCATCGCCACAGCAGCCCCGGGCGATCCGGCGCGACGACGGTGACCCGGTCGCCGGTGACCTGCACGTCGAGGACACCCGCGCGCGCGAGATCCAGTTGCGTCTCGTCGAGCAGGCCGTCCGCGGGCGGTGGCGCGCCGGCGAGCACGGCGGTGGCGCGCGCGACAAGGTCGTCGACGAGCCGGGCCTTCCACTCGCCCCACGCCGCCGGGCCGGTCGCGCGCGCATCGGCGATCGTCAGTGCGTGCAGCAGCTCCAACGTCGTACGGTCGCCGACCGCATCGGCCACCAGCCGCACCGTCGCCGGATCGTCGAGGTCGCGCCGGGTCGCGGTGTCCGGCAGCAACAAGTGCTGGCGCACCAGCGTGACGAGCAGGTCGACGTCGGCAGCCGGCAAGCCCAGCCGCGCGCCGATCGTCGGCAGCACCGCGACGCCGGCGTCGGTGTGATCGCCGGGGAAACCCTTGCCGATGTCGTGGAAGAGCGCGCCGAGCAGCAGCAGATCCGGCCGGCGCACCCGCCGGGTCAGCGCCGCCGCCTCGACCGCCGCCTCGACCAGGTGCCGGTCGACGGTGAACCGGTGGATCGCATTGCGCTGCGGGTGGCATCGCACCGCGGCCCACTCGGGCAGCAGCCGTACGACGACACCGACCTGGTCGAGCGCTTCCCACACCGGGACGAGGTCCGGCCCAGAACCGAGCAGCGCCAACAACGCGTCGCGCGCAGCCGCGGGCCACGGCTCCGGCATCGGCGCGGAGTGCTCGGCGAGCCGGTCCAGCGTGTGCCGCGAGAGCGGCAACGCGGCCTGAGCAGCGGCCGCCGCCGCGCGCAGCACCAACACCGGATCGTGGGCGGGGTCGGCGTCCCGGGCGAGCACCACCTCGCCGTCCTGCTCGACCACTCCGTCGGCGAGCGGCCGCCGGGTGGGCTGGCGCTGCCGCCACCGTCGCGGCGGCCGCAACGCGCCCTCGACCCGCCGCCACATCTCGTCGGTGGCGAAGGCGACCGTGCGGGCGGCGTCGTACACGTCGCGCATCAACGCGTCGGCGTCGTTGTAGTCGAGAGCCTTGGCGACCGCGCCGTGCTCCTGCAGCACCAACCGATCGCCGCTGCGCGACGAGCACCGGTGCAGCTCGCCGCGGACGTCCATCAGCCGGGCCGCGGCGCCCCGCACCTCCGCTGCCGGCGCGTCCGCGATCCACGACGCGGCGACCGCGGCCATGGCGTGCACGTCGCGGAGCCCGCCGCGGCTTTCCTTGAGATCCGGTTCGAGCAGGAACGCGAGCTCGCCGTACTTCTCCGCGCGTTCGGTCACCGCCGCGAGCACGTCGGGCAGCCGCTTGCGCGCGTCCCGCCGCCACGACTCGAGCACCTGCGAGCGCAAGGCCGTCGTGAGCTCTGGATCACCGGCGACGTGCCGCGCCTCGACCATCCCGAGCATCGCCTTCAGATCGGTGCGCGCGACGCCGACCGCTTCGTCGACCGTGCGCACCGAATGGTCGAGCTTGACCCCGGAATCCCAGAGCGGGTACCAGATCCGGTCCGCGAGCTCTTTGATGTCCGCACGGCCGCGATGCAGGAGGACGACGTCGAGGTCGCTGCCCGGCGCCAGCTCGCGCCGCCCGTAGCCGCCGACCGCGACCAGCGCGACGTCGGCCTCGGCACCGAGTTGATCCGTCAGCCATTCGTCGGCGAGATCCGACAGCGCCGCGCGCAACTCGGCACGGCGCAGCGGCCCGGAGACGACACCGTCCCGGGCCGCGCGCAGCGATTCGCCGTCAGAGCGCGTCGGGTCCACGTTCACCGGTGCGGATGCGCACCAGCTCCTCGATGGGCGTGACCCACACCTTGCCGTCGCCGATCTGTCCGGTGCGCGCGGCGGCGACGATCGCGTCGACCACGCCGGCCGCGTCGTCGTCGCCGACCACGACGTCGAGCCGGATCTTCGGCACGAAGTCGACGGTGTACTCCGCACCGCGGTAGACCTCGGAGTGCCCACGCTGCCGGCCGTGACCGTGCACCTCGGCGACGGTCAACCCGGCGACGCCGAGGTCGTGCAACGCCTCCTTCACCTCGTCAAGCTTGAACGGCTTGACCACCGCGGTGACGAGCTTCACCCCAACCTCCTCGCCCGGACGCAGCCGGCGTCGTACGCCGATGCGGCATCCCGCCAGAGAACGGCGTGAGCCCTGGTGTCACGAACGACACCAGGGCTCACGCTGCCGAGCACCCTTGCAGTGTCACCGGCCATGATCTGCACGCGCGGAGCATAGAGGCGCCGCGCCGTCATCTGTCAGAGCGCGTCCGGCCCCCGCTCACCGGTCCGCACCCGGACCAGCTCGCCGACCGGTGTGATCCACACCTTGCCGTCGCCGATCTGCCCGGTGGCCGCGGCCTTCACGATGACGTCCACCACGTCACCCGCGTCGTCGTCGGCGACGACCACGTCGAGCCGGACCTTCGGCACGAAGTCGACGGTGTACTCGGCTCCGCGGTAGACCTCGGTGTGGCCCTTCTGCCGGCCGTAGCCGTTGACCTCCGACACGGTCAGCCCGTGCACGCCGAAAGTCTCCAGCGCCACCTTCACGTCGTCGAGCTTGAACGGCTTGATGATCGCGGTGACGAGTCTCATGCCTGCACCTCCGCCGGCTTTGCCCCCAGGGAGATGGATCCGGAGTGGGAGCCGACCAACGTGCCGCCGGTGGAACCGCCCGAGCCCCAGTCGTACGCCGACTCTCCATGCTCGTTCAGGTCGATGCCCTCGATTTCGGCGTCACGCGTGACGCGCCAGCCGATCGTCACCTTGATGAGCAGCGCGATGATCGCCGTGACGACACCACACCAGACGACGGTGAAGAGCACGCCGAGGAACTGGTGCCAGAGCAGCGTGGCGTTGCCGCCGTAGAGGAGACCGCCGCCACCGCTCGGGAAGAGGCCGTCGATGCCCTGCGGCGACTTCACCGTGCCGAAGAACCCGATCAGCAGCGCACCGATGATGCCTCCGGTGAGGTGCACGCCGACGACGTCGAGCGAGTCGTCAAGACCGAGCTTGTACTTCAGGCCGATGGCCACCGCACAGACAGCACCGGCGATCGCACCGACCATTAAGGCGCCGAGCGTGTTGACCGAACCGCACGACGGGGTGATCGCGACCAGGCCGGCGACGACGCCCGACGCTGCACCGAGCGACGTGGCCTTTCCGCGCAACAGCCGCTCGACCGCGAGCCATGCCAGCATCGCGGCCATCGTCGCGATCGTGGTGTTCATGAACGTCACGCCGGTTTCGTGGGTGAACTGCGTAATGAACTGACAGGTGGCGTCACCCTTGCAATTGCCGATGGAGTCCCAGGGGTTGTCCTGGCCGGCCGCGCTGAAGACGATCGACCCGACGTTGAAGCCGTACCAGCCGAACCACAGCAGCCCCGCACCGAGCATCGTCAGCGTGACGTTGTGCGGCTTGCCCGGGTTCCTCGGCCACCCGACCCGGCGGCCCATGACCAACGCGAGCACGCCGCCCGCGACACCCGCATTGATGTGCACCACCGTGCCGCCGGCGTAGTCCAGGTTCGGGAAGTGCGAGTAGAACCAGCCGCCGCCCCACACGTTGTGAGCGACGACGACGTACACGAGCGTCACCCACAGGACCGAGAAGACGATCCATGAGGAGATCTTGACCCGGTCAGCGATGGATCCGGAGATAAGCGCCACGGTGATCACCGCGAACGTCAGCTGGAACAGCACGAACACGAAGTTCGAGCTCGACACGTGCATCAGACCGAAGGTGTCCAACGGGCTCGCGATCAGCTTGCCGTTGCCGTTGCCGATGCCGTCGCCGCCCCAACCGATCGACCAACCCCAGAGCACGAAGGCGATGCCGACGGCGCCCATCGCCGTGAACGACATCATCATCATGTTGAGAGTCGACTTGGTGCGCGTCATTCCTCCGTAGAAGAACGCGAGCGCCGGAGTCGTCATCATCAGAACGAGCGCTGTGGCAACGATCATCCAGGCGTAATAGCCGTCTTCCATCAACCCTCCATCGTGTGGTGACAGGCATGCGCGGAGGGCCGCGCCGGGATCACCCCGGACCGCCCATCCAGTAACTCTGGAGGGGCCAGGTTTCCGAACACGAGCAGATATATTTCGTGCCGGTTACAAAGTTCGCCGCCCGCCGACTCAGGCAGGGCGCACGACGATCCAGACCCGTTCGATCTTGTCGCTCGGGAGGTCGTAACCCACCCGTTCCACGATGTACGGAACACCGGCGATACGGACGTTCTCCCCGGTCCGCGGCACGAAATTGCGGTCCCAGCTCGTGGCGATCTCATTGTTGTCAGGATCGATGAACGTCACCGGGACGGAATCACGGAACAGGCTGGACACCGCCCGATCGTGACACGCGCGCGCCGGACTAGTCGCCCAGGATGGCGTCGACGAACGCCTCGGGCTCGAACGGCGCGAGGTCGTCCGGACCCTCGCCGAGACCGACGAGCTTCACCGGTACTCCGAGTTCACGCTGAACGGCGATGACGATGCCGCCCTTCGCCGTACCGTCGAGCTTGGTCAGCACGATGCCGGTCACGTCGACGACCTCGGCGAAGACCCGCGCCTGTACGAGCCCGTTCTGGCCGGTGGTCGCGTCGAGGACCAGCAGCACCTCGTCAACGGGGCCCTGCCGCTCGACGACCCGCTTGACCTTGCCGAGCTCGTCCATCAGGCCCTGCTTCGTGTGCAACCGGCCGGCGGTGTCGATCAGCACGGTGTCGACCTTGGCCTCGGCGCCGCGCTTGACCGCGTCGAACGCGACGCTCGCGGGGTCGCCCTCCTCCGGGCCGCGGACGACCTCGGCGCCGACCCGCTCGCCCCACGTCGCGAGCTGGTCCGCGGCGGCGGCGCGGAACGTGTCGGCCGCGCCGAGCAGCACCGTCCGGCCGTCGCCGACGAGCGCGCGGGCGAGCTTGCCGCAGGTCGTGGTCTTGCCGGTGCCGTTGACGCCGACCATCAGCACGATCGCCGGCCGGTCCCCGCCGTCGTCACCGCGGTGCGGCACCGTGTGGAGGGTCCGGTCGAGGTCCGGGCCGACGGCGACGAGCAGCTGGTCGCGCAGCATGGTCCGGACCTGGTCCGGCGTACGGGCGCCGAGGATCTTGACCTGGGTGCGCAGGTTGTCGGTGAGCTGCCGGGTCGCCGCCACGCCGACGTCGGCGGTGAGCAGCGTGTCCTCGACCTCGTCCCATGTGTCGTCGTCGATCGTGTCCCGGGACAGCAGCGTGAGCAGGCCGCGCCCGAAGGTGCCCTGCGAGCGGGCCAGCCGCGAGCGGAGCCGGACCAGCCGGCCGGCGGACGGCGGCGGCCGTTCGATCGCCGGCGCGGGCGGTGTCTCGACCTCGACCGGCGGCGCCTCCGGCTCTACGACGACGGCTGGCGTCTCGGCGACGACCGGCGGCGCCTCCTCGACGGCCGGCGGCAGCTCGGGCCGCGCCGGCGCCCGCAGCAGCGTGACGAGGGCGGCGACGAAGACGACCGCCAGGACGATGCCGAGTACGACGAACTCCACGATGCGCCATCCAACCACCCCGGCAATTGCGCAATAGCCCCCATAGAAGTCCGCTATCGCGCAATTGGTGCCGGCGCTAGGCGGGCTCGGGCTCCCGGAGGCGCTGCGAGATGACCTCGGTGATGCCGTCGCCGCGCATCGAGACGCCGTACAGCGAGTCGGCGACCTCCATCGTCCGCTTCTGGTGCGTGATGATGATCAGCTGCGACGCGGCGCGGAGCTCGGCGAGCAGGTCGACGAGCCGGCCGAGGTTGCGGTCGTCGAGCGCCGCCTCGACCTCGTCGAGCACGTAGAACGGCGACGGCCGGGCCCGGAAGATCGCGACCAGGAACGCGACCGCGGTGAGCGACCGCTCGCCGCCGGACAGCAGCGACAGCCGCTTGACCTTCTTGCCCGGCGGCCGCGCCTCGACCTCGATGCCGGTGGTCAGCCAGTCGTCGGGGTCGGTCAGCACCAGCCGCCCGGAACCACCCGGGAACAGCGCCGCGAACACCTTCTCGAACTCGGCCGCGACGTCGGCGTAGGCGGCGGTGAAGATCTGCTCGACCCGCTCGTCGACGTCCTTCACCACGGTGAGCAGGTCGCGCCGGGACGCCTTGAGGTCCTCCAGTTGCGCCGACAGGAAGCCGTGCCGCTCCTCCAGCGCCGCGAACTCCTCCAGCGCGAGCGGATTGATCCGGCCGAGCAGGGCGAGCGCGCGCTCGGCGGCGCGCAGCCGCTTCTCCTGCTCCTCCCGGACGTACGGCGTTCCGTTCGCGGACTCGTCCTCGGCGCCATCGGCAGTCAGCACCGGTACCGGCACGTCCGGCCCGTACTCCGCGACGAGCGTCTCGGACTCGAGCCCGAACTCCTCCGCCGCCCGCTCCTCCAGCGCGCTAATCCGCAGCCGCTGCTCGGCCCGCGCGACCTCGTCGCGATGCACCGCACCGGTCAGCGACTCGACCTCGGCGGCCAGCTCCCGGGCGCGCCCGCGGATGGCCAGCAGCTCGCCTTCGAGGACGGTGCGCGCCTCGTCGGCGGCGGTCCGCTCGGCAGCGGCCATCGCGAGCGACTGCTCCAGCCGGGCCAGCGCGGACTGCGCGACGACGAGCACGGCGGCCGCGACGACGGTCTCCCGGGCCCGGCGTTCCCGCGCTCGGGCGGCCTTCTCCCGCGCCGCCCGCTCGGCCTGCGCGCTGCTCTCCAGCGTCGCGGCCCGCTCGGCCAGCGCCCGGCCGCGCTCCTCGCCGGTGCGCACGGCGAGCCGGGCGTCGACCTCGGCGGCGCGGGCGGCCGCGACCAGCGCGATCAGGCGGTCGCGCTCGTCGGCGGACGGTGTCTCGTCGGCCGGCGCCGCTTCCGCGGCGGCCAACCGTTGCTCCAGCTCGGCGAGGCCGTCGAGGTCGGCGGCCCGCGCGGCGGTCGTCGCGTGGATGGCGGCTTCCAGCCGCTCGGCCTCCTCGATGGCGGCCCGGGCGGCGGCACCGAGCTGGCCGAGCCGCTCCGCGACCGCCGCGAGCCGGGCATCCGACTCGTGCAGCGCGGCCAGCGCGTCGTCGGCGTCCTCCTGGGCCTTGCGGGTCTCGTCCGCTGCCGCGGACAGCGCGAACCGCAGCCGGTCGGCTCGGTGCCCGAGCTCGGCGCACTCGCTCTCGGCCTCGGCGAACGCCGCCTGGACTTCCAGGGCGCTCGGCGTGCTCGCGGAGCCCCCGATGACCCACGCGGCGCCGAGCAGGTCGCCGTCGGGGGTGACCGCGCGCAACCCCGGCGACGACGTGACCAGGCTTGCCGCCGTGTCCAGGTCGGGTACGACGGCGACCCGGTCGAGCAGCCGGGTCAGCGCCGGACGGAGCAGCTCCGGCGCGGTCAGCGCGTCGACGGCGTACCGGCTGCCGGCCGGCAGCGCCGGCCACGGCTCGCCGCCGTCGGCGTAGGTCGCCCCGCCGACCACGAGCCCAGCGCGACCGGCGTCGTCGGCCTTCAGCAGCGCGAGCGCGGCGGCCGCGTCGGCGAGCGAGCCCACGGCCACGGCGTCGGCGGCGGCACCGAGGGCCGCGGCGACCGCGGTCTCGAACCCGGCGTCGACCCGGACCACCTCGGCGACGGTGCCGAGCACGCCCGGCAGCCGGTCGCCGGCGCCGAGCACCGCGCCGTGGCCGTCCTTGCGGGCCAGGCCGAGGGCGAGGGCGTCGCGGCGGGCCGCGGCGGCGCTGCGCCGGCGTTCGACCTCGCGCTCCTCGTCCTGCAGGGCCGAGAGGCGCTCCTCGGCCTCGACCAGCGCGGCCGCGAGCGTCTCGTAGCGGGCGTCGAGGTCGACCTCGCCGGCGTCGAGCCCGGCGACCTCGCTCTCGACCGCGGTGTACTCGCCGTGCGCCTGCGCCGCCCGGCTCCGCGCCGCCTCGTGCGCCGCGGTGAGCCGGCCGATCTCCTCCTCGGCGGCGGCACACCGGCTGCGCAGCGCCGCGACCTCGCCGCGCAGTCTGGCCAGCCCCTCGCGGCGGTCGGCGAGCGCCCGCGCGGCCGCGGCGACGCGCTGCTCCTCCGCCGCGAGTTGCTGCTCGGCGTCCGCACGGTCGGTCTCGGCGGCGGTCAGCTTCTCCCGATCCTCCGCGGTACGGCGCGCGACGTCGTCGTGCTCCCGCCGTACCTGCTCCGCTTCGGCTTCCAGCGCCTCGGGATCCCGGCCGGCGGTCTCGGCGACCACTTCGGTGCCGTGCCGGTGCCGCTCGGCGGCGAGCGACGCGGTGCCGCGGAAGCGCTCCCGCAGACCGGCCAGCCGGTACCACGTCTCCTGGGCCCGCGCGAGCCGCGGCGTCTCCGCGCCGAGCGCGGCCTCCAGTTCGGCCTCGCGGGCCTGCGCCTGCGCGAGCCCGGCCTCGACCTCGGCGCGGCGGGCGAGCAGCGCGGTCTCGTCGGCGACCTCGGCGGTGAGCGCCGTCCGCATCGTCACGAGGTCGTCGGCGAGCAGCCGCAACCGCGCGTCCCGGAGATCCGCCTGCACCACGGCGGCCCGCCGGGCGACTTCGGCCTGCTGGCCGAGCGGCTTGAGCTGCCGGCGGAGCTCGGCGGTCAGGTCCTGCAACCGGTTCAGGTTGGCCTGCATCGCTTCGAGCTTGCGCAGCGCTTTTTCCTTGCGCTTGCGGTGTTTCAGGACGCCCGCGGCCTCCTCGACGAACCCGCGCCGCTCCTCGGGCGAGGCGTGCAGTACGGCGTCGAGCTGGCCCTGGCCGACGATGACGTGCATCTCCCGGCCGATGCCGGAGTCCGACAGCAGCTCCTGTACGTCGAGCAGCCGGCACGGGTTGCCGTTGATGGCGTACTCCGAGCCGCCGTTGCGGAACATGATCCGCGAGATCGTGACCTCGGTGTAGTCGATCGGCAGCGCACCGTCGGTGTTGTCGATGGTGAGCACGACCTCGGCCCGGCCGAGCGGCGCCCGGCCCGCCGTACCGGCGAAGATGACGTCTTCCATTTTCCCGCCGCGCAGCGACTTCGCGCCCTGCTCGCCGAGCACCCAGGCGATCGCGTCGACGACGTTGGACTTGCCGGATCCGTTCGGCCCGACCACGCAAGTGATGCCCGGCTCGAACCGCAACGTGGTCGAGGAGGCGAAGGACTTGAAGCCGCGCAGGGTCAGGCTCTTCAGATGCACCGAAAGGTCTCCGCGACGGGCTCGACATCGTGGCGGGGAAGGCCGCCGCCCACGCTAGCGGACTGCGCTGCTCCCGTCCGGCCAACCCGCCGTGCTTTGTCACGGCGAGCGGTCGGGACCCCGCTGCGGGCGCTGACCGGCACGGCCTTCGGCAGTGCCGCTACGCGCCCTTCCGCGACGCCCCGCCCGCGTTCTGCTGACGGGGTCCGGGCGTGAAAAAGGGCGCCTCGTTGGGAGGCGCCCTAGGGGTCTGGTTCGGCTGTTATGCCAGTGCCGGCTCGGCGGGCTCGGTGACGCCGTCGGGTACCGACAGCGTGAGCATGTCGTCGTCGACCGGGAGGCCCTGGCGGAGCGCCGCGTTGGCCGCCTCCAGCCTGGCTACCTCGTGCTCCAGGCTGCGGCAGCGATCCCGCAGTCGCCGTAGCTCGGAAAGGACCCGCATCTCGGGGCTGACGCCCACATGACCGAAGAGGGCCTTCGCCATACTTGATGCCTCCACGATGAGGGCGGGATCCGCCGCCGTGAGCTACCGGACACGCCAGCCACCGGGCCCGGTTAGGGCGTCGGCCTGGGTGCTTGCGGTGAATCCAGGGTCCCACCGGGCACCGGCTTGGTCAAGACCCAGGTCACGATCGGGTTACATCTATGAGTCCCCCTGGCGCAATGTGAAACCCGCTCATCGCTCCACGAACCCGGACAAGCCACCCCCGCCGGGGGCCGACCAGCGCTCGACGACGGCGTCAATTCGACCCGGACGGGCTAACCGTTCGGATACATCGGCGGCCGGACGGCGCAACAGGTCGAGGAGTTGCTCGGCGGCCGACCGGTCCCCCTCGGCGACGACCTCGACCCGGCCGTCGTCGGTGTTGCGGGCCCACCCGGCGAGCCCGAGCTCGAGCGCCCGCGAGCGGATCCACCACCGCATGCCGACGCCTTGGACCCGGCCGCTGACCCACGCGGTCAACCGGGCCGGCTCGGTCACAACCGCGGGTCCCGCGGCGTGCGCTGGCAGCGCGGGCAGCGGTACGACGACCGGTTCATGAACGGTTCCCGCCGGATCACGGCACCGCAGCGCGAGCACGGCTCCCCCTCGCGGCCGTAGACCTCGAGCGAGCGGTCGAAGTACCCGCTCTCGCCGTTGACCGAGACGTACAGGCTGTCGAACGACGTGCCACCGGCCCGCAGCGCCGCCGCGAACACCTCGTCGACCGCGTCGAACAGCCGCTCCGCCTCCGCCCGGCGCAGCGTGTCGGAGCCTCGCGCGTAGTGCAGCTTCGCCCGCCACAGCGCCTCGTCGGCGTAGATGTTGCCGACGCCGGAGACGAGCGACTGGTCGAGCAGCGCCCGCTTGATCCCGGAGCGGCGGCGGCGCAGCCGGTCGAACACCGCGCCCCGGTCGAACGCCGGGTCGAGCGGGTCCAGCGCGATGTGCGCGACCGTGGCCGGGACGCCCGCCCCCGTCTCGTCGAGCGCCAAGTCCCCGAGCGACAGCCCGCCGAACGTGCGCTGATCCACGAACCGGAGCTCCGGCCCGGCGTCGGCGAACCCGAACCGGGCCCGCAGGTGGGCCGGATCCGGAGTGCCGGCCGGTACGGCGAGGAACTGCCCGCTCATGCCGAGATGCGCCAGCAGCGCGGCTCCGTCGTCGAGCCGCAGCCACAGGTACTTGCCGCGCCGTACCGCGGCCTCGATCCGCCGGCCGCGCAGCCGCCCGGCGAAATCGGCGGGGCCGGCCGCGTGCCGCCGTACGGTCCGCGGGCCGTAGACGTCGACCGACGCGATCGTGCGGCCGACCGCGACCGCGTCCAGGCCGCGGCGGACCGTCTCGACCTCGGGGAGCTCGGGCACCCGACCGGTCAGCCGTGCCCGATGTCGTCGTCGGCCTCGTCGTCGCCGGCCGACAGCGCGGTCCAGGCCACCTCGGCCGCCCGCTGCTCGGCCTCCTTCTTGCTCCGGCCCTCGCCGGACCCGACCCGGCGGCCGCCGACGACCGCCACCGCGGTGAACGTCTTCGCGTGATCCGGGCCGGCCTCGGCGACGTCGTACTCGGGCACGCCGAGCGCCCGGCCGGCGGCGAGCTCCTGCAGCGAGGTCTTCCAGTCGAGGCCGGCGCCGAGCTTCGCCGCCTGGTCGAGCAGGTCGGCGAACGCGCCCAGCACCCACGCCCGGGCGGCGTCCGCGCCGCGGGCGAGATACAGCGCGCCGATCAGCGCTTCGAGGGCGTCGGCGAGGATCGACGACTTGTCGCGGCCGCCGCTGCCCTGCTCGCCGCGGCCGAGCCGCAGGTACTCGCCGACACCGAGGCCGCGGGCCACCCCGGCCAGCGCGCGGGAGTTGACGACCGCGGCCCGCAGCTTGGCGAGCTGCCCTTCGGGCAGGTCGGGGTAGCGCAGGTAGAGCTCCTCGGTGACGATCAGCCCGAGGACGGCGTCGCCGAGGAACTCGAGGCGCTCGTTGGTCGGCAGGCCGCCGTTCTCGTAGGCGAACGAGCGGTGCGTGACCGCGCGCGCGGCGAGGTCGGCCGGGATGTCGCCCCCCAGCGCCGCGATGAGATCGGTGAGCTCGGTCACCTGGTCCACGCGGTTGCCCCGAGCTGTGCGGCGGAGTAGTCGGCCGCCTCTCCGACGGTGCGGAACCGTTCGAGGTCGGCGTCCGGGATGTGCAGCCGCCGGCCGGTCCGCTCGGCGAGCTGCTCTTCGACGATCTCGGCGACCTCGACCAGCGCCAGCGAGTCGGCGTCGAGCTCGGCCAGCGTGGTCTCGGCCGTAATGGACGCGGCGTCCCGTTCCAGCACCGTCGCGAGCGCGTCGCGAACCAGCGCGAAGACGTCCTGCCGGTCGATGCCTGCCGGCGCCTGCGTCGTACTCACCCCGTGCCTTTCTCCATCGGCCGTCTAGAGATAAGCACGGTAAGCCCTCGACCGCGTCACTGCCACGCGGAAAGATTCCAGCCGGTCGGTCAGACTCGGACGACCTGGCGGTCGTTGTAGGTGCCGCAGACCGTGCACGCGATGTGCGGCAGCTTCGGCTGGCGGCATCGATTGCAGGGCACCAGGGCAGGCGCGGTGGCCTTCCACTGGCTGCGGCGCGAGCGGGTGTTGCTGCGCGACATCCGGCGCTTGGGAACGGCCACTGTCAGATCTCCGTGTTCGGTCGGTCGGCGGTGAGTGCGTCCAGCGCGGCCCACCTTGGGTCCAGGATGTCATGAACGTGGTCCGGGGGGAGGTCGGCGAGCTTGCCGCCGCATCCCGGGCACAGCCCGGCGCAGTCGTCCGCGCACACCGGGTTGAGCGGCAGCGCGAGCACGACGGCGTCGCGGAGCAGCTCGGTCAGGTCGATGAGATCGCCGTCGAGGGTGGGCGCCTCGGCGTCGTCGGGCGCCGGCTCGTAGCCGAACAGTTCCTGGACGTCGACGGTGAGCCGGTCGGTCAGCGGCTCGAGGCAGCGGCCGCACTCGGCGGTGAGCGGCGCGCCGGCGGTCCCGGTGACCAGCACGCCCTCCATGACCGACTCCAGCCGCAGGTCGAGCTCGACCTCGGCGCCGGCCGGCACCCGCACGAGCTCCAGCGCCCAGTCGGCGGGGGCGTCGAGGGTTCGGCGGACATGGCGCATCGACCCGGGACGGCGGCCGAGCTCACGAGTGTCGAGCACCAGCGGCGATCGCGGGTCGAGACGGGGCGTGCGGGTGGACATGGCGGTCGTCAAGCTTAGCCGAACCAAGCCCCCCTCGGCGATCATGCGCGAGTGGGGCTCATCCGGGCCGGGAAAGGCCAACTAGCGCATGATCGGCGGCGCGGGGGCGGGAGTCACTCCGGCAGGACGAGGTCGTCGAAGTCGTGCTCGCCGAGCGAGTCGAGCTCGTGCCGGCCGCTGATCTTGGCCCGGCCCTTCTCGACCGCCTGCAGCGTCTTCTGCAGCACGACCTCGAAGTTGGCCAGCTTGCCGTCGACGTAGTCGTCGATCTCGACCCGCATCCGCTCCGCGTCGGTGCGCGCGGCGGTGAGCAGGTTGTCGGCTTCCCGGGTCGCCTCGCGCATGACCTCGGTGCGGGCGATCATCCGGGCCCGCTCGCCCTTGGCGGCCTCGATGATCCGGTCGGCCTCCTCGCGGCCCTCCGCGACGACGGCGGCCTTGTCGTCGAGCAGCTGCCTGGCGTCGGTGAGCTCGTCGGGCAACATCGAGCGGAGCTCATCGAGGTGCGCGAGCACCTCGGCGCGGTTCACGACGCAGGACGCCGACATCGGCATCGCCCGCGCGCCTTCGATCAGGGCGGTCAACTCGTCGAGCTTGGCGTGGACGTCCACTCCGATGAGGTTAGCCCGAGAGCTTGTCCTTCAACGCGGCCAGAACCGGCGGCGGGACAAGCCGGGACACATCGCCGCCGTAGGTCGCGACCTCCTTGACCAGGCTCGACGACAGGAAGCTGTAGAGCGGGTTCGTCGGCATGAACAGCGTCTCCACCTCGGCGAGCGAGTGGTTCATCTGGCCCATCTGCAGCTCGTAGTCGAAGTCGCTGACCGCCCGCAGCCCCTTGACCATGACCTGGATGCCGCGAGCCTTGCAGAAGTCGACGAGCAGCCCGTGGAAGCTGTCGACGGTGACGTTCGGCCACTCCGCGGTCGACTGCCGGAGCAGGTCGATCCGCTCCTCGGTGCTGAACAAGCCGTGCTTGTTCTTGTTGATGAGCACCGCGACGACGACCTCGTCGAACAGCCGGCTGGTGCGTTCGATGACGTCGAGATGCCCGTTCGTGACCGGGTCGAACGAGCCTGGACAAGCGGCGCGCCTCACGGTCGGCGACCGTACCAAAGCATGGTGTCGCCGTACCTTCGCGACCGGTCCGGCGCGACGCCGGCCGGCCACGCGGGCGGCTCCCCGCGCGCGTCGCGCTCGACCACGATCTGCCCGCCGGCCGCGATCCAGCCGCCCTCGGCCAGCAGCGCCAGGACGCCGTCGACACCGTCCTCGTACGGCGGGTCGACGAACACGACGTCGTACGGCGTGGCCGGCTCGGCCAGGAACCGGGTCACGCTCTCCGCGCGCACGTGGACGTCGCCGAGGCCGAGTGCGGCGACGTTGTCGCGCGTCGCCCGCACCGCCTTGGGGTCCCGGTCGACGAGGAGCACCGGCGCCGCGCCCCGGCTGGCGGCCTCCAGGCCGACCGCGCCGGATCCGGCGTACAGGTCGAGGAACGACCGGCCGGACAGGTCGCCGCCGAGCGACGAGAACAGGCCCTCGCGGACGCGGTCGCTCGTCGGCCGCGTGCTCCGGCCGGGCGGAGTCACGAGCCGGCGCCCGCGCGCGACTCCCCCGATGATCCTCGTCACGAGGGTCAGGCCTTTTCGAGGTAGTCGGCGCGCTCGGTGTCGACGAGCTCGCGCACCATCGCGGCCAAGGCCGGGTGGCCGTCGAGCGACGGGTCGGCGGCGACCAGCCGCGCGGCTTCCTCGCGGGCGTCGACGATCAGGCCCTCGTCCTGCAGCAGCCGCAACAACCGCAGGCTCGACCGCCCGGACTGGGACGCGCCGAGCACGTCGCCTTCGCGTCGTTGCTGGAGATCCAGGCGGGCGAGCGCGAACCCGTCGAGGGTCGCGGCGACACCGTCGACGCGTTCCCGAGCGGGCGACTCGGCGGCCGCGGCCGTCACGAGCAGGCACAGCCCCGGGTGGCTCCCCCGGCCGATCCGGCCGCGCAGCTGGTGCAGTTGCGAGACGCCGAACCGGTCCGCGTCGAGCACGACCATCACGGTCGCGTTGGGTACGTCGACGCCGACCTCGATCACCGTGGTCGCGACGAGTACGTCGACGTCGCCGCCGGTGAACCGGCGCATCACGTCGTCTTTCGCGTCGGCCGGCATCCGGCCGTGCAACTGCTCGACCCGTACGGCGGACAGCGGCCCCCGCGCGAGTGCGGGTGCGACCTCGCTCACCGCGGCCGCGACAGTGGCGTCGTCGTCCGGGTCGTCGGCCTCGGCGGAGTCGGGATCGGCAGCGTCGGGATCGATGCGCGGGCAGACGACGTATGCCTGCCGGCCGGCCGCGACCTCCTCGCCGATGCGTTCCCAGACCCGGTCGATCCAGTGCGGATGGTCGACCAGCGCGACGACGCGGGTCTCGATCTCGGCGCGGCCTTTCGGCAGCTCCTTGAGCTCGGACGTCTCCAGGTCGCCGTAGACGGTCATCGCGACGGTGCGCGGGATCGGGGTCGCGGTCATCACGAGGACGTGCGGCGGCGCGGATCCCTTGGCGCGCAACGCGTCGCGTTGCTCGACGCCGAACCGGTGCTGCTCGTCGACGACGACGAGACCGAGGTCGGCGAACTGCACGTGCTCCTGCAGCAGCGCGTGCGTGCCGACGACGATCCCGGCCGCGCCGCTCGCGGCGTCGAGCAGGTTTTCGCGCCGTGCCTTCGCACCCTGCGATCCGGTGAGCAACGCGAGGCGCGTCGCGACGTCGGCACCACCCAGCTCACCGGCCTGCGCAAGCGGGCCGAGTAGGTGCCGCAGCGTCCGGAAGTGTTGCTGCGCAAGGACTTCTGTCGGTGCGAGCAGCGCCGCCTGCCCGCCGCTGTCGACCACGGCCAGCATCGCGCGGAGCGCGACCACGGTCTTGCCGGAACCCACCTCGCCCTGCAGCAGCCGGTGCATCGGGTGCGACCGCGCGAGATCGTCGAGGATGTCGGCGCCGACCTGTTGCTGACCGTCCGTCAGGGCGAACGGCAGCTGCCGGTCGAACTCGGCGAGCAGGCCGTCGGGTCTCGACTGCCGCGGGATCGCCGGTTGCGACACGATCGCCGCGCGGCTCTGCGCGAGCGCGACCTGCAACACGAACGCCTCGTCCCACTTGAGCCGCAGCCGGGCGCGATCGACCTCCTCGAACGACTCCGGCGTGTGCACGAGCCGGAGCGCGTCGCCCAGCGGCAGCAGGCCGTGCCGCTCGCGCAGGTCTTCGGGCAACGGATCGTCGGTGACGTCGACGACGTCGAGCGCGATCCGGACCGCGTTCGCGACCTTCCACGACGGCAGCGCGGCGGTCGCCGGGTAGACCGGTATCAACCCGGTGAGCATCGACTCCTCCAGCGCGGAGTCCTCGTCGAGCAGTTGTGTCTGCGGGTTGGTCAGCTGCCGGCGGCCGTTGAAGCTGCCGACCTTTCCGGCGAACAGACCGCGCTGTCCCGGTCGCAACTGCGACGCGCGCCACGACTGGTTGAAGAACGTGAGCTTGAGCTGCGATGTGCCGTCGGTGACGACGACCTCGACGAGCGTGCCGCGGCGGTTGCGCATCTTGCGCGCGTCGACCTTCGCGATCTCGGCCTGCACCGTGACGTACTCGTCTTCGCGGAGCGCGGACAGCGGCGTCAGCACGCCGCGTTCGGCGTACCGGCGCGGGTAGTGCCGCAGCAGGTCGCCGGCCGTGTGCAGATCCAGCCCGGTTTCCAAGGCCTTCGCGGTCTTGCCGCCGACGACGTCACGCACCGGCGACGACAGTGACGGGCTCACTCGACGCCGACCAGGAGCGGGAACAGCGGCTGGCCGCCGTCGTACGTCACGACCTCGACGACCGGCCGGGTGAGTGCGACGTAGTCGGCGAGCCCGGGCACGAGGTCGCCGGCGGCGTCGACGCCGCCGACCAGGGTGACCAGCTCGCCGCCGCCGATGAGCAGCCGGTCGAGCAGGCCGCGGGCCACGCCGGCCACGTCGTCGCCGATCAACGCCACGTCGTCGTCGAGCAACCCGAGGATGTCGCCGGCCCGGCACCGGCCGGCCATCGTCTGCGCGTCGCTGGTCGCGCGGGTCACCGCGCCGTACCGGGTCGCCGCCGCGGCCGCGCTCATCGCGACGACGTCGTCGCCGAACCGCCGGGCCGGATCGTGTACGGCGACCGCCGCGAGACCTTGCACGACCGCGCGGCTCGGGAGCACCGCGACCGTGGAGCCGGACGCGCGGAGCACGTCGGCGGCGGCCTCGGCGCGGGAGAGGAGGTCGCGATCGTTGGGCAGCAGCACGACCTGGTCGGCGCCCGCCCGGCGCATCGCCGCGACGAGGTCGGCGGTGGAGCAGTCGCGGCCGGCACCGCCCCGGACCACGTGCGCGCCGGCAGCCCGGAACAGCGCGGCCAAGCCCTCGGCCGGCGCGACCGCGACCATCGCTGTCGCCGCGCTCGGTGCCGGCGGCGCCGCCCCGGCGTCGGCGAACCGCGTCACGCTGATCCGGTAGGGGCGGCCGACCGCGATGCCGGCTTCGATCGCGGCGCCGATGTCGTTGACGTGCACGTGCACGTTGTGCACGCCGCCACCGCCGGCGACCGCGACCGAGTCGCCGAGCCGGGCGAGGGTCTCGCGGAGCCCGACGATGGCGTCGTTGGGCGCGTCGAGGAGGTACTGCACCTCGTAGCCGTAGCCCGCGCTGCCGGACTCGCGGGCCGCCACGGCCGGTGCTGGTGCCGCTGTCGGCTCGCCGGGCGGGGGTGGCGGGGGCCGCTCGCCGAGCGCCGCGGCGACGAGCGCCGAGAGCAGGACGACGAGGCCGCGACCGGCCGCGTCGACGACGCCGGCTTCGCGCAGGACGGTGAGCTGCTCGGGGGTGCGGGCGAGCGCCTGCTCGGCCGCGGCGAGCGCGGCCGCGAGCACGGCGGCGACGTCCGCGCCGTCGGCCGTCCGCGCGCCGTGCGCGGCCGCGTGGGCGACCGTGAGGATGGTGCCCTCGACCGGGCGGGCGACCGCGGCGGTCGCGCCGGCGGCAGCCGCGGCGAGACCTCGCCGTACGTCCGCCGCCGCGGCGGTGTCGAGCCAGCGCCAGTCCTCCGCGAGCGCCTGCAGGTAGCGGGCGAGGATCACGCCGGAGTTGCCGGCGGCGGCCTGGACGGCCGCGTCCGCGAGCTCGCGGCTCAGCGCTGCGACGGTGTGCGCGCTCGAGTCCTCGCCGGCACCGGCGACCGCCTCCCAGGTCATCAGCAGGTTGGTGCCGGTGTCGCGGTCGGCGACCGGGAACACGTTCAGCCCGTCGATCTCGGCGCGGGTCGCGTGCAGCGCGTCGTGAGCCCACGCGCACCATCGGCGCAGGGCGTCCGCGTCGAGCGCCTCGGGCACGCGTTCCCTCCTGCCGGGCAGCGTAGTTTGGGGATCGCTTCGGACCCGGCTATCCTCGACTGCCGAACAGGTCAGTGCCCGTCCGACATCCCTGGAGAATCCCGTGGCTTCCGTGTGCGACATCTGCGGCAAGGGTCCGGGCTTCGGCATGAGCGTGTCGCACTCGCACCGCCGCACCCGGCGCCGGTTCAACCCCAACGTTCAGTCGGTGCGCGCCCTCGTCGGCCGCGGCACCCGCAAGCGGATGAACGTGTGCACCTCCTGCATCAAGGCCGGCAAAGTCACCCGCTGACGCCCGCGCTCGCGGCGTTCTCGTCGCCTTGCGGGCCTCGGCCCGCGGCGGCTCCTGCGGCCTTGCGAGCGCGGCGTTCTCGTCGCCTTGCGGGCCTCGGCCCGCGGCGGCTCCTGCGGCCTTGCGAGCGCGGCGTTCTCGCTCGCTTGCGGCCTCAGGCCGCGGCGCTCACGGCGCCCTTGCGACCGCGGCCGTCACCACGCGACTCACCACGCATCAGCTGATCGCCGCCGACACGAGCACAGCGAGGCCGCCGGCTGCGGCGAGCAGCAACGTCACCCGCCGGGCCAGCTCCACCGACACCCGGCCGGCCAGCCAGCCGCCGGCGACCGTTCCGGCCACCAGCGCGACGACGAGCACGACGGCGTCGTGCCATGACCACGACGGCGCGCCGAGGGTCAGCAGGGTCACCACGTTGAGGCTCAGGAAGTAGGCCTGCAGCGTGGCCCGCAGCCGGGCCGGATCCCAGCGCGCCCCCGCCGCATAGACCGCCACCGCCGGCCCGCCGGCCGACGCGAGCACGTTCATCGTCGCGGACGCGAGCCCCGCGACGACTCCCCCGGCGACCCCGCTGTCGCGGGTGCGTCCGGCCGCCACCAGCGCCGCCCCCAGTACGACGACCGCGCCGGCGGCCGCGCGCAGCAGTCGCGGGTGCACGCCGTCGAGCAACCACGCGAGCAGCGGCGTCACCGCCAGCGCGGTGACCAGCACCGGAGCCACCCGCCGCCACATCACCGCGCGGTGCTCGCGGGACAGGACCGCGACGTTCACCAGCATCGACAGCACGACCGCGACCCGGACGCCCTCGCGCGCGCCGTACAGCGCGAACAGCAGCGGGCCGCCGACGAGCGCGAACCCGATGCCGCTGACCGACTGCGCGAGCGCCCCGAAGGCGACCGCGACCGCGGCCAGCAGCAGCGTCACAGGGACTTGCCGAAGCTCACCGACATCGGCGACCCCGCGTAGTGGCCGAACCCGTCTATCCGCGCGTACCCCGACGTCTCGTAGAGCCGGATCGCCTCGGGCTGCCGCGACCCGGTCTCCAGGACGATCCGGGTGGCACCCAGGTCGCGGGCCCGCTGCTCGAGATCGGCGAGTACGACGCGCGCCAGCCCGCGACCGCGCCATTCCGGCCGCACGTACATCCGCTTGATCTCCATCGCGCCGTCGTCCGATCGGCGCAGCCCGCCGGTCGCGACAGCGACGGCGCCGTCGTAGGCGACGACGAAACAGCCGCCCGGCGGCGCGAACTCGGCCGGATCGACCGGCGCGTCGTCGGGCCCGCCGTAGCGCGCGACGTACTCCTGCTGCACCGCCGCGATCAGCTCCTGGGCGACCGGCCCGTCGTAGGGCTCGACCCGGATCTCGACCACCCGACGAGGTTATGTGCGCCAGTGCTGGTGCCCGCCGACGCCCGGCGGCGCCGAGTCGACGAACGTCACCCCACTGCCGGCGACGACGCGGCCGACCTGCGCGAACGGCACCGGCTCCGGCAGGTCGGCGAGCAACGTCACGGCCCGCAACGCCGCGTCGCCGGGCATCGTCGCCGCGAACGCGTGGTCGTCGCCACCGCCGGCTATCCACGCCAGCGGGTCGACGCCGAGCGCGAGCCCGGCCTCGACGAGGTCGGCCGGCAGCGGCAGGTCGTCGGTGGCCAGCTCGATACCGACGCCGGAGGCCGCCGCCACGTGGCCGAGGTCGGCGACGAGGCCGTCGGAAACGTCGACCATCGCCGTCGCCCCCGCCTCGGCCAGCCGCCATGCGGCGTCGTACGCGACCCGCGGGCGGCGGTGCGCCCCGGCGAGCTCGTCGCTCCCCCGGTCCGCGTGCAGGAGCGCGAGACCGGCGGCGGCGTAGCCGAGCCGGCCGGCCACGACGACGACGTCGCCGGGCCGCGCGCCGGATCGGAGCAGCGGCGCCCGCCCGGCGAGGTCGCCGAGCGCGGTCACCGCGATCGTCACGTGGTCGTCGGCCGACACGTCGCCGCCGACGACGACGGCACCGACCAGCGCGCATTCGTCGCGCAGGCCGTCGGCGAGCCCGTCGGCCCACTCCAGCGGCAGGTCGGCCGGCGCGGCGAGGGCGACGACGATCGCGGTCGGGCGGGCGCCCATCGCCGCGACGTCGGCGAGGCTGCGCGCCGCTGCCCGCCGGCCGACGTCGTACGCGGTCGACCACTCGCGGCGGAAGTGCCGGCCTTCGACCACGAGGTCGGTGGTGACGACGGCGCGCCCGTCCGGCGCCGCGACGACGGCGGCGTCGTCGCCCGGGCCGACCACGACCCCGCCGGCCACCTCGGCACCGGCGGACAGCCGGGCGACGATGCGCGCGATCAGCCCGAACTCGCCGGCGTCGGAGACCGTGATGGCGGCACCTCCTCGATGCGGATGAACCGGACGTCCGATAGCGTCCCGCACGGACCAGCGTTGGAGGGAAATCCGTGACCGTTCAGGCATACATCCTCATCCAGACCGAGGTGGGCAAGGCGGCGTCGGTCGCGGCCGCGATCGCCGACATCAAGGGCGTGACGATGGCGGAGGACGTCACCGGGCCCTACGACGTCATCGTCCGCGCGGAGGCGCGCAACGTCGACGAGCTGGGCAAGCTCGTCGTCGCGAAGGTGCAAGGCGTGCCGGGCATCACCCGCACGTTGACGTGTCCCGTCGTACACCTGTAACCGCAGCGCTGCTGCTCGCACTCGCCACGGGCTGCGGTACGCCGGCGCTGCGGGTCACCCCGCCCAGCCCGCCCAATGCGGTCGCGGTCGCCTGCTCGCGGCTGGTCGAGCACCTGCCGAACCAGCTGGAGAACCTCAACAGCCGGCTGGTGAGCCCGCGCTCGCCCCTGGTGCACGCGTGGGGCGACAAGCATCCGGTCGTGTTGCGCTGCGGCGTGCCGAAGCCGTCCGACTACGACCCGAACAGCCCGTCGACGGCGGCGGTCAACGGCGTCGACTGGTTCCAGCAGGTGTCGCCGCGCCAGGTCGTCTGGACCGCCGTCCGCAAGACCGCCAACGTCGAGCTCACCGTGCCGACGTCGTACGACGCGCAGGGCGGCTTCCTTGTCGAGGTCGGCGCGGCCGTCGCCGCGACCGTCCCGTAGGACGTGGTCAGCGCAGGCCGGTGCCGCGGCGCAGCGCGTCGCGGATGAGCCGGTCGACGAGCTGCGGGTAGCTCACGCCGGCCGCGGCCCACATCCGCGGGAACATCGACGCGGGCGTGAAGCCGGGCATGGTGTTGACCTCGTTGACGAGCACCCGGCCGTCCGGGCAGACGAAGAAGTCGACCCGCGCGAGACCCTCGCAGTCGAGCGCGCGGAACGCCTCGACGGCGAGGCCGCGCACCCGCTCGATCGTCTCCGGGTCGAGGTCGGGCGGGATGTCGAACTCGGTGGCGTCGTCGAGGTACTTCGCCTCGAAGTCGTAGAACGGCTGGCCGCCGGTCACCCGGATCTCGGCCGGCACGGACGCCTCCGGCTCGCCGTCGATCCCGGCGAGGACGCCGCACTCGATCTCCCGGCCGGCGACCGCCTCCTCGACGAGCGCCTTGGGGTCGTGGCGGTGCGCGGTCGCGATCGCGGCGTCGAGGTCGGCCCAGTCGGCGACCCTCGTGATGCCCATGCTCGAGCCGGCGCGCGCGGGCTTGACGAACACCGGCAGGCCCAGGTCGCGCACCGCCGCCGACGCCGGCTGGCCGGCGCGGACGACGACGTTGCGCGGCGACGGCAGGCCGGCGGCGACGAACAGCCGCTTCATGTGGTCCTTGTCCATGCACGCCGCCGACGCGAACACGCCGGACCCGACGTACGGGACGCCGGCGAGCTCGAGCAGGCCCTGCACCGTGCCGTCTTCGCCGTACGGTCCGTGCAGCAACGGGAAGACGACGTCGACGGCGCCCAGGTCGGCGGGCACCTCACCGGGGTCGAGGACGACGAGCCCTTTCGCGGTCGGGTCGCCGGGCAGCGCGAGGCCGGTGCCGGTGGGGTCGACGGCCGGCAGCGACCGGCCCTGGATCGCGAGTCGCGCCGGGTCGTCGGCCGCGAGCACCCAGCGGCCGTCGGGCGTGATGCCGATCGGCAGGACGTCGTAGCGGTCGCGGTCGAGCGCGGCGAGGACGCTGCCGGCGGAGACGCAGGAGATCGCGTGTTCGCTGCTGCGGCCGCCGAACAGCACGGCGACGCGCAGGCGTGGTTCGGTCATCACCTGCGACAGTACCGGCCGCGCCGGACGGGTCAGCGCTGGTAGAGCCGGACCGCGCCGATCAGGTCGTCCCGGAACGCGTTGCTGATGCGCACGTTGGCGCCGGTGTACGGCGCCTCGACCATCTCCCCGTTGCCGATGTACATGCCGACGTGGTGAATCGTGTTGGGATCGTTGGTGTTCGTCGCGAAGAACACGAGGTCGCCGGCGCGCAGGTCGGACAGCGAGATGTGCGCGCCCTCGCTCCACTGGAAGCCGGTC